>Ga0265297_10006207_pt1 | contig 17530 bp, 18 predicted proteins | sample Munlanlwell13791_FD_192502 | JGI IMG/M metagenome (GOLD analysis project Ga0265297, IMG submission 192502) | Leachate microbial communities from a municipal landfill in Southern Ontario, Canada - Leachate well 137-91 | ecosystem: Engineered > Solid waste > Landfill > Unclassified | place...
CGGATAAACCTTCATTTGTGGTACGAAAGATAATCTCTTCTTTGATCTCTTTTTTAATTGGTTCTGACATAGATTCCTCCTGCAATTATTATTGCACATCTATGTCTAGTTTACAGGATACCTGCCCTGATGGGAGAGATCCCGTTCAGTAAGGTCGTCTTCCTAATAGACGATGGAAAACAACAACCAACGGTCGAGTTCGTTGACGCTGACCGAGCAATCATTCGGGTCAGCAGAGAGGATCTAAGAGAGCTATGCCTCACCCCAGCTTGCACAACAGGCTAGGGGAGGCGATGACTAAACCGAAACCGTTCTTGCACGTCGAGAGCGGTTTTCGCGTTTTATCATGAATATTCTTCCATTGATATGTCTTTATAGTAATAGTCTATACCAAAAAATTTCCAACTATTATTACCTTTAAATTTGGTTGACTTTTTTTGATAATTTTGCTTTAATCCGAAGATCCCCTGAAGGGGGAGCAGGTTTACAATACCACAACCGCTAAGGCACCACAACCGCTAAGGCGGAACAAGCACCTAAAGGAAGAGGAAATGACGATCAAGTACGGTATCAGCATCGTTTCCGCCCTTCACGTGGGGTGGCGCTGGTCGCTTAGGCCGCCGGGGTGTTTCTTTGCCTCGGTTGAGACGATTATCCAAAAGCTGGTCAAGCTTGGCTACGACGGAGTGCAGATGATCCCTGTCTGGGGACTTGAGGTTGGCAAAGTCCATAACCAGATCCTCCTGTTCGAGGGTCCATGGAACGCCATCCCCTCATTTCTTGCCGCCTTGCGGCATGAGTTTGGGACCCTCGGCGTCGAAAGCCATCTCCAAGACTGGATCGTCTCGCCACCACCAGACGAATGCGATCTGCTGGTTTGGGAGATGAGTCGTGTCGGTATTTGGCAAATCCATCATGATCTTGGGAGTGGCAACCTTGTTGAGTTTCACAAAGGACTCAACAAGAGTGCTTCCGATATCGTTGAGGTCTGTCAAGACGGCAAGCTACGCCTTGTTCTCGACCTCCGACACCCTCGGTGGTTTTCCGACCGGCAATCCGCTCTTCGGGCTCACTACGGAGCCACAGCCGTTGAATCTCGAATGGCTACATGGCAGGAAATAATCACCTGCCTGGCACCCTGGATCGATGTCATCCACGTCCAGCCGGGTGATGACGAGACCCCGGACGGGTTTGCTGGCGACCCGCTCGGGTCGGAGACCGGCCAGCTACTCCTGCACGCCTTACAGCAAATTGAAGCGGCTGACCCAGATCGTGAACTGGTACTCGTCGCCGAGTACCACCCGGGGGTCAGGCGAATCCTTAACCCCTGGGCCAGCCGCCGCCTCGCCAGCGACTACCTGAAAGCGATGAAACTCATCGTCGAGGAGGCGGAAGGATGAGGATCGCCCTCGGTATCTGGGGAAGATACCACTAGAGGGCAAACAAGCCAAACCCGAACCTCGTTCCGCCTGGGACGAGGTTTTCGGTTTTAAGAGGCTAATATTAAAAACTGCTTGCAATTTAAATATTTTTTGTTACCTTGAACATACGGCAGACATCCTTTCGTGAGAGGAGACTGATGATTGAAACCCGTGAGTCGCATGAGTTTACGGAGGTTTTTGGCTTGCTTTGCACTGGCAAGCTTTGTGTTTTCACTTGTCGTGAAGGTCTTGCTTGTTGATCGGTCGCCGGCAGTAACGGCAGCGATCAACAACCCGATGTCCGTGGTCATTCTCGCTGTCTGTTCCGTCGTGCTGGCGACGTGGATCTACCGACTTGGAGATAGTCTCAAGGTAAGTCGGCTTCAATACGCCGGCCGGCTCACGCTTTCCATCCTGGCGATTTCGATCGCCGGCGCTTTCCTGGTTTCAGTCGGGATTCCTGGACCAGACTTCCTCATCGTTCCCTGAAGCCTTTCTGAAACTCGGGAAAACCTTGAAAAGGAGCACGACATGGAACAGGATAAAGACCCAGAAGACATACTAAGACCGGTCTTCGTGGTCATTGGCGCCATCGCTCTGGCAGCGATTGTGGCCAGAGTCGCCATTGATCTGTCGCCGATCTTGGCGACAATTGTCAACAAGTCAACGGCAGGGTTGTTGGCAAACGCTATCCTTGCCGCAGTAGTCGCCTCTATCATCATGACGGCCAAAAAAACCACAGGGAGCAAAATCGTGGTGGGAGTGTCGTTCGCGATTTCTGTTGTCCTCTTTGGAGCTCTCCTGGCATCGATCGGTTTGCCACCACCGATCATCGTCCCTGTTTCCTAAGATGTCGAGACCAATCATCCGAACCTCGTTCCGCCCGGGACGGGGTTTTCGGTTTAATTCGCCTTAAACGATAAAAAATATAGAAAAACGGTTTAGACCGCTCTTTTTACTAGCTGCAGCTAGTAAAAAGAGCGCTTTTACCCTTACACTCTTCGGTTTCTGATATTCTCATTCCCGTTACTTACCACTGTTTCTTGATTTATTATTCCAAATCTTATTCGCACATCGACCCAACGCCCTGCTCCCTACACCTCACTCCCCACTCTTCACCTTTCCAACCTCAAAAGACAAAGTCCCCAAACAAAGCGGACGCCGTACCATATATGAGTCAGAAAGATCATTGGGGAAGCGATCAACCCGACAAGCGGATTTCGCCAACGAATCGAGATTAAAATAAAGTCGATAAAGAGGATTAATAAATATAACGCTAACGGTCCGCCGTAGAACATTCCGCCGGGTAAAGAACGAAAAAATATCGGAGCAATAAAAAACGAGAGTAAGTAAAGATCAAAAATGGTTGGTGCAAAATAACCGATCTTCAAAGAAGTTTTTGGAAACTTCTTGGCAAAATAGCCTCGATGCAGAGCATAGCTACCAATCTGTTTGAAGTGTTTGATAAGATCGCTTCGACGGTGGTGATAGACCACTCCTTCAGGATCGTATTTTATCGTATAACCGGCATTTAAAATATCCAAACAGAGTTTTGTATCCTCCCCGGGCCAAAAACTGTTGTCAAACCCGCCAACCTGTTCAAAAACATCTTTTCGAACCAGCAGATTCACTGTCGGCCAATCGTCGCAGAGGCAGTGGTTGCCGAGACAGAGATAGCGGTTGCGAGCAAAAGCGCCACCAAGATATGATTCGAAAACGGCGCCGGAGGCCTTTTGCAAAATTCCATCATCGCCGGGAGTGATTGCCGGTCCGCCGACAGCAGCGACTTTTTTGTCCTCAAAAAAACAGTGGACTGATTTTTTCAGCCAATCCGGGCGCGGATAAGCGTCATCGTCCAAAAAGGCCAGAATTTCGCCGCTAGCATATTTTAAAGCCAGATCACGTTTCTCCGCCGGTCCGACCTTGCCGGAAGCGATGATCCGAGTTTTCGGCCAGGAATGTTTTTTGTCCGGTTCGTCGGTAAAAATAAATATCTCAAAATCGGACCAGTCGAGTTTCAAAATCTTTGGAATCGACTCTTTGATGTAATCGTTGACCGCTTTGACCGGGATGATGATTGAAACCTTGGCCACCCCTGGTTTGCGAGAACCATTTTTAATTAACTCCATAGTTTTTTTATTTTACCATTTGCTATTAATAATAATACAAGAAACCCCACTTCGCTCTTCGAGCTACGAGGGGCAGGCAAGAAATCCCAAAGGGACCCCTTCGGGGCAAGAAACAAACAATATCCAACAACCAAATCTCAAGTAGAGAGCACAGCAACAAAATCATCACCTGAAGAAGATACAAGAAACCCCACTTCGCTCTTCGAGCTACGAGGAGCAAGCAAGAAATCCCAAAGAAACCCCTTAATATTCTTCATAATTTATAATTTATAATTGATAATTCGAATTACGCTTCCCACACTTTATTCCCTACTCCCTACTTCCTGCCGATCGAATAGTACATAAATCCAAACTTGCGCATCTCCGCTGGATCGTAGATGTTTCGGCCGTCAAAAACTCGCGGCTTCTTCATTAAAACTTTGACTTTTTCAAGATCAACCTGCTTAAACTCGTCCCACTCGGTAATGATTAACAGAGCGTCGGCATCATCAACCGCTTCGAGTGAGCGTTTGACAAACTTAACTTTCGAATAGATCTTTTTGGTGTTTTCTTCAGCGACCGGATCGTAAGCAACTACTTTGGCATTAAAATCAAACAAGGCTTCAATAATTGTCATTGCCGGCGCATCACGGACATCATCGGTTTTCGGTTTGAAAGCAACCCCCCAAAGAGCAATCTTTTTCCCTTTCAAATCGCCAATCACCGATTTGATTTTTTGAATAAAACGAAGACGCTGATTTTTATTTAAAGCCTCTGTTTCTTTCAAAATTCCAAAATCAACCTGATTGTCATTGGCAATTTGGATCAGTGCTTGAACATCTTTCGGAAAACAGGAGCCACCGTAACCTAAACCGGCGGAGAGAAAAGCCCGCGAACCGATTCGTCTATCGAGTTTCATTCCGGCGGAAACTTCATTAACATCGGCACCGACCTGTTCACAAATTAAGGCAACACTATTAATAAAAGAAATTTGAGTCGCCAAATAAGAATTTGAAGCGTATTTGATCATTTCCGCCGTTTCTAGATTGGTAATCAGTATTGGCGACTTTAAAACTTCATAAATTTTGGCAACAACTTTTGCCGCCTTCTGGCCATTATTGTCACCAATAACTATCCGGTCGGGGTTCATAAAATCATTGATCGCCGACCCCTCGCGCAAAAATTCCGGATTGGAACAAACATCGAATGATCCCTTGTAAAATTTTTTGATTGTTTTTTTAACCAGTTCACCGGTGCCGATCGGAACAGTACTTTTATTGACAATAATCGCATAATGATCAAGATTTTTTCCAATGTCCTCGGCCGCTTGTAAAACATATTTTAAATCGGCGCGACCATCTTCGTCCGGTGGCGTCCCGACGGCGACAAAGATGACTTCCGCCTTGCGAATCGCTTTTTTGATCGATGTTTCGAAGGTGATTCGTTTCGCGGCAAGATTGTTGTTAATCAATTCCTCAATTCCCGGCTCGAAGATTGGGGAAATACCTTGACGAAGTTTCTTAATCTTCGCTTCATCGATGTCCAGACAGGCAACTTCGTTGCCAAGCTCCGCCAAACAAACCCCCTGAACCAGTCCGACATAACCAGTACCGATAACCAATATTTTCATCTGCCTCCTAAAGAATTAGACTGTGATTTTTATGTTTGATAAAATGCTCAACTTTGTTATTTATACCGTTCTTACCGTCTTCAACTTCCTACATTTATTCTTGTTTTTCGTCATTCCCGCGGAGGTTTTCGATTTTACTCAGACCATGAGCTCTTGTCGAATGGTGGGAATCTACCTGAATAATACTGGATTCCCGCCTCCGCGGGAATGACAGGGTATATAACCGATCAAAATTTTATTTACTGCTTTACTTACTAGCTTGCCCACTGATCTGTTAATCCACTCAAAAGGGGTCTTTTTACTGCTTAACAGCTTGTTAGCTGACTTACTGTCTTTACCTCTATTTCATTATTCGTTATTCATAATTCATACTTCGTAATTCGAACTCGTTGACTTGCTAATCTCCCATTTTTCTAAACCAATCGATGGTTTTCTGTAGTCCTTCGCGGACAGAAACTTTTGGTTGCCAACCTAATTTATTTTTTGCTATATTGATATCCGGTTGGCGTTTTTTCGGATCGGAAAGGGCGGCTTCGGTATGGACAATTTTGGATTTCGATCCGGTCAGCTCAATTACTAATCGCGCCAAATCGATTACTTGGTACTCTTCCGGATTGCCAATATTAATCGGTCCCTCCTCGCTCGAGTGAATCATCCGAATCATTCCCTCGATTTGGTCATCAACGTAACAGAATGAACGTGTTTGGCGACCATCGCCTTGAACAGTTAAATTTTCGCCGCGGAGCGCTTGAAGGATAAAATTAGTAACCACTCGACCGTCGGAAGGATCCATCATCGGCCCGTAAGTATTAAATATTCGAATCAGACCGGTATTTAACTGTCTCTCGTGGCGGTATTCATAAATCAACGCTTCGGCATAACGCTTACCTTCGTCATAGCATGAACGTTTACAATAAGGATCAACATTTCCAAAATAGCTCTCACGTTGCGGGTGCTCCAGCGGATCACCATAAATTTCGCTTGTTGAAGCATGGAAAAAACGGGCTTGATTTTTTAGAGCAAAATCAAGAACATTTTGTGTCCCGATCGCCGAAGTTCGGAGCGTATGAATCGGATCTTTATAATATTTCGGCGGTGACGCCGGACAAGCAAGATTGATTACGAAGTCATACTTTTTATTAATTTCTAGCGACTTAACAATATCCTGATTAATAAACTCAAAATTATTCTCCTTTTTTAAAATAACTAAATTTTCCTCAAGACCGGTCATCAAATTATCAACCGCTGTCACCGAATTCCCCTCGCGAAGTAGGCGAAGCGCCAGATTTGAACCTAAAAAACCGGCGCCGCCGGTAATCAGATAATTTTTCATCATTCCCTCGATATTTTTTTTATGTATTTTTTGATTTCCTCTTTAGTATCCTTGTGGCGGAGAGCAAAATCGATATTGGTTTTGACAAAATCGACTTTATTGCCGACATCATAACTACGCCCGGAAATCCTGAAAGCTAAAAGTTGGTGAAGATCGGCAAGATATTTCATTGCATCGGTGATCTGAACTTCGCCACCGACTCCAGGTTCAGTTTTTTTGATTAAATCAAAGATTTCCGATGTAAAAATATAGCGACAGGCAATTGCTAAATCCGAAGGAGCATCGGTTATCGCCGGTTTTTCAACTAATTTTTCAACTAAAAATAGTTTCTGTTTTTGGTCTTGACCGGCGACAATTCCATAGCGACTAATCAACTCTTTCTTTACCTTTTCGACAGCAACGATCGATTTGCCGCTCGCCTCAAAAGCGGCGACCATTTTTGAGAGATCATGATCGCTCTCCTTTGAATAAATAATCGTGTCACCCAAGAGAACAGCGAAGGGATCGTCGCCAACAAAAATTCTTCCTTGATAAATCGCGTCGGCAAGACCGATTTGTCGCCGCTGACGGGTAAAATGAATATTCGCCAATTTTGATACATAGTCGAGTTCCCGCAAAAGATCGTTTTTTTGTTTTTTTAGGAGAGCCTCTTCAAGTTCAAAAGAAGGGTCAAAATGATCTTCAATTGATCGTTTATTTCGGCCGGTGATAATTAAAATATCGCGAATCCCGGCGGCAACTGCTTCTTCGACAACGAACTGGATCACCGGCTTGTCGACAATCGGCAACATCTCCTTCGGTTGGGCGATCGTCGCCGGCAGAAAACGGGTACCTAGACCGGCGGCCGGAATAATTGCTTTGGTAATTTTTTTCATATCGATAGTCAAGATTTTTTTGTATAATATCGCAAAATATAGGCTCGGTAAAAGATCGCTAGGGTGTCGGTAATCATTCTTAAGACTGTTTTTACACTAATTCCGGTTGTTGAACCATTAAACTTCATTTCGATCGGTGCCTCAAAGATTCGTCGAAAACCGAGCTGTTGAGCAACAACCAGCATTTCAAGATCAAAAGCGTATTGCTTAACAATTATCCGAGGCATAATTTTTCTGGCAACTGTTGTTTTTAGAACTTTTAGACCGGTTTGAGTATCGGTTACCGGAAGACGAAAAAAAGTTCTGATCAATCGATGGTAAATATAGGAATAAACTCGCCGGCGAAGCGGATAATCAACACGTGATGCCGGATGCCGTTTACTACCGATAACAAAATCAGCATCAAAAGCCTCTAGAACTTTGATAAATTTGTCGAATTGCTTGGGATCAAAATCGCCGCCGGCGTCAGTAAAGGTAACGATGTTACCCGAAGCTTTATTGACGCCATATTTCAAAGCCGCTCCTTTTCCCCGATTTTTCGCGTAAGAGAAAACTTTCACTCTTTTTGAGCGATGGCGGCGCGCCTCCCGTTCCGTTCGATCGGTTGAACCATCGACGACGACGATTATTTCATACTCATAATCGAGTAGATCATGACAGCTGACGATCTGATCAACTGTTTGATAAATATTCTTTTCCTCGTTATAAGCGGGAATAATGATCGAGAGTTTTAGTTCATTGTTCATTGCGGGCTGTTCTTAGTTGCTCGATAATGGCTGATTTTTTCGATAGAAGATACTGACTGAAAATTAAGACAAAAAGAAGAGCAAAGGTAAAAATCAAAACTCTAACAACCGCTAAAATCGATGGATGCCAAATAGAAATAATGATTATTTGAGACAATAGAATTAAAGCAAAAATATAGAGAAAAGCAAATCTCTTCACCGCCAAATAGTAGTTAACCAAAAGATTGGCAAGCGAATAAAAAAGTACTGCCAAACCGATTTCCGGCAAGAGATAGAAATAACCGGCATAATTTTGACCGTAGAGTATTGAAATCACCTTCCCCGGAGCAATTACGTAAACTGCCAAAATTGTCAAGGCGGCAATCAAGGTCAGTATCAATGAAAAAAGAAAAACCCGGTAATGTTTTTCGCCTCGGCTTTGCTGTTCAGAAATCATCGGAAACATTACCGTTATCACCGGCGCCGTTAAGTAGAGGATGATTTTACCGATCGATGAAATTGCCGAATACAGACCGGCTTCCTCCGGAGAAAAATAGTGTTTAATCAAGAGAATATCCAAATTAATTGCTAGAACTAGAAAAATCGTCGCAACCAAAGTTGGCCATGAGTAATTGATAATCTCTCTTCGATTAAAATGAAAATCGCTTTTGGAGTTTGTTTTTCTTAAGTTTTTTGCAAGCGGAATAAAGCTGATAAGATAAGCCAAAATGGTTGCGGCAACGATTGCCAGTAAAGCCCCGTTCAAAGCGAGTCCGATTTTAACCAGAATGATACCAAGCGCCAATCGGCAAGCCATCTCAAAAATGCTGACAAACGAGAGCGGCAAAAAGAGCTGATTTCCTTGAAGAAAACCTTTATTATTCAAAACCAATAAGCCGCCAAAAACCGAAAAGAGACTGATAAAAAGCGGGATTAATGAATCAAGGGAGAAAAAATCAGCCAATGGTTTAATAAAAATAATTCCAATAAAAAAAATCACGAGAGCAAAATAAAAAACGTAACGAGTGAAAATTTTTAATAATTTTTTAATTGCCGAAAAATCACCGCGGCCGTAAAGTTCACCGGAATAACGCATGGCAATCGTTGTTAACGCTCCACCGGCAACTGAAAGAACCATCAAAAGGGACATTAAAGCAGTCATTTCTCCGTAACCAACCGGCCCAAGCATTCGTCCCATAAGCATATTGAATAGATAAGAAAGAACACTCGCTAAAAGAGTGCCCGAAAAGACAACCCCACTATTTGACAATAGTTTTTTTGTTGTTGTTCCCATAAATATGCCTTTAATATAACATTTTAACTTGAAATTATAAAGGGTAGATGATAGATTAATCTTGTAGTTTTAGAAACTATTTAACTCGATGGAGAGATTATGAAAGGAATCATCTTAGCCGGCGGAAGTGCAACTCGTTTGCGTCCAGTAACTTACATCACCTCAAAACAGTTACTTCTGGTTTACGACAAACCGATGATTTATTATCCGATTAAAACTTTGATCAAGGCGGGAATTCGAGATATTTTGGTGATCGTCGCTCCGAATTTTTCCGGGAGCTTTGTCAACCTCCTTTCAATGGAGCAACAAAAAACAAAGGAAAATGGACAAGCGGGCGAATTTTTCGGTGTTGATTTTACCTTTAAGATCCAGATGGCACCTCGAGGTTTGGCCGACGCTTTTATTATCGGTGAAGATTTCATCGGTGATGATGATGTGACGATGATTTTGGGCGATAATATCTTTCTCGGACACAACTTTTCGAAAGAAATTCAAGGTTTCAAAGATGGGGCAATGGTCTTTGCAAAGGAAGTCCCCGACCCGGAACGGTTCGGGGTTGTTGATTTTGATGAAAAAATGAGGGCCAAAAGCATTGAAGAAAAACCGAAGAAACCAAAAAGCAAATATGCCGTTGTCGGCCTCTACACTTATGATAATAAGGTCATCAAATATGCTAAGAATTTGAAACCGTCACCACGAGGAGAGATTGAAATCACTGATTTAAATAATATCTATCTTAAAAAAAATAAATTAAGAGTCAATGTTTTTGATGGGACTTGGGCCGATGCCGGCGCTTTTGATGCCCTAAACGACATTCAAAATGAAATTCGTTTACGCAAGGCCGGCGGCGAGGAGTTTTAGGGACAAGGAGTTCTGGAATAATTAAAACTTCTTCGTTTGATAAAAATGTTTATTTCTGCCGTTTTTGCTCCTTTTCCCGTTTTTCTCTATCATTCCCGTCTATACCTGTCATTCCCTCTTATTCTTGTCATCTCTGCTCCCTCTCTTGTCATTCCCGCAGAAGCGGGAATCCAAGATCGATGTTCCGTTTTCTAGATTTTCACCTCCGACCCGAGCAGTCCACTTCATGGCAGGAATGATGACAAGCGCGTAAGTTGTAATAATGTTTTAATTTATTAATCCCTGGAGATAAAAATGATTAACGGCGTAAAAATTAAAGAACTGAAGGTTTTTAAAGACAAACCCGACCTCGATCAAGATGTTGAGCCGGGAATTTTTATTGAAGTTTTGCGTCAAAGCGACGGCTTACTTTCAAATTTTGCCCAAAGCAATTTTAGTGTCGCTCACAAAGATACAATTAAGGCTTTTCACTGGCACAAGAAGCAGGATGATCTTTGGTTTATTGCCTCCGGTCAAGCGGCGATTGTTCTTTATGATCAACGTCAAGATTCCCCAACCCACGGTGAAACTCAAGTCGTGTATGCCGGTACTGATGATTACAAGCTGGTGCTAATCCCAATCGGCGTCATCCACGGCTACAAAGTCCTTTCCGACGAGCCTTGTCTTCTTTTTTATCACGTTACCCAAGAATACGACCGCGAATCTCCCGACGAGGAACGAATTGACCCCCTTGATAAAACGGTAAATTTTGATTGGAATACTTTGTAGTTCGCCGGTCGTTTGTCGTCAGTGGTCAGTCGGATAACACAACTGCAAGAGAATGATAAATAAATTTGAAAAACTAGATGCCTGGAAATATTCGAAAGATTTGGCTGTAGATGTTTATAAAATTACTGATAATTATCCGAAATTAGAAATATTTTCTTTAACGAGTCAAACAAATCGAGCTTGTGTTTCGATCCCTGCAAATGTTGCCGAAGGTTGTTCTAGAAGTTCCAATAAGGATTTTTCCCACTTTCTAGAGATATCTCTCGGCTCCGCTTTTGAATTAAAAACTTTAATTGAGATAGCTTTCGAGAGGGGATATTTTGATTCATCAGTTAAAGATATTATCGATGAAAAAATTACAAAGTGTATTATGCTAATCTTTGGTTTAAAAAGGAGTCTAAATGAATCATCAAAATAATAACGACCGACGACCGACGACCGACGACAAACGAATTTTAGTCACCGGTGGCGCCGGTTTCATCGGCTCGAACTTTATTCTCTACATGATGGAGAAATATCCCGATTATAAGATTGTTAATCTCGATAAACTGACCTATGCCGGCAATTTGGAAAATTTAAAAACTCTTGAGAGCAATCCAAACTACACCTTTATCGAAGGAGATATCTGCGATCGGGAAATTGTTAATAAAGCAATGACCGGCGCCGAGATCGTCGTTCACTTCGCCGCTGAATCGCATGTTGATCGTTCAATCACCGGTCCGGCGATTTTCGTTCAGACTAACGTCGTTGGCACTCAAGTGCTTCTCGATGCCGCTCGCGAACTTAAGGTAAAACGTTTTCATCACGTATCAACCGATGAGGTTTACGGCACGCTTGATCTTGATAAACCGGAGGAAAAATTCTCGGAAAGCACTCCTTATTCGCCTCGCTCGCCTTATTCGGCTTCGAAAGCTGGTTCCGATCATCTAGTTGCCGCTTATCATGACACTTATGGTTTGCCGACTACGATTTCAAATTGCACCAACAATTACGGCCCCTTTCACTTTCCGGAAAAGGTTATTCCTCTCTTCATCACCAACGCAATGAACGACAGACCGCTACCAATCTACGGAAGTGGCAAGGCAGTCCGCGACTACCTTTATGTTACCGACCACTGCGAGGCAATCGATCTGATTATCCATCAGGGAAAAGTTGGCGAAACTTATTGCGTTGGCGGCGATTCTGAAAGAAACGGCCTTCAAGTTGCCGATGCAATCTTGAAGATATTGAATAAGCCGCAAATTCTAAAAACTTATGTTGAGGATCGCCGTGGCCACGATATGCGCTATGCGATGGATCACTCGAAAATCACTCGCGAACTTGGCTGGAAACCGACGGTCACCTTCGAGGAAGGGCTTCAAAAGACCATTGATTGGTACCAAAACAATCAAGAGTGGTGGAAACGAATAATTTCTAAAGAGTATCTTGATGCTAACCGAAAAACCGCTAATGAAAGCCGAAAATAAGCAAAAAACGATCGTCCTCCTCGGGATTACCAGTTATCCTGAAGGCTGGGAAAGTAAAGTTGCGGAGATCGACCCCTTAAGTATCCGCGAGGTTGCCCTTTTTCCGACCTCGATCGATCTTGATGAGCGGAAAAAACTTTATCAGGCGCTTGAAAAGACCAATCTTGAGAGAATCCCCCATGTTCACCTCCGTCATGATATGGCCGAGTGGGAACTCAAATTTTTTGTCGATAAATACAAAACCAAGGTTTTTAATATTCACGGCTCGAAGCGGGCCTATCGTCTGCTCGACTTTGAAAAGTATCGATCAATGATTTATATTGAAAACAGTGATTATTTTGACGAATATTTTGAAAAATCATTGAAATTATCCGCCGGCCTGTGCATTGACTACTCCCACTGGCACGACTACGGCAAATTGCAAAATTTTCCCGACTATGATCAATTCGATGATTTAGTGAAAAGATATCCGATCGGTTGCGGTCACTTGTCGGCGATTCTAAAAGAACCTTATGGCGAAGATTATGGTCACGGTCTAAAGAAACATTATAACAGCCACAAACTAACTTTACCCGCCGAGGTCAGCTACATCAAAGAATACCTTGACTGTTTGCCACGATACTTGAGTATTGAACTTCAGAATTCTCTTGCCGAACAGCTTGAGATCAAAACTTATGTCGAGAAATTAATCGGAAATCGATGAAGAAAATTCTAATCACCGGTGCTCGGGGACAATTAGGGAAGAAGCTCGCTGAAATTTTAGCGGCTGATTTTGAATTAGTTCTAACCGACTCCGGCGAAATGGATATTACCGACCGGCAAGCCGTCGAGTCGGTAATAACCAAGGAGAAACCGGACTTTGTCATCCACGCCGCCGCTTATACCAAAGTTGACGACGCGGAGACAGAACGCCAACTTGCCTATAAGATCAACGCGATTGGCAGTAAAAATCTGGCAAAAACAACCGCCAATCTCAATATCCCGATCATTTACATTTCAACCGACTATGTTTTCCCCGGAACCGGAAATAAGCCGATTACCGAAAACGATCCGACTGAACCGGTTAATTATTACGGCCAGACCAAACTCGACGGTGAGAATTTTATTAAAAAATTAAACCCGAAACACTATATCATTCGAACCGCCTGGCTTTACGGCGAACTACCGAAGGACCACCCGGGATCGAATTTTGTTGAGACAATGCTGAAGCTGGCAAAAGAGAAACCGGAACTTAAGGTTGTTAACGACCAGTTCGGCGCGCCGACTTACACCGGCGATCTTGTTTTAGCAATCAGAGAAATCATCAAAAAAAATATTCCCTACGGCATCTATCATTTCAGCGGCGAAGGCATCACTTCATGGTATGACTTTGCCAGAGAAATATTTAAACAGTCCGGGATTAATATTAAAATTACTCCAACAACTTCCGATAATTTCCCCCGTCCAGCAAAACGACCGACCTACTCTTATTTATCGAAAGACAAACTAAAAAAAGCCGGGGTTCCAGTTCGCCCCTGGCAAGACGGGCTTCGGGAATATTTAAAAAATCGGGAATAATTTGGCATTTTTTTTTATTTGGATTATAATCAAGTAGATATTTGAATAGCTATAAGGAGGGTCGATGTTAAAAGTTGATATTGACAAAATTATTCCTTTGACCGATGCTCGAAACGATCTTAATCGGATTGCCGACGAGGTCAACGGATCGGATTCGCTCTATGTTCTAACCAAAAACGGCACGCCGATCGCTGTTGTTGTCGGAGTCAATCATTTGGAAAAACTAACCGGACTCGGTGGAAAAGATGATCTTAAAGAAGACGTTGATTCAAAAGGAGAGTCGACAACTGATAAAACAAATGAACCAGAAAAACCAACTTTCCCAACCTCTTTTAATAAAGACACTGCCGATATAGCGACCGATACGACGGCTCCTGATTCTGACAAATTTCCAAAAAAAGAATTCGGCAAAGAGGATACAAAACCGGCTGAAGACACCGATCAAAAACCGGCACCACCGGTTACCGATGATGATCTTTTCTCCGAGTTTGATGATAATGATCTTGAATTACCGCCCGTACCTCCTCTACCAAAGAGCGGCGAGAAGAAGTCAATCTTCGACGACGATGATAAAGACAATGATCATAAAGTTGAGAACACCCAAAAGACAACCGATTTGCCACCTAAAGATTCTGTATCAAATAACACTCCGCTAGCGGCAACCCCGCCGCCGATTTCAGAAACCAACAAACCGAAAACTGATTTTCCGACGCCGCCAACTTCCGATAACCCGGTAAATTTACCGCCGAAGACGATTACTCCCGAACCGGAAATAAAAGATCAATCCGAAGAAGAGAAATCGGATTCGATGATTTCTCCAAGTGAATCTCTGTCGACGCCGAAACCGGAAGATAAGCCACTCGATGCCGACGATAAGCCAAAAACTACACCAATTAGCTACGATGACTTCATTGCTAAGCCAACGAATGATTCAGATTTTAGCGGTCCATCAGCTCTTGACGAGATCGATGCTAAAAAAGATGACCAACCGCCGGCCAGTAATCTCGGGGCGACATCGATGCCAACCTCAAGTCCGACGATCGATCCGATTCCCGGAAGCGTCCCAACCCCGCCAGAAAGTGCCAGCCAACCGACTGGTGGAACCGATGCTCAAACAACTGCCGATATCAACAACCAGCCGGCGACCAGCAATAATCAATCGTCAACCCCGGCGCAGACTAATCTCGGTAGTCAAGATTCCGCCACCAACAGTCATCCGAACTATACCTTTAACACTCCTGACGATAGCAAATAGTTAAAAACTAAACTTGTTTTTTTGTATAACACCTCCGGCAACCATCTGCCGGAGGTGTTTGGGTCTGTGACAAGAGCCGGCTACTCCGGCTCATCTCGCCTGTTGACGTAGTTGCCTCCCCACATCAGAAATACATCGCAGGCGAGGTACATCCGATCCTCGTCCGTGATCTCCAGTCCCCGATCGGCAGCAAGCCGCTCGAGGATGATGACCGCCCGATCGGCTTCCGGAGCCGGGTCTGCTGACCTTCGGAAGACTGGGTCGCTGGCGATCACTTCGCTGATGATCGCCAGTAGCTCTTCCTTTTCTGTGAGTGGTGGGACATCATCGACATCCTCACCGAGATCGTCCACCCAGGAGAAGTCGGGGTCGGAGTTGAGGCGCAGAGAAAGAACTACACTCGCACAAAGCAGCTCCACCTGCTCGGGATCGACTCCGATCTCTCGCCTAGCACAGGCCTTTTCGTAAGCCTGCACCACAACGCGGTTAATCTCGTCGAAGGCCTCCCGCTTCGTCCGGAACCTCTCCGAATCGAGATCCCTCAAGAGATCCATCGCCTCATCTTTTGCTTCATCGAAGGCGTCGATCTGCTCGTCCGTCGGTTCGTCCGGCATCTCATCACCTCATTCGTGGTATTAACTTCCCCGAACCGTTTAATGCTACTTAATTTTTCTTAAAAGTCAAGAAAAAGACTCGCATAAACGAGTTAAAAATTATTTAATATGTTTGACTTGTTACTTGTAGTTTTGATAGAGCTCGGTACCCCAGGCAGGACTTGAAGGGGCGGTTATCGATTCTAAGAGATGAGCTCCCAGGTTCAGACTCGAAAGAGAAGCCCCGTTTTTCGCTTCACGGCTGTTTTCAATATCTAATTGATTTTAGCTTTCACTTATCTACAACCGGCGTGCTTCTTTATGACACACTGGTTCGGGTTTTGCCCGAAACTCCCTACCCCCCACCCCCTACTCCCTGCACCCCACTCCCCACCAACAGTGGTACCCTCGACAGGACTTGAACCTGTGACCTTCGGCTCCGGAAGCCGACGTTCTATCCAACTGAACTACGAGGGCATAGGCCAAAATTATCAGAAAATAATAATTCTTTCCAGCTTAAAAGAAAAATGATAAGCTTAATTATAAGAAAAAATGATCATCGAAATTCTCGCTAATTTTGTTACCAACACCATTTCTTACCTCGGTTATTCGGGTGTTTTTTTGTTAATGCTTCTTGAATCGGCTTGTATCCCGATACCGTCGGAGATCATTATGCCCTTTTCCGGTTTTTTAGTCGCTACCGGCGAATTTTCTCTCTGGCCGGTGGCGATTATTGGCGCTCTCGGGAATCTGTCCGGTTCGCTTCTTGCCTACTACATCGGCTTCAAAGGCGGGCGACCATTGGTTGAAAAATACGGTCGATATATTTTAATCAATCACCGCGATCTTGATCTTGCCGATAAGTTTTTTAACCGCTATGGCGAAGCGACTGCCTTCTTTTCCCGTCTCTTACCGATCGTTAGAACTTTTATCTCCCTGCCGGCGGGAATTGCCAAAATGAATATTAAAAAATTTACGGTCTATACCTTCCTTGGCGCCCTACCTTTCTCTTACGCTCTCGCCTGGGCCGGTGTTAAAATGGGAGAAAATTGGGAAAACATCCGCCAGATTCTGCACGATTTCAATCTCCTGATCGCCATTTTGATTATTGTTTTCCTTACTTGGTGGATCTGGCGACATTTTAGGAGGTAAATATTTCCTCTGGCAATATATAATATTTTTTGATACATTTTTTGTACTCTGTAACAACAAAGGAGACCGAAAAACATGGAAGGTTCAATGGAGAATGCTTTCGCTGTGACTCAGCAGCTGATTCGGCGAGATAAGGATGTCGCAGACACCCTCATCTCTCTCGCGAACACGGCGGCGAAGCGACAAGGGATGGTCTTCTGCGATATGTCAGACCACATCGCCATCCCGATCGCCGAGGAGGTAATCGGGAGCGCCGGACAACCGGAGTCGGGGACGGTCGCTTCACCGTTCGCTGACGAAGCGATCGACAAGTGCCGGGAGATGATTGCCGGCATCGTCGGCGACATCGATCCGATTCCGGCGGATGTTTGTCAAGTACCCATTCAACTAGACATATCAGTGCATTCTTTTTCTTGTAATATATATTGTTCCCTGAATTGTTTTGGGGACATTTTTAGTTTAGTGTGAATTCTCTTGTTGTTGTATTTGTAA
>Ga0265297_10006208_pt1 | contig 17530 bp, 21 predicted proteins | sample Munlanlwell13791_FD_192502 | JGI IMG/M metagenome (GOLD analysis project Ga0265297, IMG submission 192502) | Leachate microbial communities from a municipal landfill in Southern Ontario, Canada - Leachate well 137-91 | ecosystem: Engineered > Solid waste > Landfill > Unclassified | place...
TTTTTAAGCTCAGGCGCTTTCTGCCTGGTTGGCCGTATGGTTTTGCTTCCTTGGTATATTTCTGTTTAAATGGATGGATTATTTAAGAAGGTGAGGTTAGAGGAGGATGGGAGGGTGTGAATTGCATAATGATATGTAAATGTAATAATAAACAACTAAAAAGTAAAAACAGTATTATTCTATAAAAACCATGAAAAAAGATATCTTGCATTTTTTAGAGTTTCCTGAAAACAATAAACTCTATTCTCTAATGGCAAAAGACTCAATAGATATTTTGATGAATATAGAGCTTCTTTTTAAAAATAAATTAAATTTGGATAAAGCTTATCATGAACCAGATAACTTTTTTATTGAGTGTAATAACATAATTAGGAACATAATCTTTATTATCGAAAAATCCAAAAAGAGTAATACTAAGTATGCATGGCTATACAAATTTATAAAAGAGTTTATTGAAGGATATGAAGATGAGTATCGTATTTTAAAAAAGATACGTGACAATTCTATGCATCAAGAACTGTTAATTACAGAGGGTGCGATTGAATTTGGACTTTATAGAATAATGAGCAAAACAAGTTATAAGCTAAAAATAGGAATGGGGGATAAAAATAATTACAGATTATTGCCACCACATTTTATTTACAAAGAAACAGAAAGTTTTTTCCAGGAGCTTTTAATCTTACATTATTATCTTTTCACAGATCTTGATCATTCGGCAATAGGAGAATGTCTCGGTATATCTAGATGGTGGTTGTATAAAATAAGTTATAAAGATAGGTCTGGGAATCGTAAGGTCAACGTCATAAATGCATATAGTATAATTTCAAAAATAACGGATATTCTAATAAATGGTATTTCAAATGCTTACAGTCAACATCATGGGATACCATTTGATAAATTACATATACATATCTCTGAGAAATATAATTTTATTAATACACTTTTAGAAATTGATCTATATCCAAATATTTTTGAAGAAAAATGGCAATGTGAGGTTAAACCTTCAAATTGAAAATATCTTCTAGAGTATAATATCATCAGCCAAACCGAAAAAAGACATAAGCTGATAAATAATATTTACTCATTTATACCCAAAACAAAAAATGAATTAATCCAACTGCTTGATCGGTATACACATATAAAAATTGCAGACTTTATAGACCAAGAAGATTACAATAGATACGTTAGCTTCATACTTCTACCCCAATATTATTTGGAAAACATTAAATCAGTCGCTTTTGTAAATAAATTTGATTTTAGTTTGATTATGGAACTGCATAAAGTAGGACAAGAGTTTGTTTTAAAAGTAGATTTACATTTTGAAAAAGTGGGTAAGGAGCTTAAAGATAGCTATTTAGAGAAAATAGGAAAAATTATAAATAAAATTAAAATAAGCATAGAAAAAATTTGTAAATAAAGATTCAAATAATTTTTCATAATTAGATAAATTTAGGTTACAGAGCAAAAAGCTTCACATAAGTAATAGTCATATGCTCTTTATCTTTTTAACAATAGCCTATTCAGTGGGTTCAAAATCTCTCACAAGATTTCTCAACTCAACTTTTTGGAAATAGCGGTCTACTGTCTCCTTTATGACTTCTTTATAAGGTCTTCCGTTATTCCTTGCGCTTAAACGCTTTATTCTGTTTGGAACTTGAATTACCATTTTGAAAAAAAATCTATTAAGAAGGGAGTATTAAGATGCAGGGTTTTAAAAAGAGCAGAGTAGTGTAAAATTAAGTTTTATTCATGAGTTTATTTTTAAAAATTTAGCAAGGAGTGCAAGGTATGAATAGAGTTATTGTTTTATTAGGATTTTGTACAGCCGGCAAATCAACAATATTAAGATATTTTAGAAATAAATATAGCAAAAATACACTGTGCACCATAGATACAGACGAAGAAGTAGCCAAAGAGTATGATAATCATATTTACAACGTCTACACGGTATTTTACAAAGAAATAAGTAAAGAAGATGGCAAAAAAAATATTCAAGACGCACTGGACTATATTGAAAAAAAAGAAAAAGAAATACTAGTAAAATTAGCAAATGAATGCTATGAGAGCAAAATACCATACTTAATTGCACTTGGTCCCAATACTGTTGAACGCGAACCACAATGGGGATATTTTAAAGAAGTTATTGACCCTATATGCTATCACCTTGAACTGGATAAAAAAGAAGTATATGAGGGTCTTATTTCCAGAATAAAAAAACTTAAATCTGATAAGAATAAGATTACTAAATCAAAATCTTTTGGCTGTTGGGATAATGGTTCTACCATGAAGTACGAAAATGGGAAATATGAACCATTATCTGAGGAGGACGCATTACAAAATATTAAAGACATCATGTGCAAGCCGTGTGAAAAGTATAGAGAGCTTTCTAAAAGAACATTTTCAGCTACTGAAATCAAGGAAAATAGTGATTATAAAAGACAACTATATAATTCCATAGAGGAAGATTTATTTTTTTAATGAATATTATAGAAATCCTTTAAACGATTTCATGCCATTTTCAGCATCTGTATTACTAAGAATAATATAAATGTGGTGGTATTAATATTTGTGAGAGCTTGAGCTACATAGTAAAATTTTGAAGAAAATGAAATGCTGTAAAAATTCAATTAATTTTTAGACTAAAAGGATTATATTTTTCACCTTGGTCGTAAACATCTGATCTATCTCTCTTTTTCACCCAGGAAACAATAATATAGGTTAGTGGCGTGATAGCTATCTCATATGCAACCTTCCAAATATATTGTGTAAGAATCAATCCCCCTATAATCATCCAAGAGTAAGAACCTCCAAAAGCTATGATGATAAACATTACAGTGTCCACTCCTTCACCGACCACCGTTGAACCGATAGTTCTTGTCCACAAATACTTGCCCTTAGTCCACTTCTTCATTAAAGATAGTATTGTTGCGTTTAAATACTCTCCAGAAAAGTAAGCAACTAAAGAAGCGCCTACTATTCTTGGCGTCATTAGTAGAACTATACTATATGCTTCTTGGTTTTCCCAATAAACTGGATAAGGCATTTTCACTATTGCTAAGAATAAAAGTACCATTAAAAAATTGGCGGTAAAACCTATCCATATAACCATTCGTGCCCGCTTAAAACCATATACTTCTGTTAATATATCTCCGAAGATATAAGTTAACGGGAATATTATCGATCCTCCTGGCAACACAAATCTCCAAACCTGGATTAATTTTCCAGCAACAATATTGGATATAAGTAAACAAGCAACAAATAGACCTGATATTATTACGAAAGTTGCTGTAATCGGTTTAATAGATTCTATCTTTATTTTATTTTTATTTTCCATCATGGTTTTACCTTCATGATTTATTTAATAAAAGTACTTATGGACTTTTATTCTTTAAATAAGGTTTTAAGAAGTTTTTCATTTCTACGTGGATCTCATTTTTATTTTTAAGTGCATTTATGGTAATAAACCCAAACAGCTTCGCATATTTTTGGTAGAGGTTATATATGGTCTTTTGGTATTTCAATAGATCTTTACCGAAACCCGTAGCGAAAAGATCTTTAGTTTCCTTTCTGTAAGCCTCTTCTGGTCGTAGATTTAAAAAGAAAACATAATCGGGTTTGATAAAATCTTTATAAAGATTTATTAGATTCTCTTCATTCATTCCTAATGCTGCATTATAGGCAATAGCAGAATATATTGAACGATCAGCAATTACCCATTTCCCCTCAAGTAGAGCAACTGAAATAATCATTTCATTTTGTAGGGCGTGATCTAGAGCGAATAGAAAAGAAATTGACTTTTTTGGTGGATTGTTTTTCTGTTTTAGTTTATTTAATAATTGCCTAAGTTCCTGTATTTGTCCAATTTTACAGAAGGTGAAAGATAGCCCTATTTTATCAAAGTATTTACTCAGCAAACGAACTTGAGTAGATTTCCCGCAACCATCAATACCTTCTAGTGCAATATACTTTCCTCTATACAAATTTTCTCCTAAAAGTATATATAAAAAGTTTTGACCTGTGATATAGCAATATTTATTATAAGTTATAATACGATTTTTAATATAATATCATTTTTATTAAGATTAAACTATTTCTATTTTTTATTAAAGATAGCTTAACTCAAAATTATATAATTTTTATATAAAAAATATTAGTTTATTATGCTAATATTACACTCTAATAATAAATAAAATCAGAAGAGGTTAAAATGGATAAGAAATCTTCTTTTACATTCTATGTTGCGGGACCATTGAAATTTGAAAGCACCAGAACATATCTTGATAAGATTGAAGAAGTTTTATTGAGAAATGGGTTCTCTACTTGGTCTCCTTATAAAGATGCAGGAATTCTTTCAAATGAAGATTTAAAAAACCCTGAAAAAATAAAAGCCGTATTAGAAAAGGATATTACTGCTTTTAAAGATTGTGATGGTGCTATATTTTTCCTTGATGGGTATCACGTAGGAACTATTTTTGAATTAGGTTATGCTTATTACTTAACCAAAAATGCTAAGAAAGACTTCACCCTTATAGGCATTTATACAACAGTAAGGGGTGTAGAAAATTTGGATTCTATGATCAAATTTTGTTTTGAAGATATTGGGTCAATTGTTACATCCCTTTCTGAATTGGAAAAACTTCTTATAAAAATAAAACTTGGCGAAGTATAAAAAATGAATAATGAAAACAATATGAATCAATTTAAAAAGTTGCAATCAATTCTTAAAACTTTTCCAAATGAATATAAAAATAAAAATTATACTATATCAATGTCTACTAAAGAGCTAATGGCCCTTTGCCCATTTACAGGGAACCCAGATTTTTATAAAATTAATCTTGTATACATTCCTATTAAGAATCTTGTCGAACTAAAAAGTTTAAAACTCTATTTTTTTCAATTCCATAAACTAAAAATTACTCATGAAACTCTACTGAATGTTATTTTTAATGATTTGGCTATTTTATTAAAACCAAAATATATTAAAATTGAATTAATCGCCAATGTAAGAGGGGGCATAAGAACTATTGTTACTAGAGAACAAGGCTGTATATCATTGCAAGAAAAAGTATAAGATTCTATGAAAAAGACCTCGGATAAAAATGGATTTAAAATGGATTTAAAATACCCATTTTCTTTAAAAAAAACCCTTATGAGTGATCAATGTCCAGCGGATCTATGGTTTCTTGATGATCTTAATCATAAATGGGTATCTTATATACCTATTAAAAATCAATGGATAAAAGTAATGCTGTCACAAGAAGGAAATTCTTTATTAGTGACTTATGCACCCAATAAAAGCAATATAGAAAATATAAAAAAATATTTAAATTATCAGCTTTCCTTAGACTATGACATAACAAATCTCAAATCTTCTTTTTATTCTGATAATTATATTTCAACCATTTTTAAATATTGTAAAGATTTAAGATTGATGAAAGACCATAATATAGAATATAGAATTCTTGAGGCTATAATAACTCAAAACACTTCAGTAAGAATGATTAAAACTATGCAGAAGCTTCTATTTTTACATTATGGGAATCAATTTCAAGTAGACGGTGAAAATATATACACCTACCCAAACATAGAAAAGATTGCTAATGAGAGTGTTGCAACGTTAATGACAAAATGCAAAGTTGGTTATAGAGCAAAATACATTAAAATCATAACTAAAGCTCTTTCGTCAAAAAAATTTATAGAACATATGGAGAAGTTAAATACGCAAGATGCAAAAAACTATTTAATGGAATTTAAGGGCATTGGTAGAAAAGTATCAGATTTAATCTTGATGTATGGTCTTAAAAAAGATGATGTTTTCCCTCTAGATGTTTGGGTAAAAAGGGCAGTAAAAAGGGAATACTTTAAAAATAGAGATGTGAGCGATGAAGAAATCTACGAGTTTTCAAAAGAGTATTTTGGTAACTTTGCATCAATAATTAATTTAATGATTTTTACTTATGAGAGAATCGAAAAAAATCTGTATTTTAATTATTGTATATGGAAATAAATTTTTTAAATTTAAAAATATTATCTTTTTTTATAAGAATATTGAGATGGTCAAAACCATACTCAATAAATAAGGAATCTAATATAACTTTTATTTTATTTAGTTGATTAAATTATCTAGTAGTTTCAAAATCTTTTATTGAATTTCTCATTTTGGACTCCAGAAGATAGCGTTCTCTTATCTCTTTTGCAACTTTTTTATAGGGTCTACCATATTTACTTTCACATAAACATTTAATTCTATTAAGCTCTCGTTTATTAAATCCAAAATAATCAATATATTTTGAATAAATTTGCGTTAACAACATTTTTGCAATTATGATATCATTTATATAATATTAAATTAAGTTAAAAACGTTTATACTTTTCTATAGATGAGAAAAGATAAAAAAGTAAAAGAATTAATCCCAACAAATGATAGAGTAATCCGTACAGCTTTGCGAGCAATTTTAAAAGATAATTTTGAAGAGAATAATCAAAGCAATAAACATCATTTGAAAATTTTTGAAGAATTTGGTGTAGGGCACGGAATAGCAAGAATAGATATGGCTGTGATAAATGGCATCATGCATGGATATGAAATAAAAAGTGATAGAGACACGTTGAAACGGTTATCAGACCAAATGAATGAATACAACGCTGTTTTTGACAAAGTAACCTTAGTTGTTGGAAAAAGCCATTTGTATAATGCAATCAATATTATTCCTGATTGGTGGGGCATAATGATTGCAAAAATTGTTAAAAATAAAAAAATAGCTTTTAACACTATTAGAGAGGCAGATTATAATCCAGAGCAAAAAGGAGTTTCTATAGCTCGATTGTTGTGGAGAGAAGAAGCATTAAAAATCTTAGAAGAAAAGAATAAAGCAGTAGGATTTCATTCTAAACCTCGTAGCTTAATATATGAAGAATTAGCCAATGTTTTAGATGAGGAAACTCTAAAGAATAAAGTAAAGAATATATTATTGATCTCTAGGGAAGATTGGCGATCTGATGTGCAACTAATGTAATATGGTGATTAATAAAAGCTTGAAGCCAGGTTGCAGGATTACCTGTTTTTCCTATATCGTGCCTTTTCTTTTTCTCAATCATATATTTTTGGAAATGTTCAGCTTTCTCTAATATATATCTATCGCCATCACTAAAGTCTTTACCATAAAATCTTTCATCACGTACTAAAACTGCTGCATGAGCTAAATAGTTATCGTATTCTTGTCTTCTACCTTTCATAATCAACCACTCATCTTCCAGTGTATATTTTATACTTGCAGAAGGATGAAAAAATTGAGAGGATTCTTCATAAATTGGGTGCTGTACTGTGTAATCAGCAAATGTCGGGTTTCTCTTCAAGTTCTTATCGATTAGGCCTAACCAATTTATCCAATCTAAACGTGGGACATTTTTTTCTTCATCTCTTTTACAATTTGACAAATCTTTTAAAAAAGAGCCGCTTGCAAAAATAAATGTTCTCCATTCTAGAATCCCCGGGATTTTTTGGCTAACATTTAAATAATTAATATATTTTTGATCATTATCATCTATTTCTTTTATATCTACTAGTAAATCCATGTCATTTATATTTAATTCTTCTTGTGTGATTAGTTCAGTAATATTTTTATCCAATTGCCTCATGTCTATTAAATTAGGATAGACTAATCGTAAACATAAACCACTATTAAATTTTTTAGCTAGCAAACATGCCATTTTTCTTATCTGAAGATCATCATCTAAATGGATTACTGGGATAAGATTTAAGCCATTTTCTGTTCCGTTCAAGATAATTTCTTTCAAAGAATTTACTTTTAGTTCAGTTGTAGATTGATCATCATATAGCAAACTAACATCTAAAAAAATTGGCGTTGTACCCCATGATTGCAATATCTCCTCAGGGATTTTATTAATTTTATTTTTTTTAAATTTTGTGACTTTTTCAGCAAGCATTTCTTCTGAAGATTTTCGAACATTTTTTCCATTTTCTTTTTTATATAAATAAACTGATGGCATTACTAATTGAACTAATGGGGTAATATATTCTTTATTCTCCTTTTTTATCATTTTTAATGCATTCATTTCAGCACGTTTCCATTTTAATATTGGCACATAATGTCTTGAATCAAACATGTTATTTGCTCCATTTCTCTTCAAGAAAATATTTTCTGGCTTTTTCCCTATTAACAATTTTACTAAGATAGACGTATTTATTACCTCTATGCCTTATTTGCCCGGCTATGATTGCTATATGAATACCAAGTTCTCTAGCTAAACTATTTGCAGCCATAGAAGATGGGACAATTCTAGCTGGGCTTATTTCCCATTTTGCTTTTGGCAGTAAAGCTTCTCCTGCCAATTCGTCAGCATCTTTTTCTTTTTTATCAAAACTAATGTTTTTAATACCTTCTATTTCATCATAAAAAAGACTTATATCTTCATTATAATGAAGACTTATATGAGCTAATTCATGCATTAATGTAAACCAAAAATTATCTAGTCGATCAAATCTAAGGGTTATTCCAATTATTGGATTATTTTTATCAACTAATATTGTTGCACCATCCAAATAGGTTTTTGGAAAATGTGGTTCAATTACTAAAGCAATTCCATGTTTTTTAAGATATTCTTTAACTTGTATCGGTCCATCCGTCTCGGTACTTAATTTAACTAAGTTTTGCATAGATTCTAGATTAATAGCTCCATCTTTATATTTTATTTTAAGATTCATTTTTTTTGCTTTTTTAATTACTTGAGTAGCCCAAGTAGTTAATGCACGTCTATCGGTTAGCGGAGAAGATCTATAATTAGATTTTCGAAGCATACCAAAAATATAATTAGGAGATCCAATTGGTGCAAAGAAATCTTTTAATAATTCTGATTTATTGGACCCGTTAAATGAAGACTCGCCAAAATATTTTCGTTTTGCCATTTCTGAAACAAGATTATTATTCCAATTTTGATATTCAGATTCATCCGTTTCCGGTTTTTGGATAAGAACTTTCGCTGGAATACCAAGTCCCGCCTCTAAAGCTCTAACCATATCTAGAGTCAGTTGACGTTTGCCTGAAAGAATCTCTGACACTCTGCTTCGACTTCCAATATAAGGTATTAGATCAATTGGTTTGAGACCAGTTTGTTCCATTCTAAATCTAATTGCATCTATTGGATTAGGAAGCTCCTCTGGCAATATTTTTGATTCATAGTCTTTGATAAGAGTACTAAGAAGATTAAGCTTTTCGCCATCTTCAGAATCAGAATCAGGATCATAGATCATTAGCCTCTCAATTAGTTTAAGAGCTTCTTCATAATCTTTTTCGGTTTTTATGATTTTTATTTTACTCATTTTTTTATTTCTAATTTATTTTCCAATTATCGTATTCTTTATGATTCCCTATATTCTTTACTAAAACTATTCCGTTTTTATAACTAACCAATGTTAGCAATCTATATTTATTCCCACATAGATTAAAAACAACATACCCATCTTTTAAAAGACTGGCTTTAGGATACCTCTTCTTAAGATGAGCAGGGGTATCCCATATTGCTTCTTCAACTTCTGCCTCCCACGAATTAATTTGTGATCGAACATCAGCATGCCTTCGCTTGAATTTGTCCAATAATTTCTTGCCTAATAATCTCATTTCTATTTACAGGAGGATATATTATATTAGTATTTGTTCCCATACTGGGAATTATATCCCAGGTAAATATGTATTGTCAAGTACTTTATTAGCAAATAGTACATCACCAGAATTACTTCATTTTTCCTCTAACCTCACCTTCTTAAATAATCCATCCATTTAAACAGAAATATACCAAGGAAGCAAAACCATACGGCCAACCAGGCAGAAAGCGCCTGAGCTTAAAAAGGGGCCGGGGGGAAGATAAGTGAAGGCGCCAAATGGGTGTCGGGCGGAAGCCTGACTGCACCCCGGTAAGCGAGGGAAACCGAGCGGCCGCCGAAGAGTGCGAAGCAGGATGAGGGCACTCTTTCCAGAAAAATCCACTAGGATTTTCATTGCCGTTAAGGCAATGGGTTTGCCTCTAGGGAAAACAGGAGGGCGGAAAGGGGTGCAGTAGGGGCTGGAAACTACTAATTAATATCGGGTAAATATTTACCACAGAGGCATTATCGTTTTAATGGCTATTGCAGTAATAATGGGAATTATAGAGTAAAAGATTTTATGGCGAGACTTTTAATTGGAAAACCTACTAAAGTATGGTTTTCGAAAAACAAGGGTGCAGAAAACAAGAATTATAGGTCCCTTTTCTTCGATTGATGAATCAAATTAGGTAAAACTATAGAGAAAGTTCGAAATTGATTTGTTTCGCAGCCATAATCAGCTTCTGCGAACTCATTTTTTTGAGATAAAGGCCAATCTGACCCGCTACTCTTGGAAAAATTTAACTCGGCTTGCTCGCGCAAGACACCCACGTTTTCGGTTTCGGATTTTTGAGAATATAGGCCATAAAAAAACATTGTTTCCATTATACAGAAGAATTAACTAAATCATCAAGGGTCACATTTAAAGCTTTTGCGATCTTGACTAATGTTTGAAGTTTAGGGTTCTTTACTCTCTTCTGTTCGATTTTTATAAGAGTTTGATAAGAGACGTCGGCTTCTCTTGCCAGTCTTTCTTGAGACCAGCCTTTTTTATTTCTAATTATCTTTATATTATCTAAAATGCTGCTTGACATAGTAACGTAGTACCATATACTTAATTAATATGTATAATTCTATATAACTTAGTGAATGATAACAAAACCATTACAAAAGCTCAAATTACAAGGTGCGCTATTTATACCAGAGTCTCTACCGACTTACAAGCTGAAAAAGATTTCTCATCTTGTGAATCACAGGAACAAAAAATTAGATCCTTTATTGATAGCCAAAATAAATGGCAAGTTTTTAAAGTTTATTCTGATCCTGGATTTACCGGTGCTAACATTAATCGACCTGGCTTAAAGGCACTGATAGAGGACGTTAAGCAAGGTAAAATAGATATCATTCTCTCATATAAGATTGACAGGCTGACTCGCTCTCCAAAGGATTTCTATCAACTAGTAGAAATATTTAACGAATGCAAGACCGATTTCATTTCTATTACAGAAAGATTTGATACCTCTACCCCTGCCGGAAGACTGCTTAGGAATATCATGCTTACATTCGCCGAGTTTGAAAGGGAGCTTACAAGCGAAAGAACGAAGGATAAGGCACTGGAAAGAGCAAAGAAGGGAATGTGTGGTGGTGCTCTACTCTTTTTGGTTATAAGAGGGAAAATAAAAAGCTTATTGTTAATAAGAAAGAGGCTGAGATAGTAAGACTCATTTTCGAAACCTATATGGAGACTGGCTCAATTGGTAAAGTTTATAATTTGTTAAAAGAAAAAAATATTAAAAATAGGAATAAAGAACATTTCCGTAAACCCAATATCGCTTATATGCTGAGAAATATCGTTTATTGCGGGAAGATAAAACATAATGAACAAATTTATCAGGGAATTCATCAATCCATAATATCGGAAGAATTGTTCGAACTGGCCCAAAAAACTCATAAGAAAAGAATAAAGAAATTTAGAATTTATAAGAAATATCTTTTTGGCGGATTGGTAAATTGTAAGAATTGTGGTAGCAGGATGACTCTTTGTTTCGTTAACAAGTGGTCGAAAGGCAAGCTTAAAAGATATTACTATTACCGTTGTACTTCCACCCATCATAAGGATTGGAAAACATGTCCTGTAAAACAGATAAATTCCGATAGGTTGGAAAAGTATATCTTGGAGAATTTGGAAAGGATCTCTTTGGATAAAAACTATGTTGAAAACTTGGTTTTCAAGCTAAATAGTAGCAGTTCAGTTAGTTCGAATCCTGTGGCTGGAAAAAACGAATCCACCCCTGGGGTTGGATTCGAACTAACGAAGACACTTCCTAAATTGGAGTCGGAAATTGTCTTTTCTAATTTGAAATCTTTTCTTGAATTTCTTCCAAAAAGAAAAGGATCAGAGAGAAATATTCTAGCAAGAAAATTCATTGAAAAGATTGTTTATGATAAAGAAGATATCGAAATATCCCTATTTTATGGCCTATATTCTCAAAATCCCGAAACCGAAAACGTGGGTGTCTTGCGCGAGCAAGCCGAGTTAAATTTTTCCAAGAGCAGCGGGTCAGATTGGCCTTTATCTCAAAAAAATGAGTTCGCAGAAGCTGATTCTGGCTGGGGAGATAGGATTCGAACTATTAAATAACAAAAATCGAGTTTTTGTTTATATATCTAAATCCAGGATTGTTCCAAATTTTTAATCTTCAAATGTTCTTTTCAAATTCTAGTGAAAAATCAATGGCAGGGACGGAGTGGGTGATTGCCCCCACTGATATTATATCAACACCTGTTTTGCATATTTCTTCAAGGTTTTTTAGGCTGACATTTCCTGAGGCTTCTATCTGACAGGAGTTTCCTCTTTTTTCTCTTATTATTTTAACTGCTCGAGTCATCTGGCTGGTATCCATATTATCAAGCATTATAATATCTGCTTTGCTTGTTATGGCTTCATCAAGCTGGGCAAAATCCCTTACTTCCACTTCAATCTTCAGGTTAGGAGGCGCACTTACCCTGACTTTTTCAATAGCTTTTGTTATTCCCCCTACTGCCGCTATATGGTTATCCTTAATCAGTATCGCATCAAAGAGGCCGAAACGGTGATTGTAACCGCCGCCGCAAAGGACAGCATATTTTTCAATTTTCCGCAGGAGTGGTTTTGTCTTTCTGGTATCCTTGATCTTCACCCCGTAGGGTTCAGCAATCGTAACGAATTTACTGGTAAGAGTGGCAATTCCGGACATATGCTGGAGAAAATTAAGGCAGGTCCTCTCGGCCTTTAGGATTGAAATTGTTGAGCCGTTTATATTGCAGATCCGGTCCATATATTTTAGATTGTCACCGTCATTTTTTAATCTCTCCATTCTTATACTGCCGTCTATTTCTTCAAACACGTAACCTGCCACATCCAGGCCGCTCAATACGGCTCCATCTTTTTCCTTGCATATGATATACGAAGATGATTTTTTGTCCGGAGGGATAAGGTAATTGGAGGTTATATCCCCGGCACCGTTAAGATCCTCAAGGATTGCCCCCCGTATTAAATCTATGACTTCACTCTTTAAAATTTTATTCTGCATACTTTTTTATTCTTATACTACTATTCCTTTTCAAAATTACCTCATAATACCTGGTACTTTCAAACTTTTTTAAAATACACTCTATCCTGTCTGAGTATTATATGTTTTTTCCAGTTTTTATTATCTTTTTTCGGGAAATCATTTCTTTGATGCGTGCCCCTGCTTTCTTTCCTTAAGCGGGCCGCCTTTATTATAAGGCCTGCCACTTCGAGCATATTGGTAAACTCCAGCACATCTTTATCCTTTTTATTGTATAGATACTCACTTCCAAGATAAAGGTTTACGAATTCTGCCGCTTCTTTTAAGCCTTTCGCATCCCGGAGTATGCCCACTTTTCTCATCATGATATTTCTTAGGTCTGAAATAAGTTTTTTTATTTGGGATTTATCACTGCTTGATTCAATATTTTTGGGTTTGTTTTTCTCTATATTTTTTTCTCTGCTTTCATCCAGAATTTCTCTTATGCTTTCGGTTACCTTTTCTTTTATTTTTTTGTTTTCACCGGTTTCTCTCTCTTGCTTTAATTTTTCTTCTATGTCTTCATAGATCTTCCAGCCGTATACGAGACCTTCCATAAGGGAATTGCTTGCGAGCCTGTTTGCACCGTGCGCGCCTGTGGCGGCTGCTTCACCGCAGCAGTACAGGCCCTCTATATTTGTTTTTCCGTCGTAATCGGTTCTGATTCCGCCGTTAAGGTAATGTTCCGCAGGGGATACCTTGATCAGATCTTTTTTCAGGTCCAGTCCGTTTTCCCTGAGTTTTGAGATTATATTGGGAAAACGTATCTTAAGGAAGCTTTCCGGTATCTTCGTAGCATCAAGGTAAACATAATCGGTGCCGCACTTATCCATTATTCTTGTCATTTCCTTTACGACTATGTCCCTCGGGGCAAGTTCCGCTCTGGGATGTTTTCCGACCATGAATCTTTCTCCATTGCAGTCCCGGAGGATTGCGCCTTCTCCCCTTAATGCTTCACTAATCAAAAACAATTTCGAGTCCCTGGTTTTAAATACCGTAGGATGGAACTGGATGAATTCTATGTCCATGATGGCGGCGCCCGCCCTGTGGGCCATGGCGATGCCGTCGCCTGTCGATATGGGAGGATTGGTAGAAAGATCATATAACTGGCCGATCCCGCCGCTTGCTATTATGATATTTGAGGTGGGGTGTATTTCAATCCTGCCGGTATTTATATCCATTCCCAGAACACCAACGCAGCTATTCTCATAAACCAGTATATCCAGGACAAAATATTCGGAAAAAAATTTTATCTGTTCCAGCCCCTTTGAATAAGAGACCAGTTTTTTCTCAAGTTCTTCACCAGTAGCGTCCCCTCCGGCGTGAAGGATCCGGGGATAGCTGTGCCCTCCCTCCGTGGTCAGGCTGATCTCTCCTTCGGATATATCGAATTTCGTACCGATCTCTATCATGTCTTCTATCATTTTCGGTGCGGTTTTGACCAGTATTTCTACGGCCTTCGGGTCGCAGAGTCCCTGGCCGGCAGTTACGGTATCTTTATAATGAATTTTCCAGAGGTCGGGTCTCCTGATAGCTGCGGCAATACCGCCCTGTGCGTACCAGGTTGTCGAATCGGAAAGGGAGCTTTTGGTAAGGACCTTTATATCATTGTCCTTCGCGAGCCTCATTGCGGTGGAAAGACCGGCGATCCCGCTTCCAATAACGATGCAGTCACAATATTTGTGGATTTTCCGGTAAGATAACGGATTAATTAAATATCTTTTTAACATGGTTATTTTATGGCAATCATCCTGTCAATTGCTGCTCTGGCTTTCTCTATGATATCCGTCGGTACCTTTACTTCATATACCTCGTCTTCGAGTGACCAGAATATCTTTTCCAGGTTTATAAGTTTCATATTGGGGCATATGGTCCTGCCTGAAGCGGGATAGAAATTTTTATGAGGATTCTGCCTTTTCATTCTGTGTATTATTCCGATTTCCGTCCCGACTATAAAATCTTTTTTGCTGCTTGCTTTTACGTATTTTAACATTCCTCCGGTAGAGGCCACTTTATCGGCAATATCTATGACTTCCGGCGTACATTCGGGGTGGACCAATACTGCTGCATTCGGATGTTCTTTTTTAATTTCCAGGATATCCCGGACATCGATCATGGCGTGGACGGGACAATAACCGTTCCACAATATGAGCTTCCTGCCGGTCTGTCTCTGCACATAATCTCCGAGATACTTGTCCGGTATAAAAATGATTTCCCTGTTTTCGGGAATGGACCTTACGACATTTACCGCATTCGAAGACGTGCAGCAGATATCGCTCAGAGCCTTTACTCTTGCTGTGGTGTTTACATAACATACCACCACTGCGCCGGGGTGCTCATCTTTCAGCTTCCGGAGCTGGGATGCAGTGATCATATCGGCCATAGGGCACCCGCTGTTTTTGTCGGGGAGAAGGACCTTTTTATCGGGGGATAATATCTTGGCGGTTTCTGCCATGAAATGAACCCCGCAGAATACTATCATCTGGCCGTGTGCCCTGGATGCCTTTATGCTTAATTGAAGGGAATCTCCCACAAAATCCGCAATGTCCTGCACTTCGCCGATCTGATAATTATGTGCCAGTATTATGGCTTCCTTTTCCGCTTTCAGATCGATAATGCTATCTATAATTTCGATATTCGAATTCATATTCTGTTCCCCATACCCATTAAAACGTCTAAGTTATTGTAGAACAACAAGTGTAAAAATAAAATACGCACTTTATTATGATTTAAAAAAGATTTCGATATTTTATTTATTTTTCTTTTAATGTTATTATTTCAAACTCAGATATATTTAAATAGAATATAAATTATCTATATATTTCGGTAAGGGTAATTTTTTGAAACTGATTATAAGCGAAAAAGAGATAGCTGCAGGCAGAATTGCAAAAATACTTTCGGGAAACGGCGTTGATGAGGAAAAAGTATACGGTGTTCCCATTCATCATTTCAAGCACGGCGGTGAAGACTACAAGGTCATCGGGCTCAAGGGCCATATACTCAAGGTAGATTATCCGAAAGAATATGCCAACTGGTTCAAAGTGGATCCCATAGAGCTCATAGACGCCCCGATAGAAAAAATTCCCATTCAGAAAAAAATAATCCAGGCATTAGTGAAAGTCTCCGGCGATGCGGACGAGATAATCATAGCCACGGACTATGACAGGGAAGGCGAGCTTATCGGCTATGATGCGATGCAGCTCGTCAAAGAAAAAAATACGATTGCTGCCGCAAAGAGAGCAAAATTTTCGGCAATCACTCCGAAAGATATAAATGAGGCGTTTTCGAAACCGGGTAAAATCGATTTGAACCTTGCCTTTGCGGGAAGGGCGAGACAGGATATAGACCTGATATGGGGAGCGACACTTACCCGTTTCATATCCCTTACGACCTACCAGGTAAAAGATAAATTTCTTTCGGTCGGAAGGGTGCAGACTCCGACTCTTGCACTGATCGTGGAGAGGGAACTGGAAATAAAATCTTTTGTCCCGACCCCTTACTGGGTCATAAGCGTAAAGCTGAAAACACAGTCCGGCGAGGAATTCGAGGCAACCCATAAGACAAAGAGATTTTTAAATAAAGATGATGCGCAGGCCGCTTATATCAAACTGGGCGACATGGGAACGGTAATCGGAGCAAAGGAGAGCATCAGGGAAATAAAACCTCTTGCGCCGCTTAATACCACCACCCTTATAATGAGCGGAAGTTCGATCGGTTTTTCCGCATCAAAGACAATAAGTATTGCCGAAAGCCTGTATATGAACGGCTATATAAGCTACCCCAGAACCGACAATACGGTTTATCCTTCTTCTATTGACCTGAAAGAGATCGTCAGGATGCTGGGCACTTCCGGGCAATACAGGGAGATGTCCGAAGCGGTTCTTTCGCAGGATACGATTGTGGCGAGCCGGGGTAAAAAGAGGTCGACTGACCATCCCCCGATATATCCCACAACTGTTGCCGGAAAAGACAGCCTGAACGGAGACGAATGGAAACTTTATGACCTGATCGTAAGAAGATTCATATGTACCCTGCTCCCGGCTGCAAAGGTAAGGAACATAACGGCATCGATCGATATAAATGAAGAGATATTCATTGCCAGCGGTTCCAATACCGTGGAGGCGAGCTGGATCAAGTTTTATCCATACTATAGATATAAGGATGTGTTCATCCCGCATCTCGAGGAAAAACAGATGCTTACAGTTACCGGTAAAGATTTGCTGGATAAGGAAACTATGCCTCATTCAAGATACACGCAGGGGAAGCTCGTAGAGAAGATGGAGGACCTGGGTCTTGGAACGAAGGCAACGCGCCACACGATCATACAAAACCTGATTCA
>Ga0265297_10006209_pt1 | contig 17529 bp, 31 predicted proteins | sample Munlanlwell13791_FD_192502 | JGI IMG/M metagenome (GOLD analysis project Ga0265297, IMG submission 192502) | Leachate microbial communities from a municipal landfill in Southern Ontario, Canada - Leachate well 137-91 | ecosystem: Engineered > Solid waste > Landfill > Unclassified | place...
AAACACCCCTTCACCAATGACTTGGCGGCTGACGAGTAGAGCGTCATTCTCCAAACACGCTCCCATCGAACCTAAATCTGTTCGGTGCAGCGACCTCTGCGGTGAGGGCGATGGTCTGGGTGGAACTCACGGCATCAACGTCGAGGTAAACCGCCGTCCGTGTGGTGTAGCCGGTCTTGCTCACCGTCACATAGCACGACACGCCGCCGATTGCTGTCGATGTGTGGCGATAAGCCGGTATCGAAAGATAAGTATTTCCACCGTCGCTTATGTTCCCGTTTGCGTCGGTGGTGCCGGTGAAAATAGTTGTTGAATCGGTGGCGTTTGTCACCGTGACTGTCGCGCCAGCCACCGGGTCGGTGCCATCTGTAACCGTAAGTGTGACGCGATTCCCGACAACGAGTTTGCCGTTTGTCGTAAGCCCTGTCAAAATGTTATAGTACGTTACCTGTGTGCCGATTCCTGACCACGTTGTATTGTACAGAGATACCGAAGCATCGGCCTTTAGGTAAAACGTATTTGATGTGAAATTTGGCGGTATCGTACAGTTATCAAACAGACAGACGTTAGCGCACGATGTTCCAAGCGTCCTGAGAAAATAAGTGCTTCCCGTGACGTATGTAACAACATGATTTCTGACGGTAATCGTCAACGCCGACGAAGCGTTTGAAGCGTCGATAAATGAAACTGACGCAGCAGAATTATATGCCGTGCTACCGCCGGTTATTGTCAGCGTACCCGTTGCGATGTTTGCGCAGTTGAAATACCCACCTGAAACGTTTGTCGGGTTTGATATGGTGCAGTCGGTAAAAGTGTATGTTTTACCAGCACCAGTTATGAAAAACGTTGCTGCCGACGTGCTGGCAATATCTATGACTAATGATGTGCATGTCAGAGTATTGCTGCAATTGATGTAAAACTGTTTGCTCGTCGTTGATGTTATCTTCCCCTGCAACGTCGTTAGTCCAATTGTTCCGCTTTGATTCATCAAACTGGTTCCCGCATCGAAGTTCAACGTTTCAGTCCCCAACATTGTGAACGCCGCGCCTCCAGCACTTGCGCCACCGATGGTAATCAAGTTTATGCTACCCTGCGTTGTGAACGCCGAGCCTGAAACCGTTAGATAAGTGTTGCCAACGTCTGCCTGCACCGCCGTCCAATTCGTCCTGTCTTGCGTTCTGATGCTCGTCCCAGACACGTCAGCCGCATCAACGAGGTAAACGCCTGTGCCTTCCCATGAGCCGCCGAGCCACAACACCCCAGCAGATTTATCGCCCCATGCCTCGGCATCGTTCGCGTCGAAGTATGTGCGGAGTGTGAAGCCTGTCGAATCGGATGCAATGACAACCTGCCGCGCCGGGATGTCGGTGTATTCGATTGGCGAAACGTTGAACAGTACCCTGTCGGTAGAATCAACAACTGCCATCTCATCAGCGTTGAACTTCGCATCGCCAATGAGCGTGTACCGCCTGTCGATGTACGCCGGGATGCTCCGGGATTTAAGCACGAACCACTCACGCGCCTCAGTCTGCGCGGCATCGGCATCGGTGAAGTAGTGGAGGTCGATGTGCGGGTAGAGGTCAGCGAAGCAGAACGACCCGTTGAACTCATCAATCGCCTCGGTGAAGTCTGCGGAGGGATTGAAGTAGGTGATGCGCACTCCTCTCGGATTAATGCGTTTGCCGTCCACGTCATCGTAGCACAGGATAAGAACGTCAGGCTCAGGCGTGGACTTGTCGGCAAAGAACGCCTTGAACGTCTGCCTGTCGTAAACCCCAACGTACTCATCGTACTGCGGCTTGTCGGCAACGACCTCGGTATCCCCATCGGTGGCAGACCCGAACCTCTCCGATACCGTGGCTGGCATGGTATCCTACCCCCCGCTCTTGCGAAACAACCCTCTGCCCCAATACTGGGATTTCAAAGTGTACTTGACGTATTTCTCAACCAGGGCAACGCCATCGGCATGGAGGTTGTCAAGTGCTGATGTAGAGGCATCGCCGTTATCATAGCTCAAAGCCAGCTCACCGATGCGCTTGGACGTAAGCCCCTTGCTCGATGAGTGATACCTTTGGCGCAATGCAACGGTGGCGAATTTAAGCGATGCTGCCTTGAGTATCAGATCGCCAGCCGTCCCGCCAACACCGGCAAGCTGACAGATGGCATCAATCTCAGCATCGCCCATTGCGATTAAAGCCTCATTCTCTGACTGTGTAAGAGCGTTGTTGGTCACAGCCACTAAATCCGTCCATGCGCTGTAAGCCATGTCACCACGCCCCTATAATACGCCCTACGATTGATATTATGACAGGGATAAGGAAACCCATAGTGCCAATGACTATCTTCTCATGGTCCTCCAACCGCCCCACCCGCTCCTCATGCGCATAACATCGAGGAGCGGGGCATTGGATGTTGTCAAGACGGAATTTCATCGCCTTGACATTCTCATCAATCCGAGCAAGTTTTATGCTCAGCGATTCATCGTCACCCTTACCCATCATCGTTCACTCCGAATCAGGCTGATTTCTTCTTCTTCGGCACCTTCTCGACGACTACCGCTTCCTTTTCCGTGGTGACAATTTTGATGGTTGCGTTGCCGTCATCTCCACCGATACCAGCAAGAAGCCCCTCAAGGTTGCGCTTTATGAACACACCGACGATGACCGATGCACCAGCACCGGCGATGATTGCCGGTATGACAACATCGACGTGCCGTATGCTGCCCCATGCAACATCAGAGAAAGCAGCGACCTTGCCGCCAAGGACCAAGCCCCAGGCAACGATGCCGTAACCAATGTTCTTGCCAAGCCCTTTGCCTGTTATGGCCTCACCCTTCTGCCCTTTGTAAACAGCGTACATCAGTATGCTGCCAACGAGCATCCAGCCAAGCACCCACAACTGCATTGCCTCATCTCTACCAATTTCTACCATACATGCTCACCTACTTGAATTTCTTCGGCATTCTTGGATCGTCATCGCGGTAATCTGCAACAACCTCGCCGTGTTTCATCGGCTCAAGGTTAGGGCGGGGGTGCTGGAAATGTTCTTTTCCATAGATATTCCCCTCGTTGTCCCCTATCTCGTAATAGAAAGTGTCAGTCGGTGAGATGCCAACCTTGTACTTGGAGTAAGCGTCACGGCGTTCTTGCCATCGCTTGTCCAGGTATTTACCGCTGTTGCGGGTTGTTAGCACCATAGCGTGTCACCAGAGTTGGAAAAGGATTAGGAAAGGATTGGGAAAGGATTATGCCTCAACTCTCAATTTAGAACTGGAGGCGACAGCCAGCGTAGCCCTGACAGACGCTTGCGCCCATCATCATGGTTCCGACAACGCGATCCATGCGGTAGAGGATATCGTGCGCCTGTTCGACGCTGATATCTTCCTTTATGACGACTGCGCCGTACCGCTGCTTGTCGAAAACCAGACCGCCACGGTCATCGTTGGTGTCGTAGCTGTAGGTGTACGTCCCGCCACCGTAGGTTCCAGACCAGACGTTGAGCTGCGTCCCGAACAGACGGGGGATGATGCCCGTGACCTGGCTTCCACCATCGGGCTGCCAGCCACCGGGGGCGAAGTACGACACCGCGCCAGTTTGCTGCGACATGATGCGCGCCTCAAACTCAGGGTGGACAACGCCGGTATCGGGGGCGTACATATACTTGCGAACATTGCTGACTGCGGTAGCGTAGTTCGTAAGTCCCTGATTGGTCGAACTTGCCGCATTGTCGGCATCCTGCGAACAGCCGAGCAGGAAGGTGTCGAACACCTTTGCGTTCAGAGCGTTCTCAAGCGCGTTGCCGAGCAGCTTCAACTGCGTGTTGAGGATGTCCGGCTTGGCAAACGTCTGGAGTTCGCGGGTCACACCAAACGACTGCGAGTAGGTGTCGATGGTCACGGAGGTTGGGGTGATATACCCATCAACCGGCGCAGACGGTGCGCCAGCAGCGACCTTCGGAGCATACACGCCAGCGGGGGCAGACGGCACATATACAGTCTGTCCGCACTCAGGCCAGTTGTACACCGGGATGCCGGAGTTACGGAAGAAGATAGACGGATTGCTACCCTCAATGACCGTAGCCTCGACCTCAACGGGAATAAGATTCTCCTCAAGCCCAGGAGTCATCGCAAGCTCACGGATGTTCTGCTTGCGGCCATCCTGGTCAAGGATGTACTTATTCGGCAGGATGGTGTGGCTGAGTTTCTCAACCATCTCCTTGCGGCGGCTCTTGTCTGCATACGCGATCTTTGCCATCTCGATAAATGCTTGTGTCATGTTTTTCAAGCCTCCTTTATTCTTACGATGCCGCCTTGGACACAAATTGCGGGTTCACAATCATGCGCCCGGTGGAGTTCGCAGCGATGACATCAAGCGACTGCCCGACGGCCCACCCGGAGGCGGTGCTGAGAGCAAGGCTGACGCAGCCGAGAACGGTGGTGTTGAGGCCGCAGGTAAGGAGTGCGCCACAGGTGGTAGCGACACCATCACCCTCACGGACGTACACGACGGTTCCGGTAAGGGCAACGGCGATCTTGTCGCCGCTCACACCAGATTCCATCGCCACACCAATCGGGATATCCGCGCCAGCGATGACTGCGGTGTTGCAAGCAACACTACCCTCAACGACGGTGTACGAATGCGTGGTGGTCGCCTCGGCCTTCACAATCTCACCCTGGTAAACCGTACCAGCGAGGGTGAAGGTTTCGCTGTTGAGCAGTCCACCGGCAAGCACCTGCGGGATAGTCGTATTTGACCATGCGGTTGAAGTCGATGCCATGTTTAGGCCTCCTTAGTGACGCGCTTGGTGCGAGTATCGAAACGCACACCAGGATGCCACTCTTCAAGCTCGACATCGGCAGAATTTGCCGATGTAACGCGCTGGCTTTCAAGCTGTGCCAGCTTCGCCTTGACCTCGGAAAGCTCGGTCTGATATGCGGCGAGCTTCGCCGAGATGTCCCCGACAACCGCAAAGGATTTCTCCATTTCGGCCATCTTCGTCATCGCCGCCTTGGTCTGCGAACCAAGCTCGACGAGCGTTTCCTGCGTCTTGTTTTCGTCCATGTTCTCGGACCTCGTTTCGACATCCTCAACCGTTGAGGATTGTACAGGTAATTTCTCCTCCATTGCGAACTTCGCATCACGGCAAGCACCGTTCTCTACAAGTGCGACACCGAGGAAGGTAAGACCTTTCGGTTGCTGGATGCCGGTTTTCTTATCTCTGGTGTAACCGTCATTCCCCAACTCGACGCTCATGGAGTTGATTATCCCGGACTTAATCAGCGTGACGGCATCCTTGCTCTCCTGCGTGAGCTGGTGGAAATGTATGTCGCCCATCACCGCTCCATCCTGCCACCGCTGGTTCTCAACGACAGCAACCTTGCCGAGAGCAGAGCGCGGCCCGCCGCCGGTGTGCTGCACCCATACACCGTTTGCGTACCAGTTCTTCGCCGCTTCTTGGAGAACGCTGTCGGTGTACTCGTACTCGTTACCGGAAAGACTGTCGCCCCACTTACCGGGGGTGAGAAGAACCTGGTCGCGGAAGATCGCTGAGCCATCAGCGAGTTCGGTAAACTTGCCGGTGGTGTACACTACACCACCGAGTTCGACCATTGTTTTCTTCGGATATACCTTACCGCCTGTCATGTTTTTACTCCTCGCACCATGTGAAGTTCACGAACACATCCTCATCATCAGTCAGAGCGGTGTACCTGACAAGGATCGATGTTGCGCCAGCAAGGATTACCCTGTCACCAAGCGCAGCTATGCCGCCGAAACGTGATTGCGGGATTGACGACCCAAAGGTTTCAGACCACGCAAGCGTACCGTCTGCAAGGATGGTGGCGTAGCGATAGACTTTAACATCTGCCGCAGCAAGGCTGGTGAAATCGAGGTTTGACGACGCAACCTCAACGCCCTTGCCAGCGGTGACACCATCGGGAGCGATGTACGGGTGTTTGTACACCGCTATGGTTCCAGCACCGCCCTGTGCGCTGATGTCATACGCCCAATGCGGCGTTACACCGGCAGGGCATTCAACGATGTAGTTAAGCGGTTCGGCAGTATCACAGTCATCGGAGAAGTCAGCGACGACATACGCACCGCTCTGATTGATTGCGTGCTGGAAACCATCGCACACGCCAAGGAGGTTCACGCTGGTATCAACGCAAGCGTCAAGCGTGGTGTCGGAAACCACAACGCGCTTCGTATTGATGCATTCAGCAAGCGTAGCGTCAGCGGTGACAACAACGGCAGAACTCACCGCACCTGCAAGTGTGGCGAGGTGTCCGTCAGCGGTAGCATCTGCAACGACAAGGACTTTATCCGACACGCAACCATCAACCGTGTTATCAGCAACGACCAGCTCACCATCAAGGCGGGTAGCGATGGTAGCGTCAGCGACCGAGAGCACGTTTGACTGCACGGCGGTAGCGATAGTGCAAAGATGCCCAGCACTCGTTGCATCGGCAACAGATACAACGTTTGCCTGAACAGCGGTGGCGATGGTTTCAAGATACCCATCTGCCGTAGCATCAGCAACAGATATAACGTTAGCCTGTACAGCCGTAGCGATGGTCTCAAGGTAGCCGTCAGCGGTTGCGTCAGCGACAGATATTACATTCCCCTGGACAGCGGTAGCGATAGTCAGAAGCCGAGCATCGGCGGTAGCGTCAGCGACGACGACAACCTTTGAGGAAACGCACTCGTCAAGAGTAATGTCGGCAACGACAAACGCTTGGTCAAGCCGTGTCGCAAGCGTAGCATCGGCAACAGACACGACGTTGGATTGGACGGCAGTAGCGATGGTCAGGAGATGGCCGTCAGCAGTAGCGTCAGCGGTGACAACGACAGCCGAGCTTACGGCACCGGCGATGGTGGAAAGATGGCCGTCTGCGGTTGCATCTGCGGTGACAAGGACGTTTGAAGAAACACAACCGTCAAGAGTAACATCGGACACAACCACGCGGGCAGTATTAACCGCACCGGCAATAGTGGTAAGGCTACCCTCAGCGGTCTTGTCCTGCACAACGAGCTGGCCGTTGTAGTTGGTGGTAAGGCCGCTTGCGTCACCATCGGCAAATGTCGCATCAGTAAGGCGAACTATGCCGCCGACATAGACTGGAGCGATTGAGGTAACGACACCATTATCTGCCGTCCCACCCTGAATCTGAAGCTCTGAGCCATCGAGAGTGAGCGATGCACCGGCGATCTCGCATTGCAGATAACCGTTGGCATTAACTTTCAGGTGTATTGCCGCACCCGAAGGATTCTCTGCATTGACGATGACTTCCGGCGGTCCTGTAGTATAGGCCATTTACGATACCCACTATTATATATGTGGACACCGGCCAATGTATTTAAATGAGTATGGTTAGGTAGTCCTTTTCAGTATTCCATCGTTGTTTTTAACCCCGGTGTATTTAGTAAAAGATTCGCCAACAGGCCGAAGGTCGCACATCTTCAAGTGACCTACGCTTATCGAAAGGTCGATGACAAACGGCCTCCGCTCTTTAGCGTTAAGCCGACGGAAGAAATACCCATCCTCTGAGTGCCGCATGATGCCGAACTCATCTTTCCACGTCACCCTGAACCAACAACCATCGTCATCCTTCATTTCCTCCCACACATCACGCCGAGCTGCCCATACGCCACCGTTGGGGTTGTGGCAGTAGGTGTACCTGTTCCCCGAACCATCGGTCATCGCCGGTGGCATGTAACACGAATATGGGCTTTCCTTTCCAGTCCTGCCAATCGGAGTGTATTGCATCAGCCCAGGATAAACAACAGTCATGCCGTCATGTCTTAGAACACCAAACCAGTTCAACGGCGCAAGCAACGGCTCATCAACGTCAAACAGCGACATGATGTTCAACGGCAGGATGTTGTCGGTATCGACCCATAGAAGATACTTACAGTCGGTTTCTAAAAACTCCCTGACAAGCTCATCCCGACTGTCATCGATGAAGTAAGAATTGGAGAAATGAACTTGTTTCATCAATCCAGCGTTCATCAACCCTTTGACGCAATCAACGTGAATCGTTCCCTTCTGCACTATCCCTACAAACACATCCTTCCGTTCTATCATGTTACATCAATCCCTAACTCATCACGCAACGACTGTAAATCCATCTTTGCCTTCTCCTGCTGGCTCTTGACCTTGGCAAGCATATCCTCGTACTTGGCGATAACCCGCCCGGTTGTCATAATCTGCGCCTTCTTCTCCGCGATCTCCCGCTCTATGATTGACCGGAGGTTGTCATTCAAACAACTCACTCTCCTTAGCCGTAACCGGCACTAAGACGCACCGCCCGTTAGGATGCTCATCCGGTGCTTGGCCGAGAGGGTAGATATGGCCGTCATAGGATTGGCAGATATCGCAACACCCTGGAGCCGCAAGCCATTTCTCATGGGTGTAGCCAGCCTCCTCCATCTGCTTCCGCGCCGCATCCCTGTAAGCGTACATCGATTCCGTCCGAGCAATCATCAAGGCACGGTAGCGGCTCATAGGCACAACATTCTCTGCCGTATCCTCGTTGGTGGACTTGTAAATCTGCCGAGCAATGTACGCCGGTCCTTCGCCTTTAAGCATACCGTCAGTAACCTCACGGAGCAGCACAGTACGGGTTTCCTCAGTAACCTTGGTAACATCTGCCATGTTCCGCTCGGTAAGAGCATTAATGGTTTCCTCATCAGCCCCTACCTCGTTGAAGAAATCATCGTTTGTCGGTAAAAAGTCATCATCAGCCAGCTCAACGGTGCTCTTGTGCCTGAAAGCCAACTGCTTGCCTTTTACGGCCTTGATGAACTGCCGGGTACGATATGCGCCAGCCAACCACGTTGCACGGCTATAAGCCCTTACAATTGGCTTTAACAGCGATACATTGATGGCAAGGCGGGTGTCGATGATGTGCTTATACCCTTGGACGGTTGTTGGCTGGTAGGCATTAACATCACTAACAATCTTTACGTTAGTAGTGTTAAACGCCTTGTAAAGCGTCTTTGAGTACGGCTTCGCCCGACTGTCGATGAGTCCGGGATCAGACCGAGCCTTTTTCGTTAGTAACCCCAACGATGATGTCTTTGGCATTTTGCTGCCTCCCAAGCTTCCCGCTATTCGGCCTATCCTCCACTATCTCAACCGATGGCGGCTCCTCGCCGTCATCGAACTCCGATGTGTACCCCATCGCTTCGCGCTTCTCCTCACGCGACAGTATGGAATCCTTGTCCAACCCCTCGGCCATCGCAACCTGTGCAATGAACAGCGCACCCTTGAACCTGCTTTCAGAAGATATCTCGTTGAACACCAGCTTAACAGCTCCAGGATGGCCGGTTATCCTGTCGATGTACTGCCGGTTGAAACACTCAGCAAGCTTGCGCTGTAGGGTAGATACCTTGTCGTAAAACGCCTCCAATCGGATTTTAGATGTAGCCTCTGACCCAGACCCGCCAAGGTGCAGACCAAGAACCTCCTCTGGTACGCCGAGAGAAGCCAGCACACGCTGTATGCCCCAATCGCCATAGTCACGGATGTTCCCGATGCCGGTGGTGTCGATGTTCGATACCTTCAAATCAGGAGAGGTGATGAAGGTGTTTTTGGAATTGATATCCTCGAACTCGTTGCTCATGGATTGCAGAAGGATTGGGTCTGGGTCAGTACCCTCACGCCCTACCTGGACCAGATACTTAGGAAAGCCATGCCGCTCGATTGCCGCAGCGACGGAATCAGATATCTGCGAATCCCGGCATATCTCAGTCCACGCCATTTGTAGGATCGACAAGCCGTAATTTGACCCGCCTTGTGGGTAAGGCTGAAAGTGCATTATCTTCTCAATCGGCAGGGGAATCTTCTTGGTTGCAGATACGATGCCATCCTTGCGGATATACTGCTCATAGCCAGCGATGCCGCCGGTTTTTGCGTCATCGACAACCTTCATGGTTTCATTCGGTATGCTGTAAATCATCACACCGGCAACCTCGGAGAAGCCATCGCCGTACCCAATGCCGTCACCGAGGAGTTGAGAGGCAACCTTCTCAAAGTCGATGCTCTTTAGAGCTTCCTCGACCTTCTTCATATCAGACGGGCTGTTGCTCTCAAACCGCCAGCCGTTGGAGAACACATACTCCTTGTACGCCTCAACACATTGACACACAAGGCCGTACTGCGTCATAGCAGCCTTGAACTGAGCAAGCTGCTTAACGTCACGACCAAGAGGGTTGAGAAAATCCATGAACTTATTTCTTGACCACGACTTCGCCCACGTCTTGCGCCCGGTGTTTTCCGTTGCCGGTACAACCGCCTTCGCCAACTCCCTGCGCCGCCGAGGAGCGGTAGGGCGAACACGGTTGATATTATAGCCAAAGAGTTTCATGTTAGACGCTCAGTTATATATATGTGGACTTCGGGCCACCTATTTATCCCTTCCGCTTAAAGGATATTATCGGTATCTTGAAAGGGTTGGTAGGGCGATTGGTCGATGACATGATGGCGTACCGGCAGCTATCCAGAACGTGGTCATCGTACTTCACCGGCTCATCGATGACGTTCCCCATCTTATCTTCCTTGTACTTGTAGGATTTTATCTCTCTAAGAAGGTTCACAGAATCTTTAGTTATATGCAACCTGATTCCCTTAACCCTATCAATCCCCGCCTTGACATCCTTATCGGCTGGATATACGTTGAACCCGTTGCGCATGAACTCCTCTATCCTCGCTGGTTCGGCAGAATCGGCGTAGAGGTAAGAACGGAGGTTTGGTATAAGCTCACGGCACTTTGCCATGAGATCGGAATTGGTAAGCCCCGGTTGGTACAGCAATTCATGGACAAAGCACTCGCCATCGTACCATCGTACCTCAACGAGAGCGGAAGGCGCGTTAAAGCCAAAGTCCAATCCATAAACAGCTTCGCCATTTACCTGTCGGGTGTCGATGATATCGTAATTAGAATAAATTAAATGTTTCAGCACACCTGGCAAGCCTAAAGAATAGACCTGATAGAAATTACTATCGACAGCGATAAGAGATTCAATCTCCTTAACGATATCATCAGATACGAAACGATTGTCCCTGTATGTAGAATGATGGGTGGCAACATCCTCTCCACCTTCCTCAACCACACGCTTCCATATCCAATGATTGTTATCTATTGGATTGAATGTCATGTAGAGCTTGCCGGTGAAACGCATTTTGAGCTGCAAGTAATCGGCAAAGTCGAAGTTCGTTGCTTCTTCAAGCCATACATCTGTCCAGTTCGCTGATTTTATCTTCTCAGGATCGTCAAGCGACACAAAGAATATCTCATGCAGCCCGTACCTAATAACATGGTTTGACTTGTCATGCTCGTATGGCGTACCCCATGAGTTGAGAACATCGAGGATGCCTTTGTACGCCGTCATGCGGAGCTGCGGGAAGGTCTTGCACATCACCAGGATTCGCTCAGGGGTTGGAGATGTATAGAGTTTAGCGGCCAACCAGACGTGCATCGAGTGTGACTTACCTGACCCCCTGCCGCCATAGATAGCATTAATCCGCTTTGCCCGATATTGAAAGAACTCAGCGAATGACTGGATAATCTGAGGCTTAATCTCAGGTGGTGAGCTGGATGCCGGTGCTGCGTTTTGGTTTAGGTTTATCTTCTTTCTTGCCATCGGTAATCTCCTCCACGGCCTTAACTTCCTCTACTTGTGCCATCTCTCTGCCAGGGACCATCACGAACTCAATCTTCGCAAGCGGCGTGGCGATCTGCTCAGGCTGCCGCCCAGCACCGAACTTCGCCGGGTACTTGCGCTCCAACAGCCATGATGCCGCTTGCCACGACTTCTCACCGGCTTTCTGGATGTAGTCGATGAGCTTGTCCACGCCATCTGCCTCTGCCCTCTCAATGTCAATGAGGAATTGGACGTAGTCGGCATGTTTACCATCCCGCCCCATCTGCTTCCACTCCGCGCCACATACCGACGGCATACCGGCAAGGCGGGAAGCGTCATCGATATAATTGCCACGCCTGACGGCATCGATGATAACCTTGGCGACGGATTTCTGGTATTCTGTCATACCTTGAACGCTATCATTGGTCATTTTACCATCAGAGGTGAGGCGCGGGAGGAAGGATGATACAGGGGAGGAAAGAACGGAAGGAAGGAGTGTGCTGCCCTGTTGATATACGCCTCACCACTAATTATATGTGGATTTCGGCTTTTGATATATTAAGTTATCGCTTAATACGCCTCATCGCGCTTCAGCGTTTAACTGCATCGAATATGAAACCACGTACACCCCTGCGCCGATAGACGATAAAAACATATCCGTATTTCGATGCGGCGATATCCAATGCCGGTATAGTCCCATCACGCGAATGGCCGCAATAAGAATCTGCAAGCAATTGGTAGATTGTGGATTTCGGTATCTTTGCCGACAGAGCAACATCCTCGTACCGCCCCCACCCGTTCCTAACCCTCCATGCCAACAGGCAAAGGGCAGAATCTATCATCGAGCAGCCTTCAGGGTTAGACTTCATCTTCTTAACCCCATTGTTCTGCCATAGCTGCGGCGATCCCGGCATAGGTCTTGCTCCGTTCCTTCCATCTGGTAGGTGACGGCCCTAACTTATTCTGCCCCGAAGGCGTCTGGTTGGCCCAACGGCCACCTGTCATGTAAGGAGATATACCTTTAGCCGCCCACCATTCAATCTCTTTACAATCACACTCAAAGACGTGCTTACCATGAATGGTGCATATGTAATCATCGCAACAATCACACTTCACCCACGCCGGAGGGGATTTTATTATGTTAGTTGGCTGCAACAATGGCAGGTTCTTCAACCATAGGCACGTCTGCTTGCTTTCAGGATGCCCAAACATCCACGGCTGGATAACTTGGTCGGGCTTGCGTATGCGCGTGGAGATACATCCTATTGGGTTTTCTACGGCAATCTTTGGTATCTTGCACCACATTAAAAACCTGACAAAGTTCAACGCCTGTTCGGTTTCCTTTGCGCGTTCCGGTCTGCGAGTATTCCAATGTAATCCGGATGAGCATAGATAGGTACACGGAGGAAACGCAATCATCATATCATAATCGTGAACGCAAATCTCAGGTATAACATCACCCTGTATGTGCGGCCCAGGTGATTCTGTCGGAAGTAAGTCGCAACTAACAGCATTGTGCCCCTTTGCAATGAAAGCATCTCTAACTGTACCGCTGAACTCACACGCTACAAGCACCTTCATCTTAGACCTCATCATCCTCACCCTTGCCATTGTAGATTAAATCACGCAGTTCACGAACAGCGAGGATGGCAGAGGGATAGTCACGACAGCATAGATATTGCTGGACAATCTGGATACGCGCCCACTCATCACGCCACTCTAAACTCATTCCAAAAACCTCACGTTCTTTGGATTCTTACCACGACACCCACGCGCCATCTTGAGGTATGCACCGATGAAGGTAACGGTAGAAATACCAGCGCGATCCATTGATTCCTGGATGCAGAGAGCAAGCGATGGACAGCTAACACACTTCCGCGCACCATCGATATACTTCTGCGTCTTATCAGACCCAACCACCCACCGCCGCATCGCAACCTCGACGCACCCCGGCAGCGACACGCACGGCGCACCGCACAGGCCATGTATAACGTCAGCACCCTTACGCGCAACGACACCTGGTAGTACCCTACTCTCATCGGCGCAATGGGCAAGCATGGCATCGAACAGCTTGAACGGCGTTGTGCCTTTAGGAGTGAACAGGTATTCATCCAAGCAAGCAAGACGGTGGTTGCAGTTGCCGCATTTGTCCAATAGATTGAAGGCAATCAGCCCGATGACATCTCCGCCGATGCTCCACGCCTTCTTCGCCCGCTCCCTGTCACCCATCATTCGTCACTCCCTGCAATACTGAATCAGGCCTCGGCTTCTCCCACTCTCGTTTTCGAGCGTCGAGAGCAACGAGGCAGAGCATGTTCAACATGTCCTGTGCGTTAGCGCATCCACGGAACTCTACATACCACCACGAAGATTTAAACTTTGAGTATCCCTGATGGTTGATAATCATGGAGATTAACGTAGGGTCGATGAATCTGCCGCGATGGGTAATATGGAAAACTGAATTGAACAGATTAGTAATAGACTGTACCGAGCCGGTTGCATAACTCCCGCTACCGGCATCTAAATGTATGGATGTTCCAGGATCGGTAACGTCCTGCAACAACAGTAATTTATGCACACCGACCATTGATTTACCAACACCGGCAAGCTCGGTGAGCATGTCCAACGGGATTTCATCGGTCACGCGCACACACCCCGCATAGCTGTGACTTGCTCGCCTTGCTCTGCCAGCTCCGCAGCTCGCGCTTGCACTTACGGCAGAACACTCTATCAACCGGCCTCAACCTATGCGGTGTGCTTACGCCCATCTCCGCTCACCACCTAAGAATCTGCATCCTGTCGCCATCCTCTGCACCATACCCTTCAAGCACGAACTTCAATGCCTCGCCTGTCGCCGGTTCAATGCCGTCCATTTTAGAAACATGCTGCACCCACGCTGAACACCACGGAAACAAGAACGATTCTGCACCGACAGCACTATCATAGGTATCAACAACAAACAACGCCTCGTCGGTGAATATGACATTTGTAATACAGTTAAGGACTTCATCCCGCCGCCAGCTCCACTTTGACCAGTACGGCCTACCCTCCCACCCATGAAGCAATACCTTGTCGCCAACCTTCCTCTCCCACCCTGGACGAATGGTCTGCCTGATACTCCCATCTCTCACACCGGCGATCTTCGGCTTGTACGTCACCGCTATGATGTGTGTTGTCAATGCTCTCACTCCTCCACCGGCAATATCGCGCCGTACACTATGCCACGAACATCCTGCTCATCGAGCCATGCCAGCCCTTCACGATGCTCACGCGCATCTTCCTCGGTGAACATCCAACAATCCTTCCACACCCAACACTCAGGACCGCCGGGATAGACACGATACACCATGATTACTCCTCCACTCCTACCCTAACAATCCTGCCACACTCTGGACATTTATGCAACACGCCGTACCCAACGCCTACCCTGTCACCCTTCCGAATCATCTGTACCCTACACCCAACGCACCATGATGATAACGGCGTGGCGATCCTGGCGCAGACATCAGGCATCTTGACCTTCCTCATTGCTTCACCAACTCAGGATTCTCATGGATGTTCCCGATTACTTCAATCCGTGATTCTTCATCGGCCCACCCATTAGAACCATAAAATATTTGATATATATATGGTATCTCGACGGAGAACCCTTCTTTCTCCCATACTGCCTTTACAATATCCCCCTCGTAAATCTCCTTGCCGTTCTTGTCTTTGAGGCCGGTGTATTGCATCAGATGTTTAACTCCGGCGAGAAGGTCGTTGATTGGCGCGTACTCCTCAAATGCCAAGTCATGGCACATACCAAATACTTCCTTGTCATCCTCATCAACACGCATCGGTATCCATGCCCTAAACTTTATCTCTCGCATCTACTCCACCACCCTTACACTTCTGCAATCCCGACACACCTGAGAGTAACAATACCACACCATCGGCTTCTCCTCCCTACACTCCAACTGGTCCATAGCACCCATAGGATGCCATTGACCGTTGGCATCCTCGTACATGCCACTACATTTCAGACACTTCAAGAATACTCCTCCTCACTAATAACAACCGCACCCATACTAATCTCATACCTACTAACACGAAACCGCTGCAACTCCAAACGCTTCTTCTTCCTCGGTGAAATAATAATGTAGGAGTTCCCTGCCTCTAATAGCGTCTTGATGTTCGCTGCCAGATGCGGCTCCTCCATCTTCCTGATGTGCGTGCCATGATTCGACAACCCCGACACCTGCAAGTATGTAGTCCCACGGACACAAGGATGGACAGCAACGAGGTCAGCAACGCCGAAGCAATCCTTACGCTGATGGATGAAAGAATTATACCTCTCCACAGTATCGACCATCCACCCCTGGTTCCGATACCACTCTGCTACCAAGGCAGAGGGCGATCTACCGGCCATGCTTCCTCACCTTCTTCTTTGACCGCTTTTTCTTAGGGAATACATCTTTCTCGTACACTATCGCAAACGTCATCCATGAATCAGGTGAGGACCGATACTCTTGTATCAAGAACGAATAGTGACTGCCAAGGGATACGGGTTTCCAAGGTACATTTATGGATAACATGAACGCATCCATGATTTGCGCGGCGTGTCCTATATTATCAACCTTGAACGTTCCTCCACGAAACATCTTCATCTCCCACTCTTTCTTAATTGCCATCAACAACACCACCATCGACCAACCGAGCGGTTGCACGTTCTTTGAGGTAGGAGCGGTAATGTGCCTTGGCAGCCTCGAAATCACTAAGGGCACGCGCAAACTCTTTCTGAGTTTCCTTACCTATCACCCCAAGGTGGCAGAGAGATACATACACCCTACACCATGCCTCAGATACCTTTATCATATTCTCAATATCACTTTCAGTTGCCATCGGTAACATCCTCCATAGCCTTATTCCTACGCTGGTACTCTGCTTCCTTGACAGCATCGAGGTACATAAAGTCAGTATTCAGCCGTAGCCGCTTTTTCTTGATGATTGCCATTATTCCACAACCTTCCTCGGCGATGGACTAACAAACTCCAATTTCCAATCAGGATGCAACAACATTATCTCACGCACCACACTCAGCATATCGCAGACGCAGATGTTATATCTTCGAGCACCCTCGTACACCGTCATCTTCCTCCCACTTGTCTTTAACTGCTCGCTACAGTCAGAGATAACCTGATAAACATCAGGCATCGGATGCAACCGTTCTTCAACCATACCTAATCCTCCATGCACAACCTAACAACCAAATACGACAGCAACAGCAACGCACCCGTGCCAAACACCCAGGCAACTACCTCTGCCGCATCCATGAGTATCCATAGGCAACTGCTAAGATATAATACCTCCCTAACTCCGCACACATTATTGGACACATACAGCCGGTTTCTAACTACCTGGTCTGGAACGGGGCGCGGCTCGCATGGGACGGGTGGCCGTGTCTGACAGTTAGGGGGGGTCTGTCCGACAAAGGGGGGGTATATATACCTATCGGTGATAGTATATATACTCTAGGCCAACCTTTATATACCACGGCCATTTCTTTCGATACGCTTATATAGGCCATAGAATACGGCAATTGCCGTATGCTAACATCGGCAATAGGATGACCTATAGCATGGCCTTACCAACGGACCATATCAGTATGGCCGTAGCCATGAGATAATGCGCTAATGGCCTTCCCAATGGCCTTATACGCGATGCATTGAGGTAAGTGGTTATGGCCATATCAGCGAGTGAGGGGTTAGCCCACGATCTACCTGGTCTATTGCATGGCCATAACCAGCTGCGAATGACCAATCAATTCTCATGCGTTGAGGTAACAGAAATAGAAATAAGAAATAGGCCATGACAAATACCCCCCCCCCCCCATCAACAAAAACATTAT
>Ga0265297_10006211_pt1 | contig 17527 bp, 7 predicted proteins | sample Munlanlwell13791_FD_192502 | JGI IMG/M metagenome (GOLD analysis project Ga0265297, IMG submission 192502) | Leachate microbial communities from a municipal landfill in Southern Ontario, Canada - Leachate well 137-91 | ecosystem: Engineered > Solid waste > Landfill > Unclassified | place...
CCGGGATCCCGCTGGCGCGGCGGAAGTGTTCGCTGTCGATGTCGGTACCAACAACGGGGTTCGTGACGGAATGGCTGTATGTTCAGGTCGGACGATTGTGGGCCGGATATACAGGGCAGGGAGAACAGTATCTCTGGTCGTCGGTGTGCGCCACCCGATGTTTCGCGTACCGGTAGTGGTCGAGAGCGGGGGAGACAAGGGAGTTGCCTGGGGCACGGGAATCGGCCTGGAAGTGCGTTTTGTCCCAATTGAAGCTGAGATCTCCGCTGGCGGGGCAGTTGTTTCGTCCGACGACAACGCTGATGTTCCCTCCCGATTCCTGATCGGGCGCGTTTCCGACTGCAAGCGGGATCCTGTGCGACTTCTGTGGATAATTCAGGTGGCTCCGGCACCTGGTACGAGGAATTGCGAGGATCTTTACATCCCACTGAACTGGGTCGGCCCCGCGCCGGTGTATGTGCCAAAGGAACTCAGATGAACGTTCCGGCGCTGCTGCTGATTCCTGCAGTGCTGTTTCTTCAGAACTCGCTTGGTGCGCCGATCGGCAGGTTCTCTGCAGAACTGTACGCTATTCTCGTGCTGGCGATTGTGCTGAGAACGGAGCGCGGCTACCGGATGCCGGTGGCCGCCATTCTGGGTCTGTTGGCAGATTTCTTCTCGGGTGGCCGATTTGCCGGGTTCGCGCTTTCCTTCTCGGTGGCCGCTCTCCTCACATCGGCCTGTAATGTGTACGTCAGTGCCGAAAATCCTGTGGGGAGGTTCTTTCTCTCAGGAGTGTTTCTGCTTGCATCGAGAGCGATCTTCCTGGTCTTCGCGGATTCCTCGATGACCTTTTCCGCTCTCCCTGACGCGTTGCTGAACGGCCTCGCTTCGGCTGTTGCTAATGGTGTGCTCGCGGTTTTCCTTATCCCGGCATTTGCCTCTTTGGTGACTGTTGGGAAGAAAAGTGTAACATATTCGGCGGAATCGTAGTTATTCGACGGTCCCGTCTGTGTTGCCCGGCCGACTTATCGAGAGTGTCGGTCGGTGTGCGTCTAATTGATGAACTCCATCAACGGAGGAAAGATGTTCGCGAGAACTCTCTTCGCCTGTCTCTGTCTTTGCTTGCTTTCGGCAGGAGTCTTCGCTGAGGATGTCTCCTCGGCCCGTGAGGCATTCGACAAGGGCGACTTCGCCAAGGTGGTTGCCGTCTGCACAGCTTTGCTCGAAAAGGGCGCCAACGCAGAGGCTTACTACCTTCGGGCCAAGGCCTACATCTCCCTCGGGAAACCTGCTGAGGCCGAAAAGGACTTCGCCGCTTTGTTCGCGCTCATTCCCGGCGACATGGATGGAAACGCGATCAAGGAGAAATATCCGTTTGTCGTGGATGCGAGCAAGAAGTACTTCCCCATCGTCTGCCCCTTTGACTTGTCCAGGTGGGGGCCAAAGAGCTACACTCTTCATGCGTTTTCCTTTGACAATGGTCGCTTTGAGCGCTCTGTCGGCCTCGTAGGCCTGTTCATGAAGGTCAGTCCTGAGAATGTCTTCAACATGTGGCTCACGAAGATTCTGCTGCTCAAGGACAACTTCAACGATGCGCAGAACTACATCTTTCCCTACGTGAAAGACAATCCCGAAGATGCGTGGGGTTGGAAGTTGAGAGCCGATACTCAGCGTGAACTGGCCGCGAGAACCGAAGACCGGCGGGCCTCAGGCAAATTCCTGAAGGGCGCGCTTGATGACTACAACAGGGCAATCGATATGTCGGGAAGCGAGCCCGCATTCTTCTACAACCGTGGGCTTTACTACCTTCAACAGAACAACAAGGAAAGCGCGATGCGGGATTTCCGCAAGGCGCTTGACATTGACCCGAAGTATGTTGCCGCTCTGTTCGATTTTGGACTTTTGCTTCGCGATACCGGCTACATCCCCGACGCCGTTGACTCGTTCTCAAGAGCGATTGCCGCGGACCCGGAGTTTGGCGAAGCCTATTACCAGCGCGGGTTCATCTATTTCGCTCAGATGAACAAGATCCGCGAGGCCATCGCCGATCTGCAGAAGGCTGCCGAGTTGGTCCCGTGCACGGATGTCTGGTCGCTGCTCGGGGACGCCCTCAAGAAGGGGCAACAGTACGACAAAGCGATTGCCGCCTATACGAAGGCGCTCGAATGGGATCCTCAGTCTGACAACTCCTTCTACAGGCGCGGTGACTGTTACGGCTTGATGGCGGAGTGGGACAAGTGCGTTGCCGATTTGACACAGGCGATCGCACTCGGCCGCGACAATGACGCGCAGTACTACTACTACTGGTTCACGCGCGGCAAATACCGCCAGTTGGCCGCGCGCCACAAAGAGGCCATCGCCGACTTCGAAAAAACCTGGGACTTCTTCGTGAAACTGCGCAAGTACCAGGCGATGGAGAAGGGCGAAATCAAGTCAATGGATGAAGCCGTGAAGATCTCCGGTCAGGATATCCCCATCAACTTGAACTGCATTCTGGCCCTATGGGAGCAATCCGCCAACGCAATCAAGGATGCTGATGCCCAGGCCAAGTGCAAGCACTGGTACGATTTCATTGCTGAAAATATGAAGAGCAAAGGCTACGTCCCGCTGAAGTAACGCTTCTTACTTGTGCTTGGATATGGGGCGGCTCTCGTGGGCCGCCCTGTTTTTTCATGCGCCCGTCTCGTATAATTCCCTGAAGAAGGATGCCATATGCTGCATTTTGGACCCGCGGGCCTTCCTGCCCGTCTTCCTGATGGCAAGGACTATCGCCATGCTATTCCTTTGCTCCGGGAACTCGGCCTCGATGCTATCGAGGTGGAGTTCGTTCACGGCGCAAGGATGAACCCGAATGTCGCGCGTGAAGTGGGTGCTGCCGCCAGGGACAGCGGTATCGCCATCACTGTTCACGCGCCTTACTACATTAACCTGAATGCCCGCGAGCCCGACAAGAGAGAACGCTCCGTCAACCACATCCTTGCGAGCGCGAGGCTCGGAAAGCTCCTGGGCGCGAAGTCGGTAACGTTTCATGCGGCTTTTTTCCTTGGAATGCCGCGGGAACAAGTCCATCAGACAGTGATTTCCGAGCTTGGCAGAATTGCGGAAACGCTTATTGCCGAGGACAACCCGGTGCTGATTTCTCCTGAACTCACCGGCAAGCCGGTTCAATGGGGCTCGCTGGAGGAGATTCTTGGCGCGGCCAGGGCGGTTCCCCAAGTTTGGTTCTGCGTGGATTTCGCCCATCTTCACGCGAGAACGGGTGGAGGATGGAACTCGTACGAAGATTTCTCCACACTGCTGCGCCAGGTCTCGCGCGAACTGGGATCCGAGGCGCTAAGGGCGATGCACATGCACGTTGCCGGAATCGAATTCACGTCGAAGGGCGAAAAGAAGCACCTGAATCTCGAGAAGAGCGACTTTCGGTATGTCGATCTGCTCAGGGCGCTACGGGATTATGCGGTCGAAGGCAGCCTGATATGCGAATCGCCAAATCTTGAGGAAGACGCCATGCTCTTGGCAAGGGAGTTCCGCGAGCCGGGAAAAGAGGCAGGGAAATGAAATTCATTTCGAGAGCTTCGCTTGTCCTCGTCCTCCTGGTTCTGGCCTCTGCTCAGACCTGGTCTGAGGACTCCTTCACAGCGCCGATCGAGGCATTCAACAGCACTAATGATCCGACGACGTATGCAGCCTTGCAGGCCGAAGTCCTGACTGCTGTCGGCAAGCTGTACGAAGAGTACCTGCCCATGGCCAAGCTGAAAGGTCCAAAATTGCTGGAGGCTAAGGCGAAGTATGACGCATCCGCCAAAGAATTCGCTCAGGAGTGGTTCCCGAAGGGGATTGGGGTTCTCCTTCGCGTCCCCGAGCAGCATCTGTTACCGGTATTCAGGGCCGGACTCGCGGGCGATGACTGGTTCGTAAAATTCCGCACGCTCAGATGGTTGGCCGACATGCGCGATGCTGAATCCGCGGATTCGTTTGTCGCGGCACTGTCGGACAGCAACTCGCTCGTCAGGGAGACTGCGGCCATTGGGCTCTGCCTGGTTATTGACCCAAAAACGTACAAGGGGAAATACGCTGCGAAGATAGCCGAGTGCGCGAAGAAGGAGGAGAACAAGTTTGTTTGTGCGGCTCTGTCCGCTTCAGTGGCTCTTCTGGAAAAGAAGAGCCTGCCCGAGGCTATCTGGGAGCGCTTCGCTTCAGGCAAGCCCGGGATGACGGTTCAGCCCTACGTGAATGGATTCGCGATTCCGGCTGGCTATGTCGAGAAGCAATACTCGAAGGACGGAAAAGCCGCTATACAGGTGGCTCTCGAATGGGGCTATCCCGTAAGTGGGTTCCACCGGAAGATTATCCCCGGTGTCTCGTCGGTTCCCTTTGGCGCGCTGAAGACGCCAACCGTTTTCCACCTTGGCGAAGATGTCGCCTGGCTGGAGGAGGGAGCAGGGGTGTTTGCTATTGCAGACGGTTGTGTCAGGCATGTGCAGCACTACGGAGACTGGGGCGGACTGATTATCGTCGAGCACAGGATAAGCGAGAAGGAAAGTTGCTGTGCGCTTTATGGCCACTGCGGAAAGAACATCTTCGCGAAAGTGGGCGAGGTAGTTAAGAAGGGCCAGTTGCTTGGCACAATGGGGCTTTCGTTCTCACTGGAGAACGGCGGGCACGCCGCGCACAGCCATTTCGGGATGTTCAAGGGAACCTTTGCCGCCGAAAAATGTGTCGGCTACAGGAACTCTGCCGCTGGCAAGGAAGATTTCCTCGACCCCTTCCAGTTTCTCGACGAGCGAGTGAATGCGAAATAACGCATCATTCGCACCCCCCTCTGATACTACTGCATAGGCAAAAAATCCTTGACACTCCCTTCCCACGGGCATACAATTGTCGACTCTGGAGTTTTCTCCTAAGCGAGGAGCGAGAAGATGAGATTCCTGAAAGCCGTGCTTCTGGCCTTGGCGGTTCTTCTGCCGATGGCATTCGTTCAGACCGCCTATGCTGCCGACCCATACATCCCGTCGTTGACGCTGCCTGTCAATGGCGCTGTCAACAGGGCGCCCGACAGCCTGGGCTTTTCCTGGACAGCCGGGTCTTCTGCGCCCTCGTTCTACACGATTCAGTGGTCACTGTCCAACACCTTTGCCGAACTTCTCTTCGGCTACAACACAAACGCGACATCCTACACCGTCAGCGGATTACCGGGCATGCAGACCATCTACTGGCGGGTGATCGCGGTCGATTCTTCCGCCGGTCAGCACATTTCATCAACGTTCTCTTTCAAGACGTTGCCTGACACCGAGGCGGCGACCGGTGGGCCCCAGGATATCATTACGCCTCTGACTTTCAACGACGGCAGCTCAACCCCGACAGGCTGGACCAGAGACAGCTCCGGGCGCTGGTACGTGTATAACTACAATGGGAACAACTACCTCGACTGCTATTTCTACGGCCAGACAAACTACCACTTCTACTTCTATATGACCACGCCCGTTACGCTCTCGCTGCCCGGCGCAACGCTTTCATACGACTGGGCTCACTACAACTCGGGTTCCGCGGAGAACTTGACTACCGAGATTTCCACCGATGGCTCGAATTGGAATATTCTGTACGATCATGGCGCCAACAGCAACAGGACGTACTTTGGCGGTGGCAGCCCATACGAATATCCTTCGGACTTCAAGAATCAGACCGTCTCCCTCTCAACGTATGTCGGCCAGTCAATCTACATCCGATTCCACATCTACACCGGCACATCGTATCCCTACGGGGCTTGGCTTTTCGACAATATCAAGATCTACGGCAATACTACCTATGTCGGCACCAACAGAAACCTGACCGTTTCATCGGCAAAAGGCAATCCCTCTCCGTTGGGCGTTATCACTTACACCTATGGCGATCAGGTTACGGCCATGATCCCCGAGAAGTATGTCTACCCCACCGGAATCGTCGATGAACGCTATGTTCAGGATGGCTACTCCGGCAGCGGTTCAGTGCCAACAACGGGAACCTCTTCCTCAATTACGCTCAGTATGTATCGCACAAGTTCCCTTATATGGCAGTGGCGCCACGAGTACCGGGTGATTGTGAGTTCACCCGATGGCATGGGAGCTCCCAATCCCAGTGGCCTCGGATGGTTCCAGGATGGCCGGTCGGCCACGTTTGCTATCACTCAGAACCCGGTTCTCGGAATAGCCGACGGAACCAGGTGGGTCTGCTCCGGTTTCATTGGAACAGGTAATTTCGCGCCCCTTGGTCAGGCAACTTCTGTTTCTGTTGTCATTACAAGGGCGTCCACGATCACTTGGACTTGGAAGATCCAGTATCGTCTGAGGATTTTCAACCCGCCAGGGGCAACCATCGGTGGAATTTCGCCGGTTGTTGGCGACTACTGGTACTACGCGGACGCCACTCAGGACGTTGTTTCCACTCCGTTCCATGACACCGGCACTGGTGTGATGTACAAGAACCTTGGCTGGACTGGAACCGGCTCCGTTGTCGACGGCGAGTTCTTCAGCGGCACAATCACGATCAACCAGCCTTCCAGCTTGACCTGGCAATGGGAGCGGCAGGTGTTCCTTTCCGTCGTTTCCCAGTATGGCCAGCAAACCGGATCTCCGGCCGGCTGGTATCCGGAGGGCAGCGAAGTGGCCCTCGGCGCGCAGAGCCCGTACTATGCAACTGACGATACGCGCTATGTTATTGGCGGCTGGACCGGCACCGGCTCAATCGGTAGTGGCACGGCCAGCGACACCGGTACGCACGTAATCACTCAGCCGTCCTCGATCACTTGGATCTGGCTGCGCCAGTACCTCGTCACTACCAGCACAAACTACGGTGTTGTCAACCCAGTTTCCATCTGGGGATTTGACGGTGGAACGGTCGAGCTTGAAGCCGTGCCTCCCCCAGAGGACGAAACCCAGCAGTTCTTGTTTGGTGGATGGACCGGCACGGGTCTTCCCTCCACTCCTTCCGGAACTTCGGACATGGTGTTTAACGTTACCAGCCCATCGGTTTTCACGGCGCATTGGGTCGTGCAGTTCTATCTTACGGTCAGCGCAATCACAGATGGCGCGTCGCTTCAACAGGACTATGATGGCTGGTACTATGAATTCGCCACTGTGACTATCGTTGCTATTCCGCCCGAGTCGGACGCCGATCACAGATGGCTGCCTGGCTGGAACGGCACAGGCCTCGGCAGCGTCACGTATCCGGCAGTAACCGATACTCCATCCACGATAACGATCACCGTTCGCGGGGCAATCACCATGGAGTCGTTCTGGATGATTCAGTACCGCTTCAGGATTCTTGATCCTACCGGTGCGGGTCACGCTGTTCCCTCTGTCGGCGACTACTGGTACTATGATGGCGATACCGTGTCGGGTTACGTGGACTACTACACCGGCGTCTTCTACTGTAAGGGCTTCATCGGAACCGGCTCAGTTGCGTCTTCAACGAAGCCATACTACACCTTCGTAATCACCGAGCCCTCCTCTGTGAGCTTCCTCTGGGGTCAGCCGGAGATCATTCCGAGCGACACTTGGACAACTCCGCGTGATGTGACTTCCGCTGTGCTGGGAAGGGGTGTTGCCCTTGCTCGTAAGAGCGACGGTAGCCCGTTCATCATCTTCCAGAACCCGGTTTCGGCAACGCTTGAGGCCTGCTATAACCTCGATGGAGAGTGGTTGACGCAGACTATCGAGGAAGTCGGCGCTGGAGAGATCGGGATGGCGATTGTTCTCGATCGTTTTGATGTTCCCAATGTCGCCTACTTCAATCCGGAAAGAGGCGTTTTGCGCTATGCGACGCTTGATTCCACCGGTTGGAGCATCGTTACTGTTGACTCAACTGAAGGCGCTGGCCGGTACGTGAGCATCTCACTCGCTCCGGACGGGACCGTTGGCATCGCCTACTACGTCTTGTCTACCGGAGACCTGCGTTACGCATCTTACACGCCCGCGCCTGGCAAACCGGAAACCAACACCTTTACTATCACCGATGTCGAGACTGACGGTAATGTCGGCCTCTACTGCTCGCTCGCGTATACCCCCCTCTACGCCGAACCTCGCATCGCATACTACAGCTCGACCGATGGTTCGCTGAAGCTTGCGACGATGTGGCGGGGCGTGGACTTCTGGGATATCAACAGGATCAGCCCCGAAGGCGGCGACTACGGGATGAATTCGTCCCTCGCCCTCGATCCCGCTGGCAGGGCCCTGATTTCGTACCAGGAAAACACGGTTTCTCGCAATCGCCAGGGGCTCATCTTCGCTCGCGAACTCGCCGTCGGATGGCAGGTGTACACGCTTGATACACAGGGCATCACCGGCTTCGACGCTGTCATGAAAATCGATACAAACGGCTATCCGCACGTCGCTTACAACGACTTCGGCAGCCTCTATTATGCTCGGTTCAACGGCGAAAGCTGGGCGATAACCAAGATCGTGACCGGAGATGTTGGTTTCGGCAACGCAATCGCTCTTGATCCGGATAACAATCCGGCCATCGCTTACTGGGATGGCGGCTCTCTGAAGTACGTTGACGCCAAGACAAATCACTATTCCGGCGAGCTCGTTAACCGCTACACGGAAGTTCCTCACCTTCCCGGCAGCGACGTAAGCGGCGGCGGCGGCGGGTGCTTTATCGCCACGGCCGCGTTCGGTTCCCTGACCGCCAATTCCGTTGCGGGCCTCTGCGCTGCGCGTGATTCCGCGGTCTGCGCAAGCACTTCCGGATCCGGTTTGGTCGGGTTGTACTATGCTATCTCTCCGAAGGTCGCATCCGCGATGGCGAACCACTCGGTGCGGGCAATCGTGAGGAGCCTCATCGAGGGCCGATAGTATTCAGCTTCTGAGGTCAACGAGAGGGGGCGCGAGCCCCCTCTTTTTTGCAGCGTCCGGGAATCGCAGTCCACTAATGGTTAGCCGAAAAAAACGCTTGAATCTTCGGGTCGATGAAATAGAATAGACGTGACCCATTCTTCCTTCTGGAGGAGACTATGAGCCGAGTTCTTTCTGTAGCGTTCGCACTTCTGGTCCTTTGCGCGGCGAACACGGCCTATGCCGCTTATGTGCCGTCTCTCACTTCCCCGTCGGATGGGGCGGCCATTTCTCCCGACGGCCAGAACTTCTCTTGGATAGCGCCATCTGACGCGGTTGACTCATACCGACTCCAGATCAGCACAGGCTCTTCGTTTTCGGCCCTGCTGTTTGACTACACCGTGGCTGTGGGCACCACTACCCGCAACTGCGCTGGGTTGCCGGGCAGTATGACACTCTATTGGCGGGTGGTAGGGGTTGTGGGCGCAACTCAGTATCCTTCGCCGTACAGGACTGCAAGCACTGTTGCGGACAGCGATGGTCCGGCCACCGTCTCGTTGTTCTCTGACAATTTCAGCACCTTCAACTCGAGCGTATGGGCCTTGTCTGGCAATACTTCGATGTTGTTCTACGACAGCACTTACGGATGCATTCACGGGCGGTACTGGAGCTACTCGCAAGTGGCCGCTTATCTTACGACTGTCAACAAAATCGCATTTCCCACTGCTGTCAGCACTCTGACCTATAAGTACTCTCATTACTACTACGGGTCATATCCGAACGATGCCCTCTACGTCCAGTATTCCTTGAACGGTTCGACGTGGGTCACCTTCCAGACGCTGATCCAGAGTACCTTCAATTCCGGCCAGACAAGCGTCACGACTCCGCCGGTCTGGGCGACCACCTCCATAGCGATACCTGCCGCAATATTGGGCCAAATGGCATACCTGAGGTTCTATTTCTTTGCAGGCTACGGCCCGGACGCTTACATCGACGAGGTCAAGATAGAGTTTTCAGGCAAGTCGTTCAATGTCTCTACGCCGCGCGGCAATCCTTCTCCGGCCGCTGGCACAAGCTACTACCCGATGGGCACGGCCATCAACTGCTCCGTTGAGTCAATGATCTTTATCAGCGGCTCTACAGACAGCCGCTATGCTTGCACCGGCTGGACGGGCACCGGCTCGGTGCCCGATGTCGGCACATCGAACAGCTTCACTTTGTACATGTACCGGAACTCCACTATCGTCTGGCAGTGGAAACTGCAATACACTCTTACGGTGACGAGCGACGGTGGAAAGGGCAATATCAGCCCTTACGGTACAATCTGGTATGACAACGGAACCATCGTCACCGTCAAGAATGACCTGGCCATTGTGCCTACCGGTACTGACGGAGTGCGGTGGTACAACACAGGCTGGGTGGGAACCGGCTCCTGCCCCTCAAGCGGGCTTGGCCAGGAGGTCACATTCGCTGTCAGTGCGCCAAGCACCTGCAACTTTGTCTGGATGTACAACTTCCGGCTGAAAATTCTCAATCCGCTCAACATCGGCGATCCGGTTCCGACCGCTGGCGACAACTGGTATTCTGATGGTACGCGTGTTCCTTTCCAGATCGCTCCGTTTGTCAATCTGGGCACGGGTACAGCATACAGCATCAGCGGCTGGAGAGGTACCGGCGCGGTTCAGGATGGTTCGGGCTCGAGTGGCGAAGTCACAATGACCAAAGTTTCCACTCTCGAATGGCAGTGGAATGCTCAGTACTACCTGACGATCATTTCTCAGTACGGGCGCACCACCGGAAATGACAATGGCTGGTATGCTCAGGACAGTATCCTGACCGCCAGTTGCGCGCAGTTCTACCAGCCTTTGCTGGATGTTCGCTACGAATGCCGCGGCTGGCTTGGATCAGGCTCGGTGTTCGATGGAGTCGGCCTGTCAACAGGCAATTTCCGCATTATCGCGCCGACATCCATCGAGTGGCGCTGGTTCAAGGAATACCACGTTACCGTGTCCTCAAACTACGGTGTGACCAATCCCTCGGGAAGCACGTGGGTGGATGAAGGCGGAACACTCGGAGTGGTCGCTTTCCCCTTGACCAATACGGACAATACTCGCTACAACTGGGGCGGTTGGGTTGGCACAGGGCTGCCCACTGATCCCACAGGCAATCTAAACAATAGTTTTGTGATCACGGGCGTATCTTCCTTCTCGGCCGTCTGGTACGTGGATTTCTACGTCGCAGTGAGATCGGATCTTGGCACGTTTGACGATGACTACGACGGCTGGTACAGGAAGGGCACCCTTTTGACGATCACAGCCATAGCTCCCACTGCCCCTGACGGGCATCGCCACGTGTGCGGGTGGCGGGGCACAGGCTCTGTCGCTGTCAACCTCCCCGCTGCAAACAGCACTTCGCTTACCGTCAATCTTGATATCGAAGGCCCCATCAATCAGGAAGCATTCTGGGTTGGCCAGATCCGATTCGACGTGATCAACCCGCAAGGCATTGGTGAACTTGTTCCGGCCGCGGGTTCTCATTGGTTCTTCGTGGGCGATCTCGTTGAAGGCTACTCCCCGTTTGACGTCAATGGCATTCGGTGCACGGGGTTCGATGGTACCGGCTCGATTGCTTCGTCTTCGGCCTGCTGGTACTCTTTCCTCATCTTCGTTCCATCTTCGGTCACTTTCAGCTACGAGATACCGGGCGAAGTACCCGAGTTCACCTGGAACCTCCCTGAGACGGTTGCTTCGTCTATCAACGGGCATGTGCTCGCTATGAAGCGGAAAGCAAGCGATGGTTCGCCGATCGTGATCTTCCATAACCCGAACACCGGGAAGCTCGAGAGCTGTTACTACCTGAGCGGCGTATGGTATTCCCAGACGGTTGACACCATCGGCTCAGGTGAAACCTGGGTGTCCATGGTTCTGGATTCATACGACATCCCGCATATCCTGTACTTCGACACTGTGAGCAGCTCGCTCAAGTACGCGTTCTTTGACAGCAACTTCTGGCGCAGCAAGACAGTGGACGGCACTCCTGGCGCCGGGCGCTACAACTCCATCGCAATCGACAGATTCGGCAACCTGTATGTTGCTTACTACAACCTTGAGGACTCGCACCTCTATTTCGCCACCAGTGGCGCCTCCTCGGCTGTCGGAAAGGGCGACGTGTGGAGCATCGAGTCGATCGACACTGACGGCAATGTTGGATTGTTCTGTTCTGTCGCGGTTTCCCAGTTGTGGGCAGAACCACACATCGCCTATTACGATTCCTCGAATGGCGACCTCAAGCACGCGTTCCGCCCCACAGGTGACGCGAATTGGACGGTCGAGCGGGCTGCGACCGATGGCGATATCGGTGTCAATGCCAGTATTGTCCTCGACCCCAGCGGCAGGCCGGCAATAAGCGCTCAAGAGAACTCTGTCACCACGGGCGGGCAAGGCCTTGTCTTCTGCATCCGTCGTGATACCGGTTGGCAGACAATTTCGTTGGACGCGGTCGGAGTGACCGGGTTCAATTCCTCCATGGCTGTCGACCAGCTTGGGAACTATCACATCGCTTACAACAACTTCGGCGGACTGGTCTATGCACGCTTCAACGGCCTTATCTGGTCAGTTAACAATGTGTTCAACGGCGAAGTCACCGATGGGACATCTCTCTCCCTGGATGCTAACGGGAATCCCGGAGTGCTCTTCTGGGACAACGGCGACCTGAAGTACGTTGACGTTACGTCCGGCAAGTTCACCGGAGCGATCGTGAATTACTTCCCGGCTTCACAAGGCGGCGGCAACGTCAATCCATCTGGTGGTGGCGGCTGCTTCATTGCTACAGCGGCGTTTGGCTCTTACTCGGCAGATTGTGTCATTTGCCTCACCGATGCTCGCGATCGGTGGGTGAGCGCGTACGAAACCGGCCGCTCCCTCGTGGAGTCCTACTACTTGATCTCACCCAACTTGATTCCGGCGGCTGGAAAGCCCTCCGTTTCAGCGGTTCTTCGCGCTTGGATGAGCAGGTAGTATGCTTGGGCGAATCCCGACGGCCATGTCTCTCCGGACACCTGTGTTAGGTACGCGTTTGGTTGTGCAGTCTTTGAGAAGCGGTTTTCTGCCCTTATCCTGAAGGGGGAGTTATGTCTCAGTTGAGAAGGTTGTCTCTCTGGTTGCTCTTCGTCGTTGCGCTTTGGCTTCCTGCAAACGCGAGCTATGCCTCGTCTGTCATCGGCCTTACTGGCGTTGACTACAACGGCAATAACGCTGGCGAAATCAACTTGACGGCCACGGTCAGCAACTCTGCTCCTCTTGCGACAGGAGTCGAGTTTGCGTATAGGATTGAGGACGGAAACTGGGTCTCCATCGGGTCAGACACTACTGCCCTTGATGGTTTCACCTTCGTTTTCGACACGGGCACAACTTTCTCTTGGCGCGTTTACGTGCGTGCCAGAGTCGCGCCTGACGGCGTGTGGTTCCAATCTCAGTCTTTCAAGAGCTTCAACTCATTCACCAGTTCGATTACAGGCGTGACGAGCCCTGCAACCGGAACCGTGCAACTGACGACAACGCTTCCCGGGGCCGCTCCCTACGTGTTCCCGGCCTCCTTCCCGGAAGGTGGGGCGAACTACTACTTTGGCGGCACCTATTCGTACACGGCGCAGAACCTCATCACCATCGAGAGGGGCGACATCTTCCTTATCCGTACGAACTTCGCAAGCACCAGCAACACGCCCACGCAATTTGCTCTCTGGGCCGGACCTGGCACGCCCTCGGGTTCCGCATTGGCCATAACCTCCTCTTACAATGTTCCGGGCGGCCTTCAGAGCTATCCCGTTTCGTTCAGCAATGTTTCTCCCGGGACATTCGTCGGCGTCACGATTACAAACGGTAACTCTGGCACTGACAAGGTGATTTACTATCCATATACCACCGGCGGTACGAGCATGCCGAGCTACGGGATGCTGTACTATCAATCCGGAACTAACTGGTACACCTATAGCGGCGCTTCGGGCCCTGCGATCGAGTTTTCGAGCAAGAATCCCTATGTGGATCCCACTACCGTTCAGTTCGGCTACAAGGACGGCCAGACCGGGGCTTGGACCCTGATTGGAACCGGAACCAACACGACCGGAAATACCTGGACCATCAGTTGGAACACGTCCGGCTTCGGCTCCGACAGAGCGTACATTGGTTCCCGCGTGAAGTCAGGACCGGTATGGTGTGCATGGAAGTGGCAGGGACCGTACACCATTGTCAATCCCGCTGGCGTCACTGTGACAAACAGCCTCGGAAATGGCAAGATAAACATCGACACCAATGATGTCACTGTCCCGTTCTCAGGCCAATGGATGTTCCTTTCCACACACACGCTGATCGCTCCTTTGTACATGAATGCCTCCGCCGCTTCCCGCTACCGCTTCGACAACTGGAGCAATGGCGGCTCTCGCATCCAGACTTTCAAGTTCACGATGGATCAACCGCGAAACTACAGGGCCAACTACATTCTGCAGTACCCTTGGACTGCCACAACTTCGTCCGGCACTCTTTATGGCGATTTGACCGGCTGGTATGACACCAATGCCGACATGCGGTCTTATGTTGATGCAGTCTTGTCTTCGGGAGTCGGCGACAGGTTCGCCTGCGTTGGTTGGCTCGGAACGGGTTCCCTGACCGATGGCACGACAAATGACACGGGCATTTTCAAGATCACCATGGCATCCACTGTCACTTGGCTCTGGGCCAGACAGTTCTACCTTACGGTTATTACCCCGCACGGCACCGCATACGGATCGCTTTCCGGCTGGTACAGCGAACAAAGTACGGTGAGTTCTTATGTGGACTCTCCTGTGGCAATCAGTGCCGACAGCCGCTGGATCTGCGTGGGATGGACTGGCACCGGCGCCATAGGCGACGGAGACGTCAGCTACTCCGGCGAGTTCATCATAGACGAGCCCACCACGATCATCTGGAACTGGGACACGCAGTCCAGGATGCAGGTCACGTCCAATTATGGGACCGCAATTCCTGCAACATCATGGTACTTCAACGGAGACTCCGTTTCGCTTACGGCCTATTCGCCCGGGAATACTTCAGAGCAGCGCTTCTACTGGCAAGGTTGGACCGGCTCTGACTTTGGCACCACTCCTTCAGGCGAAAGGACAATTACTACCACAATAAGTGGACCAAAGTCCTTTGCGGCCAATTGGACCGCCGAGTACTATCTTATGGCCGTCGCGCAGAATGGGTCGTTCCCTGACGGAAGCGATTACGACGGTTGGTATCCTGACGGAACCTATGTCTCGATAACCGCGCTGCCTCCTTCTCCGGAGCCGGGCGTTCGCTTCGTGGTTGGCTGGAGCGGCAGCAACTTCCCCGAGGTCACGGCCTCATCCTCCGCGCCCAATCCCATCACCATTCTTGTCAATGGCCCGGTCTCGGTTTTCTCCACCTGGGTAAGGCAGTTCAGCCTTCAGATCATCAATCCCCAGGATGTTGGCACGCCAGTGCCCGACGTGGGCACATACTGGTACTTCACCGGCGAAAGGATCCGCGGCTACACAGACTTCCGTACTCTTGGCATGATTTGCACCGGTTACATCGGTACGGGCTCGGCAGTAAGTGCGGGTACTCCATACTTTGAGTTCACGATCAGCGAACCCTCCACGATCACCTGGCGCTGGGGTGCAGCCGTTGTTCACGGCGCTCCCCAATGGAGCTCTTCCCGTGCGCTGGCCACCAACACAGGGCCGGGAATGATCAATGTGCAGAGGCTTTCTGACGGATCCCCGCTCGTCGCCTACTACTCGGTTGGCGAACAGGCACTGAAGGTTGCTTGGCTGCAGAACGGCGTATGGATTGTCGAGACCGTTTACAGCTACGCCGGGAAGATCGATAATGCCACCGGTACTCTTTTGCCTGGCAACAACATCGGCCTGGCCGTTGATGAGTATGGCGTTCCGCAAGTCGCCTTTTACGATCCGGCAACAAGGGCGCTTATGTACGGCATCTACAGCGGCTCAACTTGGACGCTCACAAAGCTCGACGACGAGAGTGACCCGGGCGTTTTCCTTGATTTCAAGATCGGACCCGGAAATGTGCCCGAGTTCGCCTACTATGCGGCGGACAGCGGCGATCTGGTCTACGCGACACTGAAAGATAACGTCCTGAGCCGCGAAGTGGTTGATTCTGTCGGGAATGTTGGTCTCTACGCGAGCCTTGCGCTCAATCCGCAGACCGGAGACCCCAGAATTGCTTACTACGATGCGACCAACGGGGATCTCAAGTGCGCGACGTATGATGGCTCCGTCTGGACGATTCAGACTGTCGAAACCGCCGGAGACGTGGGAGTGTTCTGCGCCATCGGCGTGGATCCTTCCGGTGCGCCTCAGATCGCCTATCAGATGAATAACGGTGGGCATTCTCAGGGCCTCAGATTCGCCTTCCTGCTGGACGGTGCCTGGACCATTTACACTTTGGATTCCACGAATACCACCGGATTCGGCGTGGCTTTGGCGGTGGACGAATATGGCGACCCGCATGTCGCTTATCATGATTTCACCGGCCTGAATTACGCCTACTACAACGGCTTGATCTGGAGCACCACGAAGCTGGAGCAGGGCGATCTCAATGGCTCGACATCAATAGCCCTCGACAGCAGCAACAATCCCGCCATAGTGTTCTGGAAGGGCGACACCTTGACTTATCTTGACGCAAAGGATAACACCTATAACGGCCCGATCACTGTGGACACATTCTCCAATGCAACTCCCACCGATTCGACTGGCGGAACGGAATCCGGCGGTGGTGGCGGGTGCTTCATCGCAACGGCTGCTTTTGGCTCCCTCAGTGCAGTTGAGGTTCTCCGCATGACTTCACTGCGCGACGAAGTCATGGGCGGAAGCGTTTGCAGCGAGTCCGCTGTGAGACTATACTATTTGCTGGCTCCTGCAGTCGCCGACAATGTTCGCTCCAGGGCCGCAGCTAAGTCCGTTGTTCGCAGGCTTCTCTCAGAGTTGACGTTCTAATTCCGGATAACCGGAGGTCGTAATGAAAGCGCTATGCTCGAAGCTCCTTTTGGCACTTGTAACCTTGACAGTTGTTTCCGTGCTCCTGGCGGGGACAGCTTCTGCCCAGGTAACAGGGATGAGAGGGTATGATGCTAACAACAACAATGGCGGCATTATCCCCATTGTCGTAGATACCAATGGAGGCCCGTCTTCGGTTTCCGTTTGGTATTTTCAGGCTTGGGTCACACCTCAGGTGTGGGTCCTGATTGGGACGGACTCGGTCTCTTCTGACGGATTCCTCGTGCTCTGGGATACCGGGAACTTGTCTCAAGTCAGTGTGAGTATCAGGGCCAGCGACAACCTGATGCCGTCTACCTACTGGACTGTGATGCTGAGGGTCCAGAATGTTCTCGTGTCAGACATCTACGGCTATCGCAGCCCTACCTCCGGTACAGTGAGGTTTTCCGCAGAGTATACTCCGGTCTCACAAAGCGTGACGTGGCCGTCGACCTTCCCGGTGTCCGAGGCGGCAAATTACTATTCGCCGGGCACAAACTACACCATGATGGCCACAAAGACCCGCACCCCTGCCGGGGGCATTATTACACAGATTCGCACCGCATTCACTCAGGGTCCTAACTACTCTTACGGCACCGATACCGTGAAGTTCAAGGCCTATACAGGCACTTCCACAAGCTCCTTAACCCTTATTGCCTCGACTACAACCTACAACGCAACC
>Ga0265297_10006212_pt1 | contig 17526 bp, 32 predicted proteins | sample Munlanlwell13791_FD_192502 | JGI IMG/M metagenome (GOLD analysis project Ga0265297, IMG submission 192502) | Leachate microbial communities from a municipal landfill in Southern Ontario, Canada - Leachate well 137-91 | ecosystem: Engineered > Solid waste > Landfill > Unclassified | place...
AAGGGGGTTTAAATGACAATAAATATAACATTGGGTGAATTAATAGACAAACACTTGTTTACTAAGTTTTGTGAAATAAGGGGATGGAATGATTGGATTATTGCAGACGGTTTGGCAGATTCGGATAATGAAGTAACACTTAATGAGAAAGAAATAAAAGAACTTGGTATTCAAATTTTATCATAATGCCTGTGGAAGATTTCGAAGGACGTTTCATAAGCGTTCTCATTCAGGTTTGATTCCTGACACAGGTACCATTCCTCACATCGCTTAAAGGCAAAGCATTCGGCTGATAACCGAAAGATTCTGAGTTCAATTCTCAGTGTGAGGATTTATTCCCGGGTAGACGAATGGTAAAGTCACCATCCTTTGAAGGTGGAATTTGCAGGTTCGAGCCCTGCCTCGGGAACTTTCAATATAGGGAAAGCAATGTTAGGCAAGGGGGATATATGAGATTATTAATTACCGGTGGAGCAGGATTTATAGGAACTAATTTTGTAAAGTTTTTAGTTGATAAATATCCTGATTATAAAATTACAGTATTGGATAAATTGACATACGCAGGGAATATTGACAATATTAAAGATTTGATAGAAGATGATAAGATTGATTTTGTAGAAGATGATATTTGTGATCGAGAAATGATATGTAGTTTAATGAAAGATTGTGATATTGTGTTGAATTTTGCTGCCGAATCACATGTAGATCGTTCAATTGTGTCTGCCGATGACTTTATACATACCAATATAAAAGGTACTTATATTCTATTAGATGAAGCAAGAAAATGTAGTAGTATTAAGAAATTTGTTCAGATCTCAACAGATGAAGTTTATGGTAGTTCATATGATGGATATTCTTTTACTGAAAAAGATATATTGTCGCCTTCAAGTCCTTATTCTTCAAGTAAGGCAAGTGCTGAAATGTTGGCATTTTCGTATTTTAAAACCTACAATTTACCTATCGTAATAACCCGCAGTTCGAACAATTATGGTCCTTACCAACATTCCGAAAAATTTATTCCCACAGTTATATTAAATGCACTTCAAGATAGAAAAATCCCTATATATGCAACAGGTGATAATGTGAGAGATTGGGTTTTTGTGTTGGATAATTGTAATGCCATTCATACAGTTATGCTTAAAGGTAAGAATGGTTATGCTTATAATATCGGTGGAGGTAATGAACGCCGGAATATTGATGTTTGTAAGTTAATCTTAAAACAATTAGGGAAATCTCAAGATCTAATAGAATATGTTAAAGATAGGCCAGGGCATGATTTTAGATACTCAATAAATTCAATGAAAATAAAAGTTGAATTAGGTTGGTTTCCTACTGTGGATTTTGATCACGAAGGTATTAAGAAAACTATTGAATGGTATAGTATTGGTAAATAATGTGGACATAAAACAAGATATCATTAAACGTCTTGGGCGTGATGATCCTGAGAGTAGTCCAAATCGTTTTGAGTATTGGAGAAACGGTAATGTTAAGAGACATGCTTGGGTTAAATTTGGTAGATATTATCGTAATGATAATCTTCCCACTCAGGAAGAATTTTATAAAAACGGAAATATAAAAAGTCGTTCATGGTGTAAAAATCATAAATTAGTTAAAAAAGAAAAATATGATTTGAGTGGAAACTTAATTGATTTTATTGGTTAATAAAAGATTTCTCTTGACTTTTACCATAAAGTATGCTATAATATATATGGGATGGGATAGGGGGATTAAAGAAGAGGAGGATTAAATGGGAGAAATAAAAGTTGGCGATGGGGCAACAATATTACATTATTCAGATAGAACTCCTGCTACAGTAGTAAGTATATCAAAGTCCGGTAAAAAGATTGAAATACAAGAAGACAATGCATTTCCACTACATAAGGGAATGACTGAGTCTCAGAATTGGAAAATAGAACGAAATGAAAAAGGTAGAATACATAAGGCATCTTTGCGAAAAGATGGTCAATGGAGGATATCAGATTATTGTGCAAACGATGTTTTGATTGGTAAAAGAATGAAATATTATGATTATAGTTTTTAAGAGAGTATATCATGGAAACCGAATTTAAAATAATTGATAGGAATGGGAGTGTAGTAGTTATAAGAACATATACTGATGATTTAGGATTTGTATATCGAATAATGGAATGGGATGACAATGGACTTGAAGATTATTATATTAGAAGTTAATATGGGAGGGGGTTTAAAATGAAAATAAAGCGTGAGGTAATTCAAGTTGTGTGTGATAATTGTGGAGTAGATATCAATCAGTATACGACAAAAATTTGCAATATTTGCGGAAGAGAATTTTGTGAAGAATGTATAGGTGATGGATTGGCTTATGATTCTAAAATTTGTAAAAAGTGTAAAGTTAAGTATAGAAAGGAAATTAGTACCATAAATAAACCTTACAGAATTAAAGATAAAGATATTGCAAGAAGATGGGATTCAATAGACAGGGAACAGGATTCTTTGGAGAAGGAATACATAAAACAATTGAAAAGTATAGGTATAAAAATAAATGATTTAAGGGGGATCAAATGATTAATATGGCAGTTGGTGTATGGGTATTGTGTCATGCAATAGCAACATTTATTGAATATTCAAGAGATCATAAGTTTGTAAACTATTTTTTTGGAAGTCTTTTGGCTCTATTTAGTGGAGTTAATTTGTTTTTTGCATTTAAAGAGATAATTAAATAGGAGATAAAAATGAAAAAATTAGTTAGTGTTTTAGTTTCAGATTTAACGTTATCTACTATTGGTATGGTAAAACTTCTTTCAATGTTAAATGTAAAAAGTATGTGGGTGGTATTTACGACTGCTGTACTTATTTTCCAAGTATTTTTGTTGATTGGAATAATAATTAAAGATCTTATAGAAAGGTCATAAAATAATAATGGGAGGTAAAATGAAAAAGTATGTGATTTTAGCAGTTGTTTGTGTGGTGGTTGTTTGTGCGATTGGCGTAGTTTCAATGTGGGTTAATTATAGTAATAAGGAAATTCAGATCAGAAATCTTATTACAGCCAAGATGCAGGATAATCAAAGTGAGTATGATAATATGTGGAAGAAAATTTCACAAGTATCGCAAGTAGCAGTAAAAGACAGAAAGAGTTTAATGGAGATCTTTAATAGTTATGCATCTTCAAGATCTGGGAATGGAGATAATAAAGCAGTTCAGAAATGGATATGGGAAGCAGTACCAAATATTAGTCAAGAATCCTTTGCAAATTTGCAGAATGTCATAACATCAAGCAGGGATGTTTGGACAATGAGACAAAAAGAGTTAATTGATTATAAGAGAGAGCATGATAATCTTAGAAAATTGTTTCCAAGTTGTATATTTGTTGGTAATAGGCCGGAAATTAAAATAGTAATTATTACAAGCGAAAAAACTGAAAATACGTTTAAAACAGGAAAGGACAATGACGTTGATGTTTTTGGTAAATAATTAGGGAGGGATAATATGTGGTTAATGTATCTTATAGCCTTAGTTCCTGTGATGGTGTTTGCTTATTTATGGGCAACAAATAAGAAAGTTGTTTTTTGGGAGTTTGCTGTATCTGCCCTAATAGGTATTGTTATATCATTTTCTGTCCATATGATAACGATAAATGTTATGACAAGAGATTTTGAAACATGGTCAGGTAAAGTAAGTTCAGTTCAGCATATACCTAAATGGATAGAAGAATATATTCAAGTGCATTTTACGTATGACAGTAAAGGAAATATCACAGGATCATATACTACAGTTGAACATAGATCGCACGGACCGAATTGGATAGTAAATATGGATTTCGGAACAGACAATAAAGAAGTGGAAACAACAGAAGTAAAATATAATGATTTACTTGGTAAATTTGGTAAAGAAATATCTAAGCCAGGTCATAGACCTGGATATGATAGTGGAGACAAGAATGATTATTGGCTTGAAAATATAAATAAGTATTTAGAGCCGGTACATCAATCTCGTAATTTTAAAAATATGTTCAAGGCTTCTCGAAGTGTAATGTCATTTTCAAAAATCCCAAAAGATGCTAAAGTTTATGACTATCCTTTAAATACTGATTTATTTGTGTCTAATCGATTGCTTGGGTTGTCACAATTTAAGATTGATATTCTTGAATGGGATAGGCTTAACTCAGAATTAGGTCCAATCAAGAAAGTGAATGTTATTTTAATCGGGTATAAAGGCGGAGATCATAATTTGGGGGTTTATCAAGAAGCAAAGTGGATAGGTGGGAAAAAGAATGATTTAGTTCTTTGCTATGGGGTGGATAACAAAGATAAAGTAGTATGGAGTTATGTTTTCGGTTTTACTGAAAGAGCAATAGTCAAGAGGAATTTGGAAACTATTCTTTTGACAAATAAGATATCAAACAATATCATTCCTCTTATTAAGCAGGAGATAATTAAAAATTATGAGTTAAAGGATTGGAAAAAATTTGATTATTTAACTTTAACTCCGCCGTTGATTTCATATTTCATATTAATAATAGTTATGATTGTTGCTCAGGTAGTGTATGGTTATTTTATTACACATAATGATGAAGATAAACAAAATTGATGGGGGAAAATAAAATGCATGATTTTGATGTTTATGATAAGGATAGTCAGGAATTTAAAGATGTATGGTCATGGGCTGAGTGGATAGGTATTGCTGATGTGTTGAAAAATTGCAACGTTTGGATTGCAGGTGGCTGTTTAATGAGTTATTTTTCCGGACAAACCCTTACTTCCGACATTGACATATTTTCTTATAACCAAGACAATATAGATATTGCTTGTAGGTATTTTGAAGAGACATATTCCCAAAAACCTACATCCGAGTTTGAAACAATTGTTAATTATTGGAAAGAAGGTAAAAAGTTCCAATTTGTTAAAAGATATTTCAAGAATCCAATTGATTGCATAGATCAATTTGATTTTACGGTATGTTGTGTGGCTTTAAATAAGGATAGATTAATAATTCATAAGAGATTTTTTATGGATTTGGCTCGTAGACGTTTAGTACTACATAAGTTGTTTTTCCCACTTTCAACAATGCAAAGAATTCAAAAGTATGTAAAGAAGGGTTTTTGGATTTGTAATGGAGGATTGCTTGATATAGCAAATGCCATTCAGAATGTTAATTTCCAAGATCCTAATCAAAATGTTTTGGAATTTTATCCCAATGGAGATGCACGATTTGTAAGAATGGATTAAGGAGGGAATGTGAATATAATAAGTAAGGGAACGAATGTGTGGATATTAGTTGGATTGAATAGTTTGGGAAATTATAAAACAGTCAAGGATAAATTGAATGATGTGATAAAATCGATGAATGTTTCTGTTCTTGATAAATCTGATATTGTGGATAGATTTGATGGAGAGCCTGTATGTTTTATTTTAATTTCAAGAAAAGATATGGAAAGATTGGGAGATGAAGAAGATATTCCGGAGTCTTCGTTTAATAAATTGAGTTATTGGTGGAGATATTCAGAGGGCTCAAATTTGGGTAATGGTGATTATAGATTTTCGATAAATAGCCATTGGATGAGTGGTTTTAAAAGTGAATCTCCTTGTATAGCAAAATATAATGATATATTTGAGTATATGTGTTCTGAACTTGGTTTGTCGGCAGAAAGAAATATAACGGCTGTTATGATGGATTTAGCGTATATGAATAATTTAACTCCGGCTGAGTTATTAAATAAATATGCAAAACTATACGTAGATAAAAAATCTAATGATCTTAATGGTGGTAAAGAAAATGAAAAATGATACAGGAATTGGGATAAAAATATTTTTGGTAGTCATTGTTTTTGTTTTATATTATTGGTTGTACATAAATATTATTAATATGCTTAAATTATAGGAGGGAATAATGGAGCAGGATGATGAAAGTTTGAAAAGGATAATTGATAGCATGGATTATGAAGATTTGTTAAGAAAATGGAGATTTGCTTCGAGTGGGGATCCTTTTTTTCAGGGGGAAGTGGGTAAATATTATAGAGAAGTAATGTTTAAGAAAAAAGAAGAGATTGGAGATAGTGCTGCTGTTAGGGCGAGTAAAAATATTGGTTGGGGGGATTAATATGAGAGTAGGAACTAAGGTAAAGTTAAAAGTTGCTTGTCTTGGGAATGATCCGGGAACTATCGGCGTAGTGTTTTATGATTATGGAGATGGTTTTCAAGCAATATTCTCAAATGGTAGTTATGATGGATTTTCTCTTGTTCATAAAATGCCTAATGGTCAGATCGAAGCAGATTTTATATTGGAAAAAGTTGGTTTTGTGGAACAGTTATCCGGTTATGAGTTTAAGAATGTTTTAACGGTTGAGGATGATTTTAGAAAAGGGTTGTGGGGTGAAGTTTTTAAAATGGAGGGAAAATGAGTATAAATGAATTATGTGGTTGGTGTTTGATATCCCCATTCTCAATATTGTTTTTTACTTTTTTAATGTCCACTTATGGTTTTAAGAATAGTAATTTGGAGAAAGAAATTATTGTGAAGATAAGTTTAGATGATTCTATTCTAATGCATATTTCTTTATTTGCAATAAGAATGGCATTTATTTATTGGAGGGTGGGGTGAAAAAGGTAAAAAGTGAAATTAGGCCTACGGGTACAAGGGAATGGGCAGAAGAGAGTTATAATATTGGTCAAGGGTGTCAACATGGTTGTCTTTATTGTTATGCCCGGTGTAATGCTTTAAGGTTTAAATTGATTAGTAAATCCGGAGAATGGGAAAAAGAACATATTATACAGAAGAAAGTTGATAAAAAATGGTCTAAATGTAATGGTACTATAATGTACCCAACAGCACACGATATTACACCTTATTACCTAAAAGACAGCATAATAGTCCTAAAAAAGATGTTAGAGGCAGGAAATAAGGTTCTAATCGTTTCTAAGCCACATTTGGAGTGTATTAAGGTTATGTGTGAGGAATTGAGCCAATACAAGCAGAATATTCTGTTTAGGTTTACAATAGGTAGTGGATGTAATCAGGATTTAAAGTTTTGGGAGCCAAATGCCCCATCTTTTGAAGAAAGAAGAGAATCTTTGAAACATGCTTTTAGTAGTGGGTTTCAGACAAGCGTTAGTTCTGAGCCTATGTTGGCAGGAATTGAAGATGCTATGTATTTGTATGGTGTGTTAAGAGAGTACATTACGGATTGTATTTGGTTTGGGAAAATGAATAAAATTGATCAAAGAATAGAACATAATGATATTACAAATCCATGGATTGAAAGAATTAAATACTACCAAGATAATGACAATATTCGAGTTTTGTATGATTTTTTAAAAGACGATCCAAAGGTTAAATGGAAAGATTCTATAAAGCAGGTAGTCGGTATCGTAATGCCGGATAAGATTGGAATGGATGTTTGATTGTATAGAGTAAGATTTTTCTTGACTTTAGAATGAATTTGTGCTATAATGTATGTAGGAAATAGAGAAAGGTGTGGAGGTTTAGAATGGAAAAAGAAAGCGATGAAGAGTTTTGTGAGCATGAATGGGAAACTGAAATTGCAACAGATAAAGAAATATTTAAAAATGATTTACATGCCATCTGTGTTAAATGTGGCAAGAGAGTTAAGATTGTACATACAAATGAAAGGGAAATTAAGTGAAATACAGAATTGAAGTTAAGGATGTAAAAGCATATTGGAAATTATTGCACGAATTGGAAGCATGGAGAATACATGCTGATAAGTATAAACAATACTACTATGGATCGATAAACATAATTTATACTTCGGATAATAATGTTGTAGATGTTGCGAGAGAAACTTTTATAAACTCATCTGATAGTATTGAGATTAAAATGGCATATTAAATAAGGAGAAATAATGTATACTTATAAACCTGATAACGCAAGAGTTCCAATTAAGATTTGGTCAAAAGAAGGATCAATAGAAGAAAGTGCAAAAGTTCAATTAGAGAATTGTGCTAAACTTCCTTTTATATTTCACCATTTGGCAGTTATGCCTGATTGTCATGCCGGATATGGAGTTACGATAGGATCTGTATTGGTAACTGAAAATGTTGTAATTCCGAATGCAGTAGGTGTTGATATTGGTTGCGGGATGTGTGCAGTAAAAACAGATTGGAATATTAAAGACATAAGTATGGATAAATTAAAAATAATAATGGGTAAAATTCGTGAAAAAGTTCCTGTGGGGTTTAATCATCATAAAGAAAAACAAGACAAGGACTTAATGCCCGTGAATTTTGATGATATTATAAATTCAAGTGATTTTATAGTGCATCACGAATATCAAAATGCCTTAACTCAATTAGGGACTTTGGGCGGAGGAAATCATTTTATTGAAATTCAAAAAGATAAAAAGGATAATGTGTGGGTGATGATACATTCAGGATCTCGCAATTTGGGATTAAAAGTGGCAAAATATTATAATGAATTAGCAAAAGAATTAAATGAAAAATGGTATTCTCCTATTGACAATAAATTAGAACTTTCTTACTTACCATTAGATATAATTGAAGCAAAGAATTATCTAAAAGAGATGGAGTATTGTCTTGATTTTGCTTTTCAAAATAGAAAATTGATGATGAATAGAATTATGCTTATTTTTGAAGATGAATTGTTTTGGAAAAAATCATATGATTATTATGCTAATATGATTAATATTCATCATAATTATGCTCGGTTAGAAAATCATTTTGGCAAAAATGTAATGGTACATCGTAAAGGTGCAACATTTGCAGGTAAAGACAATATGGGAATAATCCCCGGAAGTATGGGGACTAAGAGTTATATTGTAAAAGGATTGGGTAATCCCGAAAGTTTTAATTCATGTTCACATGGTGCAGGTCGTAAAATGGGACGAAAGGAAGCAAAGAGGCAATTAGATCTTGTTGCTGAATTAAAGAATATGGATGATAAAGGGATAATCCATGGAATGAGAAACGTTGAAGATCTCGATGAGGCAGCCGGAGCATACAAGAATATTGATGAGGTTATGGATAATCAATTAGATATGGTTGAGATCGTTGAAGAATTGAGTCCTGTGGCTGTAATAAAAGGATAGAATGGGGGAGGTAGAATGAGTGAAATAAAGGAAAGTAAGAAAATTACAATAGAAGTTGGGCTTAAAATTGAAATACCTTATCGTCATTGTATTGAAAGGTATGATGTGTGTGTTGTTTATGTTAATGGTGAGATCAAGGATTGTATTTTTCAACCATTATCTTCGCCATACACAATTCAAGATTGGATGTTTCTGAATGAACTTTCAAGTTGGATATTAAAGCATCAAACAATGGAGGCATAAATGAGTAGAACGTTAAAAAGAGTTTCTTTGAATTTTAAGTGGGAATTAAATAAGGTTTGGAAAGGGTATAAAAATCCATTTTATAAGCAATGTCCTGATTGTGGTGGTAGAGGAGAGACGAAAGCATATATAAGGCTTGAAAGTTTAGTGCGATTGTTAATGCTTTCGGGATCAGACAGTATTGATGGTAAAAGTCATCCATATTTTACAGAAGCATCGTATTTGTTTGATGGTGGATCTGTTCCTGGTGTTGATATGGCAGAATTGACGGGTGGTCTTGCAGGAAGAAAACCCGAGAAACCTTTTGGACACGATAGTATGGATACTTGGAATGCGACTAAAAAAATTATAAAAGTGGCAGGTTTTGATCCTAAAAAATGGGGAATATGTAAAACATGTAATGGTGAAAGTATAGATCCTAAGTTTAAACAAAAATATAATGAATGGAAAGAATATGAGCCACCCAAAGGAAAAGGTTATCAGTTGTGGGAGGATTGTTCGGAGGGATCTCCTGTTTCCCCTGTTTTTAAATCTTTGGATGAACTGTGTGCTTGGGCAGAAAATAATGCCACCACATTCGGACGAGAAAAAACTACTAAAGAAAATTGGAAGAAAATGTTAATAAGTGATAATGTTCATCATAAAAGTGGCAATATGGTTTTTATGTAATAATCTCTAAAAAGGGTGTAAAAATTGTAATGACTTGACAAATGACATATTATGTGCTATAATATAATAACAATGGGTGATAAGTATATTAAAGATTTATTTAATTTAAATAGGGGGAGGTAATTTATATGGAAATGGTTCTTAAAAAAGAAGGGTTTAAGCAAGAGGAAAGGAATGGCAAAAAGTTGTTATATATTAAAGATATTGAAGGAAATTTTTATTGGTGCCACGATGAGAAATTATTTCCTGAAATTATGAGAGAAAAGGTATTGATGGTAGAAGTTCAAGAGTCTGTTACTGATAAAGGCATAAAGAGGGAAATAGTTAAAATTACAGGCCACGAAGATCTTAGAGTTAAACTTGACAGAATAAAGGGGGATCGAATAGAAAAGTATACAATGTCAAAGGAAGAGGGTATTAATAGGTCTGTATCTTTGCAAGAGGCTGTTTCTTTGGTTAGTCCTCTTATTGCATTGGGTAAAGATCCTTTAGCAGATAGGCAAAGTATAATGAATTGGGCGAGAATTACTATTGATGTTTTTACTGAGATTAGAAAAAGTGTTTTTGGTGGTAGTGATGTGGTGTTTACTACAGAAACTCTTCCTTCTGATAATCAGGTTATTGATCCTACTCCTAAACAATCTTCACAAACTGTTCCAACCACCCCCAAACAGGAATCTCCTAAACCAGATCCTGTAAAACCTGAGGTTAAATCTGAAATTCCTAAATCTGAAATTCCACCTGTTAAAAGTACTGTTATTGAAGAGCCTGTTGTGCCTCATAAAGGTTCAAATCCTACTTCTGAACAGAATAAGCCGGGTAGTGGTTCGTCTACTGATTTTTGTAAGTGTCAGAATTGTGGTAAGCCGGTTAAAGACAATGTCAGAGCATTTTCTGAGAGACATTATGGTAAGGGAATAATTCTTTGTATGTCATGTCAGGAAAAAAAGAAAAAGAAGTAGGGGGGTAAAATATGGATAAAAAGAAACTTACTTGTGGAGATGTGATTGATGAGTTTTTTAAAGATGATCCAAGGTTCATGCGTTATAGTGCTGTAGATCGCATTCATGATGGACATTATTTGAGGTTAGAGAAAGGGGATGGGCATATTATACTGTTTGTTGGGTGTGGAGAGGGAGAAGTTCCTGTTAAGGTATTTAAGCCTTCAGAGGGCAAAGAATTCAGAGAGGCAATAGTACTTCTTATTAGATAAAGGAGTAAATAAAGGAGGGTAGATTTATGGTAAGTCCTGATGTGAATTATCGTTTGTATCCCCATATTTTTAATAAGTCAGGAAAGGTAGAAACTTGTACGTGTACCATATGTACAAATCCTTGTAAACACAAGAAGGGTTGGTATATGTATGCGGATTTTTGTTTGTTTGGTATTTTTTTATTTAAAAGAAAATATTTTGTATGTTCTATCTGTGGAGAAGCAATACCGCAGGGAAAATGGAAGTTAATATAAGAGATTTAAGGAGATATTAAATGGGAAATACTTTAAAAGAAATTGTTATAAATAAGGAAATAAATAAACTTAAAAGTCTTGTTGGGCATAAAGTTATTTTTTTAAAAAATTTTGATTTTGTCTCCTTTAAAATAAAGAAAGGAGATTTTGCTGAAATAGTAAGTTTTGAAATCTATAAAAACAAATTTTTTTTAGAGGTTGATTGTGGTTATTGGAAGGAGAATTTGCTTTTTGGAATAGAGGATGTTAGAATAATATAAAGGGGAGGATATTATGCGTAAAGATGGAATTGTTTTTGTGGATGTGGACACTCAGCAAGATTTTATGAACGAAGATGGTGGATTATATGTACCGGGAGCAGAGAGGATTAAAGAGAATTTACGCAGACTGATTGATTTTGCAATAGCAAAAGATATTACAATAATTGCAACCAAGGATGTGCACACTGAAAATGATCCTGAATTTAAATCTTTTCCACCTCATTGTAGAAGATGGAAAGATGGTATGAAGGGACAGGCTATGCATGCTGATTTTGGTTTAGATAAAATATCTGAAACCAATGTGTTTCCTAAAAGGGTGGGTAAACTTTATAGCGAAGATGATTTTAGAGTTAAGGCGATAAAATATGACAGGGTTAGTGAAATTATTTCTATGGATGCTAAGTTGGATGATTATGATATAGAGTGCATTAAAAATAATGCTGATTATATTGAAATTGAAAAGAACACAGTGGATGTTTTATGCAATCCTTATGCTGAAAAGATTTTTTCAGGAATTAAAAAAGCATTTGTTTTTGGTGTGGCAGTAGATTATTGTGTATTGGCTGCTGTTCTTGGTTTGATAAAATCCGGTGTTGATGTTTATATAGTAATGGATGCTGTTGCTTCTGTGGGTATGGAAACAGGAATAGTTGCAATGGATAAAATGGTTAAAGCCGGAGCTAAGTGTGTTTTTTCTGAAAATGTTATATCTGAAAATGTTATAGATGAAATTCCGCAAGAATGTTAATGGGAGAAGGTAATAATGGAAGAGAAAAAAAAGAGAAGAAGAAAAACCAAACCAATTATATTGGATGATGATAATAATACTGATTCATCTCAGCCAAAAGTATTACAGCCTCATCAAATTGTTTGGGAACATATTAGGACATTGAAAGGATGGCCTAAATCAGCCGATGCTTTATTTTCAGAACATTCTGTGGCTTTGGCAAAGTTGGCTTCTTTTGCGAAGAAAGGTGATACAATGGATATTGTATTGCAGGGGATTACGGCCATTGCTAAATGGTTTGAAAGTGTTAGGAATTATCGTAATTGGAATCCAAGAGATATTATTCCTCATTATTTGTCTTGGAGGGTGGATCCTGATAAGTATTTGCCCTACAAAGATGAGTTAGATAGGCTTAAAAACGATCCTGAGTATAGGAAGCAATATATAGATCAAAATGTTGATGTTGAAGAAGAAAAAAAGAATGCAAATAGTTCTGAAAAATGGTTTAAGGATAGATATGTTTCTGAGCCTGAATTTTATGACAATGATGAAGAAAACAGTGTTAATAAGGGAGAGAAGTAGATGGCAATTCCTAATTATAATAATGATGGTACAGAAGTAATAAATATTATTCGTAGCCAAGGATGGGAACATAAAGATATTGGTTCGGAATATATATTAAAACATTGTTTCTTTTGTGGTAATAATACATCACATCTTTATTTACAGAAAAGCGATGGTGCATATTTTTGTCATAAATGTGGGGCAAAGGGTAGTTTAACTGATCTGAAAAGATTTCTTGGTATAACAAAAGAAAGTTTTGATATATTGAGCATGTCAAAAGCATTGCCTCGTATAACTTCTCAAAAGCAGCATTCATCTTTAAATAGAGAGTATTTAGAGGAGATGCATAATCAGTTGCTTGCAAGCGAAGAAGCATTAGCCTATCTTTATGCAAAGGGATATAATATTGAAACAATAAAGAGATTTAAGATTGGGTATAGGAAGAAAAAATATGATTATGAGAATTTTTTTCGTCACGAAATTCTTTTCCCCAATCTTGTCAATGGAATACCTGTTAATATAAAATTTAAAACATTTTTAACAGAAGGGAATGAAGGGGAAATTGTTAGAGCAAAAGAGTTTAAGCAATTAGCAGATGCTCAAAAAGTTCTTTATAACTCAGACTGTCTTGATACTTTTGATGAGATTATTATAGCAGAAGGAGAAATTGATGTCAATATATTGGTACAGACAGGATTTGAGAATGTAGTTTCGCCAAGTCAGGGGGCTCGTTTTTGGGATGATGATTGGACATTAAAGATAAAAGATAAAAAAAGGATTTATCTATGTCTTGATATGGATGAGGCCGGCAATGAGGGTTGTAAAAAGATTGTAAGTTCTCTCGAAGTATATGATAAGGTTGATATTTGTTATAGGATAGAGTTGCCCAATGGAATTAAGGATGCTCAGGAATATTTGGAATTTCATACGAAGCAAGATTTTGAGATACTTATTCAGCAGGCAAAAAAAATAGATATGAGTGGTATTATGACAGCCATCGATGCTATGTCTGCCATTAAAAGCAAGGGAACACAGGGTTTTTTGACAACTCAATGGTCAAGTATTAACAAACTTATTAAAGGGCATGAGCCAAGACTTGGAGAGATGATGGTTATGACGGCAGAGGAATCTGTCGGTAAGACAGCAATATGTTTAAATATGGCAACATATATGGCCAAGTTTAAAGATGTTCCAACTCTTGTATGGTGTATGGAAAGTACTCCCGGTAGATTGGCTGAACGTATTATACAAGCAGACAGAAGAGTTCCTAATGAGGCTATTTTTTGGGATAATTATAAAATATTGGATGAGTGTATTAAGATTTACAAAGATATTCCACTATATTTTGTTACTACACCAAGATCTACGATAGAAGAAGTGAAAAAGATTATTCAGTTGGCAGTAAAGAGGTATGGCATAAAGTTCGTTGTATTCGATAATATTAATTTTTTGATTAGAGATTTAGACAGGATGGTCCAACAAACAACCGTTGTTTCGAAAGAGTTTAAAATGTTGGCTGTTGAATTGAATATATTTTTAATATTAATTGCTCAGCCAAGAAAGACAGCAAAAAATAAAGATGGAAAACGCAGTGAATCTCCTTTGACATCTGATGATATTCGTGATTCTAAAATGATAGCACATGATGCTGAATATGTTGTTATTTTACATAGAAAGAGAAAACCTTTTTTATCACAGGATCAGGATGAGAAATATGAGCCGGAAACAGCCTTTATTTTAGAGAAGGCCAGGGATGGCAAGACTGGAACAAGATACTTGAATTATCACGGAGAATGGACTTTGTTTACCGAATTAGATCGTCCGCTTATATAATTTTTTAAAAGGGAGGTTCTTTGTCTGAGATAAATGTAGATCGTGGTAATTGGTATGCTGTGCGGATAAAAGATGATAAGTTGATTGATTTAGTTAAAGATTATATTTTTACTTGGGCTAAAGAGAAGAACGTTGGGGATATATATGAAATATTTTGTTCTTACGAAGAGAAGATTAAAAAGTTGGTAGATGGCAAGGCAATCATTAAAAAAGAAAATTTGTACCCTGAAATTGTTTTTATTAATATGAAGTTTTCTCCACAAGCATTTAATTTGATTAAAACATGTCCCTATGTTTATGGGTTTGTGGGTGTTAATAAAAATAATCCATCTCCTTTATCAAAAGACGAGGCAAGAAAATTAAAAAATTCAGTATTGGATAAGTCTCCAAAAGTTAGTGTTATATTTGAAAAAGGTGATCGTGTTGAGATAAAGCAAGATCATCCATTTACAGGATTTCAGGGAACGGTTGTTGAACAGTTTAACGAAAATGTCAATATTGATATAGATATTTTTGGTAGAATAGTGAAAACATCTGTTTTAGTTTCAAAGTTAAGGAAAATAGGATAAAATAGGAGATATAGGATGAATATTGAGCAATGTGAGTTTATAATGGGTTTAGATGCAAGTAAATTGCATACAGGATATGTTGTGTTTGATATTAATGGTAATGTATTTGCTAATGGAGTTATTGAGCCTAATAAAAAATGGGAAAATATAGAGAGTTTAGTGTATATTAAGAAAGAATTAAAAGCAGTATTTGAACAATTTAAGCCTGCTATTTTTTTAGAGAATTATGCTTTTGGGGCACATTCAAGTTCAGTGACTTCATTAGCCGAGGTAGGCGGTGTTATTAAAGTTCTTGCCAAAGAAGCAATTCCTTCATTGCCTGTATTTTTAGTTGCATCTTCATCTTGGAAGAAATTTTTATTAAAAGGTACATTAGAAAAAGATATGATACCATTGGAGGTTATGTCAAAATATAAATGGAAGGCTAAATCTACGCATGAGGCTGATGCTTATGTGTTGGGAAGGCTTGGATTAGCATATGTAGATGTTAAGATTAAAAGTTATACTGATGTTTATAGTGCTCGACAGATCGAATGTGTGAATATGTTAAAGGAAGAAAAGTAAGGGGGTTGTATGGAAATAGAAAAAGAAAAGAAAAATCAGGAAGATAATAAAATAATATGTCCTATTTGTATGAAGCCCGTTACTCTTGATGATGATGGGCAGGGTATATGTCCGGATTGTAATTTGATCAATGATTTATTTTTGGAAAATTATAGAGAAGAGGTTTTAAGTTTACCAAAGATAGATTATGAAACACTAATAAAAGAGTTAAAGCAATATAGATTTGAGTTGCCAGGATCATATCAGAGTATTGGTGTTCAAAGTTGTTATGAAGATATAGGTAAATTTCAGAATATTTATGGCCGGATACACGAGATATATATGGATGCAATGAATGATTATGCAATGAAAGATTATTATTATGAACAGGCAGTGGATAGATTGTTGCTTAGGAATACAGTTGTAATGGCTAAAAAGAGTGAAGATTTGAGAAGGGCAATGGCCAATTGTATAGTTAGGGATTTATTGGAACAATCATATAAAGCAAAGTTTTTTATGAAAAAGGTTGAATCTTATTTGGATGTTTGCAAGAAAACTGTTGAGTCTGCAAGTCGTCAATTGACTTCACTACAGATGATTAGAGATAAAGATCCATTTACGGGAGGTAGATAATAATGATAAATTTTAGTTATATGGGAATGAATTATGAGATTGATGAAAAGGTAGAGTTTGCTGATGTTGAAGTGGGTAATGCAAAGGCCATTGCTGAACAGGTATCTGATTTAGTTGAAAAGTGTGTAAAGTTCCGTAGTTTGGCTTCTATTGTTAAGAAAGCAAAGAGTGATGCCGAGGATTCATTTGAAATTTCAAAGATGGAATCAATTGCTAATGCAGATCCCATGCGATTGAAAACAGAGAAATCCAAAGAGGCTGCTTTTTTTGCTGAAAATTCTCAGGAAAGGTTAAAAATTATGAATCAAATTTCAGAATTAGATCATATAAAAGATATGTGTACGATTATTGCTGATGCCTACAAAATGAAATGTGATATTTTATTGGCTTGTGCAGGATTGTTGGATGGGAAATAGGTAATAGGGAGGTATGTATGACAGGAATGAAAAAAGAGAATGTTGTTATTCTTGCGAAATCCCTTGGTAAAAGATTAGGAATAGAAAAAGATAAAGTTTTTAAATATGCTTTTCAGCATAAAGTAAGATTTGCATTTGAAGTGACAATGATTTTGGCTATGCTTGTTATACTTGTTTCAAATAATGATCGTAGGGTTATTATGGAAGAAATGCTTAGAGCAAGGGAATTAAGTTTTTTAACTCATTATTCGGAAATATACAGGGGAGTTAATGTTACTTGCTATAATCCGACAGTAGAGCAATGCGACAAGAATCCTACTATTAATGCGAGCGGAGAACATGTTAGGTATGGAGATATTGCTGTAAGTAGAGATTTAATAAAGAAGATTCCTTTTGGTAGTATGGTATTGGTTAAAGGTAAACCTTATTATGTGGCTGATACAATGGGGGAATATGCAACCGGTAAAGATAAAAATGGAAAAGTTATAAAAGTTTTACAGCGTAATAGAATGGATATTCTTAAAACTGATTATAACGAGGCTTCTGAGTGGGGTTGTCA
>Ga0265297_10006214_pt1 | contig 17522 bp, 18 predicted proteins | sample Munlanlwell13791_FD_192502 | JGI IMG/M metagenome (GOLD analysis project Ga0265297, IMG submission 192502) | Leachate microbial communities from a municipal landfill in Southern Ontario, Canada - Leachate well 137-91 | ecosystem: Engineered > Solid waste > Landfill > Unclassified | place...
TGACGACGGCGCTGCAACGCGCGGGCTGAGAAAAACGAAAAATTGGCGGGACAGGCGAAAGCCGAGGTGCAAAGCCCCGGTCTTTTTTATGCCCAATCATTCGCCAAAAGTTTTTCAGTGGACCCTAAATTAGCAATGCGAATTTGAGAGTTGTGCGCACAGCGCGCGCTGTGTGTATAACCGACGGAACAAGCCGCGGATTTGGCGATTCGAATTCGGGAGCTATATTTTTCTTGAGTCGTAGGCCCAGTGCAGAAGGGCTTGTCTCTGACGGGGGCGGCAGAATATGTTGCCCCGCTCGCAGTTTTTCCTGACTTGCGCGATATGGCGCGTCATGGCCTTCCAGCGCGCAATCTGGCGGTCATCCTCGCCTTCAAGCCTGCGGCCCATGTAATAACGGCAATACCACTGGAACCAGCCGCGCGGATCGTGTTTTTCGTTAATCCAGCCGTTGGCACGCCATACGGAAAGCGGCTGGCTGGCGTTTACCCCGAAAAAATTCAGCTTCGGCAAATGCCGTTTTATTTCCGGCGGGGCGAATTTAGCGCCGGCAAACCATTCCCGCGGGAACTCCGCCGCGCAGTCGCGCATATAAACCCCGCCGAATATGCCAAGCGCAAGCATTTCGCCGGGTGTCAGCTCCGGCCTGAAATCCGGGCGGAAATTGCGGCCGGCAGGCTCGGAAAGCTCATAGACATAGCCTTTCTGCATTTTGTCGCTGACGATTATTTTCTTATGCCGGATAGCCATATTCCTTTCCAACTAATCTGTGAAAATCTGTGATCCGGCTGTGGATACCCTGCCGTTGAATTATACGGGTAAATCTCCCGCCGGGAATAACTTAACCTGAAAGTTTCAGTTGGTGCGAGGACCGAGGCGAAAAAGCGCGAGATAATGCCGAACAAAATTATCCGCGCGTGCTTCACAGCACGAAAGGATAATTTTGTGAAGGCAGTATGAAGCGATTTTTCGCCGAATCCCGCAATCCAACTGAAACATTCAGGTTTATGCGCTACCGCTGGAAGCGGCCATGCTGCTTCCGAGGCGGCTGACGATGCCCCCCGCCGCCCAGCACCTGCCTTTGCCCGCCGATGGAGCGAATCTCCAGCCGGCCAGCCGGCGGCTGGCCCGCTTTTACGGGCGGCTTCTCCTGCGAATGGCGGTTGCCGCGGTTTGCCGCGAAATCCGCATGCCTGCGGCCTCTTTCACGGGCGGCATTATTCCGGGACGGCTTGAAATGCTTCCCGCCCGCATGCTGCGGCTGCTGCTGCGGATGGCGCTGAAGCTGATGCGCGGGAATGTCCGGATTTGTGGAGATTGGCAGCGTCGCGCGTATCAACCGCTCTATCGCGCGGACATCCGCCCCCTGGTCCGGGGCGGCAAAGGAAATGGCATGTCCGGGATGGCCCGCCCTTCCCGTGCGCCCGATGCGGTGCACATAGTTTTCGGTGTCGTCCGGCAGGTCGTAATTCACCACCAGTTCTATGCCTGTCACGTCTATCCCGCGGGCCGCGATATCGGTGGCCACAAGCACGCGGTATTTTCCGGTCTTGAACCCCTCAAGGGCTTCCTTGCGCTGGGACAGGGACCGGTTGGAATGTATCTCCGCCGCGCTGCAGCCGAAGTTGTTAATCGCCCTGGCGATGGATTTGGCGTTGTGCTTGGTGCGCGCAAACAGCAGCACGCTGCCGCCGTATTGGTCCAGCAGTTTGCAGAGCAGGTTGAATTTGTCCGGCTTGGCCACCACAAAAAGCTCCTGCGCCACCGTCTCGGCGGCGGTTCCCTGCCGCGCCACCTCAACCCGCACGGGCAGTTGCATATAGGCCCTGGCGATATTCATAATCGTTTCCGGCATCGTAGCCGAAAAAAGCATGGTGTGCCGCTGCTTGGGAACGGATTGCAATATGCGCTTTATCTGGGGCGCGAACCCCATGTCCAGCATACGGTCGGCTTCATCAAGCACAAGCATTTTCACGGTATCAAGCCGTATGGCGTGCTGGGCTATATGGTCCAGAAGCCGGCCCGGAGTGGCGACTATGACATTGGGATTGCGGCGCAGCGCGCTCTTTTGCCGCCCGATGGGTTCGCCGCCTATAAGAACGGCGGTGCGGATGCCGCCGCACGCGGTGAATTTCTCAAAAACGCTGTTGACCTGGATTGCCAGTTCCCGGGTCGGCACCAGCACCAGGCCGCGCCCCTGCCCGGACATAATCACCTGAAGCATCGGCACCGCGAAAGCGATTGTTTTTCCCGTTCCGGTCTGCGCGATGCCCACAAGGTCCTTGCCGCTGCAGGCGACGGGAATGGCCTGCTGCTGAATCGGCGTCGGGACGCGGAATCCCATCGCGTCAAGCGTGCTTAACAGTTTGGGCGCTATGCCGAGGTTGTAAAAATCCGGTGTATTCTTTTCGGGTGTGGTCATGGTATATTCTACATTTTATGAAGCCGCAAAAGGCCCTGTGTTGCCCTCGCCGCCGGCGGCAGGCTTGCCCCTGCCCCTATCGGCTCAAAAAACCGGGTGATGCCGCAGCTATTGCGAAACCGGCGCTATAAATATATTATGGAAACATGCCAATCGGCAGGCGTCTTATGTCGGGCAAAAGCAAAAAAAAGCGCGCGCTTTCAGCCGTAAAGCCAGCGGCAAAAGCTGCCGGCAGCAGCCGCGCGGTTGCCGCGCCGGAAGGAACGGCCCCAGACTCTATATTATTCCGCAAAATGGTTTCGGACACAGACAATGACACTCTGTTGTTCGCCGATGAATCCTGCGCCGTGATTTTCGCCCCCCCCTCCATGCGTTCGCTTACGGGAAAATCCGCATCTTCGTATGCTGGAACGGACTTGAGGGACCATTGCCATCCCCGCGATATCCGGCTGCTTGAGAAATCTCTGTCCGCGCTTATTGCCCGCCCGGGCAAGCCCGCCTCGGTCATACTACGGCTGGCCTGCGCCGGCGGGGGCTGGCTGCGCTGCAAAATGCGCGGTTTCAACTTTCTGGGAGACAATCCCGCCGGCTGCCTTGTGTTCCGCCTGCAGCCCGCCGGAATATCCTGCGCGCTTAACTGCCGCAACGTCTCCGAACCGCTTATGAGCGAGGCCGTCATTGTGGACGGCTCCGGGAAAATCCTTTATATGAACGAGGCCGCCGCCGCCCCCATGGGCGGCAGGCCCGAAAATTTTGCAGGCAAAACCCTGCGCGAAGTTTATCCGGCGGAATACGCCGCCGATTATACGGCAAGGGCGGCGCAGGTGCTGAGCTCCGGCAAAAGCATGGTCTGTGCGCCGGTAGTGCCGGTGGGCAGCTGCCGGCTGCGCTTTATGCTTGATTTCCAGCCGGTGCGCGAGGACTCCGGCGCGGTAAAATCCGTGCTTATAATGAACACCGATATCACCGGCATAGAAATCTCCGGCGAGGATATTCTGAAACCGGATGTCTTCTTTCCCAGGGTTATCACAAACCGCCCGGGCATGTTCAAGACGCGCTCCGGCAGGCTGGTGGAGGTAAATCACGCGCTGGTCAATCTGCTGGGCTATGACAGCGCCAGGGAACTGGCCGCCGCCGCGCCGCGATTCCCGGCCTCCATAACCGCGCGGCGGCATCTGCCCCCGCGCGGGCGCGCGGAAAGTTTCATGCGCACGGAGATAATATCCAAGGCGGGGGAGCATATCCCCGTCCTGCTGCGGATAATTCCGGCCTCCGCGCCCGGCGACGCGGAAGGGATAATAGAGGACCTGCGCGGTCATTCCCTGATATGGAGAAAACCGTGATTTCTCTTTTCGCCGCGCTGCTGTCCGCCGCAGGCGCGTGCGCGCAGCCGGCACAACGCATAGTTTCGCTTTTGCCGTCGGATACCGAAATACTGTTCGCGCTGCAGGCCCAAAAAGTGGTGGCCGTGTCCGATTTCTGCGACTATCCGTGCAACGCCGCCAAACTGCCGAAAGCGGGAGACTATTACAACCCCAATATAGAGAAAATCGTCGCGCTCAAGCCGGACATGGTGTTTACCGGCCCCTGGAAAAACAACGCCGCCCAGCGGCTGCGCAATGCCGGGATAAAAGTCGTGGAGATACCCGAATCGCGCAGCATAGCCGACATTTATTCCGCCATAACCGCCATAGGCGGCGAAACCGGACGCAGCCGCCAGGCGCAGGAACTGGTGAAGGGGCTTTCCGCCAAAATCGGCGCCCTGGCCGCTAAAAACGCCGCGCTAAAGCGCAAGCCGCGCGTTTATGTGGAGCTTGATTCGCCGCACTGGACCGCGGGCGGCGGCTCGTACCTTAACGACATGATAGAGAAAGCCGGCGGCGCAAACATTTTTTCCGACCTGCCGGAAAGCTACGCGCGCGTGGCATGGGAAACCGTGGCCGCCAGAAACCCGGAGATAATAATCTCGCTCTCCGCCGCAAAAACAGATTTCGTTTCGCTGCCGGGCGCGGCGGGGATAGCCGCCGTGAAAAACAAGCGCATCGTTTCCGACCTGGACCGCAATCTGCTGACCCGCCCCTCGCCCCGCGTGTACCAGGCGCTGCGGGCCCTGTCAAAAGCCCTTCATGGCAAATAAAAACAGCCTCCTTCCGTGGCTGCTGCCGCCGGCGGTGGCGGCGCTGGCCGCGGCGGCTGTTTTCATAGGTCCGGTGTCCAACCCGGACGCGCAAATACTGCTTGCGATACGGCTGCCGCGGGTGCTGGCCGGCCTGATAGCGGGAGCCGCGCTGGCTGGCGCGGGCGCGCTGATGCAGGGCGTCATGCGCAACCCGCTGGCGGACCCTTATATACTGGGAACCTCCTCCGGCGCGGCGCTGGGCGCGGTATGCGCGCTGGTCATGGGGGCTGGTTACGGCTCGCCCGCGTTTTACGCGGCGGCGGCGCTGGGCGGCTTCGCGGCGACGGCGGCGGCATATCTGCTGGCGCGCGGCCCGGGGCGGACGCCCACGGTGAACCTGCTGCTTTCGGGAGTGGTGGTAAGCAGCTTCTGCGGCGCGGCCATACTGCTTTTTTTCTCGCTGCGCAGGAGCGAGTCGTTTTCCGCGCTGATGTTTATGATGGGCAGCATAACCGAAACCACGCCGGCGGTGCTGGCCACTGCCGCCGCGCTGTTTGCGGCGGGGGCGGCGGGGGCGCTGCTTATGTCGCGCCGCATAGATATTATGAGCATGGGGCCGGAAAAGGCACAGTCGCTGGGCGTAAACACGGAGCGGCTGAAGCTTTCGGCCATAATAGCCGGCAGCCTGATGTGCGCCGCCGCCGTGGGGCTTTCGGGCACGGTCGGTTTTGCGGGGCTGATAGTGCCGCACGCCGCCCGGCTGATTGCCGGGCCGTCGCAGCGGCGCATGACGGCGGCCTCGCTTTTCATCGGGGCCGGTTTTCTTGTGGTGATGGACTCGCTGGCGCGCTCGCTTGCCGCGCCGAGGGAACTGCCCGTGGGCGCGCTTACCGCGATGACGGGCGCGCCGTTTTTCCTGTGGCTGCTGAACCGCCGGGGGAACCATGTCTGACGGCGGTCTGAAGGCGGACAATATCTGCTTTTCCAGAGGAAATTTCAGCCTTGAAAACATCTCGCTTGAGACGCGCTGCGGCGAGTTTCTTGGCATAGCCGGCCCCAACGGCTGCGGGAAAACCACGCTCTTGAATATTCTGTCCGGCCTTTTGCCGGCGCAACGCGGCGCAGTGAGTATTTGCGGGGAAGAAATCCTTGCAGCCGCGCCGGAGCGGCGCGCCGCGCTGTGCGCTTTCCTGCCCGCAGAAATATCCGCCTCCGCCGATTTCACCGCGCGCGAAACCGCCGTTATGGGACGCTCGCCCGCGCTGGCCTGGTGGCGGGACTATTCCGCGGAGGATTACGGCGCGGTATCCGCCGCGCTGAAATCCGTCGGGCTGGACGCGGCGGCTGACAAGCCGGTGAATTTCCTCTCAACCGGGGAGCGGCGCAAGGTTTTCATCGCCCAGACCCTCTGCCAGGCCGCGCCGGTTTTGATTCTGGACGAGCCGACCGCCCATCTTGATTTGAAATGCCAGCTTGAGATATTCGGCCTGCTGCGCGAGACGGCAAAAAAACAGAACCGCGCCGTTATAGCGGTATCGCACGACATTTCCATGCTGCTGCGGTTTTGCGACACGGTGCTGCTTCTCAAACACGGCAGGCGGGCGGCGTACGGACCGCCGGAAAAGGCTGTGGACGCTTCCGCCATGCGCGAAGTCTACGGCGTAGACGCCGAGATATGCCGGGACGGAGCAGGCTCGCTCCACCTACTCGCAAAAAACCCTGTTTATTATTATTGAGCCTTTTAGTAAGAAAAAGAGAGACCGGCAAAACCTCTGTGTCCGAACTGATTGAACCGCAGCAGGGTTTCCCCGTAGCCATACCAATACTGCAGATAAAGCGCGAAATTCATATCCGGAATCTGCTGCCGGAACTCTAATTCGCAGGAAGGCTTATCCGTGTCGCGGAATATCGGCGTTTTTATATCCAATTGGTGGTTTTTCAAACTCCCCCCCCAGAGGAAGTTCCTGACGCTTACCCCGATTTCCCCATGACCCATGTAGTCCAGAAATGTGTCGTTGCTGCCTATGGATTGAAGATAGGCATCCTGATCGGAATAACCCGATGCGCGCCAGAGCTTGATATATAATAACGCCTTGTCTGCCAGGAGGGAATTTGTTATTTCCAGTTTTTCCGCCGAATCCAGACCGAAACTTATTCGCACATATTGCCTGTTCCAGCTTCGTGACTGGACGCCTGCGAGACCGTTGGATTCATGCTCCATGGGACTTATAACTATGTGGCGCAGCTTAAGCCGGCCGATAATAACAGCGTTGAGCGGATATTCTAAAAAAAATTCCGGATTATAATTGCTTTCCTCAAAAGGCATTGAGTTCTGCCCCACATTCCAGAGCGACTTCTGCGTATAAGCGACATAGGCGGGGAAAAGGTCGCTTTTGAAGACATATAAATTCGGTTCCAGTATCTTAAACTTCATGCTTATCTGGAACTTGACCTGCGCGTTGCCGTCGCCGGGCCAATGATTTATGGAAAAATAATTCACCTTATGCGCGGAGAGTGACCTGTCCGTTGTATTTTCGAAGCGGGTGTCCTGAGATAAATCCTGTTGCTGCGCGGTAAGCGGAGTTTCCGGGGAATTATCAGCGCCCCGCAGTGGACGTTTCGCATCAGTCTGCTGAACCGCCTCCGCAGGAGTATCTCGCGCGAGAAGCTCGCCCGCGTCGCTATGGCCGGCTAAAAAGGCCCCGGCGATAAATGTGGTAATTAATCTTCTCACAATAACTTGCCAATACCCCGGCTGGATTGCCAAATTTGCCGGCACATACCGGACGCGGCAAATAGTTCTTCGTGAAAAGTATACACTATCCGGTGTCTGTTATGGGGATTATCATGGCCCGGCCAGCGTTTGCAGCATCCGTTATCAGTGAAAAATGCTAGGCTTGTGCTGGAAGTTGTTTGGTAAACAATGCAAAGGAGCGATATGAAAAAAATAATGGCAGCGGCGGTAGTTCTGCTGGCAGGCGCATCCGCGTCTTTCGCGGGCGACTCCAGTTTCGGAAAGTTATCGTTGTTTGACGAAATAGCTTATCCCAACGTCAAAACGGTAAACGGCGTTGAGCTGGGGCTTATCTACTCAAAAACCCCGCAAATCAGAGGTCTTCAGTGGAACTTCATTTATAACAAGTCCGAGGACCTCATGGGTGTGCAGATGGCCTTCGTAAACTCTACCGACACCGCGGCCGGCCTGCAGGATGGCGTGGTCAACATAACCAGGGATATGAAGGGCGTGCAATTCGGGTTTGTCAATTACGCCGAGAAATTTAGCGGCTTTCAGCTCGCCCTGGTCAACTACACCGTCGTTATGGAAAAAGGCCTGCAGATAGGCCTTGTCAACATAATCAAAAACTCCAAACTGCCGGTAATGGTTATAGTCAACGCGAGGTTCTAAACCTCAATAAAAGGTTGTGTTTAACTCCCCCGGCCTGCGGCTGGGGGAGTTTTTCTTTGAGGAGCCTGTTGCGAAACGCCTGAACATTCCCCCAATATTGATTCCCCTGCCGCCCGCGCATAAAATATAGGGTCTTCTCCCAAACGAGTGGGTGATTTCGGGTAATTTCATATCGGTTTGAGCATGCAGGTCAGCACTTTCAGCCTCAAGTATTCCTCATCTCGTAACCCGTAACTGCGTCTCTGAATGACGCGAATCTTGTTGTTCAATCCTTCCACGAAACCCAGCGCCACTTTGTTCTCCGGCTTGCAGTACGCCGCAATCCCGTCCCAATGCCGGTCTATCATCGCGGCGAACTTCTCGTATGGCTTGAGCCGCTGCCATTTCAACGACGCGCGCCAGTTCTCGAAAAACCGCCACACCCAGCCTTCACGCTCATAGTCCCACATCTGCTCGAACGATTCGCGTAAAATATACGCCGTGTTCAACCGGTTGTTGGCTTTCAACAGCAATCGCAAGCTGCGGCGGCCCTGCGTCGTCAGATTCTCGCGGTGGGAAAGCAACGTGTACCGCTGTCCCTTGATGAAACGCCGCGCCGGCCCCGTCTGCCGCGCATATTCCGCCTTGCGCACCTTGTCCAACGCCTCGCCCAAATGCCGCAGCACATGGAACTTGTCGAACAGTATCGCAGCTTGCGGCGCGTGGTTGGTCGTCGAAACGCGGAACGGTTTCCACATGTCCATGACCGCCAAACGTATGCGCTTGCTTTTATTCGGGCCGAGCATGTTGTAAAACCCGTCCATGCTTTCCTCAGACCGGTCCGCGCCACCGAACCATATCGGAATGCGCCGCTCCAAATCGCTTACCACGATGCGGTAAGTGTGGCCTTTGCGGATGGACAACTCGTCTATGCCTATCACCCGGGGCCTTGGTTTTCCCTTGCGACGCAATTGCTCGCTCATGTATTGCTTGTCGAGTTCCTTGACCGTTTTCCAGTCAACACGGGTTTCCTCGGTAACGGCTTTTATCGACATTTCGCGGCAACGTTCGCCAACGAAAAAAGCGAAGCGTTTGGTGAAAAAGCGGCTGTCCGCCAGCCAGTTCAGCTTTTCCTGCCTGAGGTTGCCGCACTTACTGCACTTCACGCGCCGGACTTCCACGGCAAGATAAATGCGGAACTCGCCGCAGGGTAAATCGCGCACCTCGCGGGTTTTACGGTCGTACCAAGTGTAATGGACCGAGCCGCAGCAACCGCAAACCGTTTTTTTCCCCGGCGGCGCAGTGTGATGACACGCGCTTTGCGGTCGCCGAACACGCCGCGCCTATGCTGACATATCGCGAAATACCTACTATAGGTATAGGATGTCTGCTTGCACCAGTTAACAATGACGATTCGTGCTGGCAGCATACTTAGGAGACAATCATAAGAAAAACGTTTCTGGCGGTTGCAACCTGTAGCGCGCTGGCAGCTTCCGCTGTCGCGAACGACAGCCTGATGCCCATGGTGAAAAAATACCTTGCGGACGGGCCGAAAGTTCCCGCCGCACAAGCCGCAACGTACAAATATGTGCCCCCTCCGGGCGCCCATATACTGACGGAAGCGGGATATTCTTCTTACCAAACAGCGCTGGAGGATTTCAATCTCTACCTAGACATACTGCGCGCATATAATGTGGAAGTGCTGAATTCGCCGGACAGCGGCGTTTACGAGGACACAGTGCACCACGGCACTGTCACGTCTTATGGCTTCAGAATAGACTACAAGGGCGAGGAAGTGAGCGTGCGCACTTTTGCCACCTATAACATGCCGCGTTCCAGCGCTGAAAAAGCATTGAGTGTGGCCGCGGAAAACGAAGTGCCGCTAAAATACTCTAACCTTCCTCAAGAGGATTCTTATCCTTATGGAACCTTCTTTCTGGGCCATGTAGTTTCCGAGTCCAGACGCTATTATATGGACTCCCGTTCGGAGACTATGTTTGCCACTAGGCAAGAAGCGGAATCGTGGGTTAAAAAAACCGTTGCCGAACTCACGAAAAAAGGCAGGATAGTGCTTTGCAAGAATATAAGGCGCCTGCCAGAGAACATGGTCGTAAACGAGAAGTATGACGCCCTTGTCGTATATATAGTCAAGCCATAACGGAATAACCGACGGTTTGGAAACGGCGGCTTGATGCATGCAAGCCGCCGTTTGCTTCATAAGGATACCGCCATGCAAGACCTGCAGCGCAATCTCCGGGACGATGGCTCATTTCACCTTCTGGTCAGAACTCCCCAGTAGCCGTTGCAGCTCCGCCATCTCCTCGCCCATTTTGCGGATGCGCTCAAAATCCGAATAAACCGCCGGGTCTGCCATGGCCATGGCAAGTTCCTCCATGCGGCTGAAGGCGGCCTCGCGCTCCTTTGCCAGCCGGGCCGCCTCTTTTTCCGAGGCGCGGATGGCGGCGCGCTCCCTTTTGCGATCCTCGTATCCGAGCACAGCCTGCCGGGGCGGGGTTTGCGTTTCCTCCCCGGAGGAGGCGCGACGCGAGGCGAAATACTCGTAGCCGCCGGGATAAAAGGCAATTCTCCCCCCCTCCACATGCGCGATGCCGTTGGCTACGGAATTGAGAAAATAAACATCGTGGCTTATGCAGCAGAGCGCGCCCTCGTAATCGGCCAGCGCGCGAGAGAGCGCCTCCACCCCTGAAATATCCAGATGCGTGGTAGGCTCGTCCAGCAGCAGCACATTGGGCGGGTCCAGCAGCAGCTTCACAAGAGCCAGCCTGCTTTTTTCACCGCCGCTGAGATACCTGACTTTTTTATAAACCGCATCGCCGGAAAACAGGAAAGAGCCCAGCACGGTCCTGACCAGCCGCTCCGGGTTATGGCGGGGACAGTCCATCGCCTCGTCCAGGACGGAGCGTTCCGGCTCCAGCATGTCCATCCGGCGCTGCGAATAGTAGCCGGTTTTCACGTTAAGCCCGGTTTCCAGCGAGCCGCCGTCCGGGGGGATTACGCCCGCCAGCAATTTAAGCAGCGTGGACTTTCCCGCGCCGTTTTTGCCGACCAGCGCGATTTTCTGGCCGCGCTCCAGCAGGAAATCAAGCCCCTCGTAAACTTTGTTGCCGCCATAGGATTTGCCGGCATTTTTAAGCTCCAGCGCCTTCAGCCCGCAGCGCGACGGCTGGGGAAAGGCTATCTTGACGGCCCGGAGGCTGGGAGGAGGCTCTATAAGCTCCATCTTCTCCATCTGCTTTAGCACGCTCTGCGCCCGGCCCGCCGTGGACATTCTGGCGCGGTTGCGGTCCACAAATTCCTGCATGCGCTTAAGCTCGTTCTGCTGGCGCTGATAGCTGGCCTCCAGGCGCAGGCGCGAAGCCTCGTATTCCTCCACGAAATGCCGGTAGCCGCCGTGATAGATTTTAAGCGCGCCGTGCTCCAGGCTTATGATGGCGGATGTTGTTTTGTCTATAAAATCGCGGTCATGCGAAATCAGCAGCAGCGCGCCCTTGTAGGAGGCCAGCCATCTCTCAAGCCACAGAAGGGATTCCAGGTCCAGATGATTGGTGGGCTCGTCCAGCAGCAGCGCGTCGGGCGACTGGACCAGCAGCCGCGCAATGGCCACGCGCATGTTCCAGCCGCCGGAAAGCTCGCTTACCGGCCTTGAAAAATCCGGTATGCCAAAGCCAAGCCCCGCCAGTATCTCCTTGGCGCGGGCCTCGTCGGCGCCGGAGGGCGAGTCCAGACAGGAAAGCGCCTCCTCCAGCACCGTCGCCCCGGAGGAAGGCGCGCTCTCCTGCGGCAGGTAGCCGCAAACCACGCCTTTTCTGAACTGGATGGAGCCGCTGTCCGGCTCCTCCATGCCCAGAAGCATTTTAAGAAAAGTGGACTTGCCGGAACCGTTGGGCCCGACTATGGCGAACCTGTCGCCGCCGTTTATCTGGACAGAGCCGTTTTTTATCAGCGTCTGCTCGCCGAAAGCCTTGCAAATACCGCGTGCGGATATCATCGTGTGTGCAAGCAGGGGGCTCAGCGCTCCAGGTACTCGTCGCCGGCGTAGATAAGCTTGCTGCCCTCGCTGTCAAATTTGAATTTCATCTCTCCGTAGCCGGCCAGCGCGGCGCGCAGCCGGGACTGGTTTTCCGGCAGACAGCAGAACAGCATGAACCCGCCGCCGCCCGCGCCCAGCAGTTTTCCCCCCTCCGCGCCGGCGCGCAGGCCTTTTTCGTAAAGCCCGTCTATGGCGGGGTTTGTGATGCCGCCGGCCAGCCCGCGCTTGAGCTGCCAGTTCTCGTTGAGTATTTTCCCGAAGGCGCGCAAATCCCCGGCGTAAAGCGCATCCCGCGTTTTCCAGACCAGTTCCACCATCTTTGCCAGCGCATCCGTTTTATCGGGCGAGGAAATCGCGCTTTTCTGCTCGGACAGGATGGCGGAGGCGCTGCGCTGCGCGCCGGTATAAAACATCAGCAGGCTGCCCTGAAAAGCTTTGTAGACCGCCTTGGGCAGATGAATAGGCTCCACCACGGTTTCGCCGGAAGTCAGGAACCGTATGATATTGAGTCCGCCGAAGGCGCAGGCGTACTGGTCCTGGCGGCCTATAGGCTCTTTGAGCCGGTTGATTTCAATATCGCAGGCCTCGCTCGCCAGACGGTCCTTGGTGACAAACGCGCCGTTGCGGGCATAGAGGTTATGCAGCAGCCCCACCGTGAAAGCCGACGAGGAGCCAAGCCCCGTACCCGCCGGCACATCGGCGTTGGAGCTTATTTCCAGCCCGCCCTTTATGCCGAACTGCTCCAGCGCCTGGCGCACTATCGGATGCTCAAGCCGAGAAGTGTCGGAGACTATTTCCGTCCTGCTGTATTTGACGCATATCTGCCCCGTCTCGAAAAAAGGATGGGTGGACAGATACATGTACTTGTTCACCGACGCGCTTAAAACCGCGCCGTCGCGGCGGCTGTAGAACTCCTCCATGTCGGAGCCGCCGCCAACGAAGCTTATTCTCAGCGGGGTTTTGGTGATTATCATATCACGAGACGCGCACCTTCTTGCCCACGAAAATCATCTTTTCCTGGAGAATTATGTTCTCCACCTGGTGGGACAGCGGCGACTCCGAATGCGGCCTTATGGAAAAATTGCCGTTCGTCCACGAGACGTACTCCACGTCAAAGGTGTCTATCCAGTCAAAACGCTGCCCGTTGGCCTCTTCCACCACCCACACCACCGAATTTTCCCACGGCACCGCGGCGGCGTCGCGCGAAGACTTGATTTGAGGAAACTTATCCCACAATGTTGCCATACAACCTCCGTAAATGACGGCGGCCTGTACCCCGAATTCTGTCTGCCCGGGTTTTAACCGGGGAGAGGGCCATTAGTCTAGGCGACCTACTTTGCGCTGCCCGCCTTGCGGCGGGCGGGCGGGCGACCCATGCGCTGCTTTGGTCTTGCTCCGGACGGGGCTTGCAATGCCGCGGGCGTCGCCGCCCGCGCGGTGCGCTCTTGCCGCACCTTTTCACCCTTGCCGCCTTGCGGCGGCGGTATGTTTTCTGTTGCGCTGTCCGTCCCGCGGGGTTATGGCCCCGAAGGCCTCGCCTTTCGGCGAGCGTCCTGCCCTTGGAGTTCGGAAGTTCCTCCCCGCATTTCTGCGGAGCGGCCCTCCGGCCGCCGAAATCAGAATAAATCTCCCTGTGTGAAAGCCGGCGGCAGCGTCATCGGCGCGGCTTTGGTTTTTATGGCGGCGTCCAGCGTTTTGTTGACCAGCGCGTCCGCCGCCTTGTTCTGCTCGCGCGGGACATGCGCCAGACGCACCGCCGCGAAATTGCGGCGCAGCGCCATAATCTCGGACATCATGCGGAAAAGCCCGGCATCCTTGATTTTATAAACGCCGTTGAACTGGTTCACCAGCAAAAGAGAATCGGAACGCACTTCAATCTCGTCCGCGCCGGCTTCCAGCGCGGCCTCAAGCGCGATTTTAAGCGCGAAATATTCCGCGCGGTTGTTGGTGGCCTTTCCTATGTATACCCCGGCCTGGCCGACGGACACGCCGTCCTCCGAAACCAGCACGAAGGCCGAGGCCGCCGGCCCCGGATTGCCGCGCGAGCCACCGTCTATGTTAGCAAGCAGTTTCATTGGCGGGGGCGGCTTCGCCCAGTGTTTCCGCTGTATAAAGTATTCGCTGGCAGTTGTCGCACACAACCACCGCGCCGCGTTTTTTGAGATCCACCGCCGTATGCGGCAGAATCCGCATATTGCAGCCGGAGCATACCGCGCCGGAAGGCGAGGCTTTCGCCTCGCACACCGCCACGCCGCCGCGCATGGAGCGCAAGTGCGCGTATTTGGCCACAAGGGAAGCGCCCTCAAGCGGCCCCAGCACCTCTTTTCTGGCGGAGGAAAGCGCGGACATCCGGACATCCATTTCGGCCCCGGCGCGCTCCGCTTCGGCGACAAGGGCGGCGGTTTTGGCCTCCTCGGCGGAAAAGGCGGCGGCCAGCTTTTTCTCCTCGGCGGAGGAGGCGGACACGGCATCCATATTGGCGAGAATCTCGCTTTCCGCGTCGCCGGCCTGGGATTTGAGCCTTTCTATCTCGCTTTGCAGGGCACGGAACGCCTCGTTGGTCTTGACCTGGTTAAGCTCGTTCTGATGCTTTTTGATTTCGGCCTCTTTCTCGGAAAGGCTGCGCTCCAGCTCCTTGCCGCGCAGCAGGAGTTTTTTGTGATTCTCGCGGTGCGCGTCCAGCGCGGCGCGCTTGGCGGAGCATTGCTTCTTAAGCCCGTCTGTCTGCGGGGCAACGGCCGCGCGCTTTTCCGACAGCGCGTCCAATTGCGTGTCGCGCCGCTGAAGCTCCACCAGGATTTTAAGGGTCTGCGTCGCGTCGGTCATTTGTTCCCCTCCCGCAGCGAGATTAATTTCTCAAGATTTTTCCCGCCTATCGGGCGGCTGCGCCCCAGTATCCGGGTTGCAAGGTCTATGCGGGCTATATGCTCCAAAGTCTCCATGCGGAACAGCGCCTGCTCCACCGTCGCGCCCCAGGCCGCCGCGCCGTGATTTGCCATCAGCAGCACATCGCGGCTTTTCACATAAGGCCGCATCGCGTCAACCACTTCGCGCGTGCCGGGGGCGCCGTAGGGCGCAAGAGCCACCGGCCCGAGCATAAGCACGGATTCGGCGGTAAGCGGCTTGTCCGGCGCAAGGCCCGCCGCGGCGTATCCGGTGGCCGCCGGAGGATGGGCATGCACCACGGCGCGCGCGTCGGGCCGGACGGAATAAACCAGCAGGTGCATTTTTATCTCGCTGGAGGCTTTGCCGCCGCGCTCCGGCCTGCCTTCCATATCCGTTACCACCATGTCGCGGGGGCGCAAAAACCCCTTGGCCGAGCCGGACGGGGTTATAAGAATGCGCCGCTCATCCAGCCGCGCGCTTATATTGCCGTCAGCGCCTGCCACCAGGCCGGCGGCGTAAAGCCGCCGCCCGGCCTCGGCGATATCGCGGCGCAGGGCAGCCTCGGAACTCATAGTGATATCATAGCTTTTCGCGCCGGCTTAAAAAAGCCCTCCCGTTTTTATACAATCTGTATATGGCTCAACATTTTTCCAATCTCCTGATTGACGTTCTGAACCTGTTCACCACGCCGCTCTACGACGTATGGCGCAGTTTCCTTTCCGCCGCGCCCAACATAATCGCCGCGCTCATATTTCTGATAGCCGGGCTGGTGCTGGCCCGGCTGCTAAGCGCGCTGACCGGAAGAATTCTGCACAAGGCGCATCTGGACGAGATAACCTCCCATATCGGCGTGAACGAGATTTTCGCGCGCGCGGGCTTTGGCAAATCCCCGGCATATGTGGCGGGCTTTGTGATTTACTGGTCGGTGCTGGCGGTTTTCCTGATGCTGGCGGCGAAATCGCTGAACCTGTCGGCCATAAGCGGCCTGCTGCAGCAGTTCGCGGTTTTCGTCCCGCGGCTGGTGGTGGCGGTAGTGATACTCTTTATAGGGATGCTGTTTGCGCCGCTGGCATACCGGGTGGTGGCCAATTCCGCCGCGACAAACAACATCAAAGGCGGCGTCACGCTGGCCAAGTCGGTGGAGGCGGGCGTGCTGTTTTTCGCCGCGCTGACCGCGCTGGAGCAGCTTGGCGTGGAAATGCGCTTTATCATCTCCACCGTGCAGATACTCACCGCGTCCGTGGGTTTGGCCTTTGCAATCGCCTTCGGGCTGGGCGCAAAGAGCCTGGCCGAGGAATTCCTGCGCGGATTTTTCAAACGGCAGGATTGAACCGCTCAATATATCTCCCGGCTGCGGCAATGGCGCGGCCTCCGCATAAATCATGTCCATCAGGCAATTGCGCCGGCACGCCGTTTCGCAGTCCCTTTTCCGGCCTGCCGCTTTGAAAGACGCTCTCGCCCGTCTGGGCTTTGTGCAGGCGGACCCCATCCGCGCCCCCGCCTGCGCGCAGGACCTGATACTCCGGCACCGCGTAAAAAACTACCGCGCGGGCGAACTTGAGCGCCGCTACCCCTCGCTGGATATTGAAGAGGATTATCTTTACGCCTACGGATTTGTCGCCCGCCCGCTATACCGGCTGCTGCATCCGCGCGGCACAGGCGCATTGTCGGCGCTGGAGAGAAAAATTATCGCCGCAGTCCGGGATTCGGGAGAACTGCACCCGGGACAGGCGGCTGCCCGCTTCGGCCACAACCGGATAACCAACGCCTGGGGCGGACAGTCCCGCAGGACCACGGACGCGCTGGAACGGCTGCATCACCGCGGGCTGCTGCGGGTTGTCCGCCGGCAGGGCGGAACCCGGATTTACGCGCCAGCCGGGCATCAGGGCAAGCCGGAGCCCGCCGGGGAACGTTGCCGGAAACTTATCCTGGCGGCAGCGGCCATTCTTGCGCCGGCTCCCAGAAAAAGTTTTCAATCCGCAATCGCGCCGCGGCTGAGGTGGATACTGCCTTCAATCCGCGCACGCGAACTTCTGGACGGAATGATAGGTTCCGGCGAACTGCAAAGCCGGGCAGTGGACGGGATTGAATATGTGTGGCCATCCGGCAAAATAAATGACGAAGAGCCGCCGCGCCGCGTGCGGCTGCTGGCCCCGTTTGACCCGCTGGTCTGGGACCGCAGGCGGTTTGAACACCTGTGGGGCTGGGCTTATCGTTTTGAGGCATATACTCCCCCCGCCAAAAGACTGCGCGGCTATTACGCCATGCCGCTGCTATGGGGCGACGACATCATCGGCTGGGCCAACGCCGCCGTGCGCGGCGGACGGCTTGAGTGCGAAACCGGTTTCGCCGGCAAACGCCCCGCCGGCAAGGATTTCCACAGGGAACTGGAAGCCGAATTTGACGCCATGAAGGCTTTTCTGTCTCTGCCGTAATCCCGCCGCTTCAGTATAACCCTTTCTCCAGCAGTTCGCTGTCGGAAATACCGAAGTGGTGGGCTATTTCGTGGCGGACTGTTTTCTCAACGCAGGCCTTCCTGACTTCGCCAACGGGACACCCAGTGGTTATTGACGGATAATGTTGTAAAGCTGCTGTTGTTCCGCGTCCATTCTCAATAACTGCTTCTTTCTTTCTCCGTGTTCCGGCGCATACTCCAACT
>Ga0265297_10006215_pt1 | contig 17512 bp, 17 predicted proteins | sample Munlanlwell13791_FD_192502 | JGI IMG/M metagenome (GOLD analysis project Ga0265297, IMG submission 192502) | Leachate microbial communities from a municipal landfill in Southern Ontario, Canada - Leachate well 137-91 | ecosystem: Engineered > Solid waste > Landfill > Unclassified | place...
CATTGTTGTTTCTGGCTCCTCTGTCTCTCTTATAGTAGTCGCTATTTCTCCAATCTTTGTTGATAAACCAATCTTTTTGACCTCCATGACGGCTCTGCCCGCGAGAACCGTCGTTCCCATATAGACCTCATCATTTAATTTTTTTTCTATACCCTCACTTTCACCAGTCAGTATCGATTCATTTACAAAAAAAGTTACCGCTTCAATAATTTTTCCATCAGCCGATATTCTGTCACCTATACCTAAAAAAACTGTGTCACCGGGGACAAGCTCACTTGCCAAAACAACCTGTTTTGCACCATCTCTAAAAACTTTTGCTGTTGGAGTAATGAGTTTCTTCAAAGCGACAAGTGTTTTCTGTGTTTTATATTCTTGGAAAAAGCCCATTAATGCATTTACCACCACCACTGAGGCGATGAGTCCGATATCAAGATATTTTTTTAAGAAAAAGGAGACAAGACCGGCAACTACTAAAATATAAATAATAGGATTAGCAAATTGCGAAAAAAATATCTTGAATGGAGTTAGCGTTTTCTCCTCAGGAAGCACATTTTTACCGTATTTTTGCTGTCTTTCTTGTACCTGCTTTGATGTTAAATCCTTGTAAACCATTTCTTAAATTATAACATAAATAATATTTGATTTTCCTTGCTGCGAATTGTTTTTTGTGATAAATATTTATTACAAATCAAAAACATAGAAAGGAGTTACCATGAAAAGATTTTTGATTCCGCGTGTGGCTCACTGCAAAGACGGTTGTTAGCAGGTCTTCAGGGTATAGACCTTAAAAATACCCCGAGCAAGACTATTCTTGCTCTTTTTTTATGGTATAATTTTTTTCATGAATATTAAGAAAGCGGTCAGCACGTCTTCTTACTACAAACTTATTGCAGTTTTTTTTCTTATTCTTATTTTTGGATACATCTTTATCGGCAAAAAAGATGATTCAAATATTAAAGTTGTAAAAGTAGAACAAACAGAAACAAACCAGGAACGAGAAGAAACACCTATTATTGCAAAGGCATCAACAACGACCAAAACATATCAAAACGATAAATACGGCTTTCAATTTAAATATATCGATGATATTAAAATTTCCGCTTCGATCGTAAATCCGCCGTATGTTTTTTCACTCACTGGCTCAAATAAGGCATTCGCATCTGTGGACGAACCCAAAATAGAAATATATGTGCAAATTAAAAATACCAATCTAAACGGTGATGGAATGTTAAAAAACTTGATAAATTCATGGAATATCAATCACGGACCAAATTGTACGTTAGCGGAAACAACGGTCTCAAAGATGCCCGCAGTAAAAACCACTCAATTATTTTATAAATCATCACCAGTAAACGAAGTTCAAGCTGGAAGCATCATACTCCATACATATAATGAAAAGTTTTTTTATACAATCGGTTGTTCACAAATGGGCCACACTGATATAGGAGTAACTCAATGTAAAAAATTAATATCATCTTTTAAATTACTATAATATGGATATTTTTCTCGCAATACTCAGTATTTTACTCGCAATAATTGGCATTGTCGGAAGTATTGCCCCTTCTCTACCTGGTCCTGCAATTACATACCTAGGTCTAGTTTCCTTATATTTTATAAGTGATACTGATGTATCCGGAAAATTTTTAATTATTTCAGCAATAATAATGCTTACTGTTCAACTTTTAGGAACAATAGTGCCTATTGCCACTGCAAAATTAACTGGGGCATCCAAATATGGGATTATCGGCTCAATAATCGGCGCAATACTCGGTTTAATATTATTTCCTGGGCTTGGATTTTTCGAAGGAACTGTCGCAGGCGCAATACTTGGCGAATTATATGTTTTAAAAGATATACAGAAGGCCACACGAGCCGGCTGGGGAACGATCATCGGGACGATCATTTCTATATCTCTCCAAATTGCTTTTTCGGTAATATTTTTTGTTTATATTTTAGTTAAAGTTATTTTTTAACTTTGACATAATTATAATAATGTAATATAACTTAGGAAGCTAGTTCTAGAAAAATTAAGGAGGAAGAGCGTGGAATCTATTCCCTGGGTCATCATTGGTTTAGTCTGGATACTCAACTTCGCCATTTCTTGGTTCAATGCTCGCACCGTGGGCATGGTTTGGGTTGAGACCAAGCAAATTGGCGGTTGGCAGAGGTTCATGACCTGGATGGGCGCGATCATGTCGGCAAGCGGATTCACTTGGTGTTACCTGATCGTCCTGCTGTTCGGTGCGTACTACTTGCAACCGGGTTTTTTGAAACCGGGCCAGGCGCCATACTTGACGCCCGATATGGTTCTCGGCGGACTTTCTCTCGGCTATCTCATCATCTTACCCGGAATCTTGTTCTCGGGCATGATGATCTGGATTGATTCTTTAATCCAGGCCTGGAGACGACGTGACCTGCCGAGCATCGGTGTAGCTGCGTGGAACACTTTTGCCCAAGTGCATAACACCTATGGTGCCTACAAAGGTGCCTCGGGTGCATGGGAAAGTGTTGGAAAACTTTTCAAGGGGGGTAACAGCAACGACGCGAAGGGAAAGGGAGTTCTTCTCATCGTTCTCCTCGTCATCTTGGCGCTTCTCGGAGGTGTCCTGACGACATGGAGTATCGTGAGCCACTACGCCGCGACGGTTCCTCTTCCGACAAGGAGAAATCGAGTCTAATCAGCTCCTTGAGTTTTTCAAAAACCGGCCGTTACCAAACGGCCGGTATTTTTTTATAAAAATAATAGATTTCTATCTTTGTCCTCTGAATCTGTCCCTTTTGCTTTTCTTTTAATCGCTTTTTGTGTGGAGGCCAAATATACTAAACGTTTACCAAATTTATCTTCAAGCATATCGATTTGTTCGTGTATTGTTTCAAACTTTTTACTCACATTTTGATCGCCAAATAAATCACCTTGTGACACAGAATTTGAATCAAGACCCTCCAGAATAACACCGGTCGTTCTATATAAAATGTTCTTTTTGTAAACTTGATCAAAAGCCTTTTCGACTAGCGGAAAGAGTATTTCTGGTGCGTTAGTCGCATTTGATAAAACAATAGAATGGAAATCGTACTTAAAGTTTCTATCTTTTAAAAAGAAAGATATTTTTTTCGGAACAAGTTTATAATATCTTGCCTTAGCGCAAGCCTCCTCAACATGTTTCGAAAGTTGTGATAAAAGAAAAACTTTATCGTTTGTTACAGGATGAAAACTTCTGGTTTTTTGAATTGACGAATACTCATTTTTTAAATTTGGATCAAGTTCAAGAATGCGGTTTCCTTTTAATTCATTCCAGATTACCTCATACGGTTTTGATAAATTTTCTTTAATCCAAGATTCACTTTTGTCTATAAAATCCTTAGCGGTTTTAATTCCCTTTCGTTTAAGCAATTCCGAAGTCTTTGGGCCGATTCCCCATATTTTTTCAATTGGTTCCTTTTCTAAAAATGTGTTTATCGAATCCTCGGTAATTATTGTTAATCCATTTGGTTTGACCCATTTTGAAGCAACTTTAGCAAGAACTTTTGTCGGAGCGATTCCAATCGATACCGAAATATTAAGTTCATTTTTAACATCTTCTTTAATTTTTTCAGCAATCTGCTTATAAGTCATCTTGTGAATCGGCTCGAGACCTGTTAGATCGGCAAAACATTCATCAATACCATATTCCTCAACATCGTCGGCATATCGTCTGACAATATCCATCATTTTCCCCGAATATTTTACATAAGAAGCATAATCCCCCGGTAAAATTATTACTTTAGGAAATTCATTTTTAACCTTAAAAATTGGCATGCCCCTCTTTATACCAATAGCTTTCGCCTCGTATGAAAGCGCCGAGACAATACCTCTTTCTTCGCCTGTGACTACAGCCTTTCCTTTCAATTTCGGATTCTTAGCCATCTCAACGCCCACAAAAAAGGCGTCTCCGTCTATGTGAAGTATTACTTTGGGTCTATTTGTGGCCATTGTTCGTTAATTATAACAAATAGAGTTACTTAAAATATATCTGGACGAACATATATTATGTTATTTAACATGTTGACTATATGGTAAGACTTGCAGTTTATTTAATAGTATAATAGCCGTCATGAGTAACAGCCTAAAGCTCGTGTTCGAAAGACAGTTTATTTACTATCTAGTTCTATTGGTTTTATTGTTATCGATTAACTTTGTTGTTGACGTCACACCAAGCATATATGACGGTAGTTTTTTGGGTGTAAGTTCTAAGTCTTGGTTCATTCTTTCTATTATTACGGTTGTAATACATCAATTTTATTCATGGTTTTTTCTTAGAACAGAATTGCATTACAGGTTAATGACTAAATGGTTTGGCCAAAGAGCTTTTTACGTCTGGAAATTATTTTTTGTACCGCTTCTAGTTTTAAGATTTGTCTTGGTATTTATTGTTGGTATTTCAAATATGGGATCATTCGCAGGTTTAGATACAACCCTCGGTTGGATTACCACTCTCATTTTAGTAATACCCGCCTCTCATACTCTTTATTCGCTATATAAATATTTAACTCTTGATAGAGCGTTTGGTCTCGATCATTTCAACCCAGAAATCGGAAAACAAGGCCTCGTAAGAGACGGGATGTACAAATATACATCAAATGCAATTTATATTTTTATCGGTTTAACACTGTTCATTCCAACATTAATTTTTGCATCATACGGAGCATTTATTTCTGGAATATTTAACTATTTATCTCTTTGGTTGATATATTTCACCTTGGAACTTCCAGATATTAAAAGAATATATTTCAATAAAGTAACAATACAATAAACATGATAAAAAGAGTCTCATCAATTTCTTATTTTAGGAATTTTATTTTTGGCGTCGAAGACGGACTTGTCTCCACTGTTGGACTTATTTCTGGTATAGCAGTGGCCGACGTTCCAAAGGAAACCATTTTTGTTACCGGAATTATTTTGATACTTGTTGAGGCCGTATCAATGGCGGCGGCCAGCTTTCTTTCTGAAAATTCCGCGAACGAATACATTTATCACAAAGATAATGTAGATAAAAACTCGATAATATCCAGTTTGATAATTTTTGTTTCATATTTTCTTTCTGGAATGATTCCTCTTTTGCCATATATTGCATACGAAATTGACTTCGCATTTAAGGCGTCGATTATAATAACAATGATTTCATTGGTATTTCTAGGACTACTCGACGGAAAAATTACAAAAACAAAAATATTAACAAATATTTATAGAATGACTATTGTTGGAGGCCTTGCAATCGCTGTTGGAGTTATTGCCGGCGTATTGATTAGCGGTATTTAAAAGCGCTTTTTACCTTGTAAAGATTCCTTTCTATCTCTTAATTCAAAAAATTCTTCGGCTGTTATACTACCAACGGCTTTTCTTGATTCCAGAAAAGCAATTCTATTGTCTCCGATTTCTCTTCTAGACTTTAGTTCTGCGGCTTCGCCAGCTGTGAGCATCCCGCCTTTTTCTTTTGATTCAAGAAAAGGAACTCTCTGTGCATTACCGCTATCATCTTTTTCATACGGACCTTTCGAGATTGTTTCACTAATTTTCTTGACTATGTCTTCCATATTTATTTCTTTGATTGAGTTTTAGAAAGCTTCTCTTTTAATAGTTGAATTTCTTCTTTTTGTGAAGCAATAATAAGTTCTCGTTCCAGAGAAAGTGCGTTTGCTGACTTTAACAAATCTTCCTCATATTTTCTTTTGGTAATATCAAAAATAAAACTAACAAGAAAAACAACCTGATTTAACTCATTTTTAACACCGGAACAAAAAGTTTCAGCCCAAATAACCTCACCACCCTTTTTAATGTATCTTTTTTCTGTTTTATAAAACGTGTTTTCTCCTGAGATAATCTTATTTACTCCCTCAGTATCTTGTAGTATGTGAGCAGGGTGAGTAATATCGACAAATGATTTTTTTTTGAGTTCTTCCTCAGAATAACTGACTAAATCACAAAAAGCCTTGTTTACTTTTTCGTATTTAAAGTTCGGATAAAAAATCGCAATACCCATTGATGGTTGATTGAAGACCTCTTTAAGAACTTTCTCATCTGGTATTTGTTCGAATTCCATTACGTAATTATACTACGACACCACCAGGAATCTATTTTCAAAAGTGGATTATTTCCGCATAAAATGTATAATAAGCATAAATTTAATAGCTTTAATCATTAAAACAATGGCAAAAAGAGGAACATCATTGAGCTCAAAGCTTGGCCAATCAATACATTCAAAAAAGACAAAGAAAAGACTTGCTGCAAAAAGAGCGATGATTGAGAAAAAAAGAGCAAAAAAGTGTAAATAATAATTCCCCGCTTCGGCGGGGTTTTTATTTGGATTCCTAAAGTGGTACAATTCTTTTATGGAAAACAACAAAGAAAAGCAAAAGTTTTCATTAGCAAAAAGGACAAAAAGCTTTAAGTATGCCGGTCGTGGAGTTTGTCTTCATCTTCAAACCACTCATAATTCCTGGATTCAGATATTTATTTTTCTTTGTGTTGTTGCTCTGGGTTTATTTCTGGGAATCACAAAAATAGAATGGTTATTTGTTATCCTCGCAAGCGGGCTTGTATTCGTCTCCGAGGCATTCAATACTGCTATAGAAATTGATATCGATCTTACATCTCCAGAATTTCATCCATGCGCAAAAAATACTAAAGATGTTGCCGCCGGAGCAGTACTCATATCTTCAATAATAGCTGCCGCAGTCGGACTTATAATATTTGTTCCCTATTTTCTTTAAAACAAAAAGCGCCCGCTTCCGCGGGCGCTTTTTAATTTAATTATTTTACTACAATAGTTCCTGTCGTTGTTGAATTCACTGAATCATGATAGCCATATATTCCAGCTGTTTTAAAAGTATATGAATATGATTGGCCTGGAAGAAGATCGGCACTTGTTGGACCAAGGTTATCAGATACAATTTTGTGGGTGACCGTGTCTTTATTTACCCATGTGACTTTTGAACCCTTAACTATGTTCAATGATGTTGGGTAATATGAAGTTCTATAAATCAAAACCTGGTTAACAACTGCCTTTGATGTGACTACCGACTTACCGTCAGAACTTACTGTTGTTTTTACAGCAGGAGCTTGTGATGTGGATTGTGTGGTTGTGGCGGTCGATGTGGCGTTCAAAACACCATTTGACTCTTTGCTTGGATTAAATAAAAATATTGCAAGCAAAACAACAACGAGAACAACTACTCCAATAATAATTTGTTTTTTTGTCATAATTAATAATTAATAAACGACTAATTTAATACGAATAATTATATCATCTTAGTAACTAAAGTAACTGTTAATAATTAGTAATTTAATGTAAAAATTTCACCCTTTATACGTCTACTTCTATGAAGTTCTAATCCTATATTGTTTTCTTTATGCTTGACATATGGCATAATGTATAATACAATATAGCTTGTTCGTTGAAGTTTAACTGGGGGCAACTGCCCCATGGAGGAGTGAGATGAACCAGGGATTGAGAGCACTGCTCTTGACGTTCTTCCAGGTTTCCTGGGAGAAGAAGGACGAGATCCTGCGCGCGTGGAAAGCCCGCGTCTATGACGCCGCCGAGCACGCGAAGGAACTCAGTGGTGGCAAGGATGAAGCTGCCGCCAAGATCTATGACGTCGCCATCGAAGACCTTGTTGAACTCCAGGACAGTGGTTTCGCTGACCCAGAGGAAAGCAAGAAAATCGATGACTGGATCAACACGATCGACCACGATCGCAAGGTCCTCAGAGGCGAACTCGTCGCCTAACTCCAAGAACAACTTCGACCAAGGCCCCACACATCTACGGATGTCGTGGGGCTTTTTTAATAAAAATTTTTATCTATTATTTTTTTGTGATAAACTGATTTTAATGAAAAAAATTGTTGTAATCGGTGGCGGTTCCGGAATTTTTAATGTCTTAAAGGGACTAAAAAATTATCCTGTTGAAATAACATCAATAGTTACTGCTTTTGATAATGGTGGCAGCACAGGAATTCTTCGTGACGAATTTGGTACCCTTCCACAGGGTGACATTCGACGTTCACTCGTTGCCCTGGCTCCAGAATCAGAAAATTCAACCTTAAGAGACTTGTTAAATTTTAGATTTCCAAAAGAAAGCTCTCTTAAAGGTCATTCGTTCGGCAATCTTTTCTTACAAGCTTTAACTTCTATATCAGGCAGTGAGGTTGGCGCAATAAAAATGGCAGCAGATATTTTGAATATTAAGCATAAGATACTTCCCGTCTCAACAGACGATGCCACTCTTTGCGCTAAACTCTCAAACGGAAAAATTATTAAAGGAGAGACTAATATTGATATTCCTCAACACGACGGATCAATAAAAATAAAGAAGATATATCTAGAACCCGATGCGAATATTTATTCTGATAGCTATAAAGCAATCGTCTCAGCTAATCTTATAATCATCGGCCCGGGAGATCTCTATACCTCAATCCTACCAAACACTTTAGTTAAAGGTTTTTCAAAAGCCATCAAAAACAGCAAAGCGAAAAAAACATATATTCTAAATCTCATGACAAAATGGGGCGAGACGAATGATTTTAAAGCCTCAGATTTCGTAAAAACATTGATTTCGCATCTTGGAATTAAAAAATTGGACTATGTTTTGATAAATAATTCTCCGATTAAACCTTCCCTTGTAAAAAAATATAAAGGTGAAAAAGCCACACCGATAGAAATTGATAAAGAAAATCTAAAAAAATATACCAATAAAATTATTGAGGAAGATTTAGCTCTCCAAGCAGAAATCGTTAGACATGATGCAAAAAAGATTTCAAGAGCAATAATGAAGCTTGTATGAAGAAAACGGTTAAAAGCTCAAAAAAAATACTAACCAATAAAAAGATATGGACGATAATTCTCTGCTCATATATTTTAATATTGATATTTTTTACTTTCTTTGACTTAAAAGATTTTAAACCATCGTTTAAATCTGAAAGTAATATTCAAAAAATCCTTTCAGAAATTGCTAATCCAGAAATTACCGAGCTCAATAAGGAACTTTACGATTTGAGTATGATAAAGTTAGCAAACATAAAAACCAATAAGGATTCCTCACTTTGGCCAGCCAGCTCTTCATATCCAAATGACGGGGCCGTCTTACCATCAAGAAGAATTGTGGCCTTTTATGGAAATTTTTTGTCAAAGCAAATGGGCGTCCTCGGCGAATATCCTGAATCAGAGATGTTTGAAAGATTAAACACGGAGCTAAAAAAATGGAACGATGCTGATCCCGAAACACCGGCGATTCCAGCGCTTCAATATATTGCTGTTACGGCCCAAGGAAGACCCGGAGAAGATGGCAAGTACAGACTTAGAATGCCTGATGAACAAATAGAAAAAGCTATCGAAATGGCAAAAAAAATTAATGCCTTGGTTATTCTTGATATTCAAATCGGACAAAGCACTATTCAAAATGAGTTACCTCTTCTAGAAAAATATCTTAAACTTCCGCAAGTTCATCTCGCCATTGATCCCGAATTCTCAATGAAATTTGGTCGTCTTCCAGGAATTTATGTAGGCACTTATGATGCATCAGAAATAAATTATGTCACAGATTACTTGGCAAAAATAGTAAAAGAAAACAGACTAACTCCAAAAGTATTTGTCGTTCATAGATATACCAAAAACATGGTGACAAATCTAAACCAGATAAAAACAGTTCCCGAAGTTCAAATTATAATGGACATGGATGGTTGGGGACCAAAAAGCGGAAAAATTGCTACATACAAAAACTATATTTATCCTGATCCAGTTCAATTCACTGGTTTCAAACTCTTTTATAAAAATGATTTATGGAAACCAAGCACGGCAATGATGACACCATCAGAAATCCTAGAATTAACACCAAAACCGATATATATCCAATATCAATAATTCCCCTTGCATCATTTTTTTATTGTTGTAGCATTAAGTCACGGGAATTAAGTTGGCTTGGAACATTCCTGCAGTCCGTCCACAAACGAACTCCAAGCATAAAGTCCTTGCAGGCGCGCAGTGACTACAGTTGCGCCCCAGACCAAGACTCTACAAACTTATAACCTTTGGCTAGGATGAGGACATGTTCATGTTCGATTGTGCTAGAGTTAACACATTTCGAGCTGAATAATCCATAGGTCCTAGTAAAAAGCGCTTGGGAGGAGCGGGTATCCCGTTCCATCGACCAAGACTTTAAACAAAAGGTATCTTCCCTAGGGGGTACGGTCCTAACCGCACCCCTTTTTTATTTCTTAAAAAACAACCTTGCGCTCACAAGGTTGTTTTTCGTTAATTAATGATTTATTTTCTAAACCAAGGTAACCAATTAAACCATTTCCATTCTTTTTTTTCAAACTTCAACATTGGAGCTGTGGTTGTTCCTGTAGATGTAGCAGTTGAGGTTGAATGTACTCCTAAACCATACCCAAACTTTTCATCCCAGTAATTTCTGAATCGTTCCCACATATTCATACTTAACGAACTTGTAACATCCACCAAGGCTTTTTTAGCTTCTTTTACAGCCGTTTCTACTTTATTTCCGGCTTCTTTTATTTGTGCTTTTGTTGAAGTACTTATCGTTGTTGAAGACAATTGAGCCAAAACTCCCTGAAATGTTGCCAATTCCGTTTTTGCCATGGCAATTTTGGTTTTCGCGATTTCCATAAGAGCTGTTGATGAAGCAACACTTGCACCTTTTGCTTGGAATTGAGCAATCATAGCTTCTGTTCTAGTTGCTATCTTATCAAGATCTGCAACAGCCTTTACATATCTGTCGCCGATTTCCCTCTTCTGCTTTTCAAGTTTTTCATCACGTGGACCTTTTTTGTCTTTGTTTTCATCTCCCTTTCTCTCATTAATCATCTTTTCTTTTGGAGGTGTGGTTGAGCCTGTTCCCGAAGCATTTCTCATTCCATCATAAGCCAAGGCTGGAACAGCCATAGATGCAAACATCGATAAACTTATAACTGAAGCTACTAATTTTTGTGATTTCATAATTATATTTTTGATAGGTTTTAATAATAAGTCCGACCTTATTAGTAGTATAGACGTAAGGTTAATATAAAGTTTTACATAGACAAGCGACTATTCTTATTTTACTATATGTAAATACTTATTTTATGTAAAAAACTGAAGTTTTAAACGTCTAACTTACTAAGAAATATCGTGGAAGAAAGATTTATTGATTTATATAACAAATATGGCGATGCGGTATTTCGATACTGTATTTTAAGAATTGCCGATAGAGAAACGGCACTAGATATTACGCAAGAATCTTTTACAAAATTGTGGGATGAGATTGCCAAAGGAAAAATTGTAGAAAATAGCAGAGCGTTCCTTTTCAAAATTACCCGCAACCTCGTAATCGATTGGTACAGAAAGAAAAAAGCCGTTTCGCTCGAAGAAATCGCCGAATCAAAAGAAGAAGATCTGGAAGAAGTCATTCCACTTGAAGATAACGCAAAATATTTATCCGAAATAGAAGTAGAAGGAAGGTACCTTCTAAAAAAAATCGATGAATTACCAAAATCTTACAGAGAACCGTTATATCTAAAATATGTTGAAGGAATGAATAACGAAGAAATATCAAAGATACTTAATACAAAAGAAAGTGCGACAGCCGTCAGAATACACCGAGGCATAGAAGAGTTAAAAAAAATAACAGGATATCAAAATGAGTGAAAATAACATCCAAAAAGGAATAAGGGAGATAAAAAAAATAGAAATGACGAGTGAAGAAAAAGAAAAAATTCTTCATAATTTAACATTGCATGTAAACTATAATAAACCTGTAAAAACTCCTTATTTTAAGAAAATTTCTTCATATATTTGTTTTTTCAATAAAAAAATATGTTATTCAATTGCACTTATTCTTATTATTATTTTAGGTAGCGGAGGAATCTCTTATGCTTCAGAAACTTCCCTTCCTGGAGACCTTTTTTATCCAATCAAAACCAAAGTAATAGAACCGGTTAAGATTGCTTTTGCAAAAAACCCAGAAAAAAAGGCTGATATTCAAACCAAACTTGCAGAAAAGAGACTTAGAGAAGCGGAATCCTTATCAAAACAAGGACGATTGTCCACCACTACAGCCTCAGAACTAAATAAAAAATACAAAGAACATAAGGAAAAAGTTGGCAAAATCAAAGATCAAATGGAAAGAAATGCTGATAAGAAATCAGCCGAGGCAATAGAAAAAAAGTTTGAAGATAGAATGAAACCACACGAAGAAATGATAAAAAGGATTAATGATGAACTCAATCAAAAACCTATCTTTCAAAACCTGGAAAATAGTAAGGATTCACAAACAAACCTTGATTTTCTTGATAAAAAATTGGTTAGAAATAGATAAAAAAATGCGCCCGCTCTTGCGGGTCGCTTTTTTTTATTTCCTAAACTGTTTTTTACTTTATTTTTGATAAAAATTTAATATAATAAAAATAACTTAGTATTTAAGTTTGCCGAATAAAAAACACATAAAAGTGTTTTTTAATTTCGTCACAAGTTTAGCTTTTATTAGTTTTAACAATGAATTTGATGGCAAAAAACAAAAAATACGTTTACGCGTTTGAGGAAGGAGACAAGAGCATGAAAGAGATACTCGGAGGAAAAGGAGCCAACCTGGCTGAAATGAAAAGTCTGGGTATAAATGTTCCCCCTGGTTTTACCATTTCTACTGAAGCATGCGCCCTTTACTACAAAGTTGGAAAGAAAATCGACAACGAAGTGAAAAAACAGGCAGACATAAAACTTGCTCAACTTGAAAAGAAAATGGGTAAAAAGTTAGGTGATGCAAATAATCCCCTCTTGGTTTCTGTCCGTTCTGGAGCTGCAGCATCAATGCCTGGAATGATGGATACGATTTTAAACTTGGGTCTTAACGATAAATCAGTTTTAGGGCTTGCAAACGGAACCGGAAATGAAAGATTTGCTTGGGATTCATACAGAAGACTTATCCAAATGTTTGGAAATGTCGTTATGGAAATGGGACATGGAGATTTTGAACACATTTTGGAATCTGTAAAAGATACAAAAGGTGCAAAATATGATACTGACCTTACAGCAGAAGATTTAAAAGAAATCGTAACAAAATACAAAGCTAAAATTAAAGAAGTAAAAGGAATTGAATTTCCTCAAGATCCTATCAAGCAGATGTACATGGCAATCAACGCCGTCTTTAACTCATGGAATAACTACAGAGCCATCAGATATAGAGAAATCAATAGCATCAAAGGTCTTATCGGAACAGCAGTAAATATTCAATCTATGGTCTTCGGAAATCTTGGTGAAGATTCTGGAACTGGTGTTTGCTTCACAAGAAATCCTTCAACCGGAGAAGCAAAATTTTATGGTGAATATTTGATGAATGCTCAAGGAGAAGATGTCGTTGCTGGTATTAGAACACCACAACCAGTTTCAGCTTTGGAGAAACAAAATCCTAAACTTTATAAAGAACTTATAACGACCTGTTATAAAGTTGAAAAACATTATAAAGATATGCAAGATATGGAGTTTACAATTGAAAAAGGAAAACTTTATATTCTTCAAGCAAGAAGCGGTAAAAGAACAGCAGCAGCCTCAGTACAAATTGCAGTTGATTTAGTTAAAGAAAAACTTATCAACCTTGAGACTGCGATTCTTCGAATTGACCCAAATCAACTCAATCAACTTCTTCACAAACAACTCGATCCTATTGCCGTCTCCCGTGGCGAAGTCATAGCACAAGGTCTTCCAGCATCTCCAGGGGCTGCTGTCGGAGAAGTTGTTTTTACCGCATCAGAAGCATTTGAAAAAGCGAAGTCAGGTCTTGATGTTATTTTAGTTAGAACAGAAACTTCACCAGAGGATATCGACGGAATGCATTCAGCAAAAGGAATCCTTACTGCGAGAGGAGGTATGACTTCACACGCTGCTGTCGTTGCAAGAGGAATGGGCACTTGCTGTGTTGCCGGATGTTCAGATTTATCTATCGATGAAAAAGCAAAAACTTTAACTATAAAAAGTAAAGGAGTTGTTATAAAAGAAGGTGAGTTTATTTCACTCGATGGTTCAACAGGAAAAGTCTATAAAGGAAAACTTGGTACACAAGATCCTTCACTTTCTGGAAACTTTGGTGTCCTTATGAAATGGGCAGACAAGTTTAGAAAATTAAATATTAGAACAAACGCAGATACTCCACACGATGCGGAAGTAGCAAGAAAATTTGGTGCTGAAGGAATTGGTCTTTGCAGAACTGAGCACATGTTCTTTGAAGGTGAAAGAATCAAAGCCGTCAGAGAAATGATTTTGGCTTCTGATCTTGAATCAAGAAAGAAAGCTCTCGCAAAAATTTATCCATATCAAAAAGGAGATTTTGCAGGATTATTCAGAGCCATGGACGGACTTGGAGTTACTATCAGACTTCTCGATGCTCCTCTACATGAATTCTTGCCAAAAGAAAAGAAAGATATCGCCGAGCTCGCAAAAGAAATGAGCGTTTCCGAAAAAACTTTGGAAACAAAGATTGAAGATTTACACGAATTCAATCCAATGCTTGGTCACAGAGGTGTAAGACTTGCTGTCACTTATCCAGAAATCTACGATATGCAAGCCGAGGCTATCATTGATGCCGCAATAGAAGTTTCAAAAGGAATTGGAGGTAAAAAGGCAAAAGTTATTCCAGAAATAATGATTCCTATTGTCGCAACAACAAAAGAGTTTTCAATGATGAGAGAAAGAATCGTAAACATTGTTGAAACAAAATTGAAAGCTGCAAAAATTAAGCTTCCCTACAAGATTGGAACAATGATTGAAGTCCCAAGAGCAGCCCTTATTGCCGATAAAATAGTTGGAGCCGGAGCAGAATTCTTCTCATTTGGAACAAACGATCTCACACAAATGGGAATCGGTCTTTCAAGAGATGATGCGGGCAAATTCTTAAAAGATTATGTCGCGCAAGACATCTTTGCTTATGATCCATTCGAAGTTCTTGACCAAGAAGGTGTCGGTGAACTTATAAGAATCGCTATAAAGAAAGGTCGTGGAGTAAAGAAAGATTTGAAAGTTGGTATCTGCGGTGAACACGGCGGAGAACCAAAAACGGTTGAATTCTGTCACAGAGAAGGATTCAGCTACGTTTCTTGCTCACCTTTCAGAGTCCCGATTGCAAGACTTGCAGCGGCTCAAGGTGTAATTAGAGAAAAAGTTACAAAGAAGAAGAAATAGTATCCGAAAAAATTAAAAACAACGCAGACCATCGGTCTGCGTTGTTTTTAATTAAAAATAAAACCACTAATTAAAATTTATCAATCTCTTCGCCATATCATCCATTTCATTGGTACAAATTATTCTGACTTTAACTTTTGAAAAAATTGTACTTATGACTCCATCAACTCCAAATAACTTTTTATTCTTTTTATAATTAATTTTTACCCCTAGGTATTCCATATTCTTACAAATTCTTTCTCTCATCGGATATGACCTCTCACCTATCGTTCCGGTAAATACGATTTCATCAAGTCCACCCATTTCGGCAGTAAAACCGCCAATATATTTTTTTATACTCATCACAAGTTTTTCTAAAGCAAGTTTTGCATCATTATTTCCCTGCTCTTCAAGTAAAAGCAAATCCCTGACATCTGAACTTTTTCCGGAAAGTCCGAGTAGTCCGCATTCATTGTTAAAATAAGCTTCTAGCTCGGTGATATTTTTATTTAATTTTTGTCCGAGACACATTACTGCGACAGGATCAATATCTCCAACACGGGTGGACATTACCACCCCTTGCATTGGTGTAAAACCCATTGAAGTGTTAAAACTTTTGCCGTCTTTTATGGCTAAAATGCTTGATCCTCCGCCCAAATGGCAAACTACCAATTTGGAAGGAACTCTGCCTTCCTCGGCCAATTTTGCCACAATTGAACCCAAAGAAATGCCATGATAACCAAAACTCATCAAATCCAAGTCGTCCGAAACCTTTTTGGGAATAGCGTAATATTTTGAAAAATCCGGTTTATTTTTGTGATATGCACTATCAGAAATAGCAACAATTTTTGTTGTTGGAAAAATCTTTTTAATTTCAGTAATTTCTTCTAGGGTAAGTGGAACATGGCGAGGAGCTTCTTCTTTTTGATCAGTAATTTGAGAAATAAAAGCGTCATCGACAACGCGATCCGACTGGAAAAACTTCCCCGGAGCAACAACACGAATACCGATCGCAATAATATCGTCTTTGTTATTTATTATTTTTGCTTTAATTGATTCCTCTATAAAATGATCGAGTGAATTATTAAAAACTTCTTGAGAAGTCTTTTCGGTTCTCAAAGTTCCCCCTCTACCATTTCCAAAAAACGAAACGATTGGCTGTCCCGCTTCTATTTCATAATGACCAAAAAATAATTCTTTATCTTGCGAATAAATTGAATACTTTGCTGAAACTGAACCAGTGTTAACAATTAAATATTTCTGCATTAATTTTTATTATAACTTATATTTACCATTTCCAATTTAATATTTCTTCAGGATCCTCTCCATATTTCATAATGTATTCCTTGTGGTCTGAAATTTTCTTTTTCAACTTTTCTATAATCTTATTTGCCTTTTCTTTTTTAATAACCTTGTCTTTTGCCACTTTTTCTATCGCCTCAATAGCCAAGTTATATCTGTCAGTAAAATTTCTAATATGCAAATCCAAAGGTGTCGTTGTTGAACCACTTTCCATATATCCATGGACTGATAGACGGTTTATACTATTTTGGTAATAAAAGAGTATTTGTTGCAAAGTTTCTGGATAACCATGGAAATTGAAAATAGCAGGCTTATCTTTCGTAAAATATTTTTCGAAATCTCCTTCAGGTAATTTGTTATGTCGGCTGACAGTATTTGGAGAAACCTCCAAAATATTTACAAATCGAACTTTCACTTCGGGAGCCTCTTCTTTAATAATTTTTACAGCTGCCAATGCTTCTTTTACGAGATACTGACCGCAACCACATAAAACAACATCCGGTTTATCATCACTTGCGAAATTCCATATTGAAATTCCATTTTTGACTTCCTCTCTCGCCTCCTCTGGTGTAAGCCAAATTGGTTCAAAAGTTTTTTCCGCGACAATAATATTAATTTCATTTTTTGACTTCAAACATCTCTCGGCTACAAGTGCAGCTTCATTTTTGTCAGCAGGAAAATAGACGTTAATAAAATCGTGTTTTTTCAAAAGAATATCACCGATAAAACCTGGATTTTGATGTGAAAAACCATTATGTTCCTGTCTCCAACCAGTTGAAGTGACAATATAATTCAATGAAGGAATATCTCCTCTCCACGAGGTTTCCTTTGCGATTTTCATAAACTTACTGAATTGGTCGGCCATGCTGGAAACAATCATGATGAACGACTCATATGATGGATAAACAGCAAATCTTCCGGACATAATATAACCTTGAACAAGACCCTGGAGAGAGTTTTCTGACAGCATTTCAATCACTCTTCCGTCTCTTTTCATATCAATATCCCAATCTTCTATTTTTCCCGCAAAA
>Ga0265297_10006216_pt1 | contig 17511 bp, 15 predicted proteins | sample Munlanlwell13791_FD_192502 | JGI IMG/M metagenome (GOLD analysis project Ga0265297, IMG submission 192502) | Leachate microbial communities from a municipal landfill in Southern Ontario, Canada - Leachate well 137-91 | ecosystem: Engineered > Solid waste > Landfill > Unclassified | place...
ACTGTTCCTTAAGCGGGCGCGTTCGTCATCCGAGAGGGTAAATATGTCCTTCCCGTCCAGCATAACACTGCCGCTCGTGGGGTTGTCCAGCCCTCCCAACAGGTGAAGCAATGTGGATTTCCCCGCTCCTGAAGGACCAAGCAAAGCAAGGGTCTCTGCCCTTTCCACCTTTAGATCGATACCCTTAAGGACCTCGAGCTGCTTGGCCCCGTTCAGGTATACTTTACGCAAACCCGCGGCTTCTATCATATCATTCATACCTCAAAGCGTCTACGGGATTAAGCTTCGACGCCTGCCATGCCGGATAAATACATGCTATAAGGGCCACCGCCAAAGCTGCCGCGACGATCACCGCCACGTCTCCGGCCTGGATATCAACAGGGAACCTGTCTATGTAATAGGTATCCCTGGGAAGTTTAATGAACTGGTACTTTTCCAGAAGGTAGCCCAAGCCGAGGCCTCCTGCAACGCCGAACGCTGTACCTATAAGGCCTATCATAAAACCCTGCAGGGTGAATATGGCCATCACGGACCGGTTCGTGGCGCCGATCGATTTCAATATTCCGATATCCTTTGTCTTCTCCATGACAACCATTATCAGCGTGCTCGCTATGTTAAGGCACGCGACAGCTACGATCAGCGCAAGTATCCAGAACATCGTCAGCTTCTCAAGCTTAAGCGCGGCGAAAAGGCTCTTGTTAAGGTCTATCCAGCTCTTTACATAATACGGGAACTTCAACTTTGACTGCAGCTCGGCGCGAATCTCCTGGGCCTTATATACATCGTCTATCTTAATGCTTATCCCTCCGGCCATATCGCCCGCGGCAAAGAGTTCCTGCGCGTCGGGTAAACCGATGAACGCCAGCCCGGAATCATATTCGTAATAACCCGAATTGAATATGCCGGTAACCTTGAAATCCGACGCGGCACCGTCGACCGGCGAGACGACGGATACTTTATCACCCAGCCTGAGCCCGTATCTTCCGGCGAACTCGGAGCCTATTATCATGCCCCCATCCGCCGCCCCGTAGATGGAGCCGGACTTTATGTATTTGGCCACCTTCGAGACCTCGGATTCGTCTTTGGGCACTATCCCCCTTACCGCGAGATTCTGCATGCTGCCCCCTACGCTGGCAAAAACCTGCCCGTCAAGAAAAGGGGATGCCGAAAGCACGTGGGGGCTTGAGGCTTTTATCTCCGTGATCACCTTGTCGTAATCGGCGATCCCGCCCTCCTGCTCCACGACAAGATGGGCGTTAGCCCCGATTATCTTATCGCGCAATTCGTTATCGAAGCCTGACATCACTCCGATAACGACGATAAGGGCGCATACCCCTACCGCGACCCCCAACACCGATATGAGGCTGATGATGGATATGAATTTCTCTTTTCGCTTCGCGGCAAGATACCGGGAAGCTATCAACAGTTCGTAGCGCATATTTACGAAGATATCTCGGTTACAGCTGTTCCGGTTTTAACTGCGGGAAGAATATCACGTCCTTGATCGAGTCACACCCGGACAGCAACATGGCAAGCCTGTCTATTCCTATGCCGAGGCCGCCTGCCGGAGGCATCCCGTACTCAAGGGCCCGTACAAAATCCTCGTCTATGGCCCCGGACCCGGCAGCGCGGGCTTGTTCCTCGAACCTGGCCTTCTGTTCAACGGGATCATTAAGCTCGGAATAAGCATTCGCGAGCTCCTGTCCGTTAATAAAAAGCTCGAACCTCTCGGTAAGCTCCGCGTCTTCGGGCTTTTTCTTCGATAAAGGGCACAAGACAGCCGGATAATCGACTATGAACGTCGGCTTGATGAGCTTTGGCTCAACCGTTTTTTCAAATATCTTGTTGGCAAATTCCTCGTCAAGCTTAGCCTCCCTTATATCCAGACCCATGTCTTTAGCGACCTTCTTGAGGTCATTTTCTTTTTTGTAATCTATCCCCGAATACCTGATTATCGCCTCGCGGAAAGGTATCCTCTCCCATGGCGGAGTAAGATCTATCTCCTCCCCGGCGGCATTCTTGACCTTATAGCTTCCCAAAAGGTCCGAAGCCAATCCGGTTATCAGTTCTTCGGTAAGTGACATCATGTCAGCGCAATTCCCGTACGCCTGGTATACCTCTATCATCGTAAATTCCGGATTATGGCGCGGGGAAATACCCTCATTCCTGAAATTCCTGTTTATCTCATAGACCTTCTCGAACCCTCCGACAAGCAGCCTTTTAAGGAAAAGTTCGGGAGCTATCCTCATATAAAGGTCCATGCCGAGCGCTTCGTGGTGTGTCTTGAAAGGCTCGGCGGTAGCGCCTCCTGGCATCGATTGCATCATCGGGGTCTCGACTTCCATAAAACCCCTGCCGTCAAGAAAAGCCCTGATACGCGCTATCATCTTTATGCGCAGTTCAAAGACCTTCCTGACCTCATCATTCACGATGAGGTCAACATATCTCTGCCTGTACCTTATCTCCACATCCTTAAGCCCGTGCCACTTCTCCGGTAGAGGCCTTATGGATTTAGAAAGTATCCTGAAATCCTCGGCATGAATGGTGGGTTCCCCGGTCCTCGTCTTGAAAGCCTTGCCGTTGACCCCTGCGATATCGCCTATATCGAGGTTCTCGAAAGATACCTTCGCCTTATCAGGCAGTTCTGCCGCTTTTATGTAGCTTTGTATCTTTCCGGTGGAATCCTTTATGTCGATGAAACAGGATTTTCCGTGGGAACGCACGGCCATGACCCTTCCGGCAACGGCAACCTTCTCTTCCCGGGAGGCGGCTTCGTCGAACCTTGACAATAACCCGTTGATATCCGTGGACTTAGCGAATTTTTCCCCATAGGGATCTATGCCGCCGGCCCTCAGGTTATCGAGTTTTATAAGACGCTGCTTTATAAGGTCGTTGATTTCTTCCATTTTTTCCGCTTTAAATTGATATAATTATAGATTGAATAAAGGGTTAAGTCAAACAAAAAAACCCAGGTGCACATCCAGGCAAATAAGTCCCCATGCCTCATATAGAACGAAGATGACCTCTTTGCGACGATATCAGCAGTGGCGAATCCGGTTACGAATATATCGCGGCCCCGGGAGTCTTTTACCTTCTGGAAGATCTTGCCCGTATCATCGATAAAACACGATTGGCCCGTATTTGCCGCCCTCACTATATTAAGCCTGTTCTCGACGGCCCGAAAAACGGAAGACTGCGTATGCTGGTAAGGCGCGCCTGTCTGCATGTACCAGGCATCATTGGTTATGACAACGAGGAATTCGGCGCCTAACCTGGCAAAGCTCGAAGATATCTCGGGGAAGACATCCTCAAAACAGACCAGGACGCCGAACTTTACGTTACCGGCTTTGCGCGATGGTATCTCGAATATCGTATACTTGTCCCCGGGCGAGTAATCCTCTCCCATGTCGTAATGTTTCTTGACGAAAGACAGGAAACCGTCGCCGAACGGGACATATTCCCCGAACGGGACAAGGTGTATCTTGTCGTAGCGCTTTACTATCGCACCCTTGTTCGATATCAGGACGGCGCTGTTATAATAACGCACCTTCTCCGGAACCCTTTCTGTCTGTGTCCCTACCAGAAGATAAGTATTCAACTCCTTTGCCAGCGAAGTGACCTTCTCCCTTAGAGGCTCGTCGGTTTCAAGGAAACCGGGCACGGAGGTCTCCGGCCAAACGATAAGGTCCGGCCTGTCCTTGGCAGCCTCTTTCGAAAGCCGGATATACCTGTCGAGTATGTCGTCCGCATATTTCTCGTCCCATTTTTGCGACTGCGGGATATTGCCCTGTATGACCGATACCCTGACATCCCCGACAAGCGGTTCTTTCCCCTGTATATAGTATCCGTATATCATGGCCGCAAGCAGGATGATGACCAGCAGTGACAAATATCTCGCCTCGGGCTTGTAGCCTTTTATCTTTTTCTTTATCTTAGACGAGACTATGAGGTTAGTGAAGATAGCCAGGAAAGACACCCCGTAAGCACCGGAAATATCCGCAACCTGTATCATCGGAAGGGCTTGCCATTGGGTGTGCCCCAGGAGCGTCCACCCGAAACCGGTAAGGAGATGGCTCCTTAAATATTCCACGGATACCCACAGGCAGGACGCGAGAAAAGCGAACCTGATCCGCGGCTTCTCGAATTGCACGGATAATATCTCGACGCCCAATGCGAATAGCCCAAAGAAGAAAGCCAGGTACAGGGACAGTATGACTGCGCCTATTATGGCTACATAGCCTACCCAGTAAAGGGCCGCGCCGAAGAACAGGAGGCCCGTTACATATCCCGTGAAAAAAGCCTGTGACGGCTTCTCCCCCCGGATCGCGATCAGCATCGGTATCAAGGCGAACCATGCGAGGAAGAACAGGTCGAAAGGCGGGTATGCAAGCGTTAATAACGCTGCTGAAAGTAACGGCAGTATTATCAGGCGCCGCAGCATTTTTTATATTTCTTTCCGCTCCCGCACGGGCAGGGATCATTCCTGCCAACCTTAGGGGCTTCCCTTTCCACGGGTGCCTGTTTGGCATCTTGGGGCGAAGCTTGGGGCGATTGGCCTTCAGCGGCAAAAGCAGCCCTCGAAGCCAGGGACCCGATGTCCCTATGTATCATCTGCTGGGGAACGGAATCGAAGACGCCTTTCGGCTCTTCCCGGCTGATGACCTGCACCTTAAAAAGGAACTCGAGCGCGTCATCCTGTATCCGGTTCATCATCTCCTCGAACATGGCAAAACCCTCGTTCTTATATTCGACGAGAGGGTCTACCTGCCCGTAGGCGCGCAGCCCTATACCTTCCTTCAGCCCGTCCATGGCATACAGGTGCTCCTTCCACTTGGAATCTATCATCTCCAGCAATATGGTCTTCTCTATATGGCGCGCGACATCAGCACCAAGGATGAACTCCCTCTTTTCATAATGTTTATTGATAACCTCCAGCAGTTTTACACGGCCCTGTTCCCTCGTACCGGCAAACAGTTCCTCTCCGGTAAAAGGAAGCGGGATGCCTAACTTACCCTGGAACCACTCGCGCAAACCCTTGTAATCCCACTCATCCTGATGCAGCTTAGGGTCCATAAACCTGTCCATAGCATCGTCAAGGCCGTTCTCTATCATCGCCGCGACATATTCGCTGAGGTCTTTTCCTTCGAGTACAGAACGCCTCTCGGCGTATATGACCTCGCGCTGCTTGTTCATGACGTTATCGTATTCGAGCAGTTGTTTCCTGATCTCAAAATTGTGCGCCTCCACGCGCTTCTGCGCGGTCTCTATGGATTTGGAGACGATGGCATGTTCTATCGGCTGGCCCTCTTCCATCCCCAGCTTCTCCATTATGAACTTTATCCTGTCGGAACCGAATATCCTCATCAGGTCGTCTTCCAGCGAAAGATAGAACCTCGAGGATCCGGGATCCCCCTGGCGGCCACATCTTCCGCGCAACTGGTTATCTATGCGGCGAGCTTCATGCCTCTCGGTCCCGAGCACATGCAGGCCTCCCAAGCTTATGACCTTGTTATGCTCATCGTCGGCCTTCGACTTGAACTTCAACAACATATCGGCCTTCTCCTTTGGATCGATGTCTTTCGGCTCTACGCCTTTCTGCTTGAAATAATCGAAGACCATGTATTCAGGATTTCCACCGAGGATAATGTCGGTACCGCGGCCGGCCATGTTCGTGGCTATGGTAACGGCCCTGTAACGGCCCGCCTGGGCTATGATACCCGCTTCCATCTCATGGTATTTTGCGTTCAACACCTGGTGGGCTATACCGCGGCGCTGGAGCATGTGGCTCAAACGCTCGGACTTCTCTATCGATATGGTGCCTACCAGGACCGGCTGGCCCTTCTCGTATAACTGTGCTATCTCGTTTGCGACCGCGTCGAACTTTTCCCTTTCCGTCTTGTATATCTGGTCGGGATAACTGGTCCTTATCAGCGGGCGGTTAGTGGGGATAACCACTACGTCAAGCTTGTATATCTGGCTGAACTCGTTCGCTTCCGTTGCGGCAGTACCGGTCATGCCCGAGAGTTTATCAAACATCCTGAAATAATTCTGGAAGGTTATAGTAGCGAGCGTCTGGTTCTCCCTTTCGATCTTTACCCCTTCTTTAGCTTCAACCGCCTGATGGAGACCGTCGGACCATCTGCGGCCGGGCATGAGACGGCCGGTGAACTCGTCGACTATTATGACCTCGCCTTCCTTGACCACATATTCAACATCGCGTTTATATAACTCTTTCGCCAGGAGCGCTTTTTCTATGCAATGCCTCTCCTCGGCAAATTCCAGGGAATGCATGTCTTTTATTCCCCATGCCTTGACTACTTTGCCCTCGCCCTGCTCGGTTAGGTATACGGCATGGCCCTTCTCATCGACTATATAGTCACCGCTCTCTTCCTTGGTCTCCTCGTCTTTCGAGCCCCGGGAAAGGCTCCTGACTATTTCGGCAGCCTTATAATATTTTTCCGTGGATTCCTCTGCCGGACCGGAGATGATAAGCGGCGTCCTGGCCTCGTCTACGAGTATGGAATCGACTTCGTCGACTACGGCATAATGGAGGTTGCGCTGGACCATGTCCTCGATCCTGTATTTCATGTTATCGCGCAGGTAATCGAACCCGAACTCGTTATTGGTCCCGTAGGTTACATCGCTGTTATACGCGGCCTGGCGGTCCTTGTCTCGCATGTCATGCTGTATCATGCCGACACTAAGCCCGAGGAATTCAAATACCGGGCCCATCCAGTAACGGTCGCGCTTGGCCAGGTAGTCGTTGACAGTGACTATATGCACCCCAAGGCCCGTAAGGGCATTCAGGTAAGCGGGAAGGGTCGCGACCAGGGTCTTTCCTTCACCCGTGGTCATCTCTGCTATCTTGCCCTCATGTAATACCATTCCGCCGATCATCTGAACGTCAAAATGCCTCATTCCCGTCGTCCTCTTGCTGGCTTCGCGGACAACGGCAAACGCTTCCGGCAGGATATCCTCGAGGACGCCGGATTCAACCTTCCTCCTTTCGTCCCTGGTCAGCGCCTTGAGGTCGCGCCCGTTCAGGTCTCTCCTTATCCTTTCCCTGAACTCATCCGTCTTGGCGCGCAATTGGGTGTCGGAAAGAGCGGAGAGATTAGGCTCAAAAGCGTTTATCGCCTCAACCCTCGGCCTGAGCCTCTTCAATTCCCTGTCGTTATGGGTGCCTATTACCGCCGATAAAATATTGCCTATCATTATTATTTATCCTTCGGTCCGCTGCCGGCGGACCACCTTATATAAGCCTCTATCAATTCATCCAGTTCCCCGTCCAAGACCTGCCCGGCCTTGCCCGTCTCAAACTCCGTCCTGTGGTCCTTGACCATCATATACGGATGCAGCACGTATGAACGTATCTGGCTGCCCCATTCTATCTTCTGTTTCTCTGAATACATCGACTTGAGCTTCTCCTCCTGCTCCTGAATCTTCTTCTCATAAAGGCGTGCCTTGAGCACCTTCATAGCCGAATGTTTGTTCTTCAACTGCGAGCGCTCGTTCTGGCACTGCACCACGAGACCCGTCGGGATATGGGTGATCCTGACGGCGGAGTCGGTCGTGTTCACTCCCTGGCCGCCGGGTCCGGAAGCGCGGTACACGTCTATCCTGAGGTCTTTCTCATCGACCTGTATGTCGATATCATCCTCTACCTCCGGTATCACGTCCACCGAGGCGAAAGACGTGTGCCTCCTCTTGTTCGAATCAAAAGGCGATATCCTTACCAGGCGGTGCACCCCGCGCTCGGCTTTCAGGTAACCGAAAGCGTGGTCCCCTTTGACAAGCATGGTAACGTTCTTTATGCCTGCCTCTTCGCCCGCGAGATAATCCAGGATATCCACCTTGTAGCCCCTGTTCTGGGCGTAGCGAACGTACATCCTGAAAAGCATCGATGCCCAATCGCACGATTCGGTCCCGCCCGCACCCGCGTTTATTGATAGTATGGCATTGGAAGCGTCGTGCTCCCCCGAAAAAAGTGCGGTGAACTCTATCCCGGATATTCTCTTTGACAGGACCTCAAGGTCCTTTGAAAGTTGCGATATGGACGTCTCATCGGAGGGTTCGGTTATATCGGCAAGACCGGCCAATTCTTCGAGGTCCTTCCTTGAAGCCTCCCAAGGCTCGAGCTTGGCTTTAAGGGATTTAAGTTCCTGGATGGTCTTGTTGGCTTTCTGCTGGTCGTCCCAAAAACCCGGGGCCGACATCCTGGCCTCGGATTCTTTTATGGTTTTTTCGGCGGTATCGAGGTCAAAGATACCTCCGCAGGTCAGAAAGCGATAAGCGGGAAACCCCGATCTTCTTCTTTAACTCTTCAAGCATGGATTCTCCTATTGGAAAAACGGCATTATTATTAGAAAAATTATACCAGTTTGGGGGGCTTAAAACAAGGACAATAAAAGGCCTTCGTCGGTGAGGACCGTCATCCCGGGGGTTACGCGGTTCCTGGCAAACCAGCCCCTGTTGACCTCCAGGACGAACCTTACCTCGGAAGAAGCGGAAACAATCGGAGTTTCATCGAGGGGTTCAAGGTCGTGTATCTCAAGGATGGCGCCGTCAGTATCGATAAAAGCGCATGACAGTGGTATGAAAGTATCCTTCATATAGAATGCGACCTGTTGTGGGTTTTCGTAAACAAAAAGCATCCCTTCACCATCGCCCAGGGAAGAACGGCGCATAAGCCCCTTCTCCCTCTCCTGTTGAGTGTCTGCAACTTCCGCCGTCAACTCTGCGGAGCCCGCGCGCAGCTTGATAACCGGCAAGTCCGAGGCCGGGGATACCTGCGGTAACAGGACCGCAAATAACACCGCATAGAAAAGCGCGCGGATCACTTCCCCTCCTTGCGCGATAAAGCCTTTCTGACCTCATCAAGAAGATGCGAAAAATCGAAAGGCTTGGTCAGGTAACCTATCACACCGAGCTTATAGGCCCTTTTTATGTCCGTATACCCTCCAAGAGCGGATACTATTATTATCGGGATCTCCTGCGTATCCTTGTCATTGTTAAGTATTTCGCATACCTCAAGGCCGCCTATATCCGGCATAACTAAATCCAGCAGTATAAGGTCCGGCATGAAGAGCTTCGCACCCTTAAGCACGTCTTTTGCATCGTTAAGCATTTCCGCCTTGAACTCCCCCGTCTCTTCAAGATTCTTTTTTATAAACCTCGCAAAATCCTCTTCGTCATCTATTATCAGTATTCTCTTCATAGCGCCCCTTCCTTCTCCAGCAACAAAAGCGTTCTCTTGAGCCCGACCCCAAAAGCATAACCTCCGGTCTTCCCGCCGGAAGCGACAACCCTGTGGCATGGGATTATGAGAGGCCATGGATTGCGGTGCAACGCCTGGGCTACGGCCCTCACGGCTTTGGGATTACCGATCTTACCGGCCACCCATGCATAGGTCCGCGTCTGGCCGGAGGGTATTTTCATGATACATTTATATACGCTAACCTCAAACTCCGTACAACCGTTAAACAGTTCTGTTCTTCTTTTTGCGGGCTTTTTTCCTTTTGCTCTCTTCACCTACCAGGGCCTTTCTCCTTAAAATATGGTGATATCTTATGGCAAACCTGTGGGACTCGTCCCTGACCCTTTGTACCAACTGCAACGCCCTTGACGAAGGCGGCAAAGATATCGGCAGGTCCTTATCCAAAGTATATATATGCTCGAAGACTTTTGCAAGCCCGATCATGGGTATCCGGGCCAGGCCGAGTGCTTTTACCTCGGCAGCAGCCGAAGAAAGGTGTCCGCGGCCGCCGTCAATAAGTATCAGGTCAGGGAGGGCACGCTCCTCCCTGAGAAGGCGCGTATAACGGCGGCGAACTATCTCGCGCATCATTGCATAATCGTCCTGCCCTTCAACGCCCCTGATCCTGAACATCCTGTAATTGGCCTTGTCTGGCCTCCCGTCCATGAAAGAGACCATTGAACCGCAGGCACCTTCCCCTTTAATATTCGAGATATCGAAAGCTTCGATGCGTCTCGGAGGATGCTTGAGCTTCAGCGCTTTTGATAATTCGTAAATACCCAAGGCCGCCGGGGCCTCGCCTGCGCGGGAGCTTACGGACATGCTCAGGGCCTCTATCTGGTCGCGTATAGCAGCCGCCTCCTCGAACTTCTTCGCGGCAGAAAGTTCCTTCATCTTCCCGGCCAAGTGTCTCAACAGTGAAGCTCTCTTGCCCTCGATAAAAAGCACGACTTCTTTTATCCTCTCGGCATATTCCTTCCTGGATATCCTGCCTTCACAAGGCGCGGAACACAACCCGAGGCCATGGTATACGCATGCTTTCTTCGGAAGTGGCGCGCCTATCCGGGAAGGGTTGCCGCATGCCCTGAACAGGAATATCCTGCGGATGGCCTTTACCGCCTCGCGCAATAAAGCCGCATCGGTATATGGGCCGAAATATATCGAACCGTCGCTCTTCCTTCCCCTGGCCGTCATGACACGGGGAAAATCTTCCGCCATGGTTATCTTGATAAGCGGGTATGTCTTGCTGTCCCTGAGCTCGACGTTATACTTAGGCTGGTATTCCTTGATAAGGTTGGATTCATACAGCAGGGCTTCGGCCTCGGAAGACGTCGTCATGGTATCGATATCTCGAATATTCCTTATCAGGGCCTCTATCCTTGGGACGCGGTCCCCGGAATTGCGAAAATATGAACGGACCCTGTTGCGCAGGGACGAAGCCTTGCCGACGTAAAGGACCTTATTCCCTTCGCCCTTGAAGATATAAACACCGGGCTGGTCCGGAAGCCTTCTCAGCTTCTCCTGAATATCCATTTCATGAACCCCTTGAATTCCTTGACATCGAATATAAGGCAGGCGGCCAGGAAGGATACTATGCCTGCGGGAATGATGACAGATATCCGCAGTAAGGGCTTAAGGTGCAGTGCCGAATCAAGCCACAGCAGTAAGGCGCCCATGATCAATCCCGGCAGGAGGGCCTTAAGGAAAGAAACCGTTATCTCGCGGCCTCCAAGCGGGCCTATCTTCCTCCTTAGCAGGAAAAACAATGAAAAGAAATTAAATACGCTTGCCAGCGAAGTAGCAAGCGCAAGCCCCCCGACTTTCATCGGGAACATTAACGTAACGTTGAGCACGGCATTGAGCAGGAATGCGAAGAATGCGTTCCTTACCGGCGTCACGGTATCTTTCAGGGAATAGAACGCGGATACCATCACCTTGGCTCCCGCGTATGAACACAGACCCACGGAAAAATAGAACAGGGCCGAAGACGTTATCTGCGTGGAATAACTGTCAAAAGATCCCCTCTCAAAAAGGGCGCGCACTATCGTGGTCGACAATGCCATCAGACCGACCGCAGCCGGTATCGTTATGAAAAAAACGGAACGCAGCGAGAATGACAGCGTCTTCTTGAAGTTATCCATCTCTTTCTTCGCGGCATGCTCGGACAAGGTCGGGAGCATCGCCTGCGATATTGCCGTTGAGAATACGGCCAGGGGCAGCATCCAAAGCCTGTTGGAGTAATATATGGCTGCGACAGCCCCTTCGCCCACTATCCCGGACAGCGATGCGAGCACCGTGTCGACAAGCACATTGAGCTGATATATGCTGGAACCTATCGCCCTGGGGAGCAGGAGCTTTCCTATCTCCCTGGAAGCGGGGTGCCTGAACCTGTCAAGGCGCGGAAAACCCAGCCCTCTTGCCGCCAAGGGCGGCAACTGTACCAATAATTGCAGGAATCCTCCGGCCAGTATGCCAATCGCAAGGCCCATTACAGGCACCTTCATTACCGGACAAAGAAAAAGGGCCGCTGCTATGAAGGCTATGTTCCATAAAGGCTGGCTGAACGATGTAGCACCAAAAAGCTTAAGCGAATTCAACACTCCGGTGGTATAGGCGGTAAGCCCCACAAGAAAAATATAGGGGAACATCCACCTTGTAAGCTTCACCGTAAGGGCAAACATCTCCGGGTCCTTCACGAATCCCGGAGCTATAAGAGCCACTATGGCAGGGGTAAGTAATACGCCGAGAGCGGTTACGCCTGCGAGTACTACAAGCATGCCGTTAAGTATTACGCGAACGAGCTCCCAGTATTCTTCCTTTGTCTTGGTCGCCGCGTAAGCGGATAGCACGGGAACGAACGCAGCATTCGCCGCTCCCTCGCCTACGAGGTCCCTTAGCAGGTTGGGTATCCTGAAAGCTACGACGAAAGCCTGGAATGGCAGGGATGTACCGAATATCGTGGCTATCACAACATCCCTGGCGAACCCGAGGATACGGCTTACGGATATACCCAATCCTATGATACCTGCCGATTTGGCCAGCGATTTATGTGTTGACATTTTACGCCTTATATGGTATTTTTACACAACGTAACTCGAAAGGAGATATTAAGTTGCCAAATCTAGCATCTGCAAAGAAAAGAATGCGCCAGGACAAGAAGAAGCATGAAAGGAACATAAAGGTCGAATCCGAGCTTAAAAGCCTTTCCAAGAAGTTCATGATGGCTTTCGCCGCCAAGAAGAACGACGAGGCGAAAAAACTCGGCGCGACGCTTGTATCAAAACTTGACAGGGCGCGTTCAAAAAACATAATCCACAAGAACACTGCTTCTCGCAAGAAAGCCCGCATCTTAACCAAGCTCGCTAAGCTCAGATAGTCTAATAATAAGCGACTCCAGGATAACTTTCTTATCGAGGTCCCTTGTCTTAAGGTCCCGGTCTGCCTTGGTCAGGAATGAAAAACATTCTTTAAGCCATTTTTTTGACCTTGCGGGCGGGCCCATGGTCCTTGCCTTGCGTTTAAGCGCGGCGCCTATCGCGCCTATTATGCCCTCCGGCCTGGATGAGTCCCTCAAGAGTCCGGACAGTATAGCAAGAGCCCGGGCTTTATTCCCGGAGCTCATGGCGTCGGTCATATCGAACACGCCCTCATCCAAAGACTTCCCTACAAGAGCTTCGACATCTTTCTTCTCTACGGTCTTCTTTTCGCCCGTATAATTGGCCAGTTTTTCAACCGCCATACCTATATAACCAAGGTCATTCCCTATCTTGCTTATAAGGAGCTCTACAGAATCCGGGTTCATCTGCTTGCCGAATAAAACCGCTTTTTCGGCCACGTAACGCCTAAGGTCCGCTCCCTCCGGGCTGACAAAAGTCTTGACCTTGGAGTGTTTTGACAGCTCGGACAGGAATGCGTCGGCCGATGCCTCCTTCTGCCCGGGGTCTGCAGTTATTACCAGGACGGTCTTTTCGCTGCTATCCCTTACATAGTTCATGACGGATTCCCTTGCTTCCTTGGGAAGCCTGTCTGCGTCCCTTATCACGACAAAACGCATGGGACTTAAGAAAGGCTGTGTATTTACGGCATCCTGGAAAGATTGCGGATCGAACTGGTCGGAATAGAATACGGCAAAATTGAGGTCGGCGTTCCCGCCTGAAAGTGTCTGTTTCTTAAGTTCCTCGACGGCTTCCGCCTTGAGGGCGTTCTCTTTCCCTAAAAATAGGTGCACTAAACCGGGCATGGCAGCCCTACCAATCCTCTACGGTCCTTTCAACAACCCTTCTGGCCAAATCCTCCACGGCCTCATTGACCGCAGACTCCTCAGATTGGGCCTTAGGGCCGGTAAGGGCATACTCCTTATAACCTACGAAACCTTTTTCGGCCCAGACCGTCTTGGAGTTCATCACGTCCTCAAGGGATATGTCCACGATTATATTTGCCCTGTATTCCTCAACATTCTCGCTGAGCTGGTCGTATCTCAAGGGTTGTTTTTCGTAATTGATCAGGGACCCGTTGAGTACAAGGTCCGCATCGTCTTCCCTCGATACCACCTTAAGGTAACCGTCTATCTGGAACCTGTTTATGACGGCGTTGGTTATCTTGACCTCCATCCCTGGACGGTAAAGCCTGTAAGGGTTCTTGTCCGAGAGGTCCGTTCCGATATTCAGGTCAACCTTGTTCTCAAAAGGCCTGATGTAAATGGTGGTGGACTTGCTATAAGCCAGTGAATGGGTCGAATAGCCGCATCCCGACGACAGCGCCGGAAGCATGCAAACAAATAACAGGGCCGATAATTTTTTCATCTCTTACCCTTCTTTTCCAGCATCTCCAGCCTCTCCTGGGCCTTTTTTGCTATCTCGGTGTCAGGGAGGGTCTCCACTATGCTCTTGTAATAAACGGCGGCGGAGTCGTATTCCTTGAGCCTCCAGTAAAAATCGGCAATATTATAATCGCTCTGGGCCTTCTTCTCTCTTAGCGATTGGCGCATCTTGTCAGCCTCGCCGGTAAGATTGGATTCGGGATGCCTCTTCGAAAAATCCTCTATCTCGTCAAGGGCCTTATCGGTCTCGGACTGGTCATAACTCGGTTTCAAGGAGGCCCTTGAGGCGCAAAGCCCCACCTGAAAATTCGCCTCCTCTGCAAGTTTACTCTCGGGATGCTCGTCGACAAGTTTTTGGAAAGTAAGACGCGCCTGCTGATAATCCCCGGCCTTCTTGTAACTTTCACCCATCTTATAAAGGGCCTGGTCCGCGAATTCCCCGTATGGGGCATTATCTATGACCTTCTGGTACATCTCTATGGCCTTGTATATGGACGGGAACGTAGGTATGCCCCAGAGTTTTACTTTTTCCCCGTTATAAAACCTGTTTGCTATCTCGTACTGCAGTTTCATCATCTCATCAAGCTTCTTGGAAAAAGGATACGTCTGTATGGCCTTCTGATAAGCTTCGAAAGCCTGCTCATATTCTTCCAGGCCTTCAAATGATTTACCTGAATAATACTGCGATTCCGCCGCCAGTTCAGCCTGCGGATAATAACGCACCAGTTTCTGGAACTCCTCGGCCGCTTTCTTGTAATCCTTAGCTTCGTAAAATTTCATCGCCCAGTCGAACTGCTCCTGGGGAGTATCTTTCACGGCCCACTTAGGGTTGATCCAGGCCCCGGTCTGGGGTGTCCATATCCAATACGCATACGAATTCTGCACTGCGCACAACATGATAGCCGAGAATATGACAATAAAGTACTTTTTCATTGATATTTTTCGCTTTCGGGTCATTAAGACGGGTCTATTGCTTGGGGGCGGACCTTTCTACAAAATCACAGATGCCGCGCCTGTCTTCTTCAGGCATATCCATGAATTCAACCCCTACTTCATACTGTTCGCCGTAAGGCCGCTTGCGTATCCATGCGACTTTTGAAACGACCTTAACCGGGTTGGGTATGGAAGGTAGGGCGATCTCCAATACTAAGCGGGTAAAAACCGAAATAAACTCATCCACGAGCAATCTTATTCCGCCTGCTGAAACATCCCTGGAGATAGCGCTAATTACGGAGTCGCTGGCTTGCCGTATTCCCCTGTATTGGACTGACATAGCGGTATTTACCCGCTCAAATTGCCGCCTTTCAGGGAAATCTGCCTTCCAATGCATAGCTTACCTCCCCTCAATCTGACATAATTTTATACCCCCCGGACGCCATTTGTCAACGTGAAATTTAACTCCGTCGCTGGCGGCTATGACGGCACCGGAGGAGTTTGTCCTGTATGCCTCTATCCCCCTTGATTCAAGTGCCTCCTGCAGCCTGGCAGACCTTTCGATCTCTTTTTGCGCCCTTCCCTGCGATATTACGGCTATCGAGGGGCCAACTGCACCCACAAAGGGCTCCCACCCTCCCTTGATCTCCCCGCCATGATGGGGCATCATAAGCAATGAGGATCTCATCTGCGCCGGGTAAATCATGGCTATTTCCGACAGGGGCATTCCGACGGCGTCCCCGCAAAACATGGCCGATGTCCCCTTGAACCTTACTTTCAGGACTACGGATTTGTCATTTACCGGTATGTTTTCTTCGAGAGCGCGGCCTGAAGCCGGATTCAGGCAAAATATCGACACATCTTTAATTCCCGCTATGCCGTCCCCCCGCTTAAGCAAATATCGCACTACCCGTTTACCGGAAATAAGATCGTCGAACGACTTGTATACGGCACTGCCCGAACCTGCGCCGCTGTCGAATATATACCTGACCCTCATCCCGTCCATGATCGAGACCAGGCCCCCCACATGGTCGGAATCGGGGTGGGTAAGGACAACCGCATCCAAGACCTGTATACCCTTGCACCTGAGAAAAGGCAACACCACGTCACGACCGGCATCCCAGTCCTCCTGCCCCCCGCTTCCTCCGTCAATAAGCATATTACTGCCTCCGGGAAATTCCAGGAATACCGAATCCCCGTGTCCCACGTCCAGGAACGTTACGCGCAGGCTGCGGGAAGCAGGAGCCAGGGCATTTGTCCATGCCGTAATGGCAACTGCCGTGAGGATTACGGCCGCAAAATAAAAAGGCCTGATGTTCAGCTTCCTGCGTGCCATGAAAACCGCGATAAAAATGTAATAGAACACTACCGCAATAACAGGCGGTTTCGGCAGGTATATATGGCCCATGGGAATAGCCGCCAATATGGAATTTGACTTAAAGAGCGCCTCGCACAGGAACCATACCGAGGCGGCAAAGATCTTTCCCAGCGGCGGAAAGATAAAAGCAAAAATCATGAAAGGCACGCTGGCCGCCGTTATAGCGAAAGAAAGCGGCACGGCAATAAGGTTCGATATGACCGCTATCGGAGTAACTATGTTGAAATATTCCAGTATAAGAGGCGCCGTACCTATCCACGCGGCTATTGATACGAAAAAACATTCCGCCATGTAGTTCCCGGTACGGAAACGGGTTTTTATTTCCGGCATGAAATACAACAATGACGCCACAGAGACGAATGAAAGCTGGAATCCCGCGTCAAACAGGGCATTCGGGTCAAAAGAAAGTATTATAACCGCTGCCAACCCCAGTGAATTCCAAAGTGACGTATCCCTCCCGATAAGAAGGCCGGACAGGACCGCTATCGACATAACGGTTGCCCTTACCACCGAAGGCGTGGCGTTCGTCAGTATCGCATAGAATATGAGCATTAAGATAACGACCGGGATAGCTGCCCTTTTGGGCACCCTGGCCATACCCAGGAGCAATACGGCTATGAAAGCTATCATGCCTATGTTGAGACCGCTTATAGCCAGGAGGTGGACTGTACCGGTCTTCATAAAATCGTCATTTATGCCGCTGTCGATGTCCCGCCTTAACCCTAACAGGACCGCAGCCAACAGGTCTGCCGGGTCGCCCTGGATATCCCTGTAAATTACCTGCCTTATCTTTTCCCTGAATTCATACGCAAGGCGAAGGATCGGATTCAATCTCTCTTTTCCGGCCAATTTCACATTGGAAGCGCCGGAGTTAAATGATGAAAATATGCCTTCCCTCGCCAAATAGGCGCCCCGGTCGAACCCTCCCGGGTTGAACGGGCCGGACGGCCTAGAAAGCTTCCCTTTCATCACCAATAAGTCACCGTAAGACAAAGGGAAACCAGGTTCGCCCGTAACTGACACTCTCACCTTACCTGAAACCCGGACATTCCTGTCCCCCTGTTGGATCTGCCGAGAGGACAAGATGAAATTAAATCTCCTGCCGCCGTAATATGCAACGGAAAC
>Ga0265297_10006217_pt1 | contig 17507 bp, 25 predicted proteins | sample Munlanlwell13791_FD_192502 | JGI IMG/M metagenome (GOLD analysis project Ga0265297, IMG submission 192502) | Leachate microbial communities from a municipal landfill in Southern Ontario, Canada - Leachate well 137-91 | ecosystem: Engineered > Solid waste > Landfill > Unclassified | place...
CAGAACGAGTTCCGAACCGGAGCCCAGACCGAAGCCCACTTCTTAAGCAATTCTAAATCTGTTTCATCAACTTCGGTTTTGTTTCGGTCTTTGAACGGATTAACGATTGGATGAACAATCAATTCCGGAACAATCGTTTTGAAATCCAAGTTTCTGCAAAACTTTTCAATTTCTTTTGAATCATCTATCGGATTATTTAACTGGTCTATTACAAATTCTCCGGTTATTGGATTGAACTCATACTTGTTCAATTTATCCTCTTTCTTGCCTTTGAATCCGTAATAATCCGCGGTTGAAGTATGGGAATCTGGATTCTCATACGGTAGTTCTTTCTTCAAAATCTTTTTACGAATTTCATAGTCAAAGTATAATGGCTTACCATCTCCGTTTGAAACAACACTAAAAAAATTACACATAACTTGTTTCCTTTCTTTAATTTTAAATAACACTATAATTTAATATAAAATTGAGTAGGAAACAAGAATTATTTTTAATTATCATGTGAATATAAGCAATTATACCAAATCATTAGACACTCTGCACAATAAAATCCTTCATGAACAGCATTTAAAGTATATTCCAGTTCATCCTATTCAAATTTATTTTGCTTGTTTATAAAATGTCCTGGTTCTACCAATTTTGTGAAATTCAGATAGTTCTCTGTAATCAGTCATTACTAATCCTATTCTATATATCAATACTGCCAGATTTTAATTCTCCGTAGTTGATATAATTTCATCGCAAATGCTTATAATAACTTTTCATTCTATTTATAACAGAAGTAATTCTCATCGTACTTTCCCCAGTCATTTCTCGTATTTGAATATAGATATACTTTTTATTAAAATTTTCTATCATATCAATTTTCTTAAATATTTCAATAACTGATTTTATTATTGGTATATCTTTATTATTAAATAAATTAATATTTTGTTCAAATCATCGAACTAGCAATGTTAAGAAAATTTTCTCATCATCGATATATTTATCATCATAATACAAACCTATTTCATCCGAATAATCTATAAATAATTCGCTGTTATCTAATTCAACATTTCTTGTAGTACTCTTCTGTGCATCAATACATTCCTTGATATAATACCGTTTCAATATTGTACCAAAAAAAGAAAAAGCTTTAACTGCCCCCCCGCTTTTAGACAGTCTATCTGGATCAAATCTAACCAATTTACTATACATATAAGACACCCCATTATCAATCAAATTCTGATTTGAAATGCCTAGATTAAAAAATCCAAATCTTAGTCCATAAGTATTAACAATATTTTCAGAAAGTTTCAAAAAACAAGGGTGAATTATTTTATTATATATTCTTTCGCGTTCTTCTTTTGATTCTTCCTTTATATACTTTGCTATAGCTTCTTCTTCTTTTTGCCCGAAATAAATTCTATTACCCAATGCTCTATTCTGCTTCCTTCTCAAAAAAGTTGTCCAACAATCTCATATTATCTTTTATAATTTGAAAAAATACTCCTAAATTATCATCACTTTCATATGCACCTATTTCATCAAAGTGCCTTAATTCAGTTAAAAAGTTCTCATTGGCAGCTCTCAATCTTTCTAGAGTTTTTTCGTATCCGCCAATTCTATCAGCAATATTGATTATCAGTTTTCTTTGTTTTATATCATCAATAACTAATAATACAACTATTGCTAATAACAAAACTATAAAAATAATTACTAATCACATTATTTCTAACTCCATTTTACCATTTTATCTGTTCTTATAGTGCACGATAGTTGATCTGCCAATTGTATTATATGAGTTAATAAACAAACATCATTAAACGGATATACATCAGCATTTTCTTTTGCATATTCCCCATCATGTACTTTTATTGCTTGATATTCTTCTATACTTAGTTTTATTCCAAAATGATTTAGAAGATATATAGAACCATCTGGATGAGTTAATAATACTTTTTGTTCATCCGGATTGATTTTATATGTTCTACCCAAATTCTTTCTGTGCCAATCTGATAATTCTGGAATATAATAATCTATTTTATCATCTCCCATTTTTCCAATATCGTGAAACGCCGCACAAAATAATATTGATTCATTAGATGGAATATTTTTTACCCCAATAAATACTAAATAATTAGAAATAAAAAATGCAGCATCTATGCAATCAACTAAGTGCTCTAATAATCCACCTGGATAATTTCCGTGGTATTTAGTAGATGCGGGGCACATTACTAATCGTTCCTCTATTTCTTTTAACATATTCTTAATAGCACCATATCTTTCAGAGTTCTGTAAATATGTATCTATTAAACCATAATATTTATTTAATAATTCCATTTGCTGTTCTGGATTTAATTTTTCCATTTAATCTCCTATATGCTTTAATATATTTTAAATAGTAATTGTTATTTATTAGATTACTTAAATTACTATTATTTACTCTTTTTTGTCCTAGATTATATGATACTACAGATTTAACTCCATTTCCATTATAATACTCTTCCAAATACTTCAAATGCTGTATTCCAATTTTAATATTTTCAGTAGATATTAATAATTTACTAATTGTAATATTTTTATCATATTCTTTAGCTGTATTCAGCCGAATTTGCATTAACCCAATATCTTTACCACTATCACTTATAACATTTCTCCAATTAGATTCAATTTCAATTATACTTAAGACTTTGACTAAATCCATATTATATTGTTCGCATAGTCTTATTAACTCAAATGATAGACTATCTAAAAACAAACCATCATTATATAATCTAAATGGTAGTAGTAAAAAAAGTACTAGTAGTAATACAAACTTTACTTTAACTATTTTCTTCTTCAGTATTATCATTAATTAGCAATTTTTGTATTTCTTTATTATTTTTGATAAATACAGTAAAGTCTAGCATAAATTCCAAGATTTTATTGCTAATATCTTGTAAATCTTCAAATCTAATACTAGTTGCATATTTTATATCATCGTCCAGTAAAGAGATTACCGAAGGTGATAATTGTTTCTCTGTTGCTTTTACTTTAAGAATTGCTGCTAGATAATGAACATTTCTAATTGCCAAATCCATTTTCTTTAGCAAGTCTTCACATTCATAGGATGATTTTTGTATCACCCTAAGATGGTTGATTAGATTCCTGTCTTTCCGATATGATTGTTTCTTTTTCAATATAACTTTCCTTTTTTACTAATGGTTGTTTTGTTATTTTAGGTACAGTTATTTTTTTTGTCTTTTGTTTTGCATAATATTTATCAACCATTTCAGATAGTTTATTTCCTTCAACAGTCTCTACTGGAGCATTATTTAGTATAACGCCTCTTTGATCAGCTAAATGAACATCAGTATAAATTTTATTATAATTTTCTACCCTCAGATGTACCACATAGGATTTATTTTCATCTATATGCACACAATATGCCTCGCCTCGCCAATTGACTAATTCTTGTATAACTTGTGTTTCAAATAATTCTTTAAATTTTTCTTTTATATCTTTCATGTATATTCCCTTATATTACTTCTGATTTTTCTAAGGTGTAAAAATTACACAATTTATCAGATACTAGATGATAAACCGTTACTGGTGAGTTTGATTTTGCTTCTCCAAACGGATTACATACAGCAGTCGATTGCCCAACTAATTTATATCCTTTATTGATATATAAATCTAGCATATTTTTTTGTTCAGATGGGAAGTATTGTCCATTAGAATAAATAAACCAATTAGTTTCATCTATAGCATGAATAACTTCAACTAATTTTACAATTTCCATATATGTTCCTTTAGAATATTATGTTATAATTATGTTTGTGGACGCTGAGGTATTGAAACCTCTTCCAGACTACATCCGTTACAAGATTTACAAGTTTATCTTATTTTCTAAACCAATTAGTGGTAAAAATAAGCAACCCACGACTGACTTGTTTTGTTTGTCATTACCCTCAAGTTTCTAAGGATGCTACATTTATTTAAGTCATAGTAGGATGACATATCTAGTTTTATTACACCCCTAACTTATACTAGACATACTAATTAGAGATGACACCGGCACTAAGCCAGTGCGTATACGGGATTATAGTTTCCGTTTACTTTACATTACCATTTACTTGAACTTGTAATTTCAAATAATCTGTCGAATCCATTAGCGCCCTCAATTGTTAAAAAGCAAGAAAAATAAAAATACTATGGTAGGGATAATGATTACCTACAATTCGTTAAAGGCGTTACATTATTCGCCCATTTCCCAATCATATCGCGAGTATGATTGTTAAGGAAAGAGGGATTGGTCGCCCTCAATGGAATACAGCCATCATATGTATCAACAATACGATTTGTTCCATTCTTACGTCACTCACAGTTGGCCGACTGTGGCTATTTCAGGTTTATGTAGCACTAATTGTAAAACCATGCAATTGTCTTTTCAGACAGATTAGTCATGTACATTACTTTTGGCAAAGTTGTTCTGTCACATAGTATTTCTAAATTTCAAAAAACATTGCTGATTTATTTCGGGAAAATCAGCAAACCCACCCTAAATATCCTATGGATAGTAGGATCGCTACGAGAATAACCTTTTGGATTATTCCGTAACCCTTCAACTCGTGGTTGATAGGATATATTTTTATGCGGGTCGGGCTTGAGGACCGACTATGACCGCGGCCAATCAAGTACTCTCTAGTAGTTCGCTTCAATTTTTCTAACGCTTGCTGTTTCGTTGGTGTGCCCTTCCATACTGCCGCATAATTTTTTCATAATTTTAAATAACAATATAATTTAATTAAACTAATTGATAAATCAAAGAACTATTTTATGTTGCGGGGGCAAGAATTGAACTTGCAGACTCCGGCTTATGAGGCCAGATTGGTAACCTCACCTCCCCGCTATAATTATGCATTATCTGATTCTTCTTTTTCTTTTGTTTTGCTTGAAGATTTTTGTCTATGTTTCTTTTCTTTTGACACATTTGGTATTTCAGTTCCTATAGTATCTGTAATATCAATTACTGTATCCAATACACCGGAAAAGTCGGCTTTTGTTGTAACCGTATTTGATTCATTCAGGCAACTTGCATGCGCCAATACTATTGGTTCATCAAAAACAACTTTATCTACTAGGTTAGTAGAAGTATTGATTATTTTTACATTACTAACCAATCTCGCTACAGATGTTAATCTCTTTCCACATATATTACAATTCATTTATTTTCTCCTATCAAATTACAACAGAAGGCGTCTGAGGCTTAAAGCCTTCTATTTTTTAATAAATCACAACTTCAAATGCTTTGGATATTTCCTGTAAAGTCTGTCTGACTAAACTAGGATCATATGGTTTATCATTATCCAAATATACTTTATAATCCCCATCTTCTGTTCTTTTCAGTTCTATTAAAGAAAAATGGGTTGAAATTTCATTCCAGATACAATTGTAATCTGACTTTTCTTTTTCTTCCAAATATTCCAATAGCCGGACTTTATAATCTTTTCTATTTTGGCACTGTAATGCCAATCCAAAATCGGTTTTAATTTCAACAAAATTAAACTCTTCCTTTTTCAGCCTGGCCAACTCTTTGTCGGAAATTTTAAATTGCTTATCATTATCATTGTTTACAACTATTCTGACAAATTCCATTTTTCTTTCCTTTCATTTTATCTTTAATTTTAAATAACTCTATAATTTAATATAAAATTAAATGAAAAACAAGAATTATTTTTGAATTAATTTATCAAATAATTCAATATAACTGCTAACTCGATTTTTCCAATCAGACGATTTATTCCAAGGCCTTTCAAATAAAATATCATAATCATAAAATAGATTTGATGGTTTATCATCAATCAACGGATAATTCCCCAATAAATATTTATAATCAGACTCTTTACTATAACAGAAGAATTCATATTTTATATTATATCGTTCTAACCAATTAATAGTCGCAGTTGCCGACTTTGGTTTCTGATGACTTACAAATATAATTTTATATCCTTGTTTATCTAATTTGTTTAGTAATTCTATTGCACCATCATATGGAGCGGCCAAATTATTAAACACTTCTTCTGGATAATCATCAAATATAATTTTATCTATTTCATTTCGAGTCAGATTAAAACAATTGCCAATTTCTCCGTATTCTATATTGCTGGGTGGACTCGGATTTATATTAAATACCTTTGCAATATCATACCTAGCTGATACCAAATGTTTTGATAATTCATTTACTATATACACGGGCGTATCAATCACTCACTGTTCATTTGGTAAATGTTCTGGATATATCCAGAATATAGTTTTATATAAAGAACCAACAAAATCTCTAATTACACCATCTATATCAAATTTTAAGACTTTTTCTTTAGATTTTTCCTGAAAGTACTCGTTCAAATTGATACTCTACTTCCTTTTTAAAATCTGGATTGTGTTTAATTTCTCTCTTAAATTTTTTTCTGGTAATATTTAAACCTTTACATACTTTGGAAATAAGCCGTCTTTCTGGATTCAAAAATCTACCATCTTCATCTTTTTGCATAATTACTATAACTCCTTCTTCATTTTCATTTCACTCAACATATCCATAAATTTGTCTATAGGTATCCTTCTTCCACTTTGATTAACAATATCATAGTAGTCTAATAAATTATTTTCTGTAGTAGATTTATCAATCAACTCATTGAAAATGGGTCAACCTGTTTTGGGATAAAATGAATTAAAACTTTCCTCACCAATACATCATAGTTCACTAACTATTTTTAAATCGGTTTCTTCTTTTGCTACTAAATAATATCTCATTTTTACTTATTTTAAATTACGGCTATAATTTAATAAATCAATATCTAAAAAACAAGAGAAATCTTAATCAGTATTTTTAATTTCTGTTGTTGGTGTAGCATTGTTAGATTCTATGTTATTATTATTTCCTTGAATTTTCTTTTGCCAGATTTGAAACCCAGAGTATGCTGATAGCATTAAAAAGTAGAATTCTATAGCAATTTTACAAAATGCCCATGCTTCAGGTAATGAACTAACAATAGTAGAATCTTGTGATATATTTGACATAGTTTCTATAGTTTGTAATATATATGTTCAAACAAGTATTCCAACTATAATTACTGTAGATAGTATAACTGCAAAGAATTTCCGGCCTCCGAGAACTCTAAATACTTTGTTATAATTTTCATTCATTGTTATTACCCTGTAAACATTTTTATTAATAATATTATTAATGCTATTACACTGCTTGTTAATGGAATTCAAAAATATGTCAATTTTGCAGAAATTTTTGGCAAGTAGCCTTCCTTTGTACAAATATCAGAATATATCTTTTCTATTTTGCCGGCTATTCCATTTGTTACAGTTGCTAATACTTTATCAGATTGAGACATTATTTTTTCTGAATTTTCTGCTACTATTTTTATTTCATTGAAAATTTTAGTATTTATTTCTACTGATTTAATTATAGCATCAACTTGTGACTTTGTCATCTCCTCATCTGTTTTTTGTTTATTATAAATTATTTGATTAATCACTTCTGTTATCAATTCTATATCCTTTTTGGTTAATGACATTCCTGCTCCTTTCTTAGTGTTGAGTGCATGTTACTAATTTCATTCAATTTACCCAGTCATTCTTTAAATTGTTTTATACTTTGGGCTCCATATTCTGTAAACCTATCAATATTTGCATGTTTCAAATAATTATTTACTTGAAGTATATTTAAAAAAGTAAAATACATTGTATCAAAATCAAATGGTTTTTTAATTATTCCATCTACTCCTATATTTAATAGTTTTGATAAGCAATCTTTATCTAGATGAATTTCAGTTATAGCGAATACAGATGTTACTATGCTTTTTTCTTTAAGTCACTCTAAAAAATTTATTCCATCCAGATATTCATTTAAATGAATATCAACTAAAAAAATTGCTGGTATTTTTTTATCTTGTAATAATAATTGTTCTATTTTTTCTTTTGCGAGTTCTACATTTTTTGATGATATAATTTTATCTATGTTATCAACAATATGCTCACTCAACAGCCAAGCTTTTAGTAACCCAACTATTTTTATATCATTATCTAATATAAATATATCGCACATATTCCTCTTACATTATCATTATCATTTTTGGTACAAATCCCGATCCTGATCCAGATTCTTCAGCACCCCAAGAACCGCTTAAAGGCTCAGGATCAACATAAGAACGGACGAAAGCATTATCAACTTCATTTGTAAGGAAGTAAGAATCGAATAAACGCTCTGTCCATGCAAAACATTTCCCCAGAGTAAACGGCTTGATCGATGCTATCGGAATTGATACTAAGTCGTGGAAATATGTATTCGTTAATATACTAATTCCATTGTTCAATACGTCAGCATACAGATTTATACCATCGCTCCAAATTTGAAAACTCAAAGCGTCAGAAGTGTTCAATTGAAAATTTCTCGCCGCGCTTTGCCAGCCGTATCCATTCCAGTATTGCAACACGCCCGAAGTATCCATATATTTAATTGATATGTTTATGCCTGATCTTGTAATCCCGAAACGAAATAAATTAATTACATACCCGCTTATTCTTGGAGTCCATGTAATACCATCCGGCGAAGTCATAACCCTATTGCCCACCCCGGATGAAGCTACGGCGACGAATAAACCATTGCCATAACAGACGCTCGTCCAATTAATATCAGCCGGACTTGCCTGTGAAGTCCAGTTAATCCCATCCGGCGATGTCATTATACGGTTGCCAGTGCCAGTGATTGCAGTGGCAACATACAATCCATCCCAGTAACAAACCCCTCTCCAGCTATTTGCAGCAGCTGCAGTTTGAAATGTCCAGTTAATCCCATCTGGCGATGTCATTACACGATATGCTCCATAATAACCAACTGCTACAAATAATCCATTGCCAAAACATACATTTCTAAATTCATTGAATCCAGGCATACTTTGGCTTGTCCAGGTAATTCCATCTGGAGATGTCATTACACTATTAGAATAAGTACCGCTTGCGCCTACAGCGACAAATAGACCATTGCCATAAGTTACTCCACTCCACGTTATATCAGCCGCACTTGCCTGGGAAGTCCAGTTAATCCCATCCGGCGATGTCATAACCCTGTTGCCCTCCCCGGATGAAGCTACGGCGACGAATAAACCATTGCCATAGCAGACGCTCGCCCAACTAATATCAGCCGCACTTGCCTGGGAAGTCCAGTTAATCCCATCCGGCGATGTCATAACCCTGTTGCCCTCCCCGGATGAAGCTACTGCGACGAATAAACCATTGCCATAGCAGACCGATTCCCAGGCAAGGTCAGTCGCGCTTAACCTTGGCATCCAATATTTACCTTCAGTCGATGTCATAACCTTACCGGTTTTAGTTACGGCTACGAATATACCATTGCCATAACAGACACTACTCCAGTTATAATCCGAGTTGTTCAAACCAAATATTTGTTTTATACTCTCAACATCGTACAATGCCCATTCCATAATACCAGTACCAACAGGCACTATATTGCCATTAGCCCGGATAAACTTATTCCAATCGGCAATTACATTTCCCGAAGCCCACCCATCGGTAACTAAAGCGCCGCCAGTATTTTTATATTTTCCTGAAGCATGAGAAAATACCGAAGAACCAACCTGGAGTTCGTCTAAATTTCCACCCACACCGTCTGCGGCTTTTAAAAATGTATTTAGTATATCACTGGTTGTTACCGCACCTGATTTCCCATAATACAAATAAATGGTTTTTGCGACGGTACTAAGATCGCCCGGTATTTTGACCCAGATAAAAGCAAAATCATTATCTGCTTTATATTCTATCCAATAATCCAATAAGGTTTGTCCATCATCGGAGGTAATGCGAATATCGCTAAAATCCGATTCGCAATGTCCATCTAAACTCACCTGATCTTCAAACAGATCTCCAGACTGAGCAATCCCAATACCACTAACCAAATTGGCATTCATCGCAGAATAGTAAAGTCGCTCCCTGCCATTAATTAGAACCCTATTCCCCTCCCCATCTACGACAGGGCAGGTTCTATAAGCATATTTGTCATCCCATTGTCCCACCGGGCCGGTTTCAATTACAAGCCCATTATTTGTCCAGGTATTCATATCCGTTGATGTTAATTGCATAACATCATAAACGTCTACACCCAGGCGCTTTCTGATGCAATACATATAATATGTGCCATCATACTTAGATATATCTAAATGTCCACATCCGGCCTCATAGATGGCATCGGCGGATAAACTTATTACAGGATTACCAACGTGCCTTGCAAAGTTCTCTATGTCATTTGTTACATTATTCCAGGTAAATGTAGCATATCCGACCGGCCCCTGATTTACGGCTGTGTTTACTCCATAAAAAAGATAAAATACTCCTGCTGAATAATAAAGTGTCGGATATTGGACTCTGGACTGAGCGTTAAGCCGTTCCCAGGCTTCCCCGCCCGTGTCAGAACCCATCAAAATAACAGGATCAGTGTTTCCATTAATTGCAATGCCATCATACTCTGTCCATGTTTTGCCATCTGACGAATATGCAAATGCCAGCGCCCATGCCGAACCTGTCGTAGGCCCCCAAACCATAAACCATTTATTATAATCCGCAACGTAGATCATATCAGGATCAGCATCATAAGCATACGCTCCGTGATTTATGACCGGATTGGTTATACCATCGTCAACCCAATTAATTCCATCATTACTACGACGGATGCAAGGGTGCTCATTGGCCTCCGGTGGATAGGGTGTATAAGACATCCAGTATTTATACCCATCAATTCCTGAAGGGAAATAATGTACGTCGGGATGAAGTTGGCGCATTACAGGATTACCTGAATATTTTGCAAAGGGATCAGTGAAATTCTTATGAACCTTAATCCGTATCGGATAGTTAGTACCAGCCCCAGCCGCCGGATTAATTGTATGTGATCTGCGATACTTCCAACCAGATAACCAGTCAGCCATTATTCACCCCTTATATTTGGATTTCCATCCAGACAACTAATCCCTTACCGGGAGTAGTTTGGATTCCATCAATATCAACTGTAATAATATCATTGGCTGCAATATCGGGCGTCTCAACAACCGGCTGTGTTTCTGCGGTTGCAGATGTTTTTTCCTCACTTTCAATAGTAATCGGTGTGGACAGAATTGATACGCCATTTTTATTAATATCAATCGTCAGTAGTCCGGTTACACCGGCTACATCGGTATATGCGCCAACAGATATAACCGTAAATGCAGAAGGAAGTCGAAAATCACCACCAACACCCGCTTCAATTGCCTGATCAGTAGCCTTATCAATTAATCTAATTTCAATTATTGGATTATGTCTGCTTGCCGCCGCATTCAATTCAGCAGCCGTAGCAGTTACCTGCGTCTCTGCACCACTTGTACCAATCCAAAGTTGAGTTACTTTTGCAATTCCAATGTTAGTATTAGCATCAGCAACAACATTCTTACTTGCAATAACCACCCCTGCACTACCAGATACTGATTCTAAAGTAGTTACCCTCGTACTAAAACTACCTGAATTTAGCACTAAATTTGCTATACTAGAACTAAATGACCCGGATGCAGTTTCTAATACTACCACTCTATTTTCAATACTGCTTGAAAATACTGATATATCAACTCCATCTACTGTTCCTGTTATTAATATGTCTCCTGTAAAAGTAGAATTACTAGCAGTCAAATTGCCTTCAACTGATAAATAACCAGATGCTGAAATATTTCCAGCAACAGTTAATTTTTCAGGGGGAGTATTACTACCAATTCCAAAATATCCAGAACTAGAAATATACAAAAAATCATTATTGACATCAAAACTACCAGTTATTGATAAACTGCCAGTTACTTCGTGAGTATTATCTAAAGTATTTCCTCACTTTGTTGACCCACTAACATATGATATTGATGAAGATATTATATGATATTCATTTGCATATATGTTTCCAGTAATTCTTAAATTTTTATTTCGTATATATACATCACCAGTAGGATAATCTTTGGAATATAAACAACTTCCAGAATAATACCAACCATTTGTGCGTTCTACTTTTGTGCCGCTCATTTATATTCTCCTATCTAACATACGCATATGTTATACTATCACCAGTAACAGTAGAATCAATATATAATTTACTTAGATTATCTATTTCAAATGTTACTGAATCACTAGGTCATAATGCTATTCCACGTCTATTTGCAATTGCTGCTACAACAGTAGAACTACCAATTGTGATAACTCCAGTATTTGTTTCTTTGGCTTCTATAGTTACTTCGTTACAAGATATACTTGGTAATGCCTGACTAGTTCCTGCGGATGCAATTGAAGCCGAGCCATCCCCAATTAAAGTATTTGATGTTTCTCCCCCAACAACTACAAGACTACCAGAATCATTTACTCGAATTGGCATTGCCAATGATTCAGAATTCATAGGAGTAATTGCACCACCAATAATTCTAGGTGTGATACTCATTCCGCTTGTGTCTGGGAAATAATTATAATTTTTTGACAATTTAGTTCTCCATAAAAAAATTAAAAATTTATATAGGAGAGGATAAACAAATAATAATGATTATATTTATAAAACCTATTGTATAGCATTTTGTGTCTGTCCTCTGCTACTACTTAAATAAATATATAGATTTTCAAAAAAAAATATCTGAATAAATAATTATAAAAATTATTGTGAACTATATTATATATAAAAAAAACAGAAAAAAATTATTTATATAAGATGAAGCATTTTACAAAATATCTAGATGGATTGACACACGCAGAATTAAAAGGATTTAAACCAGCTAAATTGGTTAATCCTGATGAAATATTAGCAATGCAAGTTAATGATGAGTTTTATATAGACAATGTTCTAGTAGGATATCCGGGGGATTATGTTGTAATAAATTCTTCTGGGATATTAGAACAAGTTAGTAAACAAGGATTTGAAAAAAAATATAAATTTATTTAAAATTTTTCTTTTTTCTGTAATATTTTTATATTAAATTATAGTGTTAATTAAAATAAAGAAGGAAATTGAAAAATGAAAAAGTTTAAGGTTTTGTGGAGAGCAAATAGAAAAGAGCAAAGTATGACTTTTGATACCAAGCAAGATGCTCAAGCATTCATTGATAAAATAAACAAAGAAGTCCTTTTTGAAGCTGAAATTAGAGAAATAGACAAGAAAAAATAATTAATTTATAATCTAAATAAAAAAATTATCTAATATTAGTCTTATCTAAAACAATATTTTCTAAATAATAATCACGTTTTAATTTATTTATTTTTATTCTAATATGCTCGTATTCATAAGTACCAGCAGAATTGATTGAATCTAAAATTCTAGAAATCATTTGAATAAACATACAATTATCAACTCCTAATAACATTGGAGTAGCAAATAATGTAACATCCATTTCTTTAATATTTTTTATATTCGGATTATATAATACTCTTTCATTCATATCATATATAGTTAACTTTTGCTCAGTACTAATATAATTTAAAACAGCTGCACTATATACTCTTTTCTTATCAAAAATTATTATTTGACTTAATCAAGGTTCAATCACTCTTAGTAATTCATTAAAATTGCCCGGCTCTATAGCATCAACAGTATCTATTACTAATTGAATTTTGTATTTGTTTCTTATTATCGGATTCATATATGCATCATGTTCAACCATTGAACCCCATTTTCTGATAAAGTTCCTCTCGCCTTTATAGTTTGTTTCTTGTCATTCTTTTGAATTATGCCCTATGCCATCCTTGTAACGAGAGCCCCTACAAGTCAAGTGGTAGACAAAAGCATTCCATGATTGAATTAATTTATACCCATTCAAATAAAATCTATTGAAAATATCCGAATCTTCTCTCGACTGCGGAGCCAGTAAAAAATCGTGACCCCCAATTTCATTGAAATCAGTTTTGCTAATTAATCACGGAGCAAATGCACCATTTGTTATATTTGCTTTTTTGTTTATTTTACTTGTAACAAAATTTAAAAATTCTTTTTCTTTAAAATCAGTTACATTTATGCCAAAGTCTTTTACAATCTTTTCTGGTCCTTGAGGATGTAATGGGGGTTCTATTCTAGTAGCAGATATAACAGTTCTTGGTTTATGTACTTCTAATAATTTCTCTACAAACATTGGGGCATAATACATATCAGAGTGACCAATTATACATAATTCATTACTGGCCATTTCTATGCCTATATCATACAATATAGTATGTCCAAGTCTTTCATTGGAATCATTTCTGTATAATTTAACATTTTTATCTTTTTTAGATATTTCTAATAATCATTCTCAAGTACCATCAGTTGAAGCATCATCTAATAATACTATTTCGTGTTCATAGCCATTATTTTTTCTAAATGAATCATATGCTCATTTTAAATATTCTAAAGTATTTCTTGATGGTATAATTATTGAAACTTTATTACTATTTGTTAAATCCAAATTCATCTTTTCCTCTTAATTCACTTTCATAATTACTAGAATTATCTAATTTTTTTCTCATGTTATTTAATCTATTTAATGCAGCATCATATTCATCCCCAAATACTTCTACTGAAAATAATAATTCTTTTACATATGCTAATGAGAATCCTTTAGTATCTTCTACAATTTTATCAACTATTGTTTCATCATCTAATAATTTTCTTGCTTTATTATTAATGTATATTCTTCTGTGTTCATCTGTTGGCAATCCAATGTATTCTACTCTATCAAACCTAGATGGGCGATTAATAAGTCTATCTGGTAGTTTTTCTGGGTAATTCGTAGTTGCTATTACTATAGTATTTACATGTGGGATACTACCGTCTAAGTATTGTAATAAAGTCTGCTCATCATCTTTATGTTCAATTATAGCATCTATATCCTCGATGATAACCATAATTTTTCTATCTGGCTCAATTTGTCTAAAATTGTATATTAGTTTAGCTAAATTTTCATTATATCTAAATATAACATTTCCAGAATTGATAAATTTATCCATCAGTAATGAAATTAAACATGTTTTACCGCCGCCTGGTGGACCATGTAATAAATATCCTCTTTTGTGTGATTCCCCTCTACTAATATATTCACTTTTCAATAACCAAAATTTATCAAATTCATTAATGATAGTATGTTGTATTGTATCTTTGAAATCTATAATTTCTTTTATATCTATACTTAATTTTTCAAAGAAATATTCTGATCTACTGTTACTTCATGAGCATTGATAGAAGCCTGAAGGCAATTTATTAACAGTATTTGTAGTAGGAAAGAAATTATTTCCAGCAGTGATTAAATATTGTGTAATCTTACTACAGCTTAATCCACCATCATCTTTAATCATACTATCTTTTTCACACGGAGCAGGAGTAGCATCAGGAGGGGGGTAATGTTTTTTTAGTTTTTTTGCAGAATCGATGATATTACCCATCATTTCTTGTGTGACTTCTACTTCTATAATTTCATCATAATCTTCTTTTTGTATTTGCATTATAATATTCTTCTCCTATCTTCCCTCATGCCCATATCATTTTGGTTCACCATATGATTTTCCATTTACTCTATAACATTTCTGTAGCATACACATTCCGTCATAAAAATGGATTGAGAATAAACTATTTTCAAAATCATCCAATTCCTCAAATTTACGAAGATGTTTTGCCTCTGTTGCATCTTCCCCTTTATATGCCCATACATTTACTTTATCGCACAATGATTTTAAAAAATCCATTGACGTTATATCACTTTTTAATTTAATCAATCCGGTTTCTTTTCCATAAGTAGATTTTTCCCTATCACAATTATATTCTGGTCAATAAGAATGAAATGTGTCTTCTATAACATATGTTCCACCATTTTTTAACATTGGAAATAGTGTTTTTAAAGAAAATATTGTTTGATAACTTTCATGCCCGCCGTCATCTATTATTAGATCAAACGGGCCATACTTTTCATTAATGTTATGTAAGAAAATAGAATCACACTGATCTCCTAATTCTACAAATATATTGCTACTAGGATCTTCGAATTGCTTACAATATTCATCAATATCTATCCCTACAATTTTAGAATTTGGAAAATACTCTTTTCACATATATAATGAACCGCCATTATATACACCAATTTCTAAAATATTTGGTATTTCTTCCTGTAAACTAGATAAGAATGAATCATAAACATCAAAATAATGCGTATGCTTAATTAATGCTCCTAACATTCTATTATCTCTAGCTTGGCTTACTGTTTTCATTTTAAAGTTTTCCTTCTAAGATATTTATAAAATAATGATATATACCATCGGGCATATATATTTCATCTAAGTACATTTTAAATTTTACTGAATATCCTTTCTTTTCAAAAGTATCTATATCATATCAACTAATATGCTCGCCTCTGCAATCATCTTTAGTTGTCACTGTTGATAAAAATAATCATTGACAATGTTCGAGTAGATTATCTAAAACAATATAATTGGCTCCTTCTTCAATATGTTCTATTGTTTCAAAAATAGTTATCACATCAAAGCCTTTATCAACCGGTTGTAATATGAAATCTCTTTGAACTACTTCTATATTTGAGTAATTTTCATAATTTATTCTTGCACTAATAATACCAGATTCTGAAAAATCATATCCAGTATACTTTCAATCAGGTAAGTATTTGTTAAAGTAATATAATGATTTCCCGTCGGCGCAACCAACATCTAATAATGTTTTATTTTTGAAAAAATTATTATTATCTAATAATATATCTTTTGTAATTTTTCAATAAGAATTCTCCGTGCACTCTTTACTAGATAAATCATATTCTGCTAAATGCTTATTACTTCAGTACTCTGCAGTATTTATTCCTCTATTCATTATCCTAAATACTCTGTCTCTTCTGCTAACTTTTGAATTTCAAATGGCCAAAATTCTATAGAGACAACATCGACTTGTGCTTCGAAGTCCTCACAATCACAACACTCAACTATTACCGTTCCATCTTCAATATAATACCAAGTTACAACGCCATTCTTGTTTGACAGAATTTTAGATCCAACTGGTAAATTTGCGGTTCTTGTAATTCTATTTCTAATTGATACACGTTCTGTTTGCATAAAAACTCCTTTTGATTTATTATAAAAAATTAACATTACTATAAAAAACTTATACAACACCTTCCCAAATAATCATCCCATCTTTGCCATGCAATCTCCAAGTCTTGCCATCGAAACTCGGAACTAATCCACGATTCCATAAATCGATGCCTGGTTGGAGCGGATTTTCACCGGGTTTATGTTCAATATACTTCCATTCTTGTAAATTAAAGAATGATGAAATATAAGCCCGGACCGAAGCCCAGACCGAAGCCCAGACCGAATCCCCGACTGAAGCCCTGACCGAATCCCAGACCGAAGCCCGGACCGAATCCCCGACTGAAGCCCCGACCGAGTTCCAGACCGAGTTCCGAACCGGAGCCCGGACCGAATCCCACTTCTTAAGCAATTCTAAA
>Ga0265297_10006218_pt1 | contig 17506 bp, 20 predicted proteins | sample Munlanlwell13791_FD_192502 | JGI IMG/M metagenome (GOLD analysis project Ga0265297, IMG submission 192502) | Leachate microbial communities from a municipal landfill in Southern Ontario, Canada - Leachate well 137-91 | ecosystem: Engineered > Solid waste > Landfill > Unclassified | place...
GTGCTCCGTGGCCTCGCTCATCTCCGCGTAGCAGCGTTCCAGCGCGTCGGTAGCCACGGCGATCTGTGCCAGCATGGCATCCCAATCCGGTTCCACTACAGGCGGCTCAGGCTCACCGCCGCCGTCCGTTGGCACAGCGCGGACCATGTGCACCGCGGCCCCATCGCCTGTCAGGGTGAACCGCCGATCCTCTACCGTCACGTCCAGCGTATCCCACAGCCCCGAACCCGTGCCCGCGAGCATCGTGGCCCCGCCGTCCAGCGAGAGCCAGTGGCCCGGCTCATCAAGCCAGCGGATAGCCACGTCGTAGGGCCCCTCGGCGGCTAGCGTAATCTCGAATGTTGCGCTTGTGATGCGCCGACACTGGCGCGACTCGGGGGCATCGCTTGGGCCAACGTCCTCGTAGCGCGGCGCGTCGGCGTCGTCCAGCATGTGCATGAAAAAGTCCCAGTTGCCCGGATGGCCGCTACACCCGTAAGGCAAGTACGTCCCGTCCGGCTGTTTCTGTGTCCAGCGCTTGACGGGATACTCCATGTCTCGCAGCACGCACCACGCATCAGGCGATGTGGCCGCCGTGACGTTGGTATGGTCGCGGATGAATTGCACCTGTTCCGGCGTGAGCTTGTCGAGCAGGCCGCTGTGAATATCCACGGCCACGGGATGGTAGTGGAGCGCCGAATAGATGGCCCACCAGTATTTTTTGGGATCCATGTAGCCATAGGCCGACTCGACCCATGTGGGATAGCCAAAGTCCACAGCTTCCTGCATGGCGTCCCAGCTACCCACAAAGTTGTCGTAGCCCTGCCAGCTATCCATGTCGTGGATGAACCCGCCGTTGTGTTTCGCGCCCTGGCCGTTGGCCGTCGCATACCGCGCCAAGTCCGCGCGCCCCTGGCCGTCCGAGACCACGAAGTAAACTGGCGTCTTGGTAAAGGCGGCCTTGTGCCAGTCGCTATAGGCATAGCACAGTTGGCCGAAACGATGATCCTGGCCGCTAGAGAATGGCGGCTTGTCGGGTTGGTTCTCGATGTCCAGCCCCGGCCCGGCAAAGACCGCATCGAACACGCCGTCATAGCGCGCGCCGAATGCGGCCACGAATTCGGCCAAGTATTTCCACCATCGGCTTTGGTCGTTATAGTACGGGATAGCCGCCGTCTTGGTCACGTCCCCGACTGTAGCCGTTACGATCTTGCCAACAGGCCGCCCGTGCATCGTGGGCCGATTCATGCCGTCATAGACCCAAGCCGGGGTGCAATCAGCGAACGACTCCCAGCCGTCCAGCTCCGATAGGTGCGTGGCGATAGCGAAGGCTTTGGGCTTGTCGCCTTGCTTGTCTAGCCATGCGTCGATGATGTCCCAGTTGTACTCTCCCGGCCCGGTGTGCAGGCGCTCCCAGCGGTCGAAGCCATAGGCTCCGTAACCGTCCTGGGCGCCAGCCCACTCGAAGAACTTGTAGATATTGCTCACCCTCTCCCCTCCCTAAGCTGCCGCCATTACCGGCGCGGTCAAATAACCCCACCACAACATTTCCACCCGGCACACCGCTTGCGCCGTCGTCACGTCGCTCCCGTCCAGGTCGATCGTCAAGTTAAACGTTGTCACCGTGTTGCTCGTCAACGTCACCGTCGGCGTCACCGAGGCGATGCCTCGCGTCGCACTGCTCGATTCCGTCGCTCCCCCCTCGCTGATCTCGCCCACCGCGCCGTAATCCGTGCCGTTGGCGATGTTGATGCGCTGGAACACGCAATGCTCCCAAACGATGGCCAAGTTCGTGGCGTTGTTGGCGATGGCATGCCCGCACAGGCTCGACACGTCGCACACGAACCCCCCGCCGTCAGCGCTCCCCGTCTCGTCCGTCGTCGTCACCGTAAAGATCGCCGTCGCGCTGTTGTCCGCGATCCCCGTCTTGGTAAATACGGCCGTCCGCCGGTAGGTGCCCGCCGTGCCCGTCAGGAGGCCGCGCTCCAGGTAGTTGACGCGGCTTTCCAGCATCCTGATGCGCTCAAGGAGCGTCGCCTGCGTGGGCATTACACGCCACCTATCATTTCCGGCTCCACCGTCTCTACCCCATCGGCGTCGACCCGAACATTGACCGCCGTTATTTTCACGTCATCCTGGTATGTCATCCCGTAGCGGTCCGTCTTAATCGTCACCAGGTCCCCGATGTCCCATGGATCCTTCCATGTCTTGGCCAGTGGCATGGCCTCCATCCCCTCGGTCACGGCCATTTCTTTCAGCCGCATGTCCCCGATGTAGTCGACCGCGGTATTGTCCTCGTAGCTGCTGGCCGACTCCCATCGCTCGCGGCGCTTGTAAGCGGTCACATCCCCCGCCGTGCTGCGCTCTCGCACCGCTGTGGCCCCGCCAACATAGACATAGTTATAGTGCCCCATCGTGTCCTTGCTGTATCCCACCCGGCTGTAATTGCGCCGGTCGAGGGAGAGCACCGCGTCGGTGTTGACGCCGTTACCAAAGGTGCGATCCAGCCCCCACTGTGGATAGCCCGTCTGGAACTCGTACCCCGTCGCCGAGGGCACGCAGCGCCAGTCGAACCCCCCCAGCTTTTGCAGCTTTTGCACCTCGTCCAGCAAAATCTCATAGCTGGGTGTCTCCGTCCACGAGCTGCACGCCCCCGCGTCTGCCTGCACCGTCAAATCGCTGAATTGCCGCGCCGCGATGTCCGCCGTGCTGCTCGCGTGGTGCGTCACATAGGCTTTGGCCAGGTCATCGGCCTGGTCGGTGCGCTCGTCCGTCGCACTTCCCGCGCTGGGCACGATCAGTCGCCAATCCAGGTATATCCCCCCGCCCAGGCAGTCGACTTGTATGGTGTCGTCAGTCGCGTTGATCCCAATATTCCACGAGGTTTTCAGGATGGTGCCGCCGAATTGCAGCGCGCCGTCACGGTAAAGCAGGATGCGGTTCATGGTGATGAGTTGCGCCAGTTTGCTGCTCGACGGCACTATCTCCAGCGTGCATGAGTCGATGCCGTTGATAGCGATGCGGTAGTCGATGCTCCGAAAGTCGGCATAGTTAGACGTGTTCGCTAGCACCGCTCGCATAGCATAAGCATCGTTAAGGATGTGGACGACGTATGTGGGCATCCCTATACTCCCAAGAATGGCACCGGGTGAACGACGACGATGCTGCTTGGTGTGCCGCTCGTGCTTGACCACTGGAGCGCGTTATCCCCCACCGGCATAGGCCAAAACTCCGCATCGGTGTCCATCGTGCTGATGATGTCTGTGGAGGTTGCCCCGTCGTAGTAATACATCTTGGCCTGATCCATCCTGACGCGGATGTACTTCGTTGCGCCTATAGCAATGGTCTGTGTCGTTGACCAAACCTTGCTCGTGGTGTTGTTCGTGAGGTGCAAGCCCACGACTGTAGCGGACGCGCTACCGTATACAAAGATGTCGGGCCATACCACCGCATGCCCCGCGTTCGTGACCGTTTTCGGGTTTGTGCCTGTGGCCCATGCGGTCTGGTATGTGGCGGTGTTCCATTCAGGGTAGAAGAACGGGTCCGGCGCATAGAAGCTGATATTCACGACGGCATTTGTTCGCCCCCGCAATTCCATGTCCGAGACGCCCGTACACCAGCAGTTGATCTCGCGGTATTCGGGAAGCGCGCCCGTGTAGGGGCGCAATATCCGCAGCCTGTATGACACAAGATCGTTGTTTGTGACCGGGTAGAATGGCGAGAGGCCCGCTAGCATCGCCACGTAGGCTGTGTCTAAAGCGATGATCGACGCGGCTTTGATGAGGATGCTTATTTCCATCTCGCGCGGCGCAAGGTAAGGCACGGCGATATTGTGCTGCGGAACGACGTTGGCCGTATAGGGCATCTCTTGCCCCGCTATAATCATCCCGTTGGAATACGGCGCACGAAACCCCGGAATAGCGACCTGCTGAAACCCGAAGCCACGCATCCCCAACAGTATTTGTGTGGTTGACGTGATGGAATAAGGGGATGCGCCCCAGTGATAGTATACGAATCCATAGGTCGTATCAGTGCCCATTAGTAGCGCCTCATCCTCGCTCGCCATTCCAGCGACTCGGCCACGTCGCGCATGTTCGGAGGCCCGCCGTTTGGCCGTTGGTCGATGTAGGTCAGGTTGTAGTTGGCCGCCTCGCGCGCCTGCGCCTGCGCCCTCTCGCGTATCCCCCCTACCCCGGCATAGGCCAAGCCCCCGCGCATCGTCATGGCCGTCTGCATCTCATTCATCGCAGCGCGTATCTGGCCGATAGTGTCGGTGATGCCCAGGCCCAAGCCCCTACCAAACATCTGCCCCACCTCTAGCCGCGCGCGCTTGGATGGCGAGGCGATGCCCAGCGTCTGCTTGGCGCTCGTCAGCGCTGCTTGCGCCGCTTGCTTTGCCGCCGTCTTGATCGCCCCCGCCCCCGCGGTGATGCCCGCCGCGATGCCGTCCGCGATGCCCTTGCCGATGCTGGACCAGGAGAAGGCGGCAAAAATGGCCAGGATTTGCGTAGGGATCGGGCGGAGCGCCGCAAGGATGCCCCTGGCGCCCTCCTGTATGGCCTCTACCGCATCGGCCATGCTGCCCGCAACGCTCTCGGCGAACGCATCCAGCGCCCCGGCCACGCTATCCGTTGCCGCTCCGCCGCCCAGCTTGCCCAGTGTCCCCAGCCCCGCCTCTACGGCCTCAAAGATCGTGGTGGTTATGCCCTTGAACTCTACGGCGCTCGCAAGCGCATCGCCGCCCAGCTTGGCCGTCAGGCCAACAATCGCCTCCACAATGTAGGTGATGGCCGTCTCCAGCGCTGTCCACTCCGCCGCGATGTCGATGTCCTTATCTAGCGCCTCCAGCTTGGTCAGCGCGTCCACCGCCGGGCCTATGAGCCCAATCACCTGCTGTACGCTAGTGCTAAACTCTACCGCCTGGTCCAGCGCTACCTCGATCCACTGCATGGTCATGCGCTGAATCGTCTCGATGAATAGGTTAACCGCCGTCTCCAGAATTGCCGCTTTAGCCGGGAGGTTCGTCACCTCGGGGAAATCGACGAAAGCGGCCAAGGCTTGTAGCCCCGGCCCGATCAGCCCGATCACCTTGCCCGCCGTCTCTGCGAACTCTACTGCGGCGCCCAGGGCCACGCCCGCCCAGAAAGCCGCCATGCGCTGGACATAGAACACGAATATGTTGATGGCCTCTTCCAGGAAAGCCGCTTTTTCTCGCAGGTTCCCTACTGCCGGGAAATCGACGAACGTAGCCAGCGCCTGTACCCCTGGGCCAATCAGGCCGATCACTTTTTGAGCCGTTTCGGCAAATGTAGCCGCCGCGTCGAGCCCCACGCCCGCCCAGAAGTTGGCGATGCGCCAAACGTAGTACACGAACAGGTTGATGGCCTCTTCGAGGAAAGCGCTTTTCTCTCGTAGGTTTCCCACGGCGGGGAAATCGACAAAGGCAGAGAGTGCCTGTACGGCAGGACCGATTAGCACAATCACCTTTTGAGCCGTCTCCGCAAACGTCGCGGCTGCGTCCAGGGCCACATCCGCCCAGAACACGGCCACGCGATTGATGTAGTAGATAAAGATGTTGAGGGCCTCTTCGAGCAGCTCCGCCTTGCCGCGCAGGCCTTCGATTTCCGGCATGTCGGCCATGGCCGCCATCGCAGAGACAGCAGGCCCTATCAAGCCGACGATCTTTTGCGCGTCACCCGAGAGCTTGGCCGCGGCCTTGAGTCCCTTTTCGCCCAGGATCAGGGCCGCGTTGTTGATGGCCGTTGCTGTAACCACGATGGCCTGTTGTAGCGCAGCGCCGAACGGCGCCATGTCGGGGATGGTTTCAATGGTTGCCAGGTCGTTGAGCACCTGCCCTAGCGTGCGCAACAACTCGAAGATCTGCTCAATCTTGCCAGCCAGGTCTCGCGCATTGTTGATCGTCGAGGTCTTGACCTCTTTGGCCGCCTCGGTGATGGCGCGGCTAAAGCGGATGATCGACTCTTTCAGCGCCGCGGCCCACATCTCCAAGTTGGGGATACCGCCCTCGGTTTTCTCGACCTTGTTCATTTGGTGGAAGGCGCTCGCCAGGTCTTTCAGATCCTTGGCGATGTCCCGCACCGCCAAGCCAAAGCGGCTCAGGCTATCCAGGTTGGCGCCCTTGAGGGTAGAGCCGAACTTGACGAACTCGCCTACGACGTTCACCATCGCCTCACCGATGCCCACCAGGCCAAGCTCTAGCGGCGTCGGGGAGCCCGGTTTCAGCCATGCAGGGAGCTTGTCTTTGAGAGCGTCCAGCTTGCCCGCGAACCCCTGGAAATACCCCGTCACCTTGTCGATCTTTTCGCCCATGGTGCCCAGCGCCGTGGTCAGCGGGAGGATCAGCTTGTCATGCAACCATTCCAGGACGGGATTCAGGCCCTTCTCTATCTTGTCGGTTAGCGCGGTTGCAGCGGGCACTAACTTATCCTGGAACCACTCGGCCAGCGTTTGCACGGCGGGCACGACGGTATCGTTGATGAAACCGCCTACGGCTTCGAGCACGACCTGGAACTTGTCGCCCAGCCATTCCACCACCAGCTGTAACGCCGGGACCAAGTTATCGTTAAGCCAATTGCCCACCGCTTGAATCGCTGGCAGCAAGACGTTTTGCCAGAGCCCGGCCAAAGCGGTAAGGGCCAAGCTCATCGCCGCAAACCAAACGTCAACGATGGCCTGGAAAAGCGGTATCAGGTGGTCATTGATCCATGCCCACACGCCCTGGATCGCCGGAAGTAGGGTGTTCGTCCAGAAACCGGACACGGTAGCGATCGCCGCGGGGATGTTCGTGCTCAGCCAGTTCCATATCGTTTGGAAGGCCGGAACCAGCGTCTCGGTGATCCAATTGCCTACCGCCTGAATGGCAGGGAGCAGGGTGTTGGTCCAAAAGCCGGAGAGCGTGGCTATGGCAATGGGGATATTCGTCTGGAACCAGAGGACAATGTTGTCGATAATCGGCTTGAGCGTGTCATTCCAGAACGCCGTCATGAAGGTGCGGATACCGCCCCAGTCCCGAGACCACGCTATAGCCAATAGCGCAATGGCTCCGATAATCAGCAGCACCGGCCCTATCAGCGCACCGATAGCGGCGCCCACGCCGCCCAGCAGCGGCCCCAAGGTGGTGAAGATGGTGATGGCCGAACCCACGGTGGATAGCAGCGTGCCCAGCACCAGGAGCAGCGGCCCCACAGCGGCCAACACCAGGCCGATCTTGATCGCCCAGTCCCACACCGCCGGGTTGAGGTTGCTGATCTTATCCAGCAGTCCACTGATAGGCCCCTGGAGCAAGTTGGTCAGGGCCGTGATGAGCGGCCCGCCCGCCTTGATGGCAATGGTCTCCAAGGCGCCGCCAAGTTGCTCCATAGCGGCATTAAAGCCAGTGGTACGGGCAGATGCCGACTCTTCCACTGAGGCGGCAGAGCCGATGGCCGCTTCCATGTTCTGCCAGCCCGGTATGCCCTCGGCAAGCAGGGTGTTCATCGCCTTCATGCCATAAGTGCCCGCCAGGGTTTGCACCGTCTGATTGCGGAGTTCCTCTGTCATCTTGGTGGTGACAGTAACGGTCTGTCCCTCTTTCGCCTTGAGCCCCTCCATCTCGAAGACGGTCGTTTGCAGGGCTTTGTCCACCTTCTTGAGTTCTGCTTCCCGCTCCTTGAGCGTGGCATTGCCCAGCAGAGTGCCGTTGCGGATGGCCAGGTCTTTCTCGGCCAGAGACGCCCGCCGTTCCTCTAGCTTGGCGAGTTGCTTGGCTTCTTCGCCGGTCAGCGCAGCGCGCTCCGATGTAAGCACATTGCCCACCTTGAGGGCGCTCGACAAGTCGCCCAGTATGTCGGGCATGGCGCGCATCTTGCCGTCGGCGTCGTACATGGCGATGCCCAGCATATTCCACGCCCCGGTTACGTCGTCCGTTTGGCGCATCATGTTGGTCAACATACTCTTAAGCGCCGTGCCTGCCTCGGCCCCAGCGATGCCGCGCGAGGAGAGGATACCCAGCGCCGTGTTGGTCGTCTCCAGGGACATGCCGAACGTGGCCGCTGTGGGGCCAATGTTGGCCATGGCCGCCGTCAAGTCACTAACGCTGGCCACCGAGGCGTCAGCCGTGCGCACGAATGAGTTGGCCACCCGGCTGGCCTCGTCGGCGTCCAGGCCGAAGGTCTTCATGGCGATGATCGTGGCGTCGGTGGCTTGCGCGAGGTCCAATTCTGAGGCCGCGGCCAGGTCGATGGATGAGCGCAGCGCACCGGTGAGAGAGGCGTTTTCGTTGAGGTACGAGTTTAGGCCCCCGGCGCCGCCGAATATCTCCGCCGTGTCGAAACCGGCCTTGTACAGCGAGGTCATGGCGTCGGCAGATTCCGCCGCGGTGATGCCCACCAACTCCGTGTCCGCGCCCACGCTCAGCGCCGCCTTGCTCAGGTCTTCCAGCGACGTGCCCGATGAACGCGCGGCAACGGTGAGGATGTTCATTTGCGCCTCAAAGTCGCCCGCCATCTTGGCTGCCGCCGTGCCGATACCCACGATGGGGGCTGTGACGCCCACGGTCAGGCCCTTGCCAACGCTCGTGAGGGCGCCGCCCGCCTTCGTGAAGCCGGCGCTCAGCTTGGAGCTGGCTGTTTCCCCGGCGTCGCCAAGCTCCTTGGCTTTCTGCTTTACCGCGTCCAGCGCCTTGCTGGCATCATCTCTCGCTTTTAGGACGATCTCTAGCTCCGCCGCTGTCAGCGCCATTTAGCCCTCGTTTGCGCGGTTCTCTTCTTCGATCATCTCAATGATGACCGGGATTAGCTCGGATGGGCAGAGGTCCAGGTCGTCATAGTTCCAGCCGCCCATCCACTTCATGATCGCTATTTCGCTTCTGGCGACGGTGCGCCAGTCAGTGAGTTTTTTCGTGCTTCCATCGCGGCGATGTGCCCGGTCAGCGCTTCGTCAATGGCCGCGGCCAGCTCCGGGTCTAGCTGGTCGATGGCCTCCATGGTCACGGGCACGCGCTCCATAGCGCCGGTGCGCGGGTTCTCCTGCTCCGCCGACCAGTCCACGATCCATGTCAGCATGCGGATAGCGTCGCTGCGCGTGGTGTCAAAGCTGACCTCAGCGTTGCCGATCTTCTCCTGGTCGCCCGCGTCGCGCAGCTTGAACGACGGCATTTTCAGCATGGCCGTGGCAAACTGCTGCTCTTCGCGGTAGGTCAGGCGTTCCTTCACGTCGATCCAGCCATCCGCTACCACGAGCCGTACCGTCTTGGGCGCAATGAACCAACTCTTACCCATCTCTCGTTCCTCCTGTGATCGTTACCTCATTCTCCGAAACGCTCACATCCACGCCGCGCCAGGCTAGCGTTGCCTTGCCTAGCGTCAGGGCCATGTCGAACGACGGCGCGAACGTCAAGAGCCAGCGGTTGACCGACTCTAGCCGGGCCTCCAGGCGCAGGCCCTCTGGCCCGGTTTCGAGCCTCCAATCGCGCAACGTGGCCACCTCGCGGCCCCCTGCTGTGAGCTTGCCAGATAGCCCGTTGGCTTTCATTACTTGCGGCCCCAGGCACTAGCGCCGGTAAAGTTGCCGCTAGTCGTGACGGCGGCGGAAACGCCCGTAGCCACCGACACATCCACGAACGCGGTGCCATACCAATAGCTGGTAAGCTCTGCGCTGGTGGGGTACAGGTACATCCTGACCGCTTCGCCAGAGTCAGCAGCAGTGAACAGCCCGTCCTGGGTATCGTCCCAGATGCCCGAGTACGATCCCTTGATGTCCTTGAGCCCCGCCACATACTGCTTGTTCGTGTCGCCAAACGCCGTCACCTCGACGGTATCCATGGCCATGTCCAACGACCACTCAGTCAGAGGAGTCACAGACACGGCGACGCCGGTGCCGCTCGGAGCCATGTAAACGAGTCCTTGTTTTCCGTGATAACGCGCCACTTTACATATTCCTTTCGCCGTCTAAGACGGCTAACAGATTCTTGATCCTATTGTCAAACGTATGCTCGGCTACACAGGCCGGTAGCCGCTCGGCTATGTTCATCCGCGCTTCGTCATCGGCCAGGTAACGCCGGATCAGAGCCTCTAGCTCGGTTGGCGTAGAGAAAGTGGGCACCAGGCCCCCGAATACCTCGGCCACCTCGGCGCGGTAGTCGCTGACGAAAAACCGCCCGCACGCGGCTAGCTCGTAGCAGCGCGGGTTCATCGACTCGGCCACGAGCTTGATGTGCTCCACATTGCGGCCCCAGCCTACGCTAGTGCGGTGCAAGTTGAGGCCGATCTTGGCCTTGCGGTACAGCGCCGCCGTGGCCCGGTTGTCGATAACCCCCGCGCGTAGGTGCTTGCGCAGCGGGTGACGCGAGCCCAGCAGCGTCCACGAGCCGTACAGCCCAAAGTCGATTCCCGTCCAGTCCACAGCCTCTAGCGCCGCTATGCGTTCCTCGAAGCCCGTACCCACGAATACCACGTCATGCGCTGGCACCGCATCGTCGGCCCCCGTGGCCTCTGTGCCGTGGCGCTCGGGGTCCATAGCGTGCTGCCAGTAGTGACATTCGCCGTACTGCGAGAATATGGGCACGCTGGCGCGTTCATTGCTCCAAACCACGTTAGCCAGCCGCGTTATGCCGATTTCCTGTATGTCGCTATACGGCGATTCGGTGAGGATGACGGCTAGCTTGATCCCCGCGCGCCTGAGCATAGCCAGGCCCTCGGGGTGGACGTAGGTCCCGGCGATGACCAATACCCAGTCAACCTTGTGGTGCAGCGCCTTGAGCACGATGTCCTGGCTCGCGGCAAAAAGGATATCCGACTCGCTATACGTCGGTAGCTCCACGCCCTGGCGCTTGTTGCGCTTCCACAGCCACTTGAACCAGAGCTGCCAGTAGCTAATGCGGCCATCCAGGGCGTATTGCACCACCTCCGCGCCCGCGCGCGTGAGAGCGTCGAAGGCGCCTTTCCACACATCGGCTACAGCCCAGGAGGCGCTCAACCTGGATGCACAAGCAAAATCTTTGTGCTAGGCACCCAAGATCACCCCCCTTCACCTGGAGATTTGGCGCGGCATTTCTCGCACACATCGGGGTCGCCCGCCCAGAGCACGCAGCCGCACACCAGGCAGAGCTTGAATCCCAACTTGGCGATAGCGTCCTCTAGCGCGCCCATTATTCGGCCTTGCCCTCAGTGGTCGGCTTTGGCGCAGGCTTCGGCTTGGGCGCCTTATCCGCACAGTCCGGGCAATAGTCCGGGTCTGTGACGTACAGCACGCGGCCACAGCCTTTGCAACCTTTTGCCCCCGGCTTGGGAGGCTTTATCTCTGTCACTCTTGCGTCTCCTTTGGCTTGCGCCCGTCGATCCCACATTGAAACCATGCCGGCGAGCCCAGTCTAGGGTCTCGCCACCTGTCTATCACCGTCAAGCCCACGAACCCCGCGCCCGTCATGGCCTCGGCCAGCGTGTTGATATCCCAGCTCCACTTGTGGCGCGTCTCTTGCACGATGCTGTAGAAAAAGAGTGAGCATAGCGTGTCCAGGTGCGAGATGTTCCAGAATGTGCCCTGCGGTATCTCTACCGCGTCGTTAGACCCTGCCAGGTAGCGCTTGACCACCTCGCGCGTGTCCGGCACGACGATTCCTAGCTTGCCGCCCGGCGATAGCACGCGATAGCACTCTGCCAGGAACGTGAGCGCGTCCGGCTTCTCCAGGTGCTCCAGGAAATGGCCCGCGTAGATCTCGTCATAGTCGCCTTCGACGCACTCGGCCAGATACTCCAGTGCATCGCGGTGAATCTGCGCGGGCGTGCTGGGGTCGCTGTCCAGGTTGGTAAAGTACAAAAGTGGGAATAGGCCGCACCCAATGTTGAGCCGTAGGTGCTGCGTCGCTATTAGCTGGGCCACGTCTCCGTCAAACTCCGCCGCACTAGTCTGCGTCATCCTCTCCCCCTCAGTTCGTCCATATCTCAAAGTCAACGGCCACGTGGAACCACTTGGTCTCTGGGTCTATCAGGTCCACACGGCCCGCGAGCGTCACGTCACACGCCACGCCCATGGTGCCTACGAAGCCATCCAGCGCCGTGACAATGGCGTCGGCTAAGTCCGTGGCCGCGTCGTAGGACACCGCCCAGGCGTTGATCTGCCAGCGTGAAATCTTGAACGCCGTGCTAGCAAACTGCTGCTCGGTGCGCAGCGTCACCTCTTGGTAAGTAATAGCTGGGAGCGTCGGGTTGTAGGGCAGTTGCATAGGGTAGGTGCGCGTGGATGCTAGCGCCGTAATGCCCGCCGTGGTGCTCAGCTTGGTATAGAGCCCTTCGGCCAGTGTGGTCATCGCAGCGCCCTCGCTATGCCGTCGCTCAGGTTCTCGGCTACCGCCTGCGTTATCTCGGGTATGTGCTGGTCCACCGCCGGACGCATATAGGGCTGCGCGCCCATGCGTGATGTGCCGTACTCCACATAGGGCGCGTACTCCGCTGCCACAGCCACGATAGCGCTATTCTCAGGCCCGCGCACGCTCTGGATGCTGCCACGCAGGAACCCCGTATCCACGGGCACGCCCACCTTGGCGTAGCCCTCCACAATGTAGGCCCCGGCCAGGAGCGCATCCTGTACCACTTGGCCACGTACCGCGTTGCTCAGCCTGTCCAGCAGCCTGCCGAACTCCGCTACGCCCTTGATCTCGATTTGGAGGGTAAATCCTTCTGCCATTAGTCCACGTCCATGAGGTTAGCTGTCAGGCAGGTGCCGTGTAGCTCGGTCGCCACGTCGGCCACGGCATAGACCAGCGCCGTGGTCAGGGTCTCCCCGAGTCGCTTGGTCACTTTCACCCGGTCGTTCGGCGTGATAGCCGTGCCTCGTGGCAAGCGCACCAGGGCGCGCATGACAGTGATGCTGCCATCCAGGCGATTGATCTCTCTGCGCTCCCGGCCATCGGAGGGCACAAAGCGGCAAGCAATGGCCGTGCCATCGGTGAACGACTCGATAGGCTGCCCATAGGTGTCTACTGTCGTGCTCTGGGTTTGTACCACGCACGTATCCCATAGCGCTTCTGTCTGTTCGGCGCGCATCTGGTATAGGTCGTTGTCCGATAACAGGGCCATGGCTGCTCCCGTCATTGTGGGGCGGAGTTTCCCCCGCCCCGGTCAGTCATTAGCTTAGAACGTACTGCACAAACACGTCGATGTGCGTAGCCGTAATCATGTCCGAGCCGTTCTTCTCGATTTCCAGCCCATTGCCCGCGGTGAGCGCCACGCCCGTGTAGGTGTGAACGCTGTTGGCTGTCCACGCGCCGCAAATGGTGTTCTCGGTCAGCCCGGCCACGACTTGGCGAGAAACGACGTTACCCGTGACCAGCTCTTTCACATCCACGCTAGTCACGTCCGCCGCTGAGCCGCCGATGGCTCGCATCTTAACATCCAGCACGGTCACGGTGCGCCCCGCTGCGCTGGCGAGGATGGTATGCCCGGCGTTGACTTCGTCGGTCGTGACCCGATCCACGAAGCCAAGCACTGGCGTTGCGCCGCTCACGGTGACTGGGATGGTCGCTGCGCCGACGGTCACGCTGGCCGCGTTGGTCGCGCCGAGCGACATAGCGCCCGCCGTGCCAGTTGCAGCGGCGCCCGCGTCGATGGTCACGGCGCCCGCCGTGCCCGTGGCGCCCGCCGATGCCCCGGAGGTGATAGTTACAGCGCCGCCCACGCCGGTGCCCGTGGCGACTCCGCCAACGAGCGAGGCCGCGCCGCCATTGCCGTTCGTGGAAGCCGCTGCCCCGCCCGCAATGCTCGTCGCGCCACCGTTACCCGTGGCACCGCCACCCGAAGCGCCGCCAGCGAGCGAAGCCGCGCCGCCCGCGCCAGTACCAGTGGCCGAACCCGCGCCGGCGGTGAGACTCACAGCGCCGCCCGCCCCATTGGTATGCGCGCGCCCGCCCACGATAGGCACCGCCCCACCATCGCCCGCGGAGGCAGCCGCAAGCCCGGCGATAGCCAGGGAGGTATCCGAGCCGGTGATCTGTGGTGCGGTGATGTTGCCCGCGAGAGCCAAGGTTTGCCCGCTGCGCCCCACCGTCACGGTCCCGGCGTTCGTGCCGCCAATGGTGATGGTGCCCGCCGTGCCGCCCCCGGCTGCGCCCGCGTCGATGGCAATAGACCCCGCCGTCCCTGCCGCCCCCGCACCGGAGGTAATAGTGACCGCGCCGCCTGTGCCCGTGGCCCCCGCGCTCGCGCCAGCCGCGATGGTTGCCGCGCCGCCCGTCCCTGTGCCCGTGGCATCGCCACCCGTCACGGCAGCCCCGCCGCCGTTGCCGTTCGTTGAGGCAGCGTCGCCACCGACGATGGAAGCCCCACCGCCGTTGCCCGTAGCGCCCCCACCGGAAGCCCCACCGACAGCGGCGAAAGCGCCGCCCGTGCCCGTGCCTGTTGCCGAGCCTGCGCCTGCGGTGACGGTGATGCCGCCGCCTGTGCCGTTGGTATGCGCGCGCCCGCCCGTGAGGTTCACGGCCCCGCCGTTGCCCGCGACGCTCGCGGCCAGGCCGGCCACGTCCAGGCTCGCATCATTGGCCGCGATGGCGCCCAGCGTAGCGGTGCCCGTCGCGGTAAAGTTGCGTAAACTTGCCAGGTCCTTGTTGGCATCCACCACGAGGCCTTTAGAAGCCTCGACAGCACCGGCTGTGGCAATGTCCGCAGCGGCGTTGATCTCAGCGGCGGTCGCAGTGACCTCCGTACCCTCGATCAACAACGCGCTCTTGACATCCACTCCCCGGCGAAGTGTGAGCCGTCTCATATGTGTACCTCTCTAATCTGTGTCGATATAGATGATCTTGTGTGCCACTTCGTACTCGCTGCTTGAGGCCGCCTCGCTGTAGCCGTCCTCGCGGTCGATGGCCACCGAGGTCATGCCGCCCAGCGTGGCGTCGCGCAGCTCTCGCGCCCGTTCGGCGTACATCTGCGCGCGTTGCGCGTTCTGGACGGTCAGCCCATCGGCGGTAAATGACGGCTTGGTGGCGTACTTGCGAGCCAGCCAGAGACAAGCCTCGACAGCCGCGGCGTTCACGACGGAGCCCGTGCGAGTCAGGAAATAGTCTATCTCGTCATTTTCTAACTCGTAGTTGTTGAGGTCCGTGTCAGGTATCAGGAACCTGACTTTCCCGCGTGCGGTGTCCAATGAATATGTGAACGCCACGGCTACTACTCCTTACTAGCTAATGGTCGGATCGCCCCAGCCGCCCGCGGTGTTCTCCGCGATGACGGCGCCCACGCGATCCTGCACGCCCACGCCGAACTCTTGGAACACGATGGCCTCTTCCAGCGGGAACTCGCGGATATGGTCGCCCTTGAGCAGCACGGCCCCATAGCCGTAGTCCGTGCCCTGGCGAACGATCAGCGGGTTACGCGAGTCCATCGGCCCGTAGCTCTTGTACACCGTCCAGTACGTGGTCGGGATGCGCCCGCTGGTGCGAACGCGAACCGATCCATAGTCCGTTTCGATGACGCCGATGTAGCCGTCATCCACGTTGGCCGTATCCGCGGTCATACCGTAGCGGATGAGCGGGTCAGCGCGCGGAATCCAGCCGGTGACGTTCGTGGTGTTGACCCAGCTCGACACGTCCGCATAGGCGATAATCATGTCAAACGGGGCGTCATAGCCATGCTCGTACAGGTCGGCCACGGCGGTCTCCAGGTTGGCCTGGGTGATGCCGTTCAGCGCGTCGATATGGTCGTGCGTATACAGGAACGTGCCACCCCGGCTGGGTACGGCGATGGGGATGTAGTTAGCATCCGCTGTGCCGCCATCAGCCAAGGGCATCGAACGCCCGGACGAACCCACGGCGGTATAGGTACTCTTGAACAAACGGGTGAGAATCTGCTTCTCCCAGTTGTCCTGAATGTCCTTGACCACCTCAGCCACGTCGGTCTCCAGTTGAATCCGGCGCGCCTTGCGCAAAAAGTCCCACGTCCATCCCAGGCCGCGATCGTAGGCCACCAGGGGCAGCATGTGCCCAGTGGTCGCGCCGCGCTTCTGGTCAGGGCGTGCGTACTCGGTATGGACCTGCATCCCCGTGGTAGCGCCCACGCGGTATTCCACAGCCAGCTCACTGGTAACAGAGATAAGCGAGGAGATGAGCGGGCTCGCGGTCAGGGCCGCGTTGACCAACGCCAGGCCGCGGCCTACGTCGGCCACGAAGGCGTCATAGGTCGAGCCGTCGGCCAATTGGTACTTGGAGAGCGTGGTCGCGTCCCAGTAGGAGGGCAACGCGAACTGCTTCAGATCATTGAATCCAGTAGCCATGTTAGTGTGCCTCCCTTATGCCGACACGATCAGCATAGGATTGACGAGCAGTTGGGTGGTGTTGAGCCCGATGCCCACGCGGCAAACCTTCGTGCCCACGGCATCGGCTAGCACTCCCGCGTCGTCATCGACATAGACGGCGGTGTTCGCGGCCAGGTTGGTGGCAAAGCCCTCGACAACGCCGAACAGTACCACGTCGATCTCTTCGCCTGAAGAGAAGGACACGGCGCCGTCACTGTTGCTGACAGCCAGGCCAATGCAGGCCGCGCTGGTGAGCGCGGAACCATCGGTCAAGGAGACGGTGTTATTTGCAGAAACATACACCGGCTGCCCAGGCGTGATGGTCGCGCCCGCGGTGAATCGACGGATAATGCAATGCCCGACAGGTCGGACACTTGCAGCGGTGATCGTGAGATCAGCCATTGGTAAACCTCCTAAGAAATGCGAAACCTGCGTTTGATGTCATCGTCGCGGTTGGCCGTCGCACTGGGCGCGCTCCCGCGTCCGGCGTCGGCGTTGATGGATGGCGGCGGAGCCGTCGGCTTGACCAGTTGCGGCCATTTGCCCAGCAGCGCCTTGAGGTGCTTCTCCGGGTTCTCCGGTTGGCCCGTCTCCGGGTCGTACTGAATATCATCCAGCTTGACCAGGCTGGCCGCCAGCTCCCCGTCCAAGTTCAGCCGTTGCGCTGCTTGAGCGACGGCCCACTTGACGCGTTCGCTCTTGAGCGTGGCTTGCAACTGCTCGATCTGCTTGGTGGCCTCCTCGTAACGCTTGGTCACTTTCTCCAAGTCACCGAGCTTGGCCTGCTCTTGCTCCTTTTGCACATCCTCCAGCGCCTTGAGTCGCGTGCGATAGGTCGCCGCTTCTTTCCGTAGCTGTTGCACATAGGCGCGGTCGAATGTTTCGCCGTCGCCCTCTACCGGCTGTGCTGCTGCCGTCGTTGGCGATTCTGTCGCCTCCGTTGTGACCTCCGGGGTCGTTGGTTCCGTCATGATTCCGGTACTCCTATGTATTTAGCCCTCTAGGCTGTAGCGGCCTGTTTGTTGGCCTGCCTACTCACAAATGATTGTCGTTGCGCCGTCGTCCAAGTGCGCCTGAGTTCCAATTCCTTGAACGTGGCCACCCTTGGCGAGTCGCCCCATGTGTCCGAGTGCGCCGTCTTGCGAAGGTCGGATAGCCCGAACTTGTGGCCCTTCCAGCCGTTGAATAGCTGCTCACCCATCATGTTCTGCTGCTGCTCTTCGGGCAGGCTCTTGAACCAGTCCTG
>Ga0265297_10006219_pt1 | contig 17501 bp, 12 predicted proteins | sample Munlanlwell13791_FD_192502 | JGI IMG/M metagenome (GOLD analysis project Ga0265297, IMG submission 192502) | Leachate microbial communities from a municipal landfill in Southern Ontario, Canada - Leachate well 137-91 | ecosystem: Engineered > Solid waste > Landfill > Unclassified | place...
CGCGCCTCGCCTCGCCTCGCCTCGACAAAAAAAGTCATCATCGTCGACGACGACGGCCGCCATCAAAAGATCCACGCGCGAGGCAGAGGGCCGAAACGCGAGTCGCCGCGGAAGAGAAGCCATCCATCTGCCTTCGGATCGAAGAAGTACAGGTCGGAGCCGAAAGATCCGAAGAGAATGCCTTCGCCGAGAACGGACTCTCCCCTCATGTAGCGGTCGCCCGTTCTCACGTAGTATCGGACTCCGCCGGTCGCAGCGTCATATGTGTGCATGCACATCTCATACCGGCCGAGCCTGCCTATTCCCGACGACGACGGCGCATCTTCATTCTCCTCGACCATTTTGCATGTCGGGAGTATCCATAGCGTCTGCCCGATAGCATAGCAGCGCACGTTTCCGACCGCGCCACTCTGGATCTCCGTCTCGCGTCGCCAAGAGATAGAGTCGAGAGAAGAACCGCTCAAGTCGAGACATGAGATGACGATCTTCCCTCCTTCATTCAACGTGAAGTAGATCCTCTCTCCGATAGCAGCGAAGGAATCTTCGATTCGATTATCCGCGCCGTATTCGATGTATCCGGACCGATCAAGCTCGCGACAGTTCTTCTCCTTGACGAGAAGATGGAACTCGCGATCGTAGACGTTGAAGACGATGTCACCGAAGCCCATCTGTCCGATGACGACGATGAAGCGGCCGGCGTGTAGACACTTGGCCGACACGAACCAATCGTATCCTCCGTTCGGCCCGAGGTCGGCCATCTGCATTATCAGCTCGGCCTCGCCCTCCGTTTTGAAGAGAGTGTAGAGATGATGCTTCGGATCGAGTCCTTGCAGCTTCTTCGATTCGATGTGGCGCACGAGTCCATCTTCACTCCTCGCCGTGATCGTATATAGCACTCCATCCACGAGAGCGGTCTCCATTCCTTTCTTCGATGGAGAAGAATCATTTTGGCCGTCGCGATGCTTGGGGGAGGGGAGGGGTGGCGCGCGCTCTATCCATCCCTCTCCCTCTCCTTCTCCTTCTCTATCCATTCCTCTCCATCCCTCTCCATCCCTCCGTTGTCGTCGAGAAAAAGTTGATAAGGTCGCGACCTCACTTCACAGTATCGAGGATGCGTGCCTCTTCCGGCGAGAGAGCAACGGAAGGAGAAGAAGAAGGAGTAGAAGCCGTCGAAGGAATAGATGTAGTCGAAGCAGAAGCCGAAGGAGTAGAAGCCGGAGGAGTGGCCGTCGCCGAAGTCGAAGCCGCCGAAGGAGTGGCAGTAGTGGTCGCCGTCGCTGCCGTCTTCCATGCCCAGCCTTGAATGACGAGGCGGCTGACGTTGCGGAGAGAGATCTCATTCGGACCGAGATGCGTAAGAGTGTCGCCCTCTCTCTCGAAGATGTCCGTGCCGAGTGGCGAAGAGGAAAGGATGTGCAGGATCTCGTGTGTCCACGGGTCGCGCGAGACTGGACCATCCACTTGCTCTGTCCGACCTGCAGCCATTCTTCTCGACCGCATGCCCTTCAACTCGCCTATCATGCCTCGTTGCGTCGTGCGGTACCAGATCGTGAAGACGTTCATGAACTCGGTCAGATTGATGATGCCACGGTCGGTGGAAGGCGGCGTCGTCGTCGCCGAAGGAGCTGAGGCCGCTGTCACTGTCGCCGTCGTCACCGCGTCTGCCGCTGGTATCGGCGCCATCTTATCAGACATGAAGGAGACCATCACGTCGGCATGCCGACCGAAGAAACTGGCTGTCACCTCTTTGTAGCGACGAGGGAGAGGGATGTTGTCGATGCTCGCGTTGTAGCGGTCGTAGAACTGAGGAAGGTATTTCGTGATGAGGATCCAGAGCAGCGCCTCACGCATCTCTCTTCCCGCCTCGTACTCGAACGCCTTGATGGCAGTCGGATCGATCTCATGGACGTTCGGCTTGTTCCGGAAGAGCCGCATCTCTTCGATGGGCTTGAACTTCTCCGTGAAGAGAGCGCAGACCGTGCGGCGCTGACCGCCGACCGTGATCGTCCCGATGAACTCGAGCTGATCGTTCGTAAGGAGGAAAGGAACGATGCGCCACTCGAGTGTCTGAGATGATTGATGCAAGTCTCGTGTCGGCTGAGCACTGCCGCTCAGTTTGCTCTTTATCGCCGACTCGACGAGGAAAGGATGTTCGCTGCTCGGCTCGGGGAAGTTACCGATCCTCGGTCCGCCGTAGAGATGATATGAGCCGCCGTCATGTGAGTTGGCGTCCTTCTTCTCGTACTGGAAGATGCGAGGGTCTCCTTCCGCTCCATAGCCCGGATATCGACCCGAGACGTTCCGCCCGGCGAGAGAGATGAGCGCGTTCATGATTGTCGTCTTCCCGTCGCCTCCGCAGCCATAGAGGATGAAGAACTTCTCGAACCTTCTTCCCGACAGTATGATCCCGGCCGCGCAAGTGAGGAGGTAGTCCAGTTCGGCGCGATTCGGGATGACGGTGGTGAAGATGGAGTAGATGCGCTTCACGGCGGGAGAGTCGTCGGTGAAGTCCGTCCGATAGCAAGCATTGAGGGAGCGCGAGACCGGGAACTCTCTGTTGTCGCCATCGAGAAGAGTGACTTTGAATGGATGGTGCTCGAAGCGGAGAATGCCATTCAGACAGCCAGTCAGATCGTCGACCATGTCCAGGCTGCTGGCAAAGTCCGCTCCAACTCTTCTCTCGACGTACTCGGACGCGAGAAAGTCGATCATGTTGCCGATGAAGTTAGCGTTGCCAAGCGTGTCACGCACTTCGGAGAGGAACTGAGGGAAGGTCGTCGAAGAGGCGACGATCGAAGCAACTTCTTCCGGCTCGCGGGCGATCTTGTCGAGAAGAGGATTGATCCGTCGCTTGATGTCGGACATGATCTCCATCTTGATATCGCCGCATCGATACCACTTCTTGCTGGCGAAGTGAGGCGTCGCGTCATCTGTGTAGTGATACCAGATCCGATCCTTCTGCCCGCTCCCTGGGAAGGTGCGATAGTCGTGGCCGAGGACCATGAAGAAGAAGGAGGCCGCCTCTTGGTGGTTGATGGCCGAGGTGCGCCTTCCTCCCATGCCTTTGTGTCGAGTGTAGCACAGTCGAAGGAAGCTCTTGATGCTGCAGGCCTTATAGAACTCTTCGTGCTTGCGAACGGCATCTGCATCGACGAGAGAGGCCTCTTTCTTCACCCACGCGATGCCGACTCGGCGTCCGCTGATCAGCGCCTCTTCGACCTTCTCGTTGATATGCGGAAGAAGGTTCCACTCTACTCCCTTCGGCACGATGCCTCGGTTGAAGATCAGATGTACGATGCGAGACGCCCATTCCTTCCTCTCGCTCTCTTGCTCGACGCTGATGCCATGAACAGTGGCATTGACGATGTTGAGGCGGTACGAATGGCCAGCGTCCGAGTCGGCTATCTTGTCGAAGGGAAGGATGAGAAGCAGCTCCGTCAGATTGAGGATCGACTCGTTCCCTCGCTTCTTCATCTCTCCGATCAGACTCTCCACGTCCATCTTGTCGAGGTCTTCCTTCGACGGCTCCGGCAGGTCGGTCATCTTGATCGTCCTTGCATCAAACTCTGTCTCGATGACGAAGGCCTCTCGTCCCGGATGGATCGGAAAGAAACGACGCAGTCCGATCTCCATCATATACGGGACCGTCCTCTCGAACGTCACGGCGGGATGGCCATCGTTGATGATGAGACGGAAGTTGATTACATCCGACGGACGATACGTGACGTGGCCGCCTGCTTTGCGACAGCCGGGGAGAAGAACACTCATCGCGGTGTTGATGTTGGCGTCGAAGGACCTTGCTACCTCTTCCCTCGGCATGTCGTACGCTTCCATCATCTCTCTCACCAACTTCGACCCATCGTACGCCGGACTGGCAATCAGCTGCCTCGTCAGATCGAAGGCAATGCAGTGCTCGTTCTGCGAAGCCTGGATCTCTCCGATGTAGAGGTGACAGCCGTGCTTGTACTGGAAGACGTCTCCCTCCTTTCCCTTCGGCTCGAGGCGAGGGCGTGGAGCATAGAGAGCCGAGAAGGGAAACTCGCGTCCCATATCGACAGGCGTGACCCCTTTGTAGGCGAGATGCGCCTTCACGAGGTTCGCGACGTACAACTTGACAAATTCGCTGACGATCGAGAGGAGACGAACGTTCGGAGCGCGAGCGATCATATCCGAGATTGGTTCCGACGACCGCAACATCGCATCGACATCGATGTAGATGCCATACTTCTCCGTCTTGGCGGGGATGATGTTGAGATGCAGCTCGGAAGAAGGGTTCGCACAGATATGCGAGCTCAGAAGCGATGCCAGCTCGCGGACATCTTCTTCCGACGAGAACACTCGTCCTGGCACTTCCTTCCCTACGATGCGAGTGACAGTGTTCGTGCGACCGGAGAGAGGATGCGCGTAGATGAAGGAGAGGATACGCTCTTCGCCGGTGAGCTTGGCCATGAGGAAGGTTCGAGGATTTCGGAAGGCTGGATTTATCATTTTTAAAAAGTGACCTTTCCGCCACTCGCTAAAGGGCATGGCGGACAAGGGTAGAACGGCCAAGGCACGACCCCCATCACGCTCCTCCTCGACGACTGGGATCGATCTGACGGAAGAGAAAGACGGAACGGCATCCGCGCCGATCATGGGAATCCTCGAGACGGCGAGAGCACTTTCATCTGCGGTCGAGCTCCTCTCTTCCGCATCGGCATCTGTCGTTCTTGGAACGGCCTCGCAAGACTCTGATCCGATGAGGGAAGGGATGCGACGCCTGCTAGCGAGAGAGATGCCGCTCGTACTAAAAAGGACGATCATACCAGGCGACCCCGAGACGGTCGAGCTGTTCGACGTCAGAGAAGTTCTCTTCGACGAGCGCTACATGGAAGCGATGCTCAACTTCCGAGAGGACGCTTCCATCCCGGAGTCCGGGATGAATTATGAACAGATCCTCGATCAGACGGGCCGTCTCTCTGCTCGTGGTTCGACGGACGTGACGGGCACATACACGCTCGAAGGAGGAGAGGAAGAGGAAGAAGAGTGAAGAGAAGGCAGAGAGCCGACGACGATACCGTCACCACCGTCACCACCGCCGCCACCGCCCTCTTCTTCTCTCCGTCTCTGACGGAGAAATCTTTTTCGATCGACGTCGTCGAGAGAGGGACGGCTGGAGACGGCGCCTTCGTCGAGAGAAGGAGCGGTTGGAGGCGGCGCCTTCGACGTCACGAGCCAGAGAGCGAAGGCAAGGCACTCTTCGGCACAGCAGTGCACGATGGCCTTCTTCGATGCAGCGGAATGGAACCGTGCGACGTGCTCTATCTGACTCGGCAACGGAGTGAAGCGAGGAAGGGCTTCGTATTTTGGGCATCTGATCGAGGCGAGGTCGGCTATGCGCGGAAGAGAAGCTGACGCCGCGGCCTTGACTTCTCCTTTCGACAATGGCCGACCGTTGTCGACGCCGGAGAGGAAACGCCTCTCGAAGCTCGGCCCTTTCGCCCATAGGCCGTTGACAGGTGCGAGTGATGCGATGATGCGGCCGATCTCTTCCCTCGCCACGATGATGTTCTTTCCTCTCGTCGTCGAAGAAGGGCAGCCGTTGCAATGCCGACTCGGTATTACGTACGAGAGTATGTTCTTCTCTCGATCGGCGGCGCTGAACTGATCAATCGCGGAGAAGACATTGTACGCGAGGACCTCGTGGTAGACCAAGTCCACTCTCTTCCCTCGAACGTGGACGAGAGCCACCTCAGTATAGATGGCAATCGTCGAAGGAAGACGATGATCGCCTCCTTCCTGCACGCCGCTGAATATGAACCCCTCCGTATCTATGATGATGCAATCGATCTCCATTTCATCCGTCCGTCCGATTTATCACTTCGCCGCGGCGACGGCGTCGTCGGCATCGTCGCCGCATCTCGTCTCGTCGTCGAAAAAGATGACGCGGCAAGGCGCCGAGAGACGCGAGACACGCCATCATCCTCTTCCTCACTTCGGCTTCTCGACGACCTTGTGGCACTTCGGGCAGAGGAAGGTGTAGAGATAGCCATTCGTCATCCAGACGCGGAGAGGAGAACTGCAGCTCGGGCAGAGCTTGTCGGAGAGAGTGTATAGCGTCTCATCGTATGAGATGTTCTCGAGCGCCATCCTCTGTTCCTCTGTCGTCGCACCGGCCGCTCCAACTTTCTGCACTCCGCCTAGCCGAGTCATATGCACAGTCACGCCCTTCACCGTCTCATCGAAGCCGCAGCTGATACACTCTCTTCGACACATTCCTCCGACGGACAGCATGCGCATGAAGTTGCGGCATCGAGGGCACAATCCTTCCGACATCTCCTTTCGATGCGGACGTAATTATCACTTCTGCCGGTCGAAGGCAGAGTCGGCATCGGCGTCGTCGGCATCGGAGGCAGAGTCGGCATCGTCGTCGTCGGCTCGAAGAAAAATAATGGCTGCGATAGACGCGATGGCCGAACGGGACCTCACTGGTCTTCCGACTTCGGGAGCTTTACGAATGCTCCGGCGCCCATGACTTGAACAGTGCCAGGCGGTGCAGCAGCCGGAGGAGCGGCGTCTGCCGGAGGCGCTGCCGGAGGCGCTGCCTTCCGCTTCACTTCTGATCCTTCTTCTTCCTCTTCCATCTCTTCCTTGCTGAGGGCACGCATCTCAATGCCGAGCTTGGCGAAGATGGACGACGTCTCGACCACCATCTTCTGCATCTCTTCGCTAGTGGGCATCTTCTTCCTTGGCAACTGCTGCAGAGCCTCTTCTTCCGACTTGAACTGGATGAAACAGCCACCCGGGCCTTCGAAGGCGCTGAACCTTCCCTTCGAATGCTTCAGATAAGTTCCGCCCTTGAGCTTCTCGTAGAGGGTGCCGCGAGTGAGAGTCGGATACTTCACGCCACTGACTTCGCTCGGGTAGGCTATGCCGTCAATGATGATGGGAGTCGTGATGCGATTCTTCCTTACATCCTTATCTCCGCGCTCAGTGTCGAGAGAAGATGCGATCTGCCATACGTCGGTGACGACCTTCTCTTTGCCCTTCCCACCGTCGCCTTCCTTCCCGAACTTGAGCCTCGCGGCGAGGCGGATATTGCGCGGGATCGGCTGACGCGAATCATCAACGGGAAGAGGAAACTTCGTCTTGTTGGCCGCGAGGAACTTCTCGAACGCATCCTTGACGACGGCTTGGTCGGCCCTCACTTGAGCGAACGACTGCAAGATGACCTCCTTCGCTGCCGGAGGAAGGGATGGGACGAGAATGACGCATCCTCCGAGCTTGCAGGACTCCGTCGGCTTCCCTTTGAACTCGTTGAAGTCGAAGGAGCCGAAGAAGACGGTGAAGAACTCTGCCATCACTGGCATGCTGTCGTAGAAGAAGCTGAATGACGCTCCGTACTCGCCTTTGTAGTAAGAGACCGACCACTTGCCGGCCTTGCTCGCTCCTTCTTCGAAGGGAGGGCACGGTTCGAACCGCGCCGCTACGGCCGCGATCTCCAGACTCTTGTGTCCATCGATGATTACGGTCGTCATGGCGTCACGTCGGAGAAGGTTTTTGACCCCGCGAAAAGTCTTCACTTTTCCGGAGAGGGCATCTCGGGGGAGGAAGGGGAGGGATGGAAAGGCAGGCGGATGGAGAGACAAGTGGATGAAGGAAGGAGAGGAGAGTCAGGCGGATGGTGGCGCTGGCCGCCGCCGCCGTGTCGAACGAACTTCTCTTTCTTCCGACGCGAGAGCCGACGAAAAGAGGCGCCTCTCAAATGACGGAGGAAGACTATAGAGCCGATCGCTTCTTCATATACGGCGGTGGAGGCGCCGCCATCGCCGCCGAGCCATCGAAAGAATCAGTCCTGGCCGATCTGATGCGAGTGAGAGGGATTGGCGAAGCGTATGCGAACGAACTCTACGAGAAGGGAGTGCGGTCGACGAAGGAGTTGGTTGGCGCGCCCGGCATACCAGAGAGCATTCAACTCTTCGCTCGCTACATCGACGACCTCGAGCACGAACTTGATCTCGAATCGGCGAAGAAGTTCGTCGGCTGGCTCGAGGCGTTCATCATGCGCGCTGCAACGGGGAAGAAGGGCCATGCTCATTCTCTTCTCGCTGTCGAGGACGTCATCATAGCCGGTGCACATCGCCGAGGTGTCTCTTCGACACATGACATAGACGTCGTGGTCGTCGGAGAGAGGGAAGAGGGCAAGACGGCGATGGCATCTCAGTCTTCCAGCATCTCGGAGGCGATGCATGTTATCCTCTCTCCTCTTCCGTCATACCTCGGCACTCTCCTTCGCGGCGAGAAGAAGTATTCCTTCCTCTGGAAGCTCTTCGACAACGCGACTGTGATTGATGTAGTGATATGTCCATCGTCGGAGAGAGGAGCGACGCTCCTGCATACCACGGGACCCTCGACTCTGAACATCCTTCTTCGAAAGCGCGCCATCTCTCTCGGAATGACTCTCTCGGAGCATGGCCTCTTTGAAAGCGGGGCATCGAAGACTCTCATCCACGCAGCGACTGAGGAAGGGATCTTCAAGGCACTCGGCCTCCCATACATCGCCGCGAAGGACCGCGATAGCGAAGAAGCGAAGAAGATGGTCGCAGCGAAGTGATGATGATGGCGGCGACGACGACGACTTCGCTTCCGCCGTCCTGCCGACTCGCCGTCCTGCCGACTCGCCGTCCTGCCGACAAAAAATTTTTCTCGACGATCGATCCTCCTCCACCTCAAGGCGACGGTCGTCGAGTCTCCCTCCTCCCTCTCCCCGTGACAGATGGCCTCGGTATGCCCGTCACGCGGTAGAAGATCGATCCGAGTTGAGAGATGGGGAACATCTCTCTCCACTTCTCGGCATGCTCGTCCATCAGCCGAGAGAGTCGCTTCATGATCTCGACCTGGAATGCATATGGATCTATCTTCTCTTTGCTCGTTGCCATCGAGAGAATGAGATCGTACTGCTGCTCGAACTCGGCCATCCCCACTTCGGCACACCGCATTCTCCTCGTCAGGTCGGCGAAGAAGATGCGCCGCATCCTCTCGATGAAATCTTGGTCGAAGTTGGCCGGCGAGAGGAAGCCGCGGTAGAATGGAATGGGCGTGCGGCCGCCTGACCCGGGCAGCGTCACCGACGAGAGCACAGCCGTTGCTGTGTCCATCAAAGCGAGGAGAGGTTCCAGCATCGGATCGAAGAGAGGCTTCTTGAAGCCGGACAGGATCCAATACGTCTCTTCGTTGTAGATGCGACTCGTGAAGGGCTTGATGATGCGCACCTTGTCGAAGAGGCCGATCGCGAGTCGAAGAAGGCATGCCGTGCTGTACTCGCGGACGGTGAACATCTTCAACACCGCGAGACCGCCATCCTTCAGCAGTGCGAGAGCCGCTACCATCTGCCCGAGCTCTTCTCTGAACATCTCCCTCTCCTTCGTCCATAGATTGACGACCTCCTTTCCGATGTCTCCCGTGACGAAGTCGAACTTCCCTCCGCCGAGTTCGGCTATCAGCTTGCGCGTATCGGAGGAAGAAGTGTGGTCCATGAAGTGCCATTTCGACCCATTCTCTCCGACGAGAGAGAACTGATCCGTCAGTCCATCCGGCAGCGACGTCCCGCAGTAGTCGAAGAGATTGTGCTGCAGGAAGGCCGGGAAGAAGTTGCCGAGATAGTAGATGACGGCAATGGGGAAGAGAGCCGGCAGCTCGGCGAGGAAGGCGGCCTTGAGCGGAGTCAAGGTGGTACCGTGCCTGCTGAGAACGGCCTTCACCTCTTCGACGGCAGAGCAGATCTCATACATCTTGGCGAAGGCATTCGTGGCGGGAAGGCCTCTGTCCAAGGTCTGACGTAACCGAAGCGCCACTCCTGCCCATGGGTCGTGCGCCCGGATGCAAGACGCGAGGAATGGTTCGATGGAGGCTGTGTCGGCCGGCGCGGCCGACGACGCATCCTTCGCCCTCCTTGCCGCGATCTCTTCCGCCATCGGCATGAGAGTCGCATCCGTCCGCGACCTCATCTCTTCCATCGTCTTCGACGCCTCGTCATACCATTCGAAGGAGTGTTCGGTCTCGAGGAAGGCAATCCTTCCGACGATCGGTTCGAAGTCGAAGAGGTAGTTGCAAGCGTGGCGCTGCATTTCGAGTAGGACTTTAAGATGGCGATCGAGATTTCATTTAGACGGACGAGGGAAGACGAGGCCGATCCTTCTCTCGATGATGACGCTGCCGATGACGCTGCCGCCGCTGCCGCCGACGCTGCCGCCGACAAAAATTGAAGCCTCAGCCTCAGCAGTCCGCGGCGAGAGAAGACGATCCGCCGTCATCATCCTCATCCAGAGGCATCGACTCGACTCGCGCATAGCGAAGGCTGTCGCAGATGGCGCTGCCTCCAACCACGAGGCTTTCTTTCCCCTTCTTCACTCTCTTCGACTTCAACTCTTCCATCACGTCGTCGCCGGCCTTCTGCTGCAATGCCTCGGTACGGATCTGGATCGTCGTCATCGAAGAGCCGAACGGAAGAGGAATGCCGAAGAGATTGCATGGCATGATGCTGCGGATGGGCCGCCATTTCGTGTTCTCGAGCGCATCGATGAGAAGTGCGTCCGCCGTTTCGAACGTCATCTTGTCGAGGTCGCTCACGTCCGGATTGGAGCCGAGTGCGAAGCGCGGAACGAAGGTAAGAGTGCCGCGATACGCGAGGTAGTCGACGAAGACCTTCATGTGCTGTCGAAGAAGGCTGCGCAGCTCTTCCATCTCATACGTCTCAGCAGCCATCTCTTCGAAGGCGCGGAACCTTGCTTCCTCGATGCCGAAGTACTCGGCCGAGTCGATGACATTGCTCGTGAAGATGGTGCGCTTGTCTATCTCGCGTTGAGCGAAGAGGAAGGGGAGGTCACATCCGTTCAAGGCAACACGATACGACTCCTTCTCGACGAGAGAGCCGTCCGAGCTGATCATGGGAATGCCTTTGTACTTGATGATCGTTCCGTTCGAGAAGGCAGGGTTGCCATGCACGACGCCTTTCTCGATGATGGCATCGAAGTAGCTGCGCATCATGCGAATGGACTCCGCCTTGAACGAGAGGAAGACGAAGAGGCCCTCCATGTTCTCATAGACGGAGATCGCGCTCTCTATGATGTCGGGGAACTGGTTCTGTAGTCTCTTCCCGATCGTAGCGATCTCGACGTGGTTTGTGAGGAGACGGTAGACGTCGATGTGCAGGACCATATAGAACCACGATCCCTTCGACCGATCGAACGCCTGCTTCAGCGTCGGAGGAAGGGATTTGACGTAGTCGCGCAGCTTGTTGAAACCGCATTCGGTCGTCTTATCAAGCTCGTCCGGCGCGACGGAGACCATCCACGCTTCATAGAGGACGTCGTTCAGTCTGACGGAGGATAGACGCTTGACGTAGTCGAGGCACTCCTGCAGGTCATACTTCGCTTCGCCTGCCAGAGCGAACGAAGAGATCGGGTGTTTCGGATTCAGTCCTTCCGTCACCTCACGGAAGAGAGTAGTGCCATGTGATCGAAGGAGAGATGATGAGGTGCCCTTGATCTCTTTCCCTCCGCGAATGGAATGCAACTGAGCCTGTGACTGCGGAGCGACGATGTTGAGCGACGCTTTGAGCCCGACCATGTCGCCAGCAGGAGCGAGACTAAGCGCGTACTTCAGCAGCATCGCCTTTAGCATCTCACGCAGTTCCTTCTCCGTCCAGCCAGTCGCAAAGCGTCCGCTGTGGCAGACGAAGCGGAAGAGACGCATGAACGCGTCGACGCGATAGCCGACTATCTCATTCAAGAACGCGCCAGCCTTCCTTCCGACATGAGCCCGAGCGAAGACGCTGCGCATGGTCTTGAGTATGGCCCAGACTTGCTCTTGCGTGAGAGGGACGGCTGGCGTCGTCGTCTTCGTCACCTCCTTCGCCGTCGTCTTCTTTCCTTCTTCCTTTCCTTCTCCTTCTCCCTCTTCTTCTCCTCCTTTCGATGCTGCCGATGCCGCCTTCTCTCCGAAGACGGCCTTCCAAACCTCTCCCTTCCCTGGCGTGTATGCCATGATGATGGCGTTCATGTCGAAAGGACCGTCGAAGCGATTAGCCGTCGGAGAGAATTGAGTGTTGGATGTGATGACAGCGTAGTCGGCTATCGCGGCGCGCCACTCGTTCCGAATAACGAGAAGAGTATCGTACTCGTCTTTCACGAGGCCGTAGCGCGTCTTGAACTCGGCGTCGCTGACGAGGTGAGCGTCGACGATCACTCCGATCGAGCAGCGCGAACTTGCGCCTGTATGGCCATAAGTGAAGTCCAGTATCGCATCGCCATGTCCGCGTACTTCTCCGAGATAGCCGACGTGCACGGGACCGAGAGAAGTGCTGACCTTGCGATTGTAGTAGCCTTGCTCTTGGATGCTGACTCCCTTCGAGAAGACTTCCTTCCGCGCTTGGATTCCTTCGGCGAAGTGGGAAGGAGGGTCGAACTTCTCGCAATGCGAACGTTGGATGTAGCCGCCTGCATCTGCTCCATCGTAGCACTTCGGGAACCAAGCGGTATGCCGCGTGCTATGACTCAGCCTTGGGCGTAGACGATGGCCTTCTGGCATGACCTGTCCTCTCGATATTAGCGCGGCCGGCAGTCGGCTCTTGAAGGCCTGTGTATAGCCGTAGTAGTCGAAGAGAGAGCCCTTCATCATGTCCTGGATGAGGGAGAGAGCCTTGACTGCGTTCTTCGATGCTGCGTTGCCGACCATCCTTTCGAAGAAGTCGATCGGATCTTGGCCGACAGGGATGGCAAGCTCGCCGAGGTGGAAGCGAGTGCAGACGCTGTTGATGTCACGGACTCTGTCTTCGACGAGTGCGCGTATGTCCGTACGGAAAGGCTCGACGAGGCGCATCTCATCGCTGATGGACCAGCCATACATCGTATTGGCACGGTAAGCGATCCTCGTAATGTCCTCGAGGATCTTGATGGCGGTGTAAGGGTCGATCGAAGTTGCGACAGACTTCGTCACGTGCGCGTTGTTGTCGCCGAGGATTTCGAATCCCTTCGATGAGAGGTCGCCTCTCGTCACGACGCCTCCTTCGATGAGAAGGTCACCTCCAGGGCTATCTCCATTCGCCTTCGCATCGTAGTAGTAGTCACGAGGGAGAAGAGCAGAGACGAGGTCGCCATACGTGTAGACCTCTTTCCCTTTCGGCGGCTCGACGTCGGTGAAGGTCACGGCGAAGAGAGCATTGACCTCGCGTTGCGTGAACTCTCTCCTCTTGCGGAGAAGAGTGATGCCGAAGACGGGATCGCCTCCTGCATCTCCTCCCATGCCAATGATCGGCCTTCCATCGAAGGGAGCGATGACCTTCTGCAGAACGGAGGAAAGGTAGAGCGCTTCGATGGCGACGCCGTACGACGAGACGATGAATAGCTCGGTATCATCTCCATCGAAGTCGGCCATCATCATGGCGCAAGTAGCGATAGGCGCGCGAACGAGCTTGCCTGGATCGACATGCATCATCACCGCGTGGATCGACTCTTCTCGAATCGAAGGATAGCGCTGATGCAGGGCTACGTCTCCCGTCAGGATATGACGAAGGATGACGTCACCCGGCACGAGACTGGACGCGATCGCCTCGCTATCCTTCTTCGTTATAGCGATCTTCGCCTTCCCTCCCTTCTTATAGGCGTTCGCTCCAGGATAGCAGTCTGGCCCGTTCCGAACGAGGGCTCGCATCAGTTCTATGTTCTCCGGCGTCACCGTTCTCTCGACGCATATCTTCATCGCGAAGTCGAGAGGACAGGTTGTAGTGCCGATCGCTCCGAACGTGAATGCGGTAAGAGGGGTGCGAATGTTGACGTTGTGCCTCGCGCCAGCCATCAACTTGCGAAGGATGCCCTGCTTCTGTCGCAGCATGTCGATGAACGACCCTCCGCCCTTCTGCGTACTGATCTTCAATTCCTTCGATACTATGGTCTGAATGCCATCGGGAAGATGAGACTGGAGCATCGTGATGGCATAGTAGAGGAAATGGATGTCGAGGATGAGCCGATGGAAGGCAGACGGGTCGCCAGTCATCTCCTTCTGGATCTGTGGAAGGAATCCGTTCCCGATTGTCGTGCTTATACGGACCTGGTACTCCGAGATGATGTTCATCAGCTTGTGCGGCTTGCCGGCCATGTATCGAGAAGAAGAGCCAGTCTGAGGCGACGCTTGCGGCGGAGCGATAGGAATGTAGTCCGACATGAAGCACTGCGGGTGGTAGAGGTCCGAGTCCCAGCCGAAGAGAAGGCAGTCTTCTTTCGCCGCCTTCTGCAGCACGCTCCAGACGTAGTAGTTGTCGGCGATCGGAAGGTCGTGGTAGCCGCTCCTTCCTTCCATCGTCTCGCTCTTCCGACCGGGGAAGTCGACGTAGAAGAGAGCTGGCTTCGTATAGTCGTACTTGAAGGAGGTGAAGAAGCCGACGGGACGGAAGACTTGAAATGGCGCGCTGCAGAACGGGCAGAGATAGTCATGCCCCTTCGCTTGGAGAGAGGCCTGTATGTCCTTGAAGTCGATGCCTCCTTTCCTCTGTCGGATGATGCTCCTCTCTTCGATGCTGAGACCGATCCTTCCGCAGCGATGGCAGATGCAGGCCAGCCAAAGTGCGAGATTCTTCTCCGCGAGAGTGACGGGAAGAGGATAGATCCGCATCGCCCCGATATGTCCCGGACAATGGAATGCATCGAGAGTGCAAGTCGCACATCGCATCCCTGGGCCCTGCGGACCGAGCGCTGGGTCGCTCTCTGTCGCCTTGAACGAGGATCTCGAGTCGACGATCACGACGGCGGAGCTTTCGACCTCTCGTCCGGAGAGGCGGAAGAGGTAGTTTATCGGCGTCACCAGTCCGTCCTTCATTTAGCCGCTGCGTAAAAATGATCACTTACTCGCAGATGCAAAGGCTCGCGCCGAACGGTCGAATCTGAAAACATCGAGAAGATGAGCACTTCGGAAATGAAGGAAGCGACGGCGACGACGACGCCCATGCCACATCCATCGTATGTCGGACAGACGATCGCCGAGGTCGAGGCGGCGAAGAGGCAGTTCATCGAGGCGCTCATTCAGACGAAGGAGTATAGAGACGCAGTCCGTCGCATCGCATGCATGCCTCATGTGCATCAATCGTTCATTCTCTTCGCTGCCCAGGCGTCGGGAGGACCTTTCTTCGGAGGCGGCCGCATCAGCGCGAGAGACCTGATCTGCGGAGAGATGAATTGGTCGAGCCTCAAGAATGAAGTCGGACTCTCACTCGGCGCTCTTCCGACCAACTGGGCCAGCATCATACGCCAAGTCGACGGCGGACACACCATCCTTCGACTCGAGTGGAAGCCAGTCGAGCGGTGAGCCAGCCAGAGCCATCGACGTCCCGTCTTAATTTTTCTCTCGCTAAACGTCGAAAGAAGAAGAAATGAGCGACGCCACCGCCACCGATCGAAGCGAAGACTGGGCCGAGCCGGAGGACTTCGGGGCATGGGGAAGCTTTGACCCGCTGATCGACAGTCCGGACGACTTGCAAGAGGTCGCGGCCGCCGCCACAGAGACGCCGCAGCCGCCGTCGAAAGAAGAGAAGGAGAAGAAGGCCACAGAGACGCTGCCGCCGCCGTCGAAAGAAGAAGAAGAGGAGAAGAAGGCCGCCGTCGCGATGCCGATGCCGCCGCCGAAAGAAGAGACGGAGAAGAAGGCCGACGTTGCGCCGCCGTCGAAAGAAGAGACGGAGAAGAAGGCCGCTGCTGCCGTTGTCACCGCCCTTCCTCCACCGAAAGATGACGCCGTCGAAGTGCGCTCCTCCGTCCGAGCAAAGCTTGACTCGATGAAGGCTCACTTCTCCTCCGATGCATTGGACATGCGTTCGTTCGTCGGAGGAGGATCTCTTCTTCGATCGTTGCAAGAGACGGATGCCTCTACTCCTCTCGATGCTCTCAGCCGTGTAGCAGGACGAGCCATTGCCTCCGTCAGTGACATGGGCTCGCCCATCGTTCAGCAGTATGCGTCCGCGGCGACGATGAAGTGATGACGCCGGCTTCGCCTCATGGAGCGATGACCTCGATCTTGCTCGTCGCTGCGGAAGGAATATCTTTTTCCGTCTCAAACCTCAGCTAATGACGACGACGACAGCAGCAGCATCAGCAGCGGCCCCTCCTCCTTCTTCTCCTCCGCCCGCGCTCGTCCATCTTCTCGATGAGATACTCAGCGGAGCGTCGTACGACATGATCAGCGCCGTCTACATTCAGCTCGCCGGCGAGTCGTTCAACTACGCCGAAGCGAAGAAGGCTCATCCAGGCGCCATCCTCATCAATCCTCTTCCACGCGAAGGGATGACGGAGGCACTTGCGCGAGGGAAGGAGAGAGTAGCGAAGGAGTTTAGCTCTTGGATCGAGGACATGGAGAAGAAGAAGGCCAACGTCAAGGCTATCCTCTCGAGCAAGGCGACGAAAGAGGCGTTGCTGAAGGAGATGGTCCGCTTCTCCTTCAGTACCGAACTGGCGTGTGCATATACTCTTCCCGAGTCGTTCTGGGACACGAAGCTGCGCGCCATCGGTGAGATAGCGAAGAAGTATAGCATTGCCTTCGATCAGAAGCTGTGGGCCGAGTACCTTCTCGCCGTCGACGAACGGTCGAAGAGGATGCTGGCGAAGAGAGAGCGAGAGAGGGAAGAGATGAGGCGCATCATGGCTTCTCCCGATCCGAAGGCGGCCGCAGCCATCGTTATCGAGGAGAAGAAGAAGGCGATGCTTGCGAAGAAGGAGCGAGAGAGGGAAGAAGCGAAGGAAGAGATAGATCGCTTCTTGGCTGCGGAGGCAGAGACGGCGAAGAAGGAGGCACTGGCGAAGGAGATGCTGGCAAAGAGGATGGCTCTCTCCTCTCGAGCGAAGCGCTCGTCACTCAAGCGCGACTATATCAAGGTCGGAGCACAGACTCGCGTGACGGAGAAGGATGGTTCGCAATGCTTCGTTATTACTGCATACTCGTATCTCTACTTCGCTGCGAGCATAATCGAGGGAGGAGGAGGGACAGGCGCAGCCATGACTTCGGCTGCTGGTGCAGCCTCCGCAGCCATGGACAGGGCTAAGCTCATCAAGCTCGAGGAAGAGATCCTCGCTGTTGTCATCAACGTTCGAGCCGGCTTCACCATGAACAAAGAAGCGTTGGCCAAGTTCATCGAGCAGACGGCTCCAGTCGCGGACAGACTACGACATGGAGCAGGCACCATCCTCGTCCACAGGCCTGACGGCACCGACACCTCTCAAGTCGACGCCGCGATCAAGGGATTCTTGGCCGAGCGAGGCGAAGCACTCGAAGAGCAAGTCGCCGTCTGGAATCCGGATGTAGCGGAAGAGATGCGCGAGAAGAGGACGAAGGGCTTCAAGGACCCTCGGCGACGGAAGAAGTGAGGATGGCGAGAGTCGACCTTTCTTTTTGTTGGAGTTGGAGTCGGTGTCGGAGTCGGAGTCGGAGTCGGAGTCGGAGTCGGAGTCGGAGTCGGAGTCGGAGTCGGAGTCGGAGTCGGA
>Ga0265297_10006220_pt1 | contig 17500 bp, 19 predicted proteins | sample Munlanlwell13791_FD_192502 | JGI IMG/M metagenome (GOLD analysis project Ga0265297, IMG submission 192502) | Leachate microbial communities from a municipal landfill in Southern Ontario, Canada - Leachate well 137-91 | ecosystem: Engineered > Solid waste > Landfill > Unclassified | place...
TTGAGCATACTTTAAAATCTCAACTGTTTTATCTTTAGAATCATTATCCACTACAATTTGTTCAAATTCCAAACCCATACCAGCCAAAGCAGTAGTTTTTAATTGCTCTATAATGGTAGTAGCATTGTTCCAAGTAACAGTAATAATACTTAAATTCATAAATTATTTAGCCAACTGTTTCTTAAAATAATCAACAAATGGAATAGCGGTGGGATCAATTCCCTGTAAAATTGCACTGTAATAACTAATATAACTCCCTAAAATCAACACTTCTAAAACTTGCTCTAATTTTGTTTTTTCTCCACAAATATAGGTAAAATTTCTAATCTTATTTTTGTTTAGAACGTCAACTGTGATATCAAATCTTTTTTGTACTTTTTTATCATACAAATTAGAATTGACTAATAAAAATACTAAATTATTTTTATTATTTTGAGGATAAATCATACCTTCTAATAAGTGATGATTTAATTCTGGAATAAGGAAATATGTTGAAAATCTTTTAGCATTTTCATTCATTTGATTGGCCATAATATGAGCATTACCAGATAGATGCTCTGCCCCAATATAAAAGACTTCTTTATCTAACAAATCAATAGCAATTAATTTGGCTGGATTGTACTTTTTTTGATTATTAACTCCAAATAATAACTCGGATCTATTAATTGTATCTGCAATATCTTGATAATCTTTTTTACCTAATCTAATTAGACCAATTTTACTAAGCAAAATTAATTGCCCCATAATAGAATACCCCAAACCCATACGGGGGCTACCACACGGATTACTTTTTGTAGTAAATTGCAAAACTGGTAATTTATTTTTTTTCAGCCAATCACCTAATTTACCGCCAGAAGTAATACCAATAATTTTGGCTTTACTTTTTAAAGCTTCCCTGACAGCATTCAAAGTCTCTTCCGTAGAGCCAGAATAAGTGGAAACAATCACTAAAGTTTTACTGTTTACAAATTTAGGAATGTGGTAATCGTTGTTAATTTCTACTGGTACTTTTAATTCATCTTTGTAAAGAGTTTTAAATACATGTGAACCTAAAGCCGATCCGCCCATACCAACCACTAAAATTCTATCTATTTGTTTATATGAAGCAGGGATTTTTAAATTCTTAGAATAATTCAAAACTTCCACTACTTGATTAGCCAACATTTGCAAACTCCCCAGCATATTTTGAGAATCTAGTTTTTTGATTTGTTCTATCTTGTCTAGAATGTTATTCATATTTTTTTGTGTTTTTTAAATTTTTCTTTTATTTTCTTAAACCACATATTTTATTTTATTTAATCAATCGCACACTGTCATCTCGAGCTTGTCGAGAGATCTTTCTTACTACGAATTTACCTTTGAAAGATTCCTCCACTACACTCCACTTCGTTACGTTTCGGTCGGAATGACAAATGAGAAAGAATAGTACTTTATAATTTTCTCCCACCTCCCCCGCTCTGCGGAGCGACCCCTCCTCAGGCATGAGGGGATAACAAACCATTTACTGAGACATCTGTGTAGATACTTTTTCTGAATATTGTTTGATAGCATCTTCTACCGCTTCATGCACTTCTCTCATTTCTAATCCATATTCTTTTAAACGGATGCTTCGCATGATATTATTAGATCTTTTCTTAACAGCCAAACCACAACTGACTAATTCTCCTTCTGTAATCCATTCATTTTTATGTTGTGGATCAACATATTTTTCATAAAGTGTCATAATTTCTTTATGAGTTATACTCCCAGGATTTGTACAATGAAAAATACCTACTGCTTTTTTCTCCAATAATTCATGAAAAACTTTTATCATATCTGGCACAACTGTCAAACTATTTTCCACATCAATAACTTTTTCAAATTTAGCTAGTTTATCAATTAAATTTGCGGGGTGAGATTGATCATCAATTGGCATACGAATTCTGGCAATGCCAACATTTGGCAAAGTTTCCAACACTAAATCGGCTGAATATTTTGCTCTGGTATAAACAGCCACTGGGTTGGCGTAATCCCCTTCATTCCAAGGTTGACCGGTTGGGTTAGTACCATAAAAAATACAACCCGTTCCCATGTGTAATAAATAAATATTTTTTTCTTGACAAGCTTCCGCAATTATCAAAGGTAAAATTGTATTACCCTCAATAGTTTCTACTTGGTGAGTCTCGCACCAATCTACATTCGGTTTGCCAACTACCCCAGCTGCATTTAAAATAACGTCTGGCTGGTGTTCTTCAATCAAATCCAAAACATCTTGTTTGGTTGCTATTTTTTTATCAGTTAAAACTGAATCCCCCCAACTTTCGTGGCATCTTTTTCCCAAATAACCACTACCAATAATTAGTATCCTCATAATTTTATTCGCTATATTGTTTATTATAATAATTTAAATATTCTCCGGTTTTAATTTTCTGCCACCACTTCACATTTTTCTGATACCATTCCACAGTTTTTTTCATCCCCTCTGCAAAACTAATTTGAGGTTCCCAGCCAAGTTCATTTTTAATTTTTGTATAATCAATCGCATAACGTCTATCATGACCTGGTCGGTCTTTTATATATTCTATTTTGTCATTACTTTCACCCATTAATTCCAAAATTTTCTTGGTAATTTCTAAATTTGTTTTTTCTGCTCCACCACCGACACAATATGTTTCTCCGATTTTTCCTTGATGAATTATTAAATCAATAGCTCGACAATGATCCGCCACATACAACCAATCTCTGGTTTGCAAACCATCTCCATACACCGGAACTTTTTTACCTTCCATTAAATTAGTAATGAATAGAGCGTGTAATTTTTCTGGAAATTGATAAGGACCATAATTATTAGAACAATTAGAAATTGTCGCTTTTAACTCGTAAGTACGAACATAGGAACGAACTAAATGGTCAGCGGCGGCTTTACTGGCCGAATATGGACTGCTGGGATTATAAGGTGTTTTTTCATTAAACGGTGGATCACTGGGATCTAAATCGCCAAAAACTTCATCAGTTGAAACATGGTGAAAACGTAAGCTGTACTCTTTAGCTACTTCTAGTAAAACTTGAGTGCCAAGTACATTAGTACGAATAAAATCAGCGGGAGATAAAATTGATCTGTCCACATGAGTTTCGGCCGCAAAATTAACAATCACATCAACATTTTTAGCAATATCACTGACTAATTTTTTATCCACAATATCACCTTTTATAAATTGATAATTTTTATTCTTATCTAAAATTTTTAAATTTTCTAAATTACCAGCATAAGTTAAAAGATCCAAATTGATAATTTCATAATCTGGATATTTATTTAATATATAATGAATAAAATTTGAGCCAATGAATCCTGCCCCACCAGTTATAAGTAAGCGCATATTATTTAATTCACAATTAATTATTACTAAAACGACTAATATTTATTATTATACCGACCCCCACCATACTCATTATATAAGCCGAACCACCATGACTAACGAGCGGTAATGGTACCCCAGTTAAAGGAAGCACCCCTACAATAGCTCCAATATTTAAAAATGATTGCCACACAATCCAAACTGTTAATCCGCCGGCCAAGAGTCTTCCAAAATTATCTGGGGCATTTTTAGCAATTTTTAAACCTCGCCATCCTATTAATAAAAATAAAACTACAATTAATGAAGAGACTAGAAAACCAACTTCTTCGGCGACCACTGCAAAAATTGAATCAGCTGTCACTTCTGGCAAATATTGATATTTCTGTCTGGAATGTCCTAAACCTAAACCCCAAGGGCCACCAGAACCAATAGCTAAAAATGATTGATTAATTTGATACCCCACACCTTGCGGATCTAACTCTGGATGTAAAAAAGTAGTAAACCTCTCCAATCTGTAAGGAGCTGCCCAAATCATCATAATAAAGCCAACTATCCCAAATAAACCCAGCACAGTTAGATATTTCCAAGGAACTTTACCCAAATAAAGCATTGTGAAAATTATTACCACTATAATTGATAATGTCCCAATATCCGGCTGTAGTAAAACTAACAAACAGGCTGGAGCCAAAATTGTGAGGATGGGTAAAAGCCCAGTTTGCCAATTAGTTAAGTCTCTTCTGCCATCTGATAATAAATTAGCAGTCATAATAATTAATGCCAATTTAACAAATTCTGCTGGTTGAAAATTAAATATCCCTAAAGATATCCAACTGCGAGCTCCATTTAATTCAAAACCAACACCAGGGATAAAAACTAACGCTAATAAAAATAGAGCAAACCCATAAATTATCCAACTCATTTTTTTAAACCACAGATAATCTAGCTTTGTCACTATAAAAAATAATACCAATCCTGGAATTAAACCTCTGAAAATTTGCTTTTTGATAAAGTAATAGGCATCACCAAATTTTTCATAACCAACTGGTGTACTGGCAGATGTTAAAGCTATCAAACCAAAAATAATCAAAATAAAAATATAGATTAAAAATATTCTATCAGTTTTCATTTTGTTTTGACCAATTCCTATCATAAATTCAAACGCATTATTAACACCAAACTGATGCTTAAAAATATTTCAAAGATCAAAACTGTTAAAGCTAAAATATAAGATAAAAATTTATCTTTATTAAAAAAATAAAGAGCTAACGCAAAATTTATCAGAATGACCAAAAAACCAGTTATGGGCAAAACCAAAAGTTTTACCCAGCTACCAACTAAATCTACCCCAAAAATAACATTGTAATGTATAAAATAATTGTTTTCTCCGAATCTTAGTTTGGTAAATAAATACCAAAAATGAAAGGCATTCAAAATCAAAGCCAGCCCTAAAAAAAGTCTCACCCAAAGATTTTTTAGATATATTTTAGCCAAATAAAGCATAGCTTAGTCAAAAATATTAATTACTTAATTTCATATAATAATACCTTTATTTTAACAGAAAACTTGGCTATTGACAAGAATGGCATAAAATGCTAAAATAATGGTCGTCAACTTAAGAATTGTAAAACTTTTAACTTTATAAAATATGTCACATAAAAAAGCTGGTGGTTCCACTAGACTGGGTCGTGATTCTGAATCAAAACGTCTGGGCGTTAAAATACATGATGGTCAAACTATCAAAAAAGGCCAGATTATTACTCGCCAACGTGGTACCAAAATCCACCCAGGAGAAAACGTAAAAAAAGGTAAAGATGATACACTATTCTCTTTAGAAAATGGAAAAGTAAAATTTACCCAAAAGAAAAGAATAAGATTTGATGGCAATCTTAAAAAAGCTACCTACGCTAATGTAGTTACCGCTTAAAACTTCCCAAAAGAACCCAGATATAAAATCTGGGTTCTTTTATTTTGAAAATTAAATTTTATTTTTATGATAATAATGCCTTCCAAGTCTCCCTAACAGTCTTTTCCCAAGAAAATTCTTTTGACCTCTCCCAACCCATATTTATTTTTTGTTCTCTAAAACTACTACTCTTCAACAAACTTTTTATCTTATCAGCTATATCTGCTATATCTTGAGGATCAGCATATATCCCCGATTCTCCGCCCACTTCTTCCAAACTTGTTCCTCTTGATGCTACTATTGGTACCCCTACTGCTAAGGCTTCTAAAATTGGAATACCAAAACCTTCATATAGACTAGGAAAAACAAACACCTCTGCCCCGCTAAGTAAAACAACTATATCTGGCTCTTTAACCCAACCAGATAAAATAATATCCTTCTGATATAGACTATTTCGCCAAGCTTCCAAAATTTCTGCGTAACCTACTCCCGGCTTGCCAATTAAAACCAAACTTAAATCTGGATATTCTTTTTTTAAAATATTAAAAGATTCAATTATTCTTTTAGCATTTTTCTTGGTTTCTAATCTGCCAATGGAAATAATATAAGGTTTACTAATTTTATATTTTTCTAATATTTCAGCAGATGGTAAATTACTAGTTGTAAATTTTTCATTATTAAAAGCCAGTGGTATAACTATTATTTTTTTACTAATATTTTTACCATAAAATTTTATCAGCTCTTGCCTGTTAAACTCGGTGCTAGTTAAAATTAATTTTGATTTTTTAATAATTAATAAATTCATTAGTTTCAGATATTGTCTACCCCAAAAATTATAAACCTGCGGGTACGCTTTAAAAGCACTATCGTGAATCATAGTAATTGTATTGGGAGGGGTTATTATTGGAACAAGTTGTCCAGGAGCAAAAAATACATCTGGCTTAAACTTTAAAAATTCAAAAGAAAGTCGAAATTGACTCCACCCTTTTCTAAATGGCCATGGTAAAATTTTACATTCCCAATTTTCTGGCAAGACAGATAGTTCATCAATTAAAATACTATTGGAATATAAAACTACTTTATAATTATGAGGAATTATTTTTTTTAAATTTTGAATAATCTGAAAACAATATTCTTCTACACCTGTCCTGTATTTTTTGTTGGCATGAGTGGCTTCAATCCCAATAATCATATCATTTTCATTTTGTCCTAATTTAAAAGTTTAATTTTTCTGAATGTTTACCAATTAAAGGCAAAGGTTTCTTTTCACCTTGCAGGGCATTAAGTACTCCGATTATCCAAAGAATCACTAAAATTAATCCTAAAATTGGACCAAAAAACCAACCAATTACCGGTACCATAGTAAATACAGACACAACTATCCAGGCAATTAAAAGTCCCAGTGATTGTTTAACATGGTATTTAACAAATGCATCATCTTTATCATCTGTTAAAAGAGGAATAACGAAAAAAATGTAAGCTACAAAAGCCATAGTAGTTTTAGGAGAGATATTTTCTTTATTATCCAGATTTTTATTTTCTGCTTCTGATGCTTGATTTTCTTTTGTATCTACCTCTTGTTCTAATTCTCTATGTACTTCAGGATTGATTTTGTCTTCCGATTGATTTTGATCATTAAAATTTTCTGCTGACATATATTTTTATTAAAAAAATTATTTAATTATTTATTTAGTAGCTAAAATACTTCGCTTATAACTTTCTAAATTTTCTAAAGCAATTCCAGTTCCTTTAACCACACATAAAAGTGGCTCTTCGGCTACATAAGTTGGCACACCAGTTTGTTCAGCTACCAATTCATCTAAATTACGTAAAAGCGATGAACCACCAGACATAATAATTCCTTTATCCATGACATCAGCGGAAAGTTCAGGTGGTGTTTGTTGTAATACTTCTTTCACAGCATCTATTAATTTTTCTAAAACATTTTGTAAAGCTTCTGTGGTATCATCAGACGTAACAGTAATAATTTTTGGTAATCCAGAAATCATATCACGTCCTTTTACTTCCATCATCAAAGGTTTGTTCATAAACATAGCCGATCCAATTGAAATCTTAATATCTTCCGCGGTTCTTTCTCCGATAGCCACATTGTATTTATGACGAATATATTCGGCGATCTCTAAATCAAATCTATTGCCACCGATTCGTACTGAGCCACAAGTTACTATTCCTCCTAAGGAAATAACAGCGATCTCGGCGGTACCACCACCTACATCAATAATCATATGTCCGCTGGCAGCTCCAATTGGGATATCGGCACCAATGGCAGCTACTATAGGTTCTTTGATAATATAGGCCGCTTTAGCACCTGAGGCCACCGCAGCGTCAATTACCGCTCGTCTTTCGGTAGAGGTAATCCCAGCTGGTACGGCAATCATAACTTCTGGACGAAAAAGTCTCACACCCCCCAAAGCTTTATTTATAAAATATCTAAGCATGGCTTCAGTAGTATGATAGTTAGCAATCACACCATCTTTTAAAGGACGCTCAGCAATAATAGTATCTGGTGTTCTACCAATCATATCTTTGGCTTCTAAACCAACAGCGAGTACTTTTCTATCTATTTTTGATACAGCCACAACAGAAGGTTCGTTAACAATAATACCTTTTTTAGGTACATATACCAAAACATTAGTTGTCCCCAAATCAATTCCAATTTTTTTTATAAACATAATTATCGTTAAAATATAAAAGCCTCAAAACAACAGAATGATAACCCCTACTGGTATTTTAGTATTTTAATGTTTCAATGAAATCACAAAATATCTATCAACCATTAAATCTGTCTTTAACTCATATTTATCATCCCCCCAATTTTCTACTAATTCTGCTGGTTTAGCATCTAATACATTATTACCCAAACTAAGGTCTAATGTCAAACCATAGCGTAAAGCCCCTAATTGTTTTTGCGCTAACAAATTATATTCCCCATTTTTTATTTGTTCCACAATAGTAGGAGATAAATAAAATCTAAAGATTAATTCTTTGTTGGTTTTTGGTTCAATACTAACAAATGTCCCAAACCATTCTTTGCCTAATTCTACGCCAGAATTACTTTGTCTATTTTCAGCTGTAATATTCTCTCCCCCCACTATTTCTATTAGTTCTGACCCGATTGGTAGATATAATCTGGTATAACTTAAATATCTGGTGGTACGCCAATTGAATGTCCCAACGTGTTTGTAGTTCATTTTTACTTCACCTAAAAAACCACCGTTCTCCGTTGGACTAATTTTGTATTCAATACTTCTTTCCAAAGAAAAATCTGTTTTCCAAGCTCCTAAATTTGCATCTACCCAAAGTAAATAATCACCGTTTGTTTTTTCTACTTGCGGAGATAATTTTTTTACTTCCAAAAAATTCTGAATTTGATCATCCAGAGAATAAAACATTATTTGTTTTTGAACGATCATGCTCTCAAATAAATCATAATATTTTTGCCAATTTAAAATTATATCCTTTTTAAATTTAGGCAACATCTCTTGGGCTAAATTCCCCATTATTTCTTTTCTGTCTGCAAAATCTTTCCCTTTTTCATCGTAACCATACTCCACCTCATATTCTAATTTTTCTGTAAAGTTGCTATTATTAAACTCAATGCCATCAACGGTAATAGGGCCTAATATTTTTAGTATATTTTCAAACACAGTTGGTGTAATCCCAACTACAGCATTAATTTTAGAAGCAACTAAACCATTTTCTTTGCGATACAATTCTAAGGCTTTTTGAGCAGAAACACCAAAATCTGGAGACCAATTAGAATCACGGAACTTCCAACTATCTATTTTTAAATATTTTGTAAGCTGAACAGGCGGTATAGATTCAAACTGCGGAGAATTACCATCTAAAATTTCGGTGCCTTCTATTTTTAAAATTTCTGGCTGTCCATTCTCTATTTTAATCACGGCATAAGACCCAATAAATCCTCCTCCCGGGCGGAGCTCAGTGTTATTTAAAAAAAGTAATAAATAATATTGCGGTTCCACAAAACCAAATGCCTGTTGTATGATTTCTGATTGCTCCAATAAATTTTCGTCTTTTTTACCAACTTGTTCTACCACAGTATTAATAACAAACTTTTGCAATTTACCAGATTTTAAATTTAAATAAAGAAAAATTGTTGAGCCCAATATAATCAACAAAATTAAGATAGAAATTATTAAAAAAATTTTTTTAAACATAAATATATTTTTTAACTACGTTTTTTAGCGGAAACATTGAACCCTAAATATTTACCAAACATAAGTCTAGTGACCGCGTCAATACAAGGAATAGCAGAAAATATAATCAAAGATACTGGTAAAAGTATCCATTGCAAAATCATATATAAATATTTATGAGGTGGATGCGACTTGGGACGATTGGGCAATACCAGCATGGTCATAATGGCGGATAAAAAAAGACCACTCATAGCCATAATCATTAAACCTTCTAAAATAAAAGGAGCATTAAAAAATAAAGTACTTTGACGGACACCTTCATCTGCCACATAAAGAGGCAAACGCCCTAAAATTGTGATTAAAATTGCGACTACTGCCCAACTCCATTTACCTTCCCACTCGTGGAAAAGAATAACAAATTTTTTCCATTTAGGGATATTCTTATGTTGTCTGAATTGCCAAAGTAAATATGGAATATTTTCTGTTCCCCAAGCCCAACGACGTTGTTGTACATAAAGATTCTTCAAACTTTTCCAAATGTTTACATCGCGAACTGTATCCATGGCTACTGGTATATAAAGTGGAGTGACTTCATAATCTCCATTATAATGAAGCCAACATTGATAAAAAATACGGGAATCTTCACTAACTATATTTTTAGCATGCCCACCACAATCAATCACAGCTTTAAAACTCATAGAATGTGAAGAAAATGTAACTAAATTATCCAAACGCGCTAAACTAAACAACATCCAAAAACTAGTACCTAAAGCAGAAATACGTAGCAAAGAAGGTGATTCCCATAAATTATTATTATAGAGTGTCACTGGTTGAAAAGAACTGTGACTAGGGTTGGGATGACTTAAATAAAGATAATTTAAATGAGAAAAATACTGAGGATGAACGACCGTATCAATATCAAAAACAGAAATAATAATATCTTCATAATTCCAACCTCTTTCATCAGCATATTTTTTAAAACTCATTTCAGCACTATATATATTTGAACCTTTTCCCGGTATTTCTCCCTCTAAATCTTTTAGATGCGTATTGAAAATCAACCCGGCAAATTTACCATCATACTTTTCTTTTACCGCCTGTTGAATAAAAATCCAGTGTTCCATTTTTCTTTCTTCTCCAGAAATAACTACGTAAATTTTATCAGCTGGATAAGTAGATTCTAAAATAGCATTGAGTGTTGTCTGAACCACCTCTATTGATTCATTATAAATTGGCAAAAATATAACATTTTTTTTATCTTCCCAATTTGGAAACTTGTCTTTTAATTTTTGTGTCCAATCAATTTTAACTGAACTGTGAAATCTTTTCCAAGATAAAATTAAATAAGAAGAAAAATAACCAACTCGTAATACCCAATAAATATCAAAAGCAATAATTAAATAAATAACTACTAAAGGACTAGTGAAAGACAAAAAAATTGGTAAAAGTAAAGTAGCCCAAATACTTAGTCCAGGCAAAATTTCATAGATTCTATAACGATGATAATCACTAATCATATAAATTCAAAATCCAAAGTTTATAAAGTCAAAAATAAAAGATTGCCTTATTTAAAAAAATTCTCCTTTATTTTATACTTTTAACTTTTTACTTTTGGTTAAATTTATATTAGGTTCCCCACTGTATGTGGCACTAATATATTGACCAATTTTTGTCTTGGCAACTTTTTCTTTTAAATCTGTTAATTTTATTTCTGGTACACCCAAAATAGGAATGTGTAAAACATAACCAAATACATTGGCTAAGGTAGTAGCTATTCTGGTGGAAGTAAAACTTCCTTGCCCAATTAAGACTGCTAAACCAATTAAATTTTCCTTGGTCTGTTTCGTAATTTTTAATAATTTATCAAAATAAAAAAGTAGGGGTTGATTATCTGTAACCATAAAACTTTTTTCTTTCCATTGATTATTTAAATAATAATGAAAAACTACTTCTTGTCTATTGGAATTATCAATTACCACCAGCATAAAATTATAAATTACTAGAAATTTTATCCACCACCACCACATGATTCGCTTCAAAAATATTATATAAAAACTTATCCCCTATTTCTTTTCTTTCTCGATATTCATTTTCACTCATCACAGTATAACGAATAGGCTGTCGCATTATTCCTTCAAATTTTTTAATTAAATTATTAATAGTAATCGGTTTTATTCTACCTACTAAAAGCATATCAACAGTTGCATTTTGGTCAGCAGTAAATATGCCGGCTAACAAAAACATTTTTAAATCCCCGGCTTTTTTAGTAATTTCGTCTATTAGTTCCTGCTCTTCAATAACTTTTACTTTTGACATAAGCGCCCCCAACTCATTAAAAAGTAAAGAATCCATACGAACACGATAATATTTTAATTTCCCAGTAAAATTTTCTAATTCTACATCTGTTATTTGTTCTTTGGGGACTTGATAAATAATACCCAATTTCTCTAAATTGGATATCTCTCTCCTCACAGCATTTAGCTGTATATTAATTAAACGCGCCAATTCACGCCCAAAAAAATTCTTATCAGGATTATAAAAAAAGACTTGCAATAACTTTAATCTTGTCTTTGAACCAAAAAAGTGTTCAAGCATATATTTCTCTTTAAACAAAGGTTTTTATGAATAGTTGTTATTTTTTACATAATTATAGTATAATATTATTAAAGCTAAAAGTCAAAGTATGAGTGATATTTTACGTTTACACGAATTTTTTGTAGAAGGCGGTGATCCAGAAAAATCACACGTCCTTTTGCACGTAACTGAGCCTTCTATCTCTGAAAAAAAAGATAAAGGCTACTTTTTTGCTATTTGCGAAATAAATAATGCTGAAACAAAGCACATCTTAAAACTCCAAAACATTGTGGAAGAAATAGAAAATAGCTATTATGAAACCAAAGATGAAGGAGATAAAACTGCTTTAGAGATAGTATTAGAAAAAATAAATGCTGAGAGTTATTCTTTGCAAGATGAAAAAATTGATCTAAATTGCATAGTTGGCACAATTTGTGATGATAATATAATCTTTTCTCTACATGGAGAACCTTTGATGTTGCTTTTTTATAAAAAATCAACTGGCGATTATACTATTATGAATTTAACCGATCAAAATGATAATGCTATAGAAAATAAAAAACAACTATTCTCACAAATTATTCAGGGAAAACTAAAAAAAGATGATTTTCTTTTTGCTGGTACACCCCATATATTTAAATATTTTGATCAAGACAGGTTATTAAAAATTTTAACAACTAGGCCAATTAGACAGGGAGCCGAGCATATTGAGAGAGTTTTAGGAGAACTCAAAAATGATTTTTCTTTTGGTGGCTTATTGGTGCAATTGGAAGGACACGAAAAAAATAAAAAATTTGCTAAAGATGAAAAACAAAAACATATTCAGACAGTTAATCAATTATTTGTTACTGAAAAAAATACCGCCCAAATATTAAACTCTTCTCTGTTACCGAATATAAATAAAGGGTTGAAAAAAATGTTCCAAGATCATAATGACATTACAGAACCTATTCATTCCTCCACTAACCAAACCGAGTCAGAAAATAATTTCAGAACTTCAAAAAAAGAAAAAGTCAAAACAAACAACACTTTGGATCAAGAATTATGGATAAAAATCTGGAAAGTATGCAAAAAGATTGTTATGATTGTGCTCACAATTTTAACTTCTATTTTTACTATTATTTATACTATTATAAGTGGTATAGTAAAACAAATTACCCTACTATTCTTTGTAATAACTAACTATCAAAATAGAAGACGCAATATTATAGAAAATTGGTCCAGAACAAAAAAAAGTTACATTGAAAATTTTAAACATTTATCTAATTCAACAAAAATATTACTTTTTGCTTCCATTTTAATATCATTAATTTTTATATCTAGTTTAATATTTATAAGTATCAGACAAAAAACTCAAGTGGCATTAGAAGAACACAAGACAAATATTACTAATATTCGCTCCAGATTAGACAATATGGAAGGGGCTTTAATCTATGGCAATGAAGAAATAGTGTTTGAAGAAATACAAAATGTAAAAAATTTACTAAATACTCTTAATTGCGAAAAATATCCCGAAGATTGTAATAACCTTACTCAAGAATTAGATAAATTTATAAAAAAAGTTAGTAAAATTTCCACAGTCCAAACAGAAAAAATTACTGATTTAACAGGCTATTACGGTTCAGACTCATTTGATGAAATTATTCAGATTAATAATAAAATAATTATTTTTGGAAAAAATACTTCTACGGTTGTTTTTTATGATTTACTCAGCAAAGAACTAAAGGACTTAAAAACAACAGCTAGTGGTTTTATCGCTGGTTCTACACCAAAAGAAAATGACTATGCGCTTCTGTTAACCACCAAAAATGAACTTTATAAATTTGATCCTAGGGAAAATACTCTTAAAAAAATAGAAATCTATTATCCCGTAGAAAATATACAAATTGACACTTTGTTTGTATATAACAGAAAACTATACACCCTAGATACCAAAAATAAAAAGATTTATAAACACACCCCAATTCAAAGCGGTTTTGGTGTTGGAGTAGAGTGGACCAAAAAAGAAATAGCCAACTTGGCTAATGGTATTGATATGGTAATAGATGGCGATGTCTATATTTTGGAACAAAATGGAACGGTTAGTAAAATAACTAATGGCACTCAGGTAGATTTTAAAATTTCTAGATTATTCCCCACCCTACAAAATTCAGATAAATTTTGGACATATAATAATCTAAATTATATTTATATTCTAGATAGTCTAGAAAAACGTTTAATAATCCTTAAAAATGATGGTGATTTTTACAAACAATTAACCTCAGAAAGTTTCGTAAAACCCACCGGACTACTAGTCGATGAAGCAACTGGCACCGCTTATATTCTAGATCAAAATAAACTATATAAATTAAATTTTTAATCACAAACCCTACTTATTAAAAATCTCCTTAACTAATTGGTCAAGGAGATTTTTTAAATTTTGAAGTAAGAAAATTATTTTAAATTTACAGTAGCACCAGCTTCTTCTAATTTCTTTTTCATTTCTTCGGCAGCTGCTTTAGCTACACCTTCTTTTATGATTGCAGGAGCGCCATCTACCAATGCTTTAGCATCAGCTAAACCTAAACCTGTCATTTCTTTAACAGCTTTAATAACATTGATTTTGCTTTCACCAACAGTAGTAAGTTCTACATTAAATTCACTTTTTTCTTCGGCAGCAGGAGCAGCAGCGGCAGCAGGAGCAGCAGCGGCAGCAGGAGCAGCAGCGGAAACACCAAATTTGTCTTCTAGGATACCAACTAACTCAGCTAGATCTAATACTGACATTTTTTCAATTTCCTCTACTAAAGATTTGAATTTTGCAGGAACTTCAACTATTTTTTTTTCTTCTGACATATTTTTTATGTTTATTAATTAATTTTTAGATTCTTTAACCGCATTTAGTACACATACTAAATTGCGTAAATTCCCAGCTAGTGCATTTACAAAGCCAGAAATTGGAGCGTTAATCGAGCCAACAACTTTAGCCAAAAGTTCATCACGGCTTGGTAAGTTAGCTAAACTCTTAATACCCATTTCGTCAATAAATTTGCCTTCCAACACACCACCGAAAATTTTAACTATGGTATGAGTTTTTGCAAAGTTATTCACAGTTTTTGCTGGAGATATTTCATCTTTATGACCCAAAAGAGTAGCTACGCCACCCTCAAAGGATTTAGGATCAAAATTTGTTAAACCAGCGTTCTCACAAGCAAGTTTAACTAGAGTTTTCTTAGCCACTAGCATATCAATGTCATTTTCTCGGCAAGATTTTCGAAGTTCTTCCATGGAAGAAACATCCAAACCTTGAAAATTGGCAAAGACCACGGCCTTGGAAGCTTTAATACCAGCTTCTAATTCCCCGACGGCTTCTTGTTTTTGTTGTTTTGTCTTAGACATAATCTTTTAATCAAAAATCTATGGTTTTTAACCATAGAACTTCTAGCACAAATCGACTTTTAGTGACTTTCTCACTGTTTGCACCTCGGCAGGAAATTTAAGGGATAATACTACCCCACCTGCTGTCTATGGATTGAGAATATAATATCATAATGATGAAATATTGTCAAGCTACAAAAATTTTGGAATTAAAAACAACCCTATTTACAGAGTTGCTTTTCACTTATATATTATTAATTCTGAATGATTGTCCCAGCAACTTTCTTCCCTAAAATCACATTCTTAACCTGTTTTAAATTAGTACCTTTTACAAAAACTACTTTCAAATTTAACTTCTCTGCTAATTTTGTAGCTGAGGGATCAAAAGGAATATTCTTACCGGGAATCCACTTATCCCCGACAATTTTTTTCATTTCTACCCAATTTAATTTTTCAAATTTTTGAGCATTTTTATTTTTCTGAGGATCACTATCACACACATAATCAATGTTGGACATGTTAACTACTAAATTACTTTTATATATCTCAGCCAATTTAACTGCGTCATAATCAGTTGACCAACCAGGTTTCCAGCCACCAGCCACAATTATTGGCTTAGCTGTTTTAATTTTTTTGCTGGGATCTTTGACAACTTCTGCATAAACTAAATCACCAAATAACCTTTTAACAAACTCAGCGTTTAGATAGGTGGCTTGAATTCCCAGCCAATCAAGTTCTACACCTTTGACACCAGAAACATTTTGAGCAGCATTTTGATAATTACGACAAGTGGCACCGCCACCAACTACAAAAATAAACTTATCCCCTGCTTGCACTCGTTCTAATATTAATTTCCTAAAACTTTTTAAAAATTTGATATCAAAACCAGTTTTAGGAATTATAATTGATCCCCCAACTGATAAAATTTTATAATCATTCTTTAACATAAATTATTTATCACTTAATAAATAATTAACTAACCAGCTAACTATCCACATCCCAAACGCACCCCAAAAAGCAGGCATAAAACCAGCTACATCAAAACCTTTAACCACAGTTCCCACAAACCAAAATAAACAGGCGTTGATAACCAATGTAAAAAGCCCTAAACTTAAAATATTTACTGGTAAAGTTAATAACAAAAGTACGGGTCTGATTAAAGCATTGACTAAACCTAAAATAAGCGCCGCAATTAGTGCATTATAAAAACTATTCACAGTTATCCCATTTAAATAATAGGCCAAAACTATTAAAGTAATGGCGCTAGCTAACCATCTTAGAATCAATTTCATATATTTAATTATAATAATAAATTATAGAAAAAATTAATAATAGGAGAAATGTATGGGACAAAAAATAAAATGAAAACTAACAACAAAATCATACCATATTGTTGTAAAATCGCTTTTACTTTATAAGCACTGTCTGGTAAAATAGCAAACAAAATTTTGGAACCATCAAGCGGTGGAATGGGCATTAGATTAAATACCATCAACATTATGTTGGCAAAAATAATTATGGAAATAAATTCGGCTGTTCCCCAGAATACTGGCGGTAAAAGAGGTATCAAACGAAAAACAATTGAGAAAGACAAGGCTAAAAGAAAATTTGCCAGTGGACCAGCTATAGCGACAAAGGCTGGACCCCATTTTTGATTTTTTAAATTATAAGGATTATATGGAACGGGCTTAGCATAAGCAAATAAAAAACCACCTCCAGATATGACAAATAAAAGAATGGGCATTAGAATAGTCCCCCACATATCAATGTGCGAACGAGGGTCAAGAGTAAGACGACCAGCATATTTAGCAGTTGGATCGCCTAATCTATCAGCCATCCAACCGTGAGCATATTCGTGGATAATAGCCGATGGTATAATCACTATAAAATAAAACAATAATGTAGAAATATTCATAAGGGGTTGACAAATTTTATAATTTAAAGTATAATTATTTTACTTTAAATTTAAACAAAAAGCAATCCTATGGCAGTTAAATGTGAAATATGTAGCAAAAAATCAGTGCGAGCAAACCACGTTAGTCATTCTAAAATTCGTGTGCCAAAACGCCAAAAACCAAATTTACAACAAATCAAAATCAATGGCGAAGCAATAAAAATTTGTTCTACTTGTCGTCGCACTATTGCTAAAA
>Ga0265297_10006221_pt1 | contig 17499 bp, 18 predicted proteins | sample Munlanlwell13791_FD_192502 | JGI IMG/M metagenome (GOLD analysis project Ga0265297, IMG submission 192502) | Leachate microbial communities from a municipal landfill in Southern Ontario, Canada - Leachate well 137-91 | ecosystem: Engineered > Solid waste > Landfill > Unclassified | place...
TATCCAACTCTACTTCTAATATATAATACAATATATGTCAAATATTGATTTGACGCTTTCATATATGTTATGATATGGGCTGCAATGAAAGAGGGGTGAAAATGTCTCCCCTGATAGAGAAAAAACCCAGACCGGATCAGCGAACCAAGAAGCAGAGTTTCGCATTTTATCTATCCAAGGGACTGATCGACGAGATTGCACACGTGGCTAGGGAGACGGGCCGCTCCAAGAGCGAGGTGTTGGAGATACTGGCGAAGGCCGGGCTGGATGTGCACAGGAAGAGCTCCACCGAGTAGAATGGCAGAATGATGGACTTACGAGCGGCGCAATGAGCGCCGCTTTTATTTTGCGTGGTCAGGATGTTGTTCCAAGAATTTGAAAAACTGTTCGATGATCTTGGGGTCCCAGAAGCCCTTCTCGGTCTCTTCCTTCAACGTCTTGATAGTCTGCTCCAGCGAAAACGCCCCCTTGTATGGTCGCTCCGAGATCATCGCATCGAATGCGTCCATGACCTGGAATACGCGGGCGAGATAGGGGATGGAGTCGCCGACCAGCCCGTCCGGATAGCCGGTGCCGTTCCATTTTTCGTGATGGTGCCTGATGATGGGGCAGACGTCGGAGAGCGACTTGAGCGGATGGCAGATTTCTTCGCCGAAGATCGGGTGCTGCCGCATGATCTCCCATTCGTCCTCGGTGAGCTTGCCCGGTTTGAGGAGTATGGAATCCGGGACTCCGATCTTCCCCACGTCGTGGAGAATGCTCGCGCGTTCGAGGGTGTTGATCTGTTTCTGGTCGAGATTTATGAACCTGCCGAAAGCGCCGCTCAACCTGATGAGTCTGTCGCAATGATCGCCGGTCGTCGTGTCCTTCGCCTCGACCGCGCGCGCCAGCGACAGCACCACCGATTCGGCGTGATCGAGATCGTCGTTTAAGCGTTTCACCTTGGCCAGCGCATGCACGCGCGCCAGCAGCTCCAGCCTGTCGATCGGCTTGGAGAGGAAGTCGTCGCAGCCCGCCTCGATGCCCTTGATGCGGTCCTCCTTCTCCTGGAGCGCGGTCACTATGATGATCGGCACGAGCCGTGTGTTTTCGCCGCCCTTCAGCTTGCGGCATACCTCGAACCCGTTCATGCCCGGCATCATAACGTCCAGCAATATCACGTCCGGCAGCTCATCCCACACCATGTCCAGGGCCTGCTGGCCCGATGTGGCCTTCTTCACGATGCAGTCATGAGGGGAAAGCATCTTCTCGATCACGAGCAGGTTGGTGGGTTCGTCGTCGACCACCAACACCTTCAGCGGCTTGTCGAATTTGGGGAGGTTGAGTTTTTCCATGTGTGATTTTTAAGGCAGAACGCCTTGTGAGTCAACGCGCAAAAACCCATCAAATCTGTTGAAAGGCCGCATGTTGCATAATAGGGTCTTTTCATGATCGCGACGGCAAAGGGGAGAGGAAAGGCAAGGGCGCTGTGCCTCATTTCCGGGGGGCTGGACAGCCTCCTCGCCGTAAAGGTGCTTCAGGAGCAGGGGGTGGAGGTCTCGGGCTTAAGTTTCGAGAGCCCGTTTTTCGATGCCCATAACGCGAGGAGGGGTGCGGAACAGCTGAAGATAGAGCTCAAAGTGGCGAGGATCGGCGACGAGATAATGAAGCTCCTGCGCCGCCCTCCCCACGGCTTCGGAAAGCAGATGAACCCGTGCATCGACTGCCATGCCCTCATGGTGCGCCGGGCCGGCGAGATGATGGCGAAGGAGAACTTTGATTTCATAGCTACCGGAGAGGTTCTAGGAGAGCGGCCGATGTCGCAAAACCGCCAGTCGCTGGACACGGTGGCGCGCGATTCAGGTTTCGAGGGGTTCCTCCTCAGACCCTTATCTGCTAAGCTTCTCGCGCCAACGAAGCCTGAGATTATGGGGCTCGTGGACAGGGAGAGGCTGCTCGCCATAGAGGGCAGATCGCGCAAACCGCAGATCGCGCTCACCGAGAAATTCGGCATCAGGGAATACGTGCAGCCTGCGGGCGGTTGTCTCCTCACCGATCCGGCGTTCTCCGCGAGACTTCGGGAGCTTCTTGATCATGAGCCCTCGGCGAATGAACGCGATGCGATCCTGCTCAAGCTAGGCAGGCACTTCAGGTTGGGCTCGGGCGCCAAGGCCATAGTCGGGAGAGACAAGGAAGATAACGAAAGGATAATGGCGGCGGCAGGGGAGGATGATATCCTCGTCATATGCGACAACACCCCCGGACCGGCCGTTCTCATAGTGCATACCGACGCGGAAAATGATATAAAGACTGCGGCTCTGCTGTGTGCCAGTTTTTCAAACAGCAGCGCCTTTGAAGTCGACATGGCGATACGGCGCATGGGCGAAGAGGGCCGAATTAAGGCAAAGCCTGTTGCGCGCAATGAGTTTGACGGAATGAGGATAGGATGATGGCGACACGTGAACGCACAAAGACGCGCACCTATTACGAGCTCCTTGGAGTCACTCCGTCGGCGCCGGAGGAGATCATACAGGCGGTATGGCGCGCTTGGATGCGCACGATGCGTGTGCATCCGGACCTGGGCGGCAACGAGGAGTTCGCAAAGGCGATCAACGCGGCTTACGATACGCTCTCGAATCCCGAGAAGAGGGCGCAGTACGACGCCGAGATATCGCAAGAATTTGCGCCCGAAAACGAGGTGAACAGGCGCGCGCCGCGCACCAGGGTGGAGGCCGAGATCGCGTATTGCGCCAAACCCGACGACGGATGGCTCGCTGCGAAGGTCGTGGATGCCTCGGCCCTCGGCATGCGCGTAAGGACTGAGAAGCTCATGACCGTCGGGCAGAACATCGCCATAGCTTTTCCGGAAAAGCCCAGGCACGCCTACGAGGCGAAGGTCCGCTGGATGAGGACCTCTGACGATTTCAGCGAGTGGCGCTGCGAGGCAGGGCTTGAGTTCTTCTCGCCTATACCCGATATCCTGCATAGGCTAGGCTATAAACGGCCTTGACAGTACGAGGGTCAAAGGGTAGGTGGTTCCCCTCATATTGCGGGGTAGAGCAGCCCGGTAGCTCGTCAGGCTCATAACCTGAAGGTCACAGGTTCAAATCCTGTCCCCGCTACCAAAAAGGGGTCCCTTTCGGGGGCCCTTTTCTTTTTTTCTAAGCAACATTTTCTGCGATAGGTCGAAAACCCCCTTGGATACCTATCCCAGGAGATACACTGATGGCAGGACCCGTCACGACATGGAATGCAACGATCGCGATGCCGATTTTCGCGTCGGATCGTGCCTCAGGGGACGCCGATGAAGCGCAGGCGGCTGCGGAAAACGAGTTTGAGGTTGCGCAGGTGCCCCAACAGGACTCTTTTGGAATAGGGGCCGGAAGTTTCGTCGTCATGGGTGCATTGGCTGCGGCAAGCCTTGTGTCTCTGTGGAGGGCAAGGCGTATGACCGTAGTTTCCGAACGCATGCATGATTTGATCAAAGCCGATCTGTTGAAGCTGCAGCCCTGGGACCAGCGTGCAATATATGTGAAGGAGAAATTCGCCGCATTGGATGCGCAATCCCCTGATCCGTTTCTGGGATTTGAACAGGAGATGTTCAGGAACTGCGTGTTGGTTTTCAATTGCGATCTCAAGAAGCAGACCCTGCTCCGCAATGCAGGGCCTGCGGCTTTCCTCATGGAGTACTGGAAGGCGAGGGGGCAGGCACGCAATGTGCGTGCTATGAAGAAGGTCCTTCATGCTGTTTCTATAGACAACCTTGAAAGGGCTGCAGCCTATCATGCCGACCTCGCCGCAAGGCTGCAAAATGCGTCCTCCCCGCTGACCGCAGGCGATCTGCTTGCAAAGGCGATCCACGAGACAGCCGCTGCTCAGCTCTATTATAGGCGGGGGCTTTACATGATGATGGTGGAAGGGAAGGAAAGGGTGGTTTCGGCTGCCAGTCATATGATCGGGGAGGCCGAGCAAACGGTCGTGAGGCTCAAAAATCGTTGGGCAACGAGGATAGAGCTCTTGTCCATGCCGATCGAGGAGCTGAAAATGGCTATTGCGCAAGAGATGAGAGACATGACTTCAGGAAAAAATAAGCCCGGAAAATGGACGGTAGGTCCGAGCGGATCCATACCTCAAGGGAGACCCCCGAGTCGGAATACAGGGTCGAGCGATCCCACGGGTCCTATGGGCGCTGCGTTTTCAGGTTTGAGGTCTTTCTTGGGGTTTCAGCCTTCATCTCCTGTCCAGCAGTACGTGCACAATTTTTCCTTCGGCAGGCCTATGGCGCTGATCATGTCGCCGAGGCGCTGATAGCGGATGGAGGTCACGCCGATGTCCTTCTGGATCCATTCCACCATGCGCCCGTATTTCTCTCCATCCTCGTCTAGATAGGCCGAAACGTCCTCCACGTGCCTGCCTTCGATAGCGTCGATCGCCCTGCGTGCGATGAGCTCGTCCGCCGAACGGGTGGAGATGTTGAATTTGCACGGGAACATGAGCGGCGGGCAGGCAGGCCTTACGTGCAACTCCTTTGCCCCGTTTGCCCACAACTTCTGCGCGGTGAAGTTCTTGAGCTGGGTTCCGCGCACAATCGAGTCTTCGCAGATCAGCACCTTCTTGCCGTCGATGAGGTCACGCACGGCGATCAGCTTCATCTTCGCGACGCGGTCGCGCTCCTCTTGTGAGGGCGGCGTGTAGCTGCGGCCGTAGCCGGGCGTGTACTTGACCAGCGGCCTGCGGTAGGGGATGCCGGACTCCATGGCGTAGCCGACCGCGTGCGCCACGCCCGACTCCGGAACTCCTGCGACTATATCCGCCTTCACGTCGTCGCGCCTTGCGAGGCAGCGGCCGCAGCGCTCGCGGACGACTTCAGCGTTGATGCCTTCGTAGCACGAGCTGGGGAAACCGGTGTATATCCAAAGGAAGGAGCAGGTCTTGCAGCGGTCGCCTGCTTTTCTTATGACCTTGGGGCCATGCTCGTTGATGAAGAGGACCTCTCCGGCGCCCAGGTATTTCTCGATCTCATATCCCTGATTCGTGAGCGCGCCGCTCTCAGTGGTCACTGCCCAGCTCTGTTTGTTTCTGCCCAGCACGAGCGGCGTGTAGCCGTAACGATCCCTCGCGGCGTAAAGGCCCTCTTCGGTCAGTATCAGCATCGAACAGGAACCGTCGATGTGCTTGAAGACCTGTTCGATACCGTCCGCGATGTCCTTGCCCGTGTTGATGATCTTGGCGATCACCTCTATCTGGTTGATCTTTCCACGCCTGACCTCTGAGAACGAGTGACCGCTCTCGAGCAGCCCCTTCGCGAGGCGGTCAGCGTTGTCGATCCAACCGTTCATGACGATGGCGAAGCTGCCGAAACGGGAGTTGAGGCAGATCGGCTGCTCCTGGGCTGCGCTGACGGCCCCGATGCCCTTGTCGCCCTCGAGGTCCGACCTCTCCTCGTTGAATTTTGACTTGAACTGGCTCGAGCGTATCGAATGGATCTTGCGCCTGAGCTCGTCGCCCCAGACGGCCATGCCGCCGTACTGCGTGCCGAGATGCGAGTGATAATCCGTGCCGTAGAAGAGCGAATCGAGACAGCTGCCCTGTCCGACGCATCCGTAAATGCCTGTCATTGTGTTCTCCTTTCAAGATGAAGTGGGATTTTTATTCTTAAATGAGCTCGTCTGTCCAGAGCAAAGAGAGATTTCAGCAATGCCGCATCGAAGATTAAAGGAGCTTGATTTTAAACGATAAATAAAATAATGCATGCGTGCAACGGGGAGGAAAGATGTCATCTTCAGGCGATCGCCGACCTGTGCCGTGGGTCGTGCTCAAGTTCGGAGGCACCAGCGTATCCAACCTTGATTGCTGGGAAACCATCGCCTCCATTGTAGAGACCAGGCTGGCCGAGGGGAAGCGTCCGCTCGTAGTCTGCTCCGCGGTCAGCGGCATATCCGACGAGCTGGAGAGGCTGCTGGCCGGCTCACTCAAGGGCTCCCCCGAGGGGGCCCTCGATCGCATAGTCGCAAGACACGCAGCGCTCGCCGAAGAGCTCGCCGTGGATCGCGGCGAGATCGAATCCTGCATCGAGGAGCTCAAGAGGCTGGTGACAGGCGCTTCGATGATCAGGGAGGTGACCCCAAGGCTCAGGGCCAGGGTCATGGCGCAGGGGGAGCTTCTTTCGACCCGGCTTGGCGCCGCATATATGCGCAGGCGAGGTATCGACGCGCAGTGGGCCGACGCCCGCGACCTGCTCGTCTCCATCCAGAGGCCCGGCGCAGGCGCGAGGCAGCTCTACCTGCATGCGGCGTGCGACACCGAGAGGGATCCAGCCCTCTGCGAACACATCTCCTCGATTCCATCGCAAGTGGTGATGACGCAGGGATTCATCGCACGCGACACCGCCGGCGACACCGTGCTCCTCGGCCGCGGCGGATCAGACACATCGGCCTCCTACTTCGCCGCGAAGCTTGGCGCCGAGCGCTGCGAGATATGGACCGACGTGCCGGGGATGTTCACTGCCAACCCTACCCATGTCCCGGACGCGCATCTCATCAAATCGCTGGACTACGACGAGGCGCAGGAGATCGCATCATCCGGCGCAAAGGTTTTGCACCCGAGGTGCCTGGCGCCGGTGCGCAGACACGGCATACCTCTCTCCATCCACTGCCTCTCGTACCCCCATATGCAGGGCACGGTCGTCTCCAGGGACGCGGTGAAGGCCGGGGCGCAGGTGAAGGCGATCTCCTCGAGGTCTGGAATCACCCTGGTCACGATGGAGACGGTGGACATGTGGCAGGAGGTCGGTTTTCTGGCCAGCGCGTTCGAGTGCTTCAAAAGACACAACCTCTCCATCGATCTGGTCTCCACGTCCGAGACAAACGTCACGGTCACGATCGACAAGGCCCATAACGCCATGGGGCCGGAGCTCTTGCCGGCGCTGCTCCTCGACCTCGGCCGCATCTGCCACGCCAGGGCAATAGAGTCCTGCGCTGCGGTGAGCCTGGTCGGCAAGGACATACGTGCGATACTCCACAGGATCGCGCCCGCCCTCGAGGTCTTCGAGGAGCAGAAGATATACCTCGTCTCGCAGGCAGCCAATGATTTGAACGTCACGTTCGTGGTCAACGACGAACAGGCCCAGAGGCTCGTGCGCGAGCTTCACGGCAGCCTCTTCGGCCAGAAGAAGAAAAGTTCCATACTTGGGCCGACCTGGGACGAGATACGAGGGACCGCAGGGGATTCGCGATCCGAGTCCCGGCCCAGGTGGTGGCGAAAGAAGAGGGACGAGCTGCTTTCGCTCGCAGCGGGCCGCACGCCCCTTTATGTCTATGACGGTGCGACGGTGCGAGCGCAGATCGAGCAGCTCAAGTCAATGGAGTCGCTGGACAGGATCTTCTATTCGCTCAAGGCCAACCCGCACCCGGCGATCCTGAAGGAGTCGTACGATGCAGGACTCGGTTTCGAGTGCGTCTCGCCTGGCGAGCTGGAGCAAGCGATCTCCCTGTTCAAGGGCATGGATCCGGCGAGGATCCTCTTCACGCCCAACTTCGCCTCCAGGTCGGAGTACCAGATGGCGCTCAAGCTCGGCGCGACGGTGACGCTGGACAACCTCTTTCCCCTATCCGCGTGGCCGGAGCTCTTCAAGGGCAGGAAAATCTTTTTGAGGATAGATCCGGGCAAAGGGAGGGGACACCACGAGTTCGTGCACACCGCAGGGGCCAAATCAAAATTCGGAATTTCGCCCGACCAGTTCGACGAGCTTCACTCCCTCGTGAAATCCTCCGGAGCGAAGATCGTGGGGCTGCACGCCCACGTGGGGAGCAACATCTTCAAAGCGGAGACGTGGAGCAATACAGCTATGTTCCTTGCCCAGATCGCCGAGCGATTCCCTGAAGTGAGGGTCCTGGATCTGGGCGGCGGTCTCGGGGTGGTGGAGAAGCCGGGTGTGGAGCCGCTGGACCTGCGGGAGGTCGACTCCACGCTCTGCAGGGCAAAGCGCGCAAACCCGCGCTGCGAGCTGTGGATCGAGCCAGGCAGGTACTTGGTGGCCGAGGCCGGGGTCCTGCTCGCAAAGGTCACGCAGACGAAGACAAAGGGCGACTACCGCTATGTGGGCATAGATGCCGGGATGAACACCCTGATCAGGCCGGCCCTCTACGGGGCTTATCACGAGATCGTGAACCTCACCAGGCTCGACGAACCGCCTGTGGCCACTGCGGACGTGGTCGGCCCCATATGCGAATCCGGAGATGTGCTCGGCCACGACAGGCGCATGCCAGAGCCTCGGGAAGGGGACGTGATACTCATCGGGACCGCAGGAGCCTACGGGCGCGTGATGAGCTCATCGTATAACTTGAGAGCTCCAGCGGAAGAACATTTTCTAAAGGCATAGTTGAAGAGATGTAAAAAAAAGGGGCGCATCGCAGCGCCCCTGATTTTTTCAGATCCTATACTTTACTTTATCTTGCTCAACACCTCTGACGTCCTGTTCGGGTCGTTGGTGTCGAACGCGATGACCATTGTGTTCGAATCAGGCATGGCCGTGGAGTAGGTGCAATAGGTGTCGATGTGAGCCTTTGCCAGCGCATCGGCCGCTTTGTTGAAGCGACCCGGCTCGTTCTTGGTGTACCAGAGCGTGACCGGTGTCTCCTGGACGTTGTAGCCTGCCGACTTCAGAACCTCGTACGCCTTTTTGTTGTTGTCTGTCACGAGCCTGAAGCAGGTCTCGTTGCCCCACTTGTAGGTGGTGAAGCACTCGAGGTTTACATTGTTTCTGTTCAGCGGGCTGGTGATGGTGGTGTAGTTTGTGCTGGTGTTCGTCGCCACTATCAGAAGCTCTCCGGTCGTGCGTGCTGCGTATCCGGTCGTCCTGGTCTCCCTGGTCACCTGCGTGGAACTCATGGTGTTCGGGGATCTTTTCGTTGTGGTGCTCATCAAATCCTCCTTTTGGGTTATTAGCGCCAAATCTATAAACAAATAGGGCTCCACAGTCAAGCCTGATCTTATATTTCTTTTTATTGAATCAAGCACTTGCAGAGGGGAAGAGGCTCATCTAAAAGCCATGTGGATGCCCATATACTCATATAGCCGACTGGCCGCCTTTGCGCAGTGTCCCCTGAAATACAAGTACGCCTATATAGACGGCATCGAAAGGGGCAGGAGATCCATAGAGGCCTTCATGGGCAACAGGTTCCATGAGGCCATGGAGCGCCTGTACGAGCATGCGCCGCAATCTTACCCGTCGGCAGATGAGCTGAGAGAGCTCTTTCTCAAGCTGTGGGATAAGGAGTTTGCCGACGACGTGTTCTCGAACTTGGCGAATAGAAAACCCGAGGACGTAAGGGCGTTGGGGCTTCGCGCCATAGACGACTATTGGCGCCGTTATCAGCCGTTCGACCAGGGCAGGGTGCTTGGCCTCGAGAGGGAACTCCTGGTGGATCTGGACGGCTCGGGCAAATACAGGCTCCGCTGCATCATAGACCGACTGATGGCCAGAGACGACTGCTCGTTTGAGATACACGACTACAAGACGGGAGGATTCCTCCCTGAGCAGAAAAAACTCGACGATGACGAACAACTGGCGCTCTACGAGATCGCGGTGAGAGAGAACTGGCCTTCTGTAAAGACAGTGGATCTCGTATGGCACTATGTCGCCTTTGACATGGAGATGAAATCCAGACGCACCGAGGAGGAGCTGGATGAGCTGAAAAAAAGGACCTGCGCGAGGATCGACGAGGTGGAGGCCGCCAGAGACTTCCTTCCGCACGAGACGGAGCTGTGCGAGTGGTGCGATTTTTTGAAGATATGCCCTCTCTTCGCCCACAGGTTCGCGATCGAGAACCTTCCGCTCGAAAAGTACGCTACGGACGACGCCATCGGCATGGTGAACAGGTTCGCGGCACTCGATGCAGAGAAACGGAAGCTGCACGAGAGGGAGAAGCAGATCGAGCTGGAGCAGGAGAGGATCAAGGTTCAGGCCGTCATAAAGGCGGAGCAGGAAGGGGTGAAGCGTCTGTTTGGAGACACGCACGTGCTGACCATAAAGGATGACATACGGGTCAGCTATCCGAAGAAAGGCGAACTTGTCCGCGCTGCCTTTGAGTCCGCGATGCATGGCCTGGGGCTGTGGGAGAGGGTGATAGACGTGAACTTCAGCTCGCTCAAATCCATGGCCCACGAAATTGGATGGAAGGGGAGCGGCGATATCCCGCTAGGGCTCGCGGAATTTCTCAAGATCGAGCCTATAAAACAGGTCCGGATCTCCAGGCGAAAAGATCTGGATGATGATTGATTTTTCTGAAATCGACCGAATCCTTCAATAAAATCCACATATTACCACTTTTTACTTGAAAGCCAAAAGCCACTCAGGATATAGAGCCCCGCCTATGGCCATAAATATCAACTTCATCTTTGATCTCGATGGCACTGTAGTCAACCCGGGCACCGCCATCCCGCGCTGCATAAACTTCGCTCTCAAGAAGCACGGCATGAAGTCCGTGCCGATCGAGCGGCTCAAGCGCTACATAGGCTTCAACCTCGAGACGGTATTTGCGGAGATCACCGGCCGCAAGGACAAGCGCTTCCTCAAGCAATGCGTGGACTCGTACAGGGAGCGCTTCCACAAGGAGGGCATAGCCGAACATCGCCTTTATCCGGGCATAGTGGGGTTGCTCGAGGCGGTGTCGCAGCGCGGCAATATAGTCATCGCCTCGATCAAGCCGCAGGTCTCGTGCGACATGGTTCTCGACCACCTCGGCATCAAGCCCCTGTTCACCTCGGTCTATGGAAGCGAGCTGGGCGGAACGCGGTCGAGCAAAGGCGACGTCCTCAAGTACGCGATGAAGAACGAGAAGCTGAAGAAGGCGATCATTATAGGCGACCGCGGCGTGGACATAGAGGCTGCGAAGAGATGCTCATGCCCCACGATCGGCGTCTCCTACGGCTACGGCACTAAAGAAGAGCTGGTGCAGGCAGGTGCCGACAAAATCGCAGAGACGGTCGGGGAACTGAGGCAATATCTGCTCACCGCGACATGAACGATAAACTGGACGATCTGAGGCGGCGCCTCCGCAAACTGGAGAGCGCCGTCGTTGCTTTTTCAGGCGGCGTGGATTCCTCGCTGCTGGCCGTGCTCGCTCGTGCGGAGCTTGCGGACCGGATGATAGCGGCGACTGCCGTGTCCCCGAGCCTTCAGTCGACCGACCGCATGTTGTGCGTCGCCCTTTCAGAGCAGCTTAAGCTTCCTCACGCGTTTGTCGAGACGAACGAACTCTTGGATCAAGATTATGCGGCAAATCCGGATGACCGATGCTATTTCTGCAAGCGGCATCTGCTCGAGAGAATGATTGCGCTTGCGGACGAGAAGGGGTTCAAATTCGTGGTCGAAGGGACGAACCTCTCCGACCTCGATGGCCACAGGCCAGGGAGGCGGGCGACCGAGGAGAACGCGAGGGCGGTCACCCCCCTGATCGACGCCGGCCTGACCAAAGAGGATGTGAGGACCATTGCGAGAGAGCTCCGCATACCCACTGCGGATAAGCCCTCTGCCGCGTGTCTCGCTTCGAGGATCCCCGCGGGCATCCCCATCACCCGCGATCTGCTGCGGCGGATCGATTTGGCCGAGGATGCGGTGCGCGCGTCTGGCGTAAGCCAGGTGAGGGTGCGCCATCATGGCGAGATCGCGAGGATCGAGGTCGGCGAGGACGAGATCGACACGGTCGCGAGGGCGAGGAGCGAGATAGCGGAAAAACTGGGCGAGCTCGGGTGGAAGTTCGTAGCCCTGGATCTGACAGGCTACCGCACGGGCGGCGCGAAGGGCTGAAGGGATCATGGAAAAGGCGGATATTAAGAGACTGCTGGACGAGGTGGCAAAGGGCGCGTTGACCGCTGCGGAGGCGCTGGATCGTCTCTCCGTTCTCCCGTTCGTCGACATGGGCTTTGCAAAGCATGATGGACACAGGCCGCTCAGGAACGGCTTCGCGGAGGTGATCTTCTGCGAGGGCAAGAGGCCGGAGCACGTGAAGGCGATCGTTGCAGATGCCTCGACCCGCGGGCTCAACGTCTTGGGGACAAGGGCGGATGGCCGGCTCTGCGAGATGCTGGCAAAGGAATTCCGCGGGATCGACTTCGACGAGCAGAGCCGCACGTTCAGGCTGATGAAGATGACGCCGGAGCCTTTGCCCGGGAAGCTGGCCGTGCTGGCGGCGGGCACTGCGGACCTCGCAGTCGCGGAGGAGGCGTGCCGCACAGCGCAGTTCTTCGGAGTCGAGCCAAACCGCCATTACGATGTGGGCATCGCAGGGCTGCACAGGCTGCTCTCGTGTCTTGAGGAGATAAAGCAATCGGATGCACTGATCGTGGTCGCGGGCATGGAGGGAGCGTTGCCCGGCGTAGTCGGCGGCCTCGTCGGCGCTCCGATCATAGCGGTGCCGACCAGCATCGGCTATGGAGCGAGCTTCAAGGGGATCGCAGCACTTCTCGGAATGCTCAACACATGTTCCGAGGGCGTTTCAGTCGTGAACATCGACAACGGTTTCGGGGCAGCGTGCGCCGCGATCCGCATCCTGAGAATGATGCAGGATAACGGGTAGGGGAGGATGCGCGATGGCAAGCCCGGCCGTGTGGATCGCCCTGCTCGCAGTCATGAATTTATTCTGGGCAGGCTCGTACTCCGTGATGAAGTACGGGCTGGCCTCACTCGATCCCCTCTCTCTCGTCTTTTGGCGCCTCTCCATCGGTTTCATAATCCTGGCCGGTTGGATAGCGATCAGGCGCTATGACCTCAGGATCGGCTGGCGCGATGGGTTGCGGGTCGCATCCTCCGGGATATGCATCGCCCTCTCCAGCTATCTCACCGTGATCGGCGTGGAGATGTCGCACGCTTCCGACGCCTCGCTGCTGTATGTGTTCGAGCCGGTCTGGGCGATCATCCTGGCTTGCATCTTCCTCAAGGAACGCATGCTCATGAGCACGATCCTTGGCCTTGTCATCGCGATCGCGGGTCTCGTAAGGCTTTCGGGTTTCGATATCGCGGCCGGGGGTCTCCCGGACAGCGGCGTGGGACTGGGCAACGCGCTCATAGTCATAGGCCTCATGTCGGAAGGGCTTTTTTCGATAATGCTCAAGCCGGCGTCGAAACGCAGGCCAGTGGTCGTGCTCCTGGCGGGCGTGCTCCTGGTCGCCTCGCTCACCCTTGCGATTCCGATGCACTTCAAAAACGGATTCAGCCTTGCGATCGACAGGGCCGGGATCTTTTCCATCGGCTACCTCGCCGTCATCTGCACCGCGTTGGGTTACTCGGTCTGGGTTGCGGTGCTGCGCCATGTGCCGCTCTCGGTCATGGAGTTCACCATCTTCATACAACCGATCGCAGGCATGCTCATCGCGACCGCGGCGTTGGGCGAACCGATCGACAACCGCGTTATCTGGGGCGGTGCGCTGTGCATCGCAGGCATGGCGGTCGCCGTGACAGGGCACATCAGGTATGCGAAAAAGAACGGAAGAGCGTTGGCCACAAAAGATTTCGTAATGCCCGCAGATGCGCTTTGACACTGAATATCCACAATCCAAGTTCAGCTTAAATTAGATATAATTGTGCATAATTGTTGAAAAAAGTTTGACTCAAATGATGTAATTCATTATAATTACTCTGGAATTGATAAGCGATTGAAATTCTAACCTTTTTCAAAGGAGGGGGAAATGGTAAAGAAGAAGAAAAAGGTGACAAAGAAGAAAAAGGTCACCAAAAAGAGGAAGAAGGTAGCGAAGAAGAAGAAGAAGGTTTCCCGCAAGAAGAGGAAGTAAGTCTCCTCAAGGAGAGCTTACGCCGGGGGCCCAATCGGGCTCCCGTTTTTTTTGTCCCGTCTATTTGGGTTTTTGCCTTGTTAGGCAATATCGATTGTGTTAACTGCGCACCCCGAATTTTGATACATGGTTGATTCGGCCTAACTTAAGGCAGGAGGCGGACAATGTCACAATATGTGCCCAACAGAATCTACCTCACGAAGGGCGTCGGCAAACATCGCGAGAAGCTGCAGAGTTTCGAGATGGCCCTCAGACAGGCGCGCATCGCGCACTTCAATCTCGTCAGGGTTTCCAGCATTTTCCCGCCCGGATGCAAGATCATCAACAGGGCCGAGGGGATACTCAGGCTTTCTCCGGGACAGGTCGTCTATTGCGTGCTTTCGGATTGTGCGACCAACGAGCCCCATAGGCTGATCGCGGCTTCGGTCGGTCTCTCCCTGCCAAAGAACAAGGAATTCCACGGTTATCTCTCCGAGCATCACGCGTTCGGCCAGAACGAGCGCGCCGCCGGAGACTACGCCGAGGACCTGGCCGCTGAGATGCTCGCCACGATCCTCGGAGTGGGTTTCGACGCCGACAAGTCCTGGAACGATAGAAAGGGCACATGGACGATCTCCGGCGAGATCGTCCGCACCTTGAACGTAACTCAATCCGCAGTCGGCGACTCTAAAGGGTTGTGGACCACTGTCGTCGCCGGGGCGATCTTCGTCCCGTAAGGAAATCCATATGCAACCATCGATCACAAATAATTTCCTGGGTCTTGAGCCCAAGGACTGCGATTATTCGCGCGCGCGCGTCGTGGTTCTCCCGGTCCCGTACGAGGCCACCGTGAGTTACGGAGGAGGAACCTCGAAGGGGCCGGCCGCGATAATTGCGGCCTCTCAGCAGGTGGAGCTGTACGACGAGGAGCTCTCTTGCGAGCCGTCCGAGATAGGGGTTGCGACTATGGACCCGGTCGATGTTTCCGGCGTTTCACCCGGCGAACTCTATGAGAGGGTCGCGCCGCACGTCTTGAAGATATTGCACGACGGGAAGATTCCGCTTTCGCTCGGCGGCGAACACTCCGTGACGCCCGCGATATTCGCTGCGCTCCAGAGGATTCACCGGGACACGACCGTGCTGCAGTTCGACGCGCATGCGGACTTGAGACAGGAATACGACGGCGAGCCGATGAGCCACGCCTGCGCCATGGCGAGGGTGAGGGAACTCGCGCCGGCCGTCCAGGTAGGCATCCGCAACCTTTCGCGCGAGGAGGCGGCGTGGATCGAGCGCGACCGCCTTCCGGTTTTCTTCGCGCACCGGATGCGCAAGGACCCCGACTGGATGAAGAAGGCGCTGGCCGAGATAAAAACGGAGAAGATCTACATCACGATCGACGTGGACGCCTTCGATTCCTCGGTGGTCCCCATGACCGGAACCCCCGAGCCAGGCGGCATGGGATGGTACGAGGTCACGGAGTTTCTCAGGCTCGTCATGAGCCGCAAAAAGACGGTCGGCATCGACATCGTGGAGTTGGCGCCGCGCGAGGGGATGCACGCGTCGGACTTCCTCGTGGCGAAGCTGGCCTATAAGTGCATCGGATATCTCGGGAATCACTGAACGGTGTAGCCGAATTTCTGGGTGAGGGACGCTATCGCGTCTCCCTGCCTGAGCAGGTGATTGGCAACATCCCACTCGTGGCTGTCCAGGATGATGCCGGTGTCGATGAGGAGCCAGGCGAATCGTTCACTGTCCACGTTGCCCTGCAGGACCTCGACGCACATTGCTTTTAGATACGGATCCATTTCCCCCTCCTTGGATCCTGCCCCAGTATCTAACTTGTTGATATTTCTATAAAATAAACTTCTATAACCTATGCATAATTAAGCTTAATTTAGATATATTTTATGTATATCTTATATCAAGTCAAGTACATATAAAGATATTTAATGAATTTTTATAAATGATGAACAAATTTATTTGCCCCTTGAGCATGCCCCTCCAATCTGCTAACGAGTCGAGTTTCAAACGATTTCTCCGAACCATCGAGGAGTTTGGGATTTGTCTATCAGACTTCAAATGCTGGCTTTGATGATCGTTTCGGCGATTTTGTTCCCCTTTGATGCGCTGGGATTTGATCTTGCGAGTCATGTGACGGAATTTCGGCTCTCAAACGGCATGCGCTGGCTCGTCGTGCGCAGGGAACAGGCGCCTGTCTTCTCCGGCATGGTCATGATCCGCGCGGGCGGCATGGACGAGGCGTCGGGAAAGACAGGGCTTGCGCACATGTTCGAGCACATGGCCTTCAAGGGCACGAGCCGGATCGGCACAAAGGACTGGGCAAAAGAGAAACCGGTACTCGATAAGATCGAGGCGCTGGGGGCGGAGCTCACCGGAGAGACCGTCTCCGCCAAGCCGGACGCCAAGAGGATCGAAGAGATAGGCAAGGAGATGGCCGCACTCAAAAAGGAGGCGGCAAAATATCAGTCCGACAATGAGGTGTGGGAAATCCTGATGCGCAACGGCGGCAAGGGGATCAATGCCTACACCAGCAAAGACCTCACCGCATTTCACGCCAGCATGCCTTCGAGCAGGCTGGGCCTCTGGGCGGCAGTGACCGCAGAGATCGTCTTCAACCCCGCGTATCGCGATTTCTACACGGAGCGAAGCGTTATAGCGGAAGAGCGCAGGAGCGGAGTGGACGACGACCCTGACGGCGCTTTCGTGGAGAAGCTCCTCGCTACCGCATTTGAAAAGGGCGGCTACAGCTGGCCAACCATCGGCTCGGAATCAGACGTGATGGGGTTCACGACAGCAGACGCAAGGGCCTTCCATGAACGCAATTACGTTCCCTCCAACATGGTCGGGGTGATCGTCGGCGACCTGGACGTGGCAGGGGCCAAAGCTATCTTGCAGAGGGAATTCGGCAGATATCCGGCCAGACAGAGGCCTGCGCAGCCCCATTCAAAAAGCTCAAACACAGGGGGTCGCAGCGCCTCGCTCGAGTTCGCCGCAGCCCCGGCTATAGCGATCGCATTTCACAAGCCTACGCTCCCCGATCCGGCTGAGTACTCGTTCGACATAATGGCGACCCTCCTCTGCGAGGGGAGCTCCAGCAGGCTGAAGAAGAGGCTTGTCTTCGACGAGAGGATGGCGAAGGAGATATTCTGCAGCGACGGCTTCCCCGGCTCCAGGTCGCCCAACCTCTTCATGATATGGATCGAACCCCTGAAGGGCAAATCCACGGGCAAGATACTGGATGCAATCGAGGAGGAGATAGCAAGGCTTCGAGACGAGCCGGTGGACGAGGAGGAGATGGAGCGTGTCCGCAAGACGGTGACCTCAGCCATCATGTTCGCGATGGACAGCAACGAAACGTTCGCCGAGCAACTAGCCCATTTTGAAACCGTGTTCGACGACTGGAGGCTCCTGGGCGAATACCCTGAGAAGATATCCGGGGTGACGCCCGAGGACGTGCAGTCGGTGGCCAGAAAATACTTCGTGGATTCGAACCGTATAATTCTGGAGAGGAAGAGGAAACGATGAGAAGGGCCTTCGCATACATCGCCGTCCTCCTCTGCGCTGTCGCGTTTTCCCGCGATGCGGGTGCGGCATCCCGATATATAGCGGATCTGGAGAGGTCGGCGCTTCCGGAAGTCAGCGCCCCTGATGTCAGGGTGCTGGATCTCTCGAACGGCATGAGGTGTTATCTCCTGTCGGACACCGCCCTTCCCATAGTCAAGGCTGAGG
>Ga0265297_10006222_pt1 | contig 17499 bp, 14 predicted proteins | sample Munlanlwell13791_FD_192502 | JGI IMG/M metagenome (GOLD analysis project Ga0265297, IMG submission 192502) | Leachate microbial communities from a municipal landfill in Southern Ontario, Canada - Leachate well 137-91 | ecosystem: Engineered > Solid waste > Landfill > Unclassified | place...
ACGCGGGGCGCCTGGGGGATTGATGGGACCTATGGGGCCTATAGTCACGCATCACGCGTCACGAGTCACGCGTCACGCGTCACGCCACCGGCGTCCGCGCCAGCAGGTAGCGCGGCTGGCCCGCCAGGTCGCGGTGCACCGCCGCCTCGCGCAGACCGCCGTTGGCGCACAGTCCGAGTGCGGCGGCTTCCTGGTCGTGACCGATCTCGCACAGCAGCCAGCCTCCGGGGGAGAGGTGCCGCCCCGCCGCCGCCGTCAGCCGTTGCAGAACCGCCAGGCCGTTGTCCGACGCCAGCAGGGCGGAGCGCGGTTCATGGTCGCGCACCCCGGGGGCGAGGGAGGGCCAGGCGCTTTCCGGGATGTAGGGCGGGTTGGCCACGATCACGGTGAAGCGGGCGGCGGGGCGGAGGGCGTCCAGCAGGTCGCCCTGCCAAAGATGCAGGTTGGCCAGGCCGAGGGCGGCGCGGTTGCGCCGGGCCCAGGCGAGGGCGGCACTCTCGAGGTCCATGGCGAAGACGGCGGCGTCCGGGCGGCGGCTGGCCAGGACGCAGGCAATGGTGCCCGGTCCGGTGCAGGCGTCAAGGAGGCGCGGGGCCTCTCCGGCGGCCGGGGCGGGGAGCCGTTCCAGCACCCGCTCCACCAGTTCTTCCGTTTCGGGACGGGGGATGAGGGCGCCGGGGCCGACCTGGAGGGTCAGGCCGCCAAACTCCTGGTTGCCCAGGATGTAGGCCAGCGGTTCGCCGGCCAGCCGGCGGTGCAGGGCGGCGGTGCAGCGGGCGGCGGCCTCCGGAGCAACGGGGGCGCCGGCGTGCCGCCACAGGTCGGCCGCCGGACAACCGAGGCAGCCGGCCGCCAGCCAGGCGGCTTCCTGGTCGGCATTGTCCACCCCGGCGGCGCGGAGTTCGCGGGCCAGCGAGCGGAGCAGCCGTTCCTGGGATGGGGTGTTCAGGCCCACAGGGCGAGACCGAGGTCTTCCTTGTGCGGGAGATACTTATGGCAGGGCATGATGCGGATGCCGTAGGCGTAGCTCCCCTTGCCGGTGGGGGTGAAGGTGGTGGAGAAGACGGCGATCCGCGCCTGCGGTTTTTCGGCCATGACCATGGGGATGATCTGGGGGGCGTGAATCTGGCATTTGGGGTCGCTGGGGCCGACCACGAGGTCGGCGCTGATCTCATCGGGCCGGTAATCGCCGAGGTCGAGGCGGATGGTGATGGCGAACGGCTTGCCGGCCTGGAGGGTGCCGTCGGCGAGGCCGTCGGTGGTGATGTCGAGCAGGTGCATCGAGGAGAAGTTGGCGGCCACGCGGCGGCGCCAGTCGGCGAGGGTGCGGGCGATCTTGCCGTTGTCCTTGGCGACGAAGCGGTGGCGTTCGGCGCACGGCTTGTAGAGCTGGTTGTAGTAGTCGCGCAGCATGCGGTGGGTGTTGAAGCGGGGAACGATCGTCTCCATGGAACGGCGCATGACCGAGATCCAGCCCTCGGCCAACCCCTTGGCGTTGCGCTGGTAATAGAGGGGAACGATGGTGTCCTCGATCAGCGAGTAGAGGGAGTTGGCGTCCTCGGCGTCGTTGGAGATGCTGTCTTCGTCCACCTTGGAGGAATCGGGGCCGATGGTCCAGCCGTTGTCGCCGGCGGCGCCTTCGCACCACCAGCCGTCGGCCACGCTGAGGTTGATGGTGAAGTTGATGGCCGCCTTTTGGCCGCTGGTGCCGCTGGCCTCGTAGGGACGGCGCGGGGTGTTGAGCCAGACATCGACGCCGCGGATCAGGCGTTTGGCGATGGCCAGGTCATAATTTTCGATGAAGACCAAGCGGCCGGCGAAACGCTTGTCGCGGGTGATGGCGATGACCTGGCGGATCAGGTCGGCGCCAAGGGTGTCCTTGGGATGGGCCTTGCCCGCGAAAATAATCTGGACCGGCCGGCGCGGGTTGTTGAGGATCTTCTCCAGGCGGTCCAGGTTGGAGAGCAGCAGGGCGGCGCGTTTGTAGGGGGCGAAGCGGCGGGCGAAGCCGATGGTCAGGGTGGAGCCGCGCAGCCGCGAGACGACCTCGTCGCGGGTGAGGTCGCAGTCGGCGGCCGGGCTCCACTTTTCCCCGACATGCTCGCGGGCAAAGGCGATCAGCTGCTGGCGCAGGTTGCACTTGGTTTCCCACAGCAGGTTGTCGGGAATGGAGCTGAGGCGGCGCCATTTGTCCTGGTTGAGCAGGTCGGCCTCCCAGTTGAGGCCGAGGTAGGTGTTGAGGAGGTTGTGGATTTCCGGGGCGATGAAGGTCGGGGTGTGGACGCCGTTGGTGATGCTGGTGATGGGGGTCATGGAACGGTGCATGCCGCTCCACACCCGTTCCCACATCTGGCGGCTGACCCGGCCGTGAAGTTCGCTGACCCCGTTGGAGAGGAAGGCGCACTTGAGGGCGAGGATGGTCATGATGAACGGCTGGTTGTCGCCGGCATCCAGGCGGCCGAGTTCGAAGAAGCGCTCCGGCGACAGGCCGGTCTCCTTGAGGTAATTGGTGAAGTAGTGCTGCATCAGGTCGCGCGGGAAGCGTTCGTTGCCGGCCTCAACGGGGGTGTGGGTGGTGAAGACCACCTCGTTTTTGACCAGTTCCCGCGCCTCCTCGAAGGACATACCGAGCGACTTCATGGCATAGCGGATGTTTTCGAAGATCAGGAACGCCGAGTGCCCCTCATTGAGATGGTAGAGGGCGGGGGCGATGTTGAGCTTGCGCAGCATGCGGGCGCCGCCGACGCCGAGGAGGATTTCCTGCTCGATGCGGGTGCGTTCGTCGCCGACATAGAGCTGGCCGGTGATGGTGCGGTCCTGGGGGGTGTTGGAGGGCAGGTCGCTGTCGAGCAGGTAGAGGGTGATGCGGCCGACGCCAAGCTTCCAGACGGTCGCGTTCAGGGCGCGGCCGGGCAGGTCGACGGTGATGGTGACGGGGATGCCGTTTTCATCGCGGAGCGGCCGGGCGGGGAGGCTGGAGAAGTCGTTTTCGGGATATTCGGCCACCTGCCGGCCGTTCTCATCGATGCGCTGGCGGAAATAGCCGAATTTGTAATAGAGGCCGACGCCGACCAGGGGAATGTTGAGGTCGCTGGCGCTCTTGAGGTGATCGCCCGAGAGGATGCCCAGGCCGCCGGAATAGATGGGCAGCGACTCGTGGATGCCGAACTCGGTGGAGAAGTAGGCGACGGGATGGGTCCAGGAGATGGCGTCGGTTTTTTCCAGGGCCGGATGGGGGGTCTCGTCCTTCATGTAGGCGTCGAATTCCCCCAGCACGGCGCGGTAGGCGCCGAGGAAGGTGTCGCTGTCCGCCAGTTCCGCCAAGCGTTCGGAGGAGACCTGGTCCAGGAGTTTCACCGGGTTGTGGCCGACCGACTCCCACAGGGAGGGGTCGATGCGGAGGAACAGGGTGGTGGCGTCGGCGGCCCAGGACCACCAGAGGTTGCAGGCCAGTTCGCGCAGGCGGGCCAGCGGCTGGGGCAGTTCCGATTCGACCACGAAGGGGCGGAAGTGCGGCAGCATGGAGGTGGTGGCGGGCAGCACCTGGCCGAGGGTGCCGGTGCGGATGGCGAGGGTGCGGATGGCGCGTTTCTCGGCGCTGCGCAAGGCCAGGTCATAGGCGTCCAAGTAGCTCGGGAAGAAGTTCCCCCAGCTGCCCTGGGCGGCGATGGCGCGGGCGGCGGCGCGCTGCGCCAGCAGGTCATAGTCGGACCAGCTGATGGCTTGCTGGAGCTGGCCGGCGAGCGCCTCGCTGACGCCGGTGAAGTCCTGGCCGTAGCGGGCCAGCACGGACACGCCCTCGGGGCCGGCCGGCGGCCGGTGGGGCTTGCTCCACAGGCCGAAGCCGGCCAGGTCGGTGGAGATGGTGGGCACGGCGAAGGCGGCGCTTTCGTGCGGGGTGTACCCCCAGGGTTCATACTTGGAGGGGAAGACGCCGAGGTCGAAACCGCGCAGCAGGTCGTAGTAATGGGTGTTGAAGACCCCGTCGCCGGCGCAGAGATAGACGGGGGAGAAGATGATGTTGACCCGGCTGCCCGGCTCGTTGGTGAGGCCGTGCTGCAGGCAGGAGATGAGGATCGGGTCGTTGTTTTCGTTGGGCAGGCGATGGGTGCAGATGAGCGGGGAGGAGGTGGCGCCGGCCTGGCCGCGGTCGGGGCGATGGTCCAGGTGGCCGCCGAGGACGAACAGGTAAGCCAGGACGCGCTGCCCCTCGGGCAGGCGGTCCCGGAGGCGGGCCAGGGCGTCAATGAAGACGTCGACCCCCTTGTTGGCGAATTCATAGCGGCCGGAAATGACCATCAGGCGGGTGCGGGCGTCGGGGAATTCCTGGCCGAGGAAGCGGCGGCCGAAATCGAGCAGCAGCTGGCGCGAGGCCTGGGCCGGCTGGCGGTCGACGGTGTAGTCGGGAATGGCCTCGATGTCCATGCCGTTTTCGGTGATCACCGGGCGGCGGCCGAGGATTTTCTGGGCCTCGCGGGCGGTGATCTCGCTGACCGTGGTGAAGCAGTCGGCTTCGCGGGCGCTGACGTGCTCCATGGAATGCTTGGCCATGACATTGTAGTTGCGGGCTTCCTCGACCGGGGACAGCCGGTTGAGCTCGCCATAGAGGTCGCGGCCGTTGCCCATCAGGGACCGGCCCAGCACGGTGGCATGGGTGGTGAAGACGGTGGAGATGGCCGGCGCCTTGTCCTTAAGGTAGAGCAGGCCGGCACCGGTCATCCATTCGTGGAAATGGGCGATGGCGTGGAGGTTCTGCTGGTCTCGGGAGAGCGTTTTGACCAGGGTGTGGATCACTTCGCCGCAGGCGGTGCTGAACAGCACCGGCTCGATGTAGTCCCAGCTGCCGGCGATCGAGTCGACGCCGAACTGTTCCCACAGGCGGTAGAGGATCTGGTCCTTGTCGTAGCGGCTGTCGGCCTTGATCAGGACGACCTTGGGGCGGCCCGGGATGGCCCACCGGCCGAAGCGGAATTCAATGCCCTTGACGGCCAGCGGCTCGCGCAGGGGGCGCCAGCAGGCCTCATCGGTTTCTTCGAACTCGACGTTCTGCGGCAGCAGCGGCCCGACCATGATGTAATTGTCGCCGAACTCGCCGACGGCGTGGGACGCCTTGGTGCGCAGCACGGTGTGGATGCCGCCGACCTTGTTGCAGACTTCCCAGCTGACTTCAAACAACCAGGTCTGGTTAAAGCGCGCCATGGCTCGGGATCCTCACTGCCGCAGGGGGCCGGCAAAACGAATTAATTAAGGTGTTGGGGGGTTCGGAAGGCATCGCCCGCTTGAGAGCGGCCGCACAGCGCGTACTATAACGCGCCGAAGCGGGTCCGCACCACCGGCACCCCTCGCGGAGCGGGGCGCGTTGCAAAACGAGGAACCGGCGTTAAAGTACCCGGCTGTAATCTGATTCAGTCGGCCCAGCTTCCGCGATCCGCGGCAGGGCGCAAGTGCCGGCCAACGGAGTTTTACCACCATGTATGCGATCATTCGGACGAGCGGCAAGCAGTACCGTGTCGAACCCGGCACGGTTTTGGAGCTGGATCGGTTTGAGGCCGAGCCTGGCAAAGTGATCAGCTTGGACAGCAGCGTGCTGCTGTTCAGCGACGAGTCGGGCCTCAAGGTCGGCGAGCCGGTGGTTGCCGGTGTCGCGGTTGAGGTGGAAGTGCTGGGGCATTGCCGCGGCGAGAAGCTGGTGGTGTTCAAAATGAAACGCCGCAAGCGCAACCGTCGCAAGAACGGGCACCGGCAGGAACTCACCCGCGTGCGGGTGACGGCGATTCGTCCGGCCTGACGGCAGCACCGTCGGGTGTCCTTCGGCGATTCTCCAGGCGATATCGGGCTGGGAGGTAGCAGCCAAGGCAAAGGCGCAGGGGGCTCATTTTTATAATGGGGCACCGGCGCCTTTGGGGCATGGAGGACGGCGCAACATGGCATGGCTGGGCTGGATTTTCTGTGGGATTTTGGGCGCCGGCATCGGCATCTTCTCGCTGATGCATCAGCAGCAGATCGACTTGTTGCGCCAGCGTGCCGCCGGGGTCAACCGGGAACAGGCGGCGCAATGTCGAAGCGAACTCCGCGCCCTGGAAGAGAGCCTGGTCCGGCTGGATCTCGATCTGGCCCGGGAAACGGCGGCGGCCACGGAAGCCCGCGGCGCGCTGATGAAAAGCCGGGACGAATCGGAAGTGCTGGCCGCCCGGCTGGCGCAAGCCCGCAGCGAGCTGGAGTCGGCCGCCGCCCAAACCGCCAGCGCCAACCAAGACTCCGGGATGGACAGCGACACGCTGCTTCGGGACATCAAGCGGCTGGAGAATGACAACCGGCGGTTGCGCGCCGGCTTGCTGACGCTCGGCCCGGCCACCCCGGGGGGGAATCTGCCATGAGCGATGCGCCCAGCCCGCCGCCCGCCGCCCCCCCTGCGTCCGCCCCCCACGGAACGCTGAAACCGCGCCCGAAAACGGGCCGGGTGATCCTTGGCGTTTTGGGCTGGCTGGCCGCCCTTGGTCTGCTGTTTTTTGCCCTGACCCAGCCCGCCGCTTGGCGCGCCCGGGAGGCGCGGGTACGGGCCGCCCTGGCCGCCGTCCGGGAGACTGACGTGAACGCGGTCGAGGCCGAGGTTTCGGCGGCCCGTGAAAAGCGCAACGCGACGACCCGTGCGGTCAATGCCGAAATCGGGGCGCGCAACCAGGCCCGGCAGGATTGGGCCGATTATGAAGGACGCTCTCTCCGCCTCAAGGAAGAGCTGGCCCAGGTTGAAAAGGATTTGGCGGTCGCCCGGGAGGAGCTGCGGCAGGCGACCCAGAGGAACCCGGCCGTCCGGAGTTTGGAGATCAAGGTGGTGGCCCTGCGCCAGGAGCGCAACCGCCTGGCGGCCGACTACCGCACCCGGCTGGGGGGGCTGCGCCAGGAGTTCCAGGAGCGCCTGCAGGCCCGGCAGCCGGAGCGGATGCGCCAGTTCTATGGCAGCCGCCAAAACACCCCCTTCGGCCCGGCGGCGCTGTTCTTTGCCGCCGAGTTCTATTATGAGGCGCGCCGGTCGGTGGACGCCAGCCGGCTGTACAAGGAACTGCTCCGCAAATATCCGGACTGCGGCTATGTGACGATCACCCGCCAGCGTCAGGCCGAGATTCAGGAGCGGCAGCCCTATGAGCCCAAGGACGAGATCGGGATCTATCCTTACCACGCCCTGATCATGAACAACGTGGAAGACACCGCGCCGCCGGCAGCCGGCGGCGACAATCATGTGGACCGGGCGCTGTAACGCATCTACCGGAACGCAGCAAGCCAGCACAAGGATCGGCACGGCGCCATGAGCATTCTCAAAGACATTCTGACCACCGGGGTGAGCGAAGGCGCCTCCGACTGGCACATCCGCGAGGGCAGCCCGGTGGTGCTGCGCATTGACGGCAGCCTGAGCGAGGTGGATTTTGTCTCGGGGCGGGAGTTTGTGGAGCAGGCCGTGGCCGAGGTCATGCCGGAATACCTGCGTCCGGTGTTCCAAAAGACCGGCGACGCCGATTTTGCCTTCACCGAAGAGGGGGTCGGTCGGTTCCGCGCCAATCTGCACCGGCAGCGCGGCCTGCATAGCCTGAGCCTGCGCCACATCAAGTCCAAGGTGCCCGGTCGTGAACAGCTCGGCCTGCCGCCGGTGGTCCATTCCATTGCGCGCAACCAGCGCGGGGTGGTGTTCATCACCGGCACCACCGGCTCGGGCAAGTCCACCACCCTGGCGTCGATGCTGGAGCACCTGAATAGCACGGAGAGCCGGCACATCATCACCATCGAGGATCCGATCGAGTACCATTTCCAGGACAACCGCTGCGTCATCGAGCAACGGGACGTCGGGCTCGACTGCATCTCCTACGAGTCGGGGCTGACCCATGTGCTGCGCCAGGATCCGGACGTGATTGTCATTGGCGAGATGCGCAACCGCACCACCTTCGAGACGGCGCTGGCCGCCGCCGAAACCGGCCACCTGGTGTTCACCACCCTGCACACCACCAACGCCCCCCAGACGGTGCTGCGCATCCTCGACATGTTCCCCCATGAGGAGCGCGACTCGGTGCGCAAAAGCCTGGCGTCCAGCCTGCGCGCCATCATCTGCCAGCGGCTGGTGCCCCGGGCCTCGGGGCGCGGCGTGATTCCCGCGCTGGAGATCCTGGTGAACACGCCGATCGTGACCAAGCTGCTGCAGGAGAACAAGCTGGACAAGCTGACCGTGGCCATCGACAGCGGCGGCGACGACGGCATGATCTCGTTCAACCGCAGCCTGCTCCAGTTCGTCAATGACGGGGTCATCACCGAGGAGGCCGCCCTCGAATATTCCAGCAACCCGCAGGCCCTGATCATGAACCTGAAGGGCATCTTCCTCAATTCCGACGCTGGCGCCCTGGTGGGCGAGTGACCACGCGGCGGCTACATTACGCGGCTTGGTAATCCGGCCGGCGGCGCCGGTCCGGATCGGATTCCGGCCCCAGAAGCGGGCCGGGCAGTGGTTTCATTTCTTGGAGAATCGAACCCCATGGCAGGGAAGACGCTGATCGCCAAAATCCTCGACGCCCACCGGGTGGCGGGGGAAATGACCCCCGGTACGGAACTCAAGATTCGCATCGACCAGACGCTGTGCCAGGACGCCACCGGCACCATGGCCTTCCTTGAACTGGAGGCCATGGGCGTGGCGCGGGTGCGCACCGAGCTGTCCGTGGCCTATGTGGATCATAACACCTGCCAGTTCGGCCCGGAAAACCCCAACGACCACCTGTACCTGCAAAGCGTGGCGGCGGCCAAGGGCGTCTATTTTTCCCGCCCGGGCAACGGCATTTGCCACCAGGTGCATCTGGAGCGGTTCGGCGTGCCCGGCAAGACCCTGCTGGGCTCCGACTCCCACACCCCCACCGGCGGCGGCATCGGCATGGTGGCCATCGGTGCCGGCGGCCTGGATGTGGCGCTGGCCATGGCGGGGCAGCCGTTCTCGCTGCGGGTGCCGAAGGTGGTCGGCGTCAGGCTGACCGGCCGGCTGCAGCCGTGGGTGGCCGCCAAGGATGTCATCCTGCACCTGTTGTCCGTGCTGACCACCAAGGGCAATGTCGGCACGGCGGTTGAATATTTCGGCCCCGGGGTGGCCACCCTGTCGGTGCCGGAGCGCGCCACCATCACCAACATGGGAGCCGAACTGGGGGTCACCACCTCTGTGTTCCCCTCCGACGCCAAGACCCGGGCCTTTCTGCGCGCCCAGGGGCGGGAGGCGGACTGGCGCCCGCTGGCCGCCGATGCCGATGCGGCGTATGACCGGCTTCTGGAGGTCGACCTGGGCAGCTTGGAACCGCTCGCCGCCTGCCCCTCCAGCCCCGACAACATCCGGCGCGTCGCCGAACTGGCCGGCACCCGGGTGGACCAGGTGATCATCGGCTCCTGCACCAACAGCTCCTACAAGGATCTGATGATGGTGGCGGCGGTGCTCAAAGGGCGGCGGGTGCATCCGAACGTCTCGCTGGCCATCGCTCCCGGCAGCCGGCAGGTGCTCGACATGCTGGCCGGCAACGGCGCTTTGGCCGACCTGATCGCCGCCGGCGCGCGCATCCTCGAATCCGCCTGCGGCCCGTGCATCGGGCAGGGGATCAGCCCGGCCAGCGGCGCGGTCAGCGTCCGCACCTTCAACCGTAATTTTGCCGGCCGCACCGGCACCAAGGGCGACCTCTGTTACTTGGCCAGCCCGGAGACCGCCGTGGTGGCGGCGCTGACCGGGACCTTCACCGACCCCCGCCAGGCCGGCATCGCCTGTCCGGTGTGGCGCCAGCCGCGCCAGTTCCGCGTCGATGACGGCATGGTGCTGCCGCCGCCGCCGCCGGGGACGGCGGTGACCGTGGTCCGCAAGGAGACCATCGGCGCCCCGCCGGCCTGCACCCCGTATCCGGAACGGCTGGACGGCGAGCTGCTGCTCAAGGTTGGCGACAAGATCACCACCGACCACATCATGCCCGCCGGCGCCTTCCTCAAATACCGGAGCAACATTCCGGTCTATGCCAAGGCGGTCTTCCATCCGCTCAACCAGGAGGGGCGCCCCACCTTTGCCGAGCGCGCCATGGCGGTGCGCGACCAGGGGCGCCAGGGGGTGGTGGTGGCCGGCGAAAGTTACGGCCAGGGCTCCTCCCGCGAGCATGCCGCCATCTGCCCGATGTATCTGGGGGTGCGGCTCATCCTGGCGCTCGGCTTCGAGCGCATCCATGCCGCCAACCTGCTGAACTTCGGCATTCTGCCGCTGCAATTCCAGGACCGCGCCGATTACGAGCGGCTGGCCGAAGGCGCCCGCATCGTCATTGACGATGTGCGGGGCCAGCTCCGGCCCGGTGCGCCGGTGACGGTCCAGGCCACGTTGCCCGACGGCACGGTCTGCCGCTTTGCCTGCCGTCATGCCCTGACGGCGGACGAGGTGGCGCTGGTGCTCGCGGGCGGCCGGCTGAATGTCTCCGGCAGCTGACCGCCGGCCGGCGGGGTGAACGGCCGGGGGTTCCGGCAAGCATAGGGGAAACTGGGATGTTCCGCCTGTTTGGACCGAAAATCACAATCCAGCGCCAGCAGCAGCTCACGGCCGGCGGCATGGCGGTGCTCTGGCAGGCGGAACAACCCGACGGCACCCGGCTGATCATCCGCGAACTGAAGGCCGAGCACCGCTGGAAGTTGCACATGCACCGCAAGTTTCTCCGCGGCGCCGCCATCCGGGACCGGGTGTCGCCGCATCCGGGCATTGTCTATTCCGTCGAATACGGCTACTGGCGCTGTGTGCCTTTTGAGGTCATCGAGTTTGTGCCGGGGGTCAATCTCAACATGCTGATCCTCCGCAAGGCCGCGGTGGTCAAGACCCAGCTGCTCGACATCCTGCGCCAGGCGTGCAACGCCCTGGCCCACATCCATCAGTGCGGGTACCTGCACCTGGATATCAAGGCGGAAAACTTCATGTTGAACGGCGACGGCGACGCCCTGCAGGTCAAGCTGACCGATTTCGACTTGGCCCGGCCGCGCCATGGCGGCGGCCGCGATTCCCGCCGCTCCGGCACCGCCGACTGCATGGCCCCGGAACAGCTCAAGCGCGGCATTTCCGGGGTGGAAGCCGACATCTTCGGCTTCGGTGTGCTGGCCTATTACCTGGTCACCGGCCGCAAGCCGTTTGCCGCTTCCACCGAGGCGGAGACGCGGCGCCAGCAGGTCAGCGACAGTTTCCTGGCCGTGGAGCCGATCCGGATCAACCCCGAGTTGACCCCCAAGCTCAACAAGCTCATCATGCGCTGCCTGGAAAAAAATCCGGCGACCCGTTTCCCCAACATGGGGTATCTGGCATCCGAGTTGGAGCGCATGTGACCGGTTTGCCGGAAGCCTGTTCCGGCCTATAGTAAATAAGATTGTCCCAATCGCCCGGATTTCGTCCCAAACCGCATGTATTGGTATATTAAATATCCATTGTTGCTGGTGCTCGCCCTGGCCTTGGGCGGCGCGGCCTGGCAGCTGATGCGCCATCAGCCCCGCGGCGGTGCCGCTGCGGCCGCCCCGGCTTCCGCCACTGCCGTTGCCGTTCCCCCGCCGGCGTCTTCGCCGCTGCCGACCGGCACGGCGGCGGCGCTCCCGCCGGTCAATGACGCCCCCGAACTGCGGGCGGCCTTTGCCCGGCTGCGGGCGGACGAGCCGGTGGCCGCCCGCGATCTGGCGTTGCGCTATCTCGCGGCCGCCAAGCCGGCCGACTTTTCCCCCTTGTGGCTGCGCGCCACCGCCATCATTGGGAGCGCCAATCTTCAGCTGTTCACGTCGGACCTGCCGGCGCCGGAAAAGGTGCGCTGCGTGATCCAGCCCGGCGACACCCTGATCGGCCTTGCCAACCGTTACAAAAGCACCGTGCCGGCCATCGAACGCGCCAACAAGTTGAACTCGGCGCGGCTCGCCATCTACCCCGGCCTGGTGCTGAACGTCTATCCGGGGCCGTGGTCCATTCTGGTGATCAAGTCCAAGTTCGGCCTGGTGGTGCGCAACGGGGACCGTTTCTTCAAGTATTATCACATCGGCACCGGCCGGCAGAACCGCACCCCCCTCGGCGTCTTTCGCATCAACAGCAAGGTCAAGGAACCGGCGTGGACTCCGCCCGGCCGTCCCGCCGTCCCGTTCGGGAATCCCGAAAACGTCCTCGGCACCCGCTGGCTTGGCCTGCAGGCGATCGAGAAAACCGACACCACGCTCAAAGGCTTCGGCATCCATGGCACCTGGCAGCCCGACAGCATCGGCACGGCCGCCAGCGAGGGGTGCGTGCGCCTGAAGAACGACGACGTCAATGAGTTGTTTGACATCGTGCCGATCGGCACCCGAGTGGAAATCCGCGACGAGTAAGCCCCAACCCCCCCTGTCGGCAACGCGCCGCTCCATCCCACCCTATGGCAGTTGTTCTCGAATTCGAAAAGACGCTGGTCGAGCTGGAAAACAAGGTCAACCAGCTCCGCGAATACAGCCGGGCCCAGGGCGTTGATGTCTCCCATGGCATCAGCCTGCTGGAAAGCCGTATCGTGGAAACCCAGAAGCAGTTGTTTTCCAACCTGACGCCCTGGCAGCGGGTGCAGCTCGCCCGCCATCCGGACCGCCCCTATCCCAAGGATTATTTCCAGCGCCTGTTCACCGATTATCTGGAATTGCACGGGGACCGGCGGTTTGCCGACGACCAGGCCATTATCGGCGGTTTTGCCCGCTTCGACGGCGAACCGGTCATGATCCTCGGCTCCCAAAAAGGGCGCAACCTCAAGGAGAACGTGCGCAGCAACTTCGGCTGCGCCAATCCCGAGGGGTACCGCAAGGCCTTGCGTCTGATGCAGCTGGCGGACAAGGCCAAGCTGCCCATCGTGTCCTTCATTGACACTCCCGGCGCCTATCCCGGCATCGGCGGCGAGGAGCGCCACGTGGCGGAGGCGATCGCCGTCAACCTGCGCGAGATGTTCCAGTTCCAGGTGCCCATCGTGGTGGTCGTGGTCGGCGAGGGCGGCAGCGGCGGTGCCTTGGGCATCGGCGTTGGCAACCGCGTGCTGATCTTGGAAAACGCCTATTACTCGGTGATCACCCCCGAAGGCTGCGCCGCCATCCTGTGGCGCGACGCCGCCGCCACCCCCCAGGCCGCCGAGGCGCTCAAGCTGACCAGCACCGACCTGTTGCGGCTCAAGCTGGTGGACGAGGTGGTGCCGGAACCGGTCGGCGGCGCCCACCGCGATTTCGACAGCGCCGCCACCATGCTGGGGGAGGCGCTGCGCCGCCACCTGGCGGAGCTGCGCGCCCTGTCGCCCGCCGAGCGGGTGGCCCAGCGGTATGAGAAATTCCGCGCCATGGGCGTGTTCTCTGAACCGGCGGGTGCCGAGGCATGACCCGGCCCGCTGCCGGGCGCGGTGGCATCCGTGTCCGCCCGGCCCGGCCGGAGGATGCCCAGGGCATTCATGAGCTGCTGCTGCCGCATGTGCGCGCCGGCATTGTGCTGCCCCGTCCGGCGTCCGAGATCCGGACCCATGCCGGCCAGTTCCTGGTGGCGGAGAGGGCGGACGACGGTTCTCTGGCCGGCTGTGTCGCCCTCCGGGCGTACGGTGACGAACTGCGCGAGGTCCGCTCGCTGGCCGTGGCCGCCGGCCGGGAGGGGCAGGGCGTCGGTTCCTCGCTGGTCCGGGCCGCCGTTGACGAGGCCCGGCGCCACGGCGCCCGCGAACTCTTTGCCCTGACCCTGCGGCCCCACCTGTTCCAGCGCCTCGGCTTCCAGGTGGTGGAGAAAAGCCGTTTCCCCCAAAAAGTCTGGGCCGACTGCCGCCATTGCGCCAAAAAGGACTGTTGCGACGAGGTCGCGCTGTCCATTCCCCTGTCCTGACTTGTCCAGCCCAGGGGCGAGTGACTCCGGTGCTGGAGTTTTGACGGCCTCATGTCAGGGCGGCGTCGAAGCCGCCGGCATTCCGATGGAGGCTGTCGCCTCAGGATAAGCCAGCCGTCGCCGTCTTGGCTGTTTTGGGGTCCGTCCCCACGAGGTGAAATCCGCCATAACGAAGGATACATTCACCGGTTCGATGGCGACCGCGGTCACGAGAGCGGCAACAACTTTCAGCCTGGCGGAGATCTTTGGTGCTCCAGCGTTCCCATCACCTGGCGCGGTGGTCGAGTTCCCTGGCCTTGGGGGTGCCGTTGCTGCTGTGGTGCTGGCTGCCGTGTCTGCAAGGGGAAGGCCGGCTCGCCTGGGAGTGGTTGCTGGGCAGCCAGCCGCAGCGCCTGTTCATCCTGCTGCCCGGCCTGCTCTATCTGCTGCTGGCCAGCCGGCACCTGCGCAGCCCCGCCTGGTTCCTGCTGCTGGCCGGCAGCGTGCTGTTGGTGGCCACGGAAATGGCCGCCACCGTCCCTTGGCGTCCGGTGCCCCTGTGGCGGCCAACGGCGGAGCCCGCTGCCACCTGGCGCATCGTGACGCTGAACGTCCATGAGGCGGGACCCGACGCCTGCCTGCCGGCCATCCTGCGCTTGGAACCGGATGCGGTTGTGCTCCAAGAGGTGGCCGGCTTCCGGCTGCCGGCCTGGCGCGCGGCGGCGGCGCAGCGGGGCTGGACCCTGGCCGCGGAGCCGTTGCTTTCCGGCAGTGGGTGGATCCAGACGGTCATCCTCAGCCGCCGTTCCCTGACGCCCCTGCCGCCGGTGCAAAGCATCAACCCGCTCACCGGGCGCATCCGGCGTTTCCCACGGGTGTGTCTGGCCAAGCCGGCCGCCCAACCCATCATTCTGATTGGCGTCCACCTTAAATCGGTGCCGCGCAACGATGGGTTTGAGGCGTTCCGCGCCAGTTGGGACGCGCGCTGGCTGCAGGCGGTGCAGCTGGCGGCGGCGGTCCGCCCGGCGCCGCTGCCGGTATTGGTCGCCGGTGACTGCAACGCCACGCCCACCGACCGGGCCCTGAATCCCCTGAAGGAGGTTCTGCGCGATGCCTGGCCCCAGGTGGGGTTTGGCCTGGGGGCCACCTTCTCCAGCGAGCGTCCCGCCCTGCGGATCGATTACCTGTGGCACGGCCCCGGGCTGCAGCCGCTCCGCGCCGGCCGTCTGGCCCCGATTCCGGACAGCGACCACCTCGGCGTCTGGGGCGATTTCGGTGTCTTCGTGGTGAATCCGAAATTTTAAGCGTTACAAGGTACTAGGGTTCCGGCGCGCCCGCTTTCTCCGGCAGCGGCGGGACGAGGTGGAGGCCGCCGTCGAGATAGAGGATGAGGCCGGTGGCGGCCGGACTGGCGAGCAGGAAGGCGGCGGCTTCGGCGATCTCCGCCACGCCGACGGCCCGGCGTAGCGGCACCTGTTCCAGCAGCCGCGCCATCTTGTCCGGCGCCACGCCGGGCGGCGGCAGCACCAGGCCGGGGGCGATGCCGTTGACCCGCACCGCCGGCGCCCATTCCAGGGCGGCCGCCTCGGTGGCGTCGCGCAGGCTTTTCTTGGCCAGCGCGTAGACGCCCGCGCCGGGATCGGCCTGGGCCACCCGCTGGTCCAGCAGGTTGATGATGCAGCCGGTCTCCGCCAGCCGTTGGAAGGCCCGCATCAGGGCGAACGGCGCGAAAAAGTTGACCTGGTAGTCTTCGGCAACGCTGGCGTCGGTCGCCGCCGCCAGCGGCTGCCGGCGGTAAACCGAGGCGTTGTTGACCAGGGCGTTGGGGCGGAAACCGCGCCCGATGAGGGCCGGCAGCAGCGCCTCCACCGCCTGCGGACTCCGCAGGTCGGCCGGCACCGCCAGGTGCGGGCCGGGGGACAGCGTGGCCAGTTCCGCCACCAGTTCGCGGGCTTCGGCTTCCGACCGGTGGTAATGCACGGCCACCGCCGCCCCGCCGCGCGCCAGGCGCCGGGCCATGGCGCCGCCGAGGCGCCGGGCGCCGCCCGTCACCAAGACCCGCCATCCGGAAAGATCCTGCATGCCAGCCCCCTGAGGTTCAACGTGATGCCGTCTATTCTATCCACCGCCCCGCCGCTTTGCAAACCACGGGGGCTGGCGGCGGTCACGGGGCGGTGAGGGCGGGGGGGCGCTGGGCGCTCAGGGCCGGAAAAACTTGGGCGGTGCACCGTAGCGTTTTTTGAAGGAACGGCTGAGGTGGAACGCGCTGGAATAGCCGAGGCGCCCGGCAATCTCGGCCAGTTTCATCTCGGTCGTCCTCAGCCATTCCACCGCCTTCGCCAGGCGTTGCGTCTCGTAGTACTGCTTGGGCGGCATGCCGGCGACCGCGGTGAAGACGTGGCGGAACCGTCCCTCGCACAACCGCGCCTGCCGCGCCAGCTCGGCGACCGGCAGCGGGCACGCGGCCGTCCGCTCCATGGTTCGCATGACCTCCCGGATCCGCAGCAGGCCCGGTTTTTCCGCCTGCGCCAGCTCGCTCCCGCGCTGGCGCCACCGCCGGCAGAGATACAGCAGGGTGGCCGCCGCCAGCGCGGCGTCCGCCCCGCCGCGCTCCAGCCGGCGTGCGCATTCCGCGAGCGCCTCGCTCTCGCGCTCGTCCGCCGGCGCCTGCAGCACGGAATCGACGGGCAAAATCCCGTCCGCCGTCCCTCCGCACTCAAACCACCAGAAACTCCAGGGCGGCGTTACGCAGCGGTAGCGGGCAATTGAGGCGGGGACCAGCAGGGCCACGGTTTCCCTCGCACAGGAGAGCGTCCGGCCGTCCGCGAGGCTCACTTCCCCGCCGCCGAACAGCGTCCGCACCACCACGCGGTTGCCCGCCGCGGCCGGAACATACCGCCGCACGTCGTATCCCGGTTCCGCGCGGACCTCCCAGACCCGCGCGATGCGCAGCGACCCGGAATCCGCCGCCATCCCGGGTTGGAACAAACGATCATGCATCACCAACGGTCACTCCCGCCGCACCGGGACCGGCCCCGTGGAACGGCATCCCGCGTCGCGTCATTTTTTATATGAAAAGTATATGCAATTATAAGTTTTGTCCATAGATAATGACAAAAAAATCTATATAATTATGATATTTCTATGATTCGTTCCCCAACGGCCCGGCAAGTTATGGAGTTCCCCATGCCAACCACCCCGAAAGAAAATCTGCTCCGCACCCTCCGCCGCCAGGGATTCGAGCAGGTGCCGCTGGATCCGAGCTGGTTTTGCGCCGCCCAGCTCGCGGCTTTCAAACAGCGGTTCGGGCATGACGACTACCACCGTTTTTTTGGCACCCCGTTTCGCCCGGTTGAGGTTCCGGTCACCCGGCAGTTCACGGACGGCCGCGCGCTCTACCGCCGGGAGCGGCTGCCGGATGACATCTCGTTCGACGACCTCGGCGTGGGACACTCCGTTCAGCCCGGCTGTTATCACATGACCCGGATGCACCACCCGCTCAAAGGCGAAGATGTCACTCTGGCCGAGATCCGCGCGCATCCCCTGCCGGTCCTCGCGGCCGATGCCGAAGCGGCCTTGCGCGCCCAGCATGAGGCGCTGACGGCCCGGGGCCTTGCTACCCTGTGCTGCATGGCCTGCACCGTCTGGGAGGG
>Ga0265297_10006223_pt1 | contig 17497 bp, 17 predicted proteins | sample Munlanlwell13791_FD_192502 | JGI IMG/M metagenome (GOLD analysis project Ga0265297, IMG submission 192502) | Leachate microbial communities from a municipal landfill in Southern Ontario, Canada - Leachate well 137-91 | ecosystem: Engineered > Solid waste > Landfill > Unclassified | place...
GTATTGGAAATAATCAATTTATGAATTATCGACAAGTTTTGAAAGCGATCAAGGATCGCGATACCAAGGATGCCCGCTTGGAAAAGATTAATCGGGCTAAACTGTTGGCGCTGGGTTTGAAACTATATCGGCCGCGACGCGTTTTGGCCATTGATACTGGAAAAGTCGAGGGCGTTGATCGGGCAGTCGGGCAAATCAAATCAAAATTGAAAAAATCCGATTGTGTCATCACTTTGGAGGGCATCAGCGGTTCCGGCAAATCGGCGACGGCGGAAAGATTGGCGGAGCGGATCAAGGCCGTGAGATTTTCTTTCGGCGAATTATTCCGTTACCTGACTTATCTGAAACTGGCTGATCCGAAAGCGGCTTGGCCGGTGGTTTTTAAAAAATTGCGTTATCGTTTCAGCGGCGGCCAGCTGAATTTGTGGGACGGCCGGATTAACGTCAGCCGGACGTTGGTATCTGAACTGCGTCAGCCGGAAATCGAGACGTCCGTGCCTCGGATCGCCGAGGATACGCAAAAGCCGGCGTTGGAATTATTTGCTAGAGAAATATTTAAATTAGGCCAATCAGGACGTAAAATCGTAATCGAGGGCCGCGCTTTTACACTCGATTTTTTACCGGCCGATGTCCGCATTAAATTGCGCTGTGATGCCCGGATTCGGGCTAGCAGGCGTTTGAAACAGGCCTCAATCTAAGCGATTGACCGGTTCGGCTATTTGTGATATACTGATTGTAGTATTAATAATAATATGGAACCGGAGGAATTTTTGACGCCAGAATGGCACTGTGTGTTTTTGTCCTAATTTAGCAATTTAATATCATGAAGACCCTTTATCGAAAATTGGAATCAAGTTCAAATAACAGCCAAACCGGCAATTAAAGCCGTTAGGATTTTTCGGTAAAATCAATTTATCTCAAATTCAAGCCGGCGGTATTGCCGGCGGGACGAAGCGGTGCCGTTCACCTCAGGAATTCTCCCTGTTAACATCAGAGGAGATATATGGAAATAATTTTAGCGGCGATAGTCGCCATCATCACTTTTGCCGTCGGCCTGGCCGGGGGTTATTTGTGGCGCAAATCCTGGGCGCATAAGCGCAAGGACAGCGTGGAAGCCAAGATCGAAAAATTAATCGTTGAGGCCAAAACCAAGCAAAAGGAAATCCTGCTGGCCTCGCAGGAAAAATCCATTAAGATAGTCGAAGAGGCCAAAGTCGAAGCCAAGAGCGTCAAGGCGGAAATGGACCAGGCCAAAGTCCGGCTGGAAAAGCGCGAATCGCTTTTTGATCAAAAGCTGCTGGAATTGGAGAGCCAGAAAAATGAGTTGGCGGAGAAGACGGAAAAAATCGCCAAGACCAAAGAGGAAATCCAGAAAATCAAAGAGGATCAATTAGCCAAACTGGAAAAGATCGCCGGTTTCACCAAAGCTGAGGCGGAAAAAATCCTGATGGACAACGCGGAAAAGATGTCGGCGGAGAATCTTTTGCATCGAATGAAGAAATTGGAAGAGGATGCTTCGGACGAATTAGAAAAGAAAGCGAAGGGCCTGCTCTCGATCGTGGTCGAACGTTGCGCTTCGAGCCATGCCGCCGAGACCACGTCGTCTTCCGTGTCGTTGCCTTCGGACGAGATGAAGGGTCGGATCATCGGCCGCGAAGGCCGCAACATCAAGACGATCGAACAATTGACCGGCGTGGAGATCATCATCGACGATACGCCTCAAGCAATCACTTTGTCGTCTTTCTCGCCGATCAGGCGCCAGGTCGCCAAGCGGGCGATTGAGAAATTGATTTTCGACGGCCGCATCCATCCGGGCCGGATCGAGGAAACGATCCAAGAGGCCAAACAGGAATTGGCGGTTGACATCAAGAAGGCCGGCGAGAACGCCGTTTATGAGTTAGGCATTGCCGGTTTGGATCCCAAGTTGGTCCAGATTTTGGGCCGGCTCAAATACCGCACTTCTTACGGCCAGAATATTTTGAACCATTCGACCGAAGTGGCGATTCTCTCCGGCATGCTGGCGGAAGAATTGGGCGCCAATGTCGCGATTGCCAAAAAATCCGGCCTATTGCATGACATCGGCAAGGCGGTTGATCATGAAGTCGCCGGCACTCATCCGGAGATCGGCCGCGACATCTGCAAGAAATTCGGCGTGCCGGAAGAGATTATCGTCGGCGTTTTGGAACACCACAATGACAAGCCCTCGACTTTGGAAGCGGTGATCGTCAAAGTGGCCGATGCCATCAGTGGCGCCCGCGAAGGCGCCCGCAAGGATTCTTACGAGAATTACCTGCAACGGTTGGAGGAATTGGAGGGCATCGCCCAGAGTTTCACCGGCGTGGAAAAAGTTTATGCCATCGCCGCCGGCCGCGAAGTCCGCGTCTTCGTCACTCCGGATCAGATCGATGATTTGGGCGCGGTCAAAATGGCCAAGGATATCGCCGAAAAAATCGAAGCCGAACTCAAGTATCCGGGCGAGATCAAAGTCAATGTGATCCGCGAGAAACGCATCGTGGAATACGCTAGGTAATCCTCGTTGTCATTCCGACCGTAGCGGAGCGAAGTGGAGGAATCCCTTGAGTTTGTTATTAATGAATACAAGGGATTCCTCCACTCGCCATTAAGCTCGGTCGGAATGACAGCACCTAATATAAAAATTAATCATTAAAAATTTATAAACTAATAACAAAAGTATGTCCAATAATCTGCTTTGGATTATTCTGGCGGCCATCGCCGTCATCATTGTCTGGCTGGTCTTGGTTTACAACGGCCTGATCCGTTCCAAGAACCGCACCGATGAGTCCTGGTCGGATATCGACGTCCAGTTGAAGCGCCGGTATGACTTGATTCCCAATCTGATCGAAACGGTCAAGGGCTATGCCGCGCATGAACAGGGCACTTTGCAGAAAGTGATCGAAGCCCGCAATGCGGCGATGTCTCAATCAGGCCATGACGCTTCTAAAGCGCAGGCGGAAAACGCTTTAAGCGACACCTTGAAATCGATTTTCGCTTTGTCCGAAAGTTATCCGGATTTGAAAGCGAATCAGAATTTCCTGAAGCTGCAGGATGAGCTCTCCGATACGGAGAACAAAATCCAGGCGGCTCGGCGTTTCTACAACGGCAATGTCCGCGACTTCAACACGATGATCCAGGTTTTCCCCAACAACGCCATCAACGGCTTGCTGAAATTCAAGCAGTATGATTTTTTTGAAGCCGCAGCCGGCGAGAAAGAGAATGTGCAAGTGAAATTCTAAATTTATTTATAATAATCAACAGCCCTGAATAAATCGGGGCTGTTGATTTTTTTTGGAAACCGATTGGATATCCGGCGGCTTGGCGGCGGGGTCAACTTCATTGATTAATTCCCTTTCTTATCTTATACTGTGATTAGCCACTTCAAAAAATAACGAAAAATATGTTAAAAATCAATCGGTCATATCTGGTTGCCGGGGCGATTATTTTGTCGGCCATTATCATTTTCGCCGGCCTATTTTTTTGGTCGAGAAATCAAGAAGCGGGAGATTTGCCCGTTGATCAGCGCTATAGCACTGCTCCGACCGGTTTGGATCTGATCGAAGCGGCGCTGGCCGATAAAAAGATCGATCAGCCGACTGCTTTGGTTTATAAGATGAAATTCTTGTTTAACGATCCGACTTTGCCGCGGGAATATTCGACGCCGAACGCGCCCTTTGAGGATGGCGGGACTTTTGCCGAGATCCAAGAGAATTGGGACAGTTTGCCGGAGGCGACGAAAAAGCAGTTGGAGCCGTATTTTTTGCGGCCGGACAACCCGGACAGCTTTATCAGCCGGATGATGAACGGCGAAATCACCGCGCCGGAGACCGGTTGGCGATTAGTTCAGCCGGCGCAGGCCTTTGACCGGCCGATCGCTTATAAGACCGACGACAGCTTGAATACGGCCGACGGCAAGATCAAGGTTTGGTATCCGGAGAAAAAGGAAATGATTAATGGCGAAGAAAAAATCACCAAAATGTATTATGGCACGGCGAAGAAAATCGTCGCTAATCTAAACACGGACGGGGCTTATGCCCAGTTTGTCGGGCTGCTTGGCAAGGTTCCGCCGTCAGATGGAACTTTGGGCGGCGACGGCAAGCTGGATATTTATGTCGGACCAGTGGGTTATTCTTTGTTGCTTAATGAAGACAATTCTTCGTCCCAGGGGGTTAACGCGCCGGACGGCCCGATCAATGGCAGCAGTTTTATCATTATTCGCGAGAACCTTAATGATAGGCATTTAAAGACAACGACTGTGCATGAAATTTTTCATGCCTTTCAGCGAGCTTTCGCTTGCAAATTAACCAAGGATAACTGGTGGTGGATCGAGGGGACGGCGACCTGGTCGGAGGACTTAATTTACCCGAAAGAAAACACCGAGCAAGGGTATGTCGAAAGTTTCATTCCCAGACCGGCTACCAGCTTGTTCAAGAATGGCAAAAATTTTGAATACGGGGCTTATGTTTTTCCTTTTTACTTGTCTAAAACTTATGACCGGATGATTGTCACAAAAATTTTTGAGGGCTGCCAAGTTAATAGCGATCCATTAGTCAGCGCGGACAAAACCATCGATGGCGGCTTCAAGAAGAATTGGAAGGAATTCACGCTGTGGAATTATAATAAAAAGCCGATAGAAAATTACAAGAACGCGGACCAGAGCAAAAAATTCACAGACGACACTTCGCAAAAAGATAACACGGATATGATTTTCTTGGCGCCCAGCGAAACTGCTATTCCGATCAAGGAATTAAAACCGCTTACCGCCCAAGTCATCGAGACGTTTTTCAGCGAAACGTACGGCGTGCGCAAAGCGATTTTTACCGACCTGAAAAATTTTACCGGCAAGAGCGCCGGGGCGGCGATCAAGGCCGTGATTTACCCTAAGAAAGGCGAGGCCTACACGGAGGACTGGACTGATTTGGAAAAAAGATCATTTTGTTTTGATAAAGCAAAAGATGATTTCGACAAGATCATTTTGATTTTTAGCAACGCGGATTTAAAAAATAAGATCGATCCCGTCAATATAAAAGTAAAAACAAAAGAGTCGTGCTATGAAATCAGCCAAGGTGAGACCATGACCGTCAAGCCGATTTTTGCCATCAGCCCCGGTTATGTCGGAACTTTGAAATACCAGGCCGAAGGAGTCCTGAAAAAGGATTCAGTGCCGGATAAAGCCCAGTATTCTTATCTGGGAAAGTGGACGGTCAATGTCAATTATTTGGAAAAATTCCCGCCTCAGGGCATGTTGGGGATTTCGGCTTCTAAAATGGATTTTTCTTACGACCATGTTCTGGAATTCGACTTAAGCGCCGATTCAGTTTTGAAAGACGGCACTTTTGAGGTTCTGACTAAAGCCGGGACATTTGAAACTCCTGGCTGGGTTATTCATAATGAGCTTTCTAATCAAAGCGTCGCCGTTCCCCAAACCGTTACTAATTGGGATGTGCCGCAAAAGGGCTTGATTACGGATCTGACTGAAAACGGAGCTAAAATAAGCTTGCCGGATTTTGTCCTGTATAATTCCGGCGGTTATCGCAATCTGCCTTACCCGATCATTTTGGAAATTAAAAAGGACTAGGTTTGCATTTTTTTGCCGATTATGTTATATTAACAGCAACTTAAGCCAATAAATTATCAAAAGAAAATATGGGATTACCTAGCAAACGAAGGACTAAGACCTCCAAAAAGGAACGAGCGGCTCATTTCGCTTTGAAAAAAATGACTCTTAACGCTTGCGGAAAATGCGGCCAGCCGGTGATGCCTCATCGCGCTTGCAACAAATGCGGCACTTATAAGGGCCGGACGGTTTTAGAGATCAAATCCAAAGCCAAAACTTTGCGCCAAAAAGAGCAAGAACGGAAAGCTAACGCCAAGGCCAAGGTCAAAAAATAAATCCATGATTTTTCCGCCGTTGGCGGGCAAATCAGCATTTCAGCACTTTAACGACTTATTTATGTCCAACAGACATTTATCCCGAACGATTGCCGTCCAAACCCTCTACCAATGGGATTTTAACGATCGGGTCGGCGATATCGTCGAGATTATGAAAATCGACAAGGAATCCTTCGCCCCGGAATTCGATGATCAGGGCTTTATCGAGCATCTGGTCAAGGGCGTTTCCGATCATTTGGAGGAGATTAATGCCTTGATCACGAAATTCGCGCCGGAATGGCCGCTGGATCAGATTACGATCGTCGATCGCAATGTTTTGCGTTTGGGAATTTTCGAGCTGCGTTATGACGGCAATATTCCCGCCAAGGTGGCGATCAATGAATCCATCGAGCTGGCCAAGGCCTTCGGCGGCGAATCATCCGGCAAATTCGTCAATGGCGTTTTGGGCGCCGTTTATAAGGATATGGGCGAGAAGGAAATCGATTTGAAAACAGCGGCGAGGCGGAGCCAATCGGCTCCGGCCGAATCGCTCGCGCCGGAACAGCCGGCTTAACTCCAGATTATTAATCGTGTTTTTGTTTGGCCGAGAATTATGCCGGAAATCACCAAATTGGAAAAAAGCTTGGGCGTGAAGTTCGATAATCTCGATCTGATTACCGAAGCCGTCACTCATTGCTCGTATATCAATGAGCATCCCGATTTCAAATTGGACCACAACGAGCGTTTGGAATTTTTGGGCGATGCCGTTTTGGAATTGGCAGTGACGGAATATCTGTATAAGAATTTCCCCAATCCCGAGGGCGACATGACTAATTGGCGGGCTGCCCTGGTCAATGGTGACGCTTTGGCCGAGGTGGGTCTGGCTTTGGGCATCGAGGATTATATTTTGATGAGCAAGGGCGAAGCCAAAGACAAGAATTCCAAGGCGCGTTTTTACATTTTAGCCAATGCCATGGAGGCGATCATCGGCGCTATTTATTTGGAACACGGGTTGCCGACGGCGCGCAAATTCATTAACAAGAATATTATTTCCCGTTTGGCGGAAATCTTGCAGAAACGATCCTACATCGATCCCAAGAGCAGTTTTCAGGAAAAGGCGCAGGAAAAATTAAGCATTACGCCGAGTTACAAAGTCCTCAGTTCTTACGGCCCCGATCATGCCAAGATTTTCAAAGTGGGGGCGTATTTGGATAAGGAATTAATCGCCACCGGCGACGGCTCCAGCAAACAGGAAGCGCAAATCAAAGCGGCCCAAGCGGCTCTGGAGGCCAAGGGTTGGAATTTGTAACAATTTTTAATTTTGTAATTTTGTAATTTTTAAAAATTGAGACATTAAGAAATTATTTATAAAATTCAAAAATTAATCATTAAAAATTTTCCTAAAATATGACCATTGAATCATTGTTCGGCGAAGCGGTCGAAATGTCGGCTTCGGACATCCATCTTCTACCCGGCTTAAAGCCGCATTTACGGGTGGATGGCGAATTGAAGCCGTATGACGGCAAGGAGTTGTCGGCCAAGGAGATCGAGCTGCTCGTCAAGTCGATGATCAGCGAAAACGCTTTTAAGAAATTCGTGTTGGAGAAGGAGCTTGATTTCGCTTATGAAATCAGCGGCGGTTTCCGTTTCCGCGTCAATCTGCATTATGTCAGCGGCGCGATCGGACTCTCGGCCAGAACGATTCCCGCCGAGGTGCCGTCCATGAAAGACGTGATGATGCCGCAGGTGGCCTATGATCTGTGCAATATGAATCGCGGCTTGATCCTGGTGACCGGTCCGACCGGCTGTGGCAAATCGACTTCGCTCGCGGCCATGATCGATTACATCAATGAGAACAGGAATGAGAATATCATCACCTTGGAGGATCCGATCGAATTCATTTTCAAGCCCCAAAAAAGCATTATCCGCCAGCGCCAGCTTGGCACGGATATGCAGTCGTTTCAAGAGGGCTTGATCCATGTCTTGCGGCAAGATCCCAATGTCGTCATGGTCGGCGAAATGCGCAATTTGGAAACGATTGCGACGACGATTACTTTGGCCGAAACCGGGCACTTGGTTTTTGCCACTTTGCATACTTACAACGCGGCGCAGACGATCGACCGCATCATTGATATTTTTCCGCCTCATCAGCAGAACCAGATCAGGATGCAGGTGTCGCTGACTCTGAAGGCGGTGATTTCCCAGCGATTATTGCCGGCCAAAAGCGGCGGCCGCGTCGCCGCCCGGGAGATTCTCCTGAACACTCCGGCCGTGGCCAACCTGATCCGCGAGAATAAGGTTTCGCAGATCAAAACGGTCATCCAGACCTCGGCTAAAGAGGGCATGATTACGATCGATAATTCTTTGTCGTCTTTGTACAAGGACGGCTATATCAGCAAAGAAGAATACGAAGCCAACCTAATGAGCACCAACGGTTTCTAAGCGTTTTTGCGCAACTTGATTTTTCAGTGATTTTTTGATAAGGTAGACAAAGTGTTTCGGGCGCCCATACCCGCCTCGACTCGCTGTCGCTTGTCGACGCGAGGCGGGGCTTAGTCGGTAGATTCATCGGTTGGCGAATTATTAAGCTGATGGGGAAAGTAATTAACATATTCGCGCCTATAGCTCAGCTGGTAGAGCAGATCCCTCTTAAGGATACGGTCGCAGGTTCGAATCCTGCTGGGCGCACAATTTTAAAAAAGGGCCCAAAGGCCTTTTTTAAAATTGCGCGCAGGTCAGAAGCGAGACAAGCCGTGAGCCGGAAGGCGAAAGGCGTAGTCGAGAGTCGAAAATCTGCCGATGGCAAATTTTCGCTGACCCAGGACGAGTGAGCTCGCCGCTTTCCGGCGGCGAGCGAGAGAGATTTATTTCTGAATAATTTGGAAAAATTTGATATAACTAAGCGCCCATAGCTCAACTGGATAGAGCGTCTGGCTTCGGACCAGAAGGTTGTGGGTTCGAATCCTGCTGGGCGCATAAATTAAAAACTGGCTTTGTGGCCAGTTTTTTCAAATTTGACATTTTAATGAATATTTGCTAGGATGAAAAGTCAGATATAAGCGTGTTAATTGCTTAGCGGTCTTTGAAAATTCGAGTTTAATCGCGTGTTCTAACCGAAACAGAAGGAGGGTCTCGCATGTTTTACATTATGGTGAGCGCGTTGCTGGGTTTGGCTTATTTTCTAGTCGGCTGCGCCTTGGCGACGCCCTACAACTTCCTCGCCGGAGGAGATGTGGAAAGCTTTGTTAATACGACAATACTGGCGCCAATCGGGGTTATTTTTCTTTTTATCGTTCATTCGACGCGCCGGCTTGGCTATTACGACAAAAGGCCGTTGAAACGGGTCGACTGGTTCTTTTGGCTTTTGGTGTTTTGGCTGGTTTCACCTGTCATTTTGAACGGGGTTTCGATTTTGCTGGGGCACGCCGGCTATGCGGTTGCCGCCCATTGCGTTTTTAAGGATCGCTATTCGGCGTTGCTCGTGATCCCATTGGTTTGTTTGCTGGTCAATGTCGTTTCCATTTGGATGAATGATTTATGGAAACACTATGTCCGCTGGAATCAGGGGCGGTGCCGGTTCTGGCTTGATCATTATTTAGCCGAGCTTGAGCGCCGGGAAACTGCCTTTAAAGTTTGGCTGGCAGAACGGTCAGAATCGATGTTTGGCGAGGGTAATATGTCCGTCACCAGGGAAGACGGTTTAGAATATGGCCGACATCAGGCAGGTATTGAAAGATGTAAACTGATAATGGCAGATTACCGTAAAAGATTATTGCATTGTCGCCTTGATTCTTATCGGGGACAATTGGCCGAGATTCGCAGGGTTCGAGCTGTTGTGCTGAAAAGAATCACATCTAATCCTGGTGATAGCTGGTTAGTATCCCGCGTTCATATTAATGATGAGCAGGAGCAGCAACTTATGGAACAAATAACTAAACTCGAACGTACGATTAAAAAGTGCCAAATTCAACAGTAAGTGAAAGTTCAACGCCTCGCGGCCCCAGTCAAGTTAGCTGGACGGTCGCGGGGCTTTTTTCATAACCAAAAAATCTCCTGACTTATCAGTCGGGAGATTTGAGTTATGCCCAGAGCCGGAGTCGAACCGGCACGACCTTTCGGCCAACAGATTTTAAGTCTGTCGTGTCTACCAATTTCACCATCCGGGCGCGTACATAAAAACACAAGATCATTAAAACATGAAAACACGGAGAAATTGTTTTAATGTTTTTTTGTTCTTGCGTTTTAGTGTTTTCAGAGCGGGCGAGCGGAATCGAACCGCCGTATCATCCTTGGCAAGGATGCGTAATAACCATTATACTACGCCCGCGCATTTTAATTGCGCCGAATAACACGTTCTAATCATAGCAAAAAAACTGCCGGCAGTCAAGCATTATTTTTTTAATTCCGCAATAATTTCATCCAGTTTGGCGAACAGCGCCTCGTTGCCCAGCGCCTCGGCCGTAGCTAAATTTTTTTCGTATTCAGGCAGATGCTCTAAGAAATCAGCCAATTTTTGCTTGGTCAAATCATGGGCGGCCAAGCCGTAGCCGAGCCGTTCCAGATATTCGGCATTGATCGTTTGTTCGATTTGGCGGCCGATGGGAATGGCCAAATACGGTTTTTTCAGATAAATGCATTCGCAAATCAAGCTGAGGCCGGCCGTGCCGATGACGGCTTTGGCGCCGGCCAGATAATCCAGCCACTCTTGCACGGCGAAGCCGCGATAAGTCAGATTGCCGTCCAGCGACGGCTGATGCGGTCCGAAGATAACGAATTTTTCCGGCCGGTTTTTCAGCAGCGGTATCAGCCGGTCAAAGTCCGCGCCTTGGTAAACCAGGACATAATCCCCGGCCGCCGGTTTTAAATCCAAGATTTCCTGCCTAATGATCGGCGCGAAGAGGAAGGTGTTTTTGCCGGTGATCGGGGTTTTGAAGAATGAAGTGATCAGGTAAAACCGCGCGCCGCGGATCATGGATTTGATGACGAGCTTGTCCGCCAGCAGATCTTTTTGGTATTTGGCCGGCAAATCGATTTCGGTCTTGGTCAGCTGATGCTGGTTGTCGATGGAAATCAAGGGCTTGTTTTTCCTTTTGGCCAGCCGGGCGCCGAGCGGCTCGAAGTCGGTGATGACCAAATCGGGTTGGAAATCATCGAAGGCCCGGCAGATTTTTTTCCAGTCGCGGGCTTGGCAAAAAACTTTTTTGCCGTTTTCCCAGACGGTTTTCCAATAAACCAGCTTGTTTTTTTTATAGCTCAAAACCAGGCCGGGGATTTCAAAAATCCGGTCGGCGCCGAAGTGCTTTTCCAGCAATAGCAATGATTGGCCGTAAGTGAAGATTCTCACTTCATGGCCGCGGTCGATCAGATGCTTGATGGTTTCTTTGGAACGGGCGCTATGGCCGAAACCTTGGCCCGATAAGCTGTAGATGATACGCATAAATCAATGTTGGTAGTTAATTTATCTTAGCAATTTTTGCCTGATTAATCAATTGCTTTTTGGGGGATATTATGGTATAGTTTTTTTGAAATAAGATAAAATGTTTTTTCTTTCCACTTCTTTAGAAGAAGTGGAGCAAGAATCGCGACCGGTCGAAATCATGGCTAAATTTTAAGCTTCATTCGCTAAGTCAAAAACGGTCGGTTTACCTCTCTGTTTTGACTTCCCCTAGCGGGGCGCTCATTCCCACTTAAAATTAGCACAAGATTTCTCAATGGTCGCAACCCGAATAACAAATATCGATTCAATAAAAATTAATTTAATTAATTAAGAATGTCTTTCTCTATCGGCATCGTCGGCTTGCCCAATGTCGGCAAATCAACCCTGTTCAAAGCGCTGACCAAAAAGCAGGTCGATGCGGCGAATTATCCTTTCTGCACGATCGATCCCAATGTCGGCGTGGTGGCGGTGCCGGATGAGCGGTTGGAAAAATTAGCGGTTGTTTCTAAATCAGCCAAAATCGTGCCGACGACGATCGAATTCATCGACATCGCCGGCATCGTCAAAGGCGCTTCCAAGGGCGAGGGTTTGGGCAATAAATTCTTGGCCAATATCCGCGAAGTCGATGCGATTGTCCAGGTCGTCCGCCAATTTTCCGACGCCAATGTCATTCATGTGGCCAACAAAGTGGATCCGGAATCCGATCGGGAAACGATCAATCTGGAATTGATTCTGGCTGATTTGCAAACCGTCGAGAAACGTTTGGAGACGAATTCCAAAGAAGTCCGGGCGGGCAAGAAAGAGGCGTTGGAACTTCAGCCGGTTTTGGAAAAGGCCAAGGCGGGCTTGGAAGCGGGCCGGTTGGCGCTGGAAGTCATTACTGATTCGGAAGAAAAACTGACGCTTAAAGATTTGTGCCTGCTCACCATGAAGCCGATGATTTATGTTTTGAATGTCGATGAAGATAGGGTCTTTCAGGAAACTGATTATTTGACCGTGTCGGCCAAGATCGAAGCGGAGCTGGCGGAATTGCCGGCCGAAGAAGCCAAGGCGTATTTGCAAGAATTAAAATTGGACGCTTCCGGTTTGGATCGATTAATCGTTAAAGCGTATCAGACCTTGGGACTCATCACTTATTTCACTTCGGGCGAAATGGAGACCAAGGCCTGGACCATCAAAGCCGGCACCAAAGCGCCTCAGGCGGCCGGAGTGATCCATACTGATTTCGAGCAGGGTTTCATCCGCGCGGAAATCGTCAATTGGCGCGACTTAGCCGAGGCCGGCGGGGAAGCCCGAGCCAAGGAGAAGGGCTTGATCCGGCTGGAAGGCAAGGAATATGTGATGGCCGACGGCGATGTGGCACATTTCCGCTTTGCGTAAAAATAAGAAATTAAAAAATTAAGAAAATAAGAAATTTAAATAAAAAGAGTGATGAATAGCTATCAAGAAACATTAAAAGTTAAAATGGATAGCTTCGTTCATTTTATTTATAGGATTACAAAAGAGTTCCCTCGTGAAGAATTATATTCTTCAGTATCGCAGATTCGCAGAGCTGCATTATCGGTTATATTGAATTATATAGAGGGCTACGCTCGAAATGGGACTAGGTCGAGGGTTGCTTTTTTAGATATATCTTATGGTTCTCTTATGGAAGCTGATTATTTGCTTTCTTTTGCAAAAGACGAACGGTACATAACTGATGAATTTTATAGTGAGGCAAAAAAACTCAGTCATGAAGTTGGGGCGATGCTCTATACCGAAATTCGCAATTTGAAGAATTCTATAAATCAAGTATAAATTTTTATTTTATAATTACCCGCTTAATTTTTTATTTTTTTAATTTCTTAATTTTTTAATTCTATGGACGATACTTACTTAAAAACGGTTTTTTGGCTGATAGTCATCCTTTATACCCTGGCGGTTATCGGCATTTGGGAGAACTTTGCCAAGCCGCTGGGCAGTTTTTCGGCTGTTTACGGCGGGCCATTCTTGACTTATCTGTGGGGTTTAATGGCTTTAAAATAGCCGAAAATAGTTAATTTTTTGATTATTTTTTGAATTAAAAATACCTAAATTTAGGTATTTTTTTGAATTATCTGGCTTTGGTTGTGGATAAAGGTCTTGACAAAAAAATGCCTATATGCTATACTGCTATATTACGCTGAAGTTGGAAGAAGCCAACGGAAGCGCGCAGTTTGACAACACAGTGTTAACCTTGGGGACTCTGGTGGCTAAGTGGCTATCGGGGGACTTCAAGATCACGGCTTGACCCGCACGCGGGCAAGTCATTATGAAGGAGACAATCATGAAGGCAGCGAAAAACACGATGGAGTTCACGAAGGAAGTACCGGAAGCGACTCTTGCCGTTTTGTTGAAGTCGGACGAAGCGGCAGACGCTTTCGATGGCAGCGGCTTGGCGGAGTCCGCCGTAGCCATGCCGGTCGGACGCGGACTTCTCGTGTCCGCGGTCGACGACACGGCCATCGCCAAGTGGGCGGGGCAGGTCAAGCAGGTCAAGGGCGTTGAAATCATCCGGCGGCTGACGTTGGCCGACCTCAAGGCCGAGCTCGACGCCGAGGCGGAGTATTACGACTCCATCAGCATCGAGGTGCACATCGACGCCAAGAGGCGCGTGCATGAGATGCTCGTCGCCAAGGTCAAGGGCGTTGAGTCGATCGTGGTGCGGGTTATTCTGGATCCGGGGTTCATGTCCCGCGCCCGGGTACTCGCGGTAACACTGACGGTCGAGGATGGAGAGTGGGTGGTGGCGAAGTACACCGGCACTCAATATTCCACCTCGGTCGATGGCGTCACCTCGCAGGACGACCCGGCCGTCTTCTTGGTCTCGGATTACGAGGAGGCGGGCGAAAAGAAGTTCGAGCAGTGTCGTCGTGATGTCGCCGAATGGAAGGTGACCGGCGGCAAGGGCGAATCCGCGTGGGTGGAGGAACGTGTCGAAAGCTCCGACGAGGATTTCGATACGGTCACCAAAAAGCTGACCGAGATGGTCGGCAACTACAGCAATGTCGTGGCTGGCATCGCGGGCGGTGTGGTCAACGTGGTCGACCGCAAGTTCCCGCGCGGTCGTGCTCGTCAGCAGTCCGCCCCGCCGCGTCGAGACGCAAAAGGCGCTGCCGGTGGTGGTCGTATCGACCAGAGCGTCGGCGCGCGATTGCTGGCGAAGTTCCAGCCGCCGGCCGATGTCGACGTCGACGCCGAGACCGCAACCGCCTAAACTTTAGGCGGCAGTAATCAATCGTTCATTCAAAACGGAACCCATGTCGGATGACATCGGTTCCGTTCTTTTTTTGTTTAAAATTTGTTTACACTTTTTACTAATGCAACATCGCTGTCATTCCGACCGAGCCCCAAGGCGAGTGGAGGAATCCCTTGCATTAATTGCATTTAAACTAGTGTCTTAGATAGATTCAAGGGATTTCTCCACTGCGTCCGTCCGCCAGCTGGCGGATACCGGACTTCGGTCGGAATGACAGCGAGAAATAAATTTTTTTTATCACAATTCAATAGTATTATTCTCCAATCCCATCCTGTCTAATACTCGATGTCTTTCCGTCGTGCTGGTAGTGATTACTGCCTGTCCATAGTCGCGGATGATGATCGGGATTATCTCTATTTTTTCCAATTTTTTATCAACCCAAACGGCTCGGGCCAGCGCGCCTTCTTGCGTTTCCGTCGACCACATCTGATCGAAGATCAGATTGCCCAGAGAATACAAAATCGGCTTTCCTCGGTAGATTTCGGTTGTCTGCGTCCAATGCGGATGATGGCCGATGATCAGGTCAGCCCCGGCATCGATGGCGGCTCGGGCAAAAGCCGTCTGCTGTCCGTTGGGCCGGCTGACGTATTCGGTGCCGGCATGCATTAAGATGATAACGACATCGACTCTGGCTTTAAGTCCGGTGACCGCTTTGACCATGGCTGCGATATCAAGATTGGCAAGGCCGGCAGATGAGGCAGTGGCGACGGAGTTATCATTGGGATAGGCGAAGCCCAAGAAGCCGAATTTTAAGCCGTTGATTTCTTTGATCGCCGGCTGATAGGCCTCGTCGGCGTTCAAGCCGGCGCCGGCTGAATAAATCCCATTAGCGATGAGGATTTTTTTTGTGTCTTCGATGCCCTTCACGCCCTGGTTCAGAATATGATTGTTAGCCAGCGAGACCACGTCGATGCCGGCCAGCTTCAAGCCGGCGACGGCCTCGGGGTCAGCGTTAAAAGAAAAGGAGCCGGTTTTCACCAGATGATTTCCGCCATTGGTGAAAGGCGACTCCAGATTAATAATGGCCAGGTCGCCGGCCGACATGACAGGGGCGACATTTAAAAACGGCCAAGTCCAATCGCCGTATTTGGCCATCTTTTGGCCGACCACTCTGGAGAGCATCACATCGCCGCCGAAGACCAGCGTCGTGACTGACGGGGACTCGGGCAGGGCATTGATCGGCGGCTGATCGCCAGCGGGAATTGCCAGTGATTCCTCGGCGGCCGCTTGTTCCGGCGCCGCCGCGATTTCCGCGCTGACAATGAAGATGATCAGGCCGAGGATTATCAGAACGGCGATTCCGATAAGCAATTTTGTCACCCTGTTTTTCATAGAAAGTTATTGTCATTTTATCCGTTTGTCAAAACCCCTCCTAACCTCCCCTTGGAAAGGGGAGGAATTTAATTCATTCATAATTCATAATTCAAAATTCGCTTCGCTACGGTCGGAATGACAATGGGAGAAATAATGAATCATTCAGTCCGCTTGCGCCGAGGTTTAATTTGACATTGAAAATTGGGAATTTGATATTTCTTTTACTGTATTTCCTCCCGTTTTTCACCGAGAAAAGAGAAGGCCTTTTCTAACAATTCAATCAGCATCTTGAATGGCGTTTCAATGGCGAAATCAAGGATGTAAATGAAAATATTAACCTTGGCGAAGTTCTCGGAGAAGAATTTTCCGACGCTGATGATCGGCAGAGTGAAGAAATCGATTAGGAAATTAAGCAGGTTCTCTTTGCGCGGCAAGACCAGGTATTGATTAGCGACGGCTCTCAGGCGGAAGCCGAAAAAGCTGACCAGTGTCAGGAAGAAGATGAATAGCGCGCCGGAAAAAAGATTGAAGCCGGCTTGGCCGAGCGCCCAGATGATCAGGCCGAACGAGACCGCGAACATCACCAAATAGAAGCCATGGAACACGATATAGCTGAATGATCCTTGGCGCAAGATCTGGCGCGGCTTATAAACCAATTTTCGTTCCGCGCCGTAAACGATTTTTTTGATTTCCTCGACGATCATCTTGGTGTTTTTGGCGCCCGGCACTCGGATGGAAAGCGCAATGATTGCCATAAGCAGCGGGTGGAAAAAGATATTAATCAGCAGGACGTCCCAATTGACGCTGCCGACGATCAGCCGGTCATAAGGCAATTCCAGGGCAAAAGCCAAAATGGTCTTAGTGAAGAAGATGTAGATGATAACACGGATGATGGAGCCGACCAGCTTGTTCCTGGTGAGCTTGTAATTCCGCGAGCAGATTTCCGCGATCTTTTTTTCCAATAACAGCTCATCGGCCAGAATTTTTTTGATTTCATCGTTTTCAATATTTTGCTCGATCAATTGCCTCAGGATATTGAAATAAACCGCTTGGGACTTCATCATGAGCGGCAATTGATGGCAGGAACGGTTGCTTAAATGCGCTTCGATTTTCAACCGGGTGTCGCTCAGTTCGGCGCCGAAGGCCTTGACTCCTTGCGGCGACAAGGCAGTCCAGTTCGGCCGGTAGAGTTTCAGCAGCAAGTAACGGATCAACGGCAAATCGGCCCGCATCAAGCTTTTCAAGACGGCGATGTAAATCTGCAGCTGGCGTTCGTTCTCGGGAATCGAGGTCTTATTGAAAGACAAGCTTTTGGCCATTTCGCCGTACATGAAATTGGCGATGGCGATTTCTTTGCCATTGGGGAAGAGGAATTCATCCAGCTCGCAGACCGACAAATCGATCAGCCACTCGATCAATCGCGCCTTGTCGCGCAGCGGCTGGCGGTTGACGTATTTGATCAGGATCAGGTATTTGGCGATGATGACGGCCGCGGTCTCGATGTCGGTTTCCGGCAGGGCGTCATTGGGCAGATAGCGGGCGCGGATGAATTCGAAAAAAACCGCCTGGCTGATTTTGATCGG
>Ga0265297_10006224_pt1 | contig 17496 bp, 16 predicted proteins | sample Munlanlwell13791_FD_192502 | JGI IMG/M metagenome (GOLD analysis project Ga0265297, IMG submission 192502) | Leachate microbial communities from a municipal landfill in Southern Ontario, Canada - Leachate well 137-91 | ecosystem: Engineered > Solid waste > Landfill > Unclassified | place...
TGGACTTCCTCCAAAAAGTCCATGAACTTCAGAAAACGCTCAAGATCATCTCCCCTTTCAAGGGAAAACCTCTGCTTGAGAAAGAAAAAATTATTTCGGAAACGCTCAAATCCGGTTCTACCGCCGCAAACCCCAAACCCGTCACCCGCGCCGACGTGGAATACCTTTTAAAAGAAATCTTTTAGAAAACGACCGGCGGATAATTAAAAACCTTCGATTCTATTTACCATTTTGTATTCTGTTTTTTAAAAGGACCCTGTTCCTTTTTTAAAATTTTATGTTAGCATGCCCTATGCACGAAAAACCTTCTCTTAACTATTGGCTTCAGTATCTTGTCGTCCGTTTTTTAGCCCTGCTCGCGACGGTGCTTCCCGTGGAGGTTTCGCACAGGATCGCCTGTGGATTTGGAACCCTCGCCTACTGGATCCTGGGAAAACGTCGCAGGATCGCGTTCGAAAATATTACAGGCGTGCTCGGAAATTCCATTCCGGACCGGAGAAAAAAGGAGATCGCGCACGCTGCCTTCCAAAGCGCCGCGCTTTCCATGATGGAGCTTTTCACGGTCGAGAAAATCAAAAAAGAGGCCCAGGTACGCTTCAAACTCTTCGGGAACGAATTTCTGGAAGAAGCTTTTTTGAAAGAACACGGCGTCGTGCTGGTCATCTCTCATCTGGGTTCCTGGGAATATCTTTCATTCCTTCCCTATTTCACGAAGCGGCCGTGGTCCGTGGTGGTCAAAAACATCAAGAACCCTTATCTCGACAAGGCGATCGATTCGATGCGCCGCGTCATGACCGTCAATCCGATCGCCAAGGACAGCTCGGTCAGAACTATCCTCCAGGAACTCAAGGCAGGCCATGGGGTTGCTATTTTGGTCGACCAGTGGGCCGGTGATGAAGGTCTCTGGGTCGATTTTTTTGACACCAAAACTTCGACGACATCAATCCCCGCGCGACTCTCCGAAAAGACCGGCTGCGCCCTCGTTTCTGCGTACTGCCTTCGGAAAGCTCCAGGACATTATGAGATCCACATCGAAAAACCGGTCGTTCATAACATGGGCCAGCCGGGGTGGGAAAGTACGGTCACAAAAGATCTCAATAAAGTCCTCGAACGCCAGATCCTGGAGCATCCCGAACAGTGGCTGTGGGGCCATCGCCGGTGGAAAAACAAACCCGATAGTCTGCGAACGGTCTAATACCGCATGATATTTAAAATTATGGGAATGCGGTACAATACTGTTAACCCTTAAAATCAAATGGAGAACAGTATTAGTGGATATTGAACTTAGGATTGAAAAGCTGGTGTTCGGCGGTGATGGCTTGGGATTTGTCGGCGGGAAAGCCTGCTTTGTGGAAGGGGCTTTGCCGGAAGAGAAGGTTCTTGCGCGGATTTCAAGCGACAAGCCAAACTTTATGAAGGCCAGGTTGGTCCACGTCCTGGAACCTTCCCCTCACCGTATCCATCCGCCTTGCCCTTATATCGAACGCTGCGGCGGCTGCCAGTATCAGCATCTCCCCTACCCCGAAGAATTGAAATGGAAAGAAAATCAGGTGCGTGAAAGTTTTTCCCAGGCATTCAAGACCGGAGAGATTCCTGTCCTCCCGATCCAGCATGGCTCCAAGGAATACGGCTACCGGAAAAGTATTACGATCCACCGCACGACGGAGAAGAACAATAAACCCCAACGTCTTGGTTTCATCGGCCATGACAACTATTCCAAGGTCCTGATTAATTATTGTATGCTTGCGGACGAGCGCCTCAGGGAGGTCTTCACCGCCGAGCATAAGCTTAACCGACGCGAAGAAAAAAGAGCTTTCAAGCTGGACGAAAAGGGCCGGATCTTCTCTAGTGACGAAGAAAAACTTTACCGTGTCAGCGTCAATGGCCGGTCATTCTGGACAAGCTCCATGGGATTTTTCCAGAATAACATCGAAGTTACGGAACTCATCGCAAAAAAATTGACCGAATACATCGCAGTGATCAAACCTTCGCGCTTTTTGGACCTTTATGCCGGCGTCGGAACTTTTCCGCTTCTCGTGGCCCACGGCGTGCCGGAGACCCATTGTTTTGAAGACAGCCCTTACAGCACGGGCTGCCTCAGGAGAAATGTCAAGGAACTGGAGTTGCCTCTGGCGGGTATTTTTGCGGGAAAAGTCGAGAAAACCTTTCCGCATTTTATCGTTCACAGTCCCAATACCAATCAATCGAAGCGAAGCGGTCCCAATACTTATCAATTACCGCAAAGCGGTAATTGGGGCCGTCCAAGTCACCATTTACTTAAAGAAAGCAAAGACTTGGGCGGAGATTGGGGCAGTTCTTGTCCCCATCCTGAAGAAGAAATGAAAGACAAGGACAACCCCAAGCTTGGAACGCTGGTCTTCATGGATCCGCCGCGGCAAGGGATCGCATCGTCTCTGGCCGGTTTTTTGGCCAGGGAAGATGCCGGGGAAAACATCCTTTACCTTGCCTGCGACCTCCAGATCCTTTTACGGGATCTGAAACAGATCCTTGTTTTCAACCGCTACAGAATCCGGGAGGTCATTCCCTTCGACATGTTCCCCCGCACGAAGCACATTGAGGTACTTGCCTGGTTGACCAGAATTTAGGCGGCATTCCCCGCAACGGCGCCACTGGCCCAGGCCCAGGCTAGGTTGTAGCCTCCGCGGCGGCCTTGTACATCAAGGATCTCTCCCGCGAAATAAAGCCCTTTTTGGAGCCTGGACTCCAACGTCAAAGGATCTATTTCTTCTACGGGAATTCCGCCCGCCGTGAACTCCGCCTCATTCCAGCCGCGCGTGCCGATCACTTTGAATTCTTTGTTCTTAAGCATATGGGCGATCGATGAAGCATCGGCATTTTGAACCTCGCCTCGGAAGACGAGGAAAAATTTGTACGTCAAAAGCCCTTCCAGCAAATTCTCACGCTTCACGCCTTTTTCAAAACGGCGGGAGAATTCTTCCGTCAAAGCGGCCTCGCTCATGAAAGGAACCAGGTCTACCATCACGGTGACATTTTTAATCAGGTTGCGATTTAAAGCGATTGAGATCTCATCGCTCACGTCCAGGATCGCGGTCCCGGAAAGACCGTATTGTGTGAAAAGAATCTCTCCGGATACGGTCCGGACATTCTTTCCGTTGATACAACTTGTAACCTTTGCGCGAACCTTTTGGCCTTGAAGAAAATGGCAGCAAGGATCTTTCACGAGCAAAGGGACCGTGCTCGGAACCGGTTCAATGATCCGGTGCCCAAACGCTGCGGCGAGCGCATAGCCGTTCCCATCTGCGCCAAGCGCCGGATAGGACTTCCCTCCGGAGCATAAAATGATCTTGCGACATGTTTCTTTTTCTCCGGTTTTGGCGCAAACTTCAAATCCGTTTTTCACCACACGAATATTTTTTATTTCACAGCCAAGATCAATCATCACCTTAAGTCTCTCAAGCTCCATCTCTAGTACTTTGAGTACCGAGGCCGCCTGATTCGTTACCGGGAAGATCCGGCCCATTTCATCCGCGTAAGTCGCGAGACCCAGTTTTTTAAAGAACTCCAGCATGGCTTCTTTCCCGAATTGTCCCAGAACTGAACGGACAAGCGTTTGGCCGCCGGGGTTATAAAAAGAGGCATCAAGGGCATTATTTAAGAGATTGCAGCGGCCGGCACCCGTGATGAGTAGTTTTTTCCCGATCTTCGGCATCTTTTCGCACACAAGGACCGATGTGCCTTGACGTTTCGCGGTGATCGCTGCCATGATCCCCGCCGCGCCGCCGCCGACCACGATTACATCATACTGAGCCATAGTCGCTCCTCTTCTGAGAGAAACGGTTAATGATTTGTTCCCCGCTTGGCCGCTTCTGCCAGGTTGTCCTTATTCTTTTTGGCTGAACCAATTCGCGTTGAAACTGCCGTTCCTTGTGAGTCTTGGCGGTCACGACCGGCTCACCGGTCATCGGATGCTTGCCCGTGTAATACATGCAGGTTGAAACCGTCATGGGGAGCGGCATAAAATCCTGCACCTGTTCCGGATGCATTCGCTTTGCGGACAAATACGCGGCAAGCTCCCTAGCATCTCCGTCCGTGCACCCAGGATGCGAACTGATGAAATAATTCACGAGATATTGTTCTTTTCCGGCTCTTCGGTTCATGTCCTTAAATCGCTCGGCAAACCGCTCATAGACCTTGAACGGCGGTTTATTCATCATCTTGAGCACCGCGTCCGAAGCATGTTCCGGAGCGACTTTCAGCTGGCCGCTTACGTGGCTCTTACAAAGCGCCTCGAGATACGCGTCCGATTCTTTTTCCACAAGCAGGTCATACCGGAGACCGCTCTGGATGAAAAGGTGTTTTACCTTTGGAATAGCCAGAACTTCTTTCCAGAGCTCCATGGCCTTTTCGTACCCGAGCTTCAGGTTTTTGCATTTCGCGGGCATCATGCATTGTTTCGTCCGGCAAGTACCCGAATGGTCCCATTGGTCGCACGTCGCACCGTAGAGATTCGCCGTCGGACCACCGATGTCGGTGATGGTGCCTTTGAACCTTGGCTCGCGAGCCAAGGTTCGGACCTCCTCTAAAATCGACCCTCTACTACGGCTCTGGATCATGCGCCCCTGATGCGCAAAAAGGGAACAAAAGTTGCATTCCCCCACGCAGCCACGATGCGCCGTGATGGAAAAACGCACCGTTTCAAATCCCGGAACGCCCCCTGCCCTTTCATAAACCGGATGCCAATCGCGGGCAAAAGGCAGGTTGTAGTAATGATCAAGTTCGGCGGTCGGCAGCGGCAACGCGGGCGGTTCCTGGATCACGAACCGGGTTCCGTGTTTCTGGATCACCGGCTTTCCTCGAACAGGATCCCCTTCAAGGTACGCGAGCTTGAACGTCTCATTAAACTTATTCTTATTGGTGCTCGCTTCTTCATAGGAGGGCAACATGACGGCGTTCTCGAAACCTTCGTTGCTGCTCCGGACGATCACGGTGCCCCGGATATCTTTCACCTTCTTAATGTCTTCCCCGTCGTCCAGGCGCCTTGCGATCTCACGAATCTGGCTCTCCCCCATGCCGTAAACCAGAATGTCCGCTTTTGCGTCCACCAGGATCGAACGGCGCACGTCTTCGGCCCAATAATCAAAATGCGCAAGACGCCGGAGACTCGCCTCGACGCCGCCAAGTATCACGGGCACGCCGGGAAAAAGTCCTTTTACTTTGTTCGTATAAACGATTGTCGCGCGGTTGGGCCTCAGACCCGACCGGCCCCCCGAAGAGTAATCATCCGTGCGCCTCGGTTTCTTGCTCGCGGTGTAATTGCTTACCATGGAATCGAGATTGCCGGCCGTGATCCCGAAAAAAAGTCTGGGACGCCCGAGCGCGAGAAAATCCCCGCAAGTTTTCCAGTCAGGCTGCGCGATGATCCCGACCTTGTACCCCGCATCCTCCAGAACCCGCCCGATCATCGCCGCACCGTAGGAAGGATGGTCCACGTACGCGTCTCCCGTCACCAGGATAATGTCGCACGCGTCCCAGCCGCGCTCCGCAAGGTCCTGTTTTGAAACAGGAAGGAATTTTTTTCGATCTTTCATAAGCCAAGATTATAACCTTCCCGGAACCAATACCGCATCAGATTTAAATATAAGGGTATGCGGCATGGCACTGCCCAAGTCTTTATTCCTTTTTACAGAAGGTGACTTGGACTGCACTTGTTATCCTTAAAATATTTATTTGAGAACAAGTGCTGTTAACCTCTAAGAGTAAACGCGGAATGTGTCCATGAAGCGGTGCGGATTTTACTGTGGGACGCCTCGTGGTATAATAACGAATCTGAAATCATGCGAAAGGGATAAGGGGCAAGCAAGGACTGACCTCTGATCCTTCGACCCTAAGAAGAAAGGAATACATTATGCCATTCACGCTCCCTGAATTTCCCTATGCTCTGGACGCTCTTGCACCGCAGATCAGTAAGGAAACGCTCGAGTACCATTATGGCAAGCATCACAACGCCTATGTCACGAATCTTAACAAGCTGACGGACGGAAAACCCGAAGCCGGTAAATCGCTTGAAACGCTGATCCAAACCACCAAGGGGCCCGTATTCAATAACGCCGCGCAGGTCTGGAACCACACGTTTTACTGGAACTGCCTGAAACCCCAGGGAGGAGGACTTCCCGCCGGCACTTTACTCGAAGCGATCAACGCCGCCTTCGGAAGTTTTGAAGAATTTAAAACGCTTTTCACGAACATGGCGGTCGGACTCTTCGGATCCGGGTGGGCCTGGCTGGTCAAGGATGAGGATGGAACGCTCGGGATCGAATCCATGTCGAATGCCGGCAACCCTCTTATGAACGGCCAAACACCCCTTCTCACATGTGATGTGTGGGAACATGCTTATTACATCGATTACCGGAATGTCCGTGCGAAATACGTAGAGGCATTCTGGAATCTGGTGAATTGGGAGTTTGTGGCGAAGAATCTGGATATTGGATGACGGATGGAGGATGGAGTGCGGATTTTCGCCATCCGCCTTCCGCCATTCGTTGTTCTGCTTTTAGTTGAGCATTGCTTGCATTCTTGAAATCGCTTTTTCGGCGAGAGAGTATTCGGGATTTTTTTCGAGGGCGTGACGATAAGCTTCAAGCGCCCGGGTCCAGTCTCCCTGGTGCTCCCAGACACGTCCTAAGTTATACCAGGCATAAAATCTTCCGTCATAGCGCTCGGCCACGGTCGCCTTTTCAAGCCACGGGATCGCTTCTTCCCAACGCCCCGTCTCGATCATGTACGCTCCGATATCGTTGTAGGGGTTCCCGTATTCCGGATCCAATCGGACCGCCTTTTCACATTCCCGGATCGCGTCTCCATAACGGCCCTTGACGCTGTAGGCCCATCCCAGGCAGGTGTGCGCCTCAGCCGTAAGCTGGGACGCGAGGGATTTGAGATAAAGCTCGATGGCTACATCAACCTTCCCTGCCATCTGCTGGTCGTAGGCTTCCTGGAGAAACTTCGCAGCGGCCTCATCTTTGTTGCTTTGAAATTGATCCATTATTTTTATTCAGGTTTTCGCAAAGCGTACGGAGTACGGCGAAAAAAATACAACGTGATACGCCGTACGCCTTCCACCATACTGGTTAGAATTTCATGAACGGGTTCGTGCGCCGCTCGTTCTCGATTGTGGAGGAATCCTTGTCCCCGTAGGCGTGGCCTGAAAAAACCTGAAGCGATCCATCCAGATCGGCAAGACGCTTTAAGCTTTGCTTCATTTTCTTTTCATCGCCGCCCGGAAGATCGCAACGGCCGCAGGCCCCCACGAAAAGAGTGTCGCCTGTTATGATCTTGTCGCCGGTCAAAAGACACTGCCCGCCTTCGGTATGGCCTGGCGTGTGAAGAAAGGTCATTTCCACATCCCCGATCTTCAGCTTGGAGCCTTCCTTGGTCTCCACAAGATGTGATTGGATCTCCTTCAGGTATTTCGCCTCATTCTCATGGACATAGACCTTCACCCCGGTTTTTTGAACCAATTCCTTAACGCCGTTGCAATGGTCAAAGTGTGTATGCGTGAGGATCCCCGCCACGACTTTCATACCGTCTTTCTCAGCTTCCTTGAGAACTGCGTCCACGTCCCAGGCCGGATCTATGATCGCACATTCTTTTTTTCTTTTGTCGCCGAGCAGATAGACAAAATTTCCCATATAGCCGGCGGGGATTTGTTTGAAGTACAGGTTCCTGCTATCCACGGCAGGAGCAATTCCTGCTCTTTGTGTTCTCGTAATAGATCACTTCAAGCACTGGATTTTCCTGAAGTTTGAGCCGTTTTTTTTCCGTAAAAAATGACGGGATCTCCGGATAAAGCACATCCCCCTCGTAATCGGCGTAGATGCGGGTAAGATAAATTCCGTCGGCACGGTCAATGGAGGTCCGGTAAAGCTCGGCTCCCCCGATGATAAAAGCATGTTCGGTCCGGACGTTTCGCAGGGCTTCGTCCAAAGAAGAAAAGAATATCTGGCCCGGGTATGGTTTTTGTCCGCTCCGGTCCAGGATAAAATTCTCACGACCGGGCAAAGGCCTGCAGCTGAGACTTTCGAACGTCCTCAAACCCATGATCACGGTCTGGCCGGTGGTTGTCACTTTAAAATGCTGCAAATCTTTTGAAAAATGCCACGGGAGCTGATTCCCTTTTCCGATGACACGATGATTAGCGACCGCGACGATGTGGTAGAGCATTTTTTCCTCCCATATTCAATTCAGCTTGCAGGACTCGTTCCTCGGGACTAGGGACTCGTAAAAATGAGGAACCAAAACGAGTCCCGAGAGACTAGTCCCGAGTCCCTTTTTCTGTTGCTGCTACACGGCAACGGGCGCTTTGATCGCCGGATGTGGATTATAACGTTCGAGCGTAAAATCTTCGTATTTAAAATCAAAAATACTTTTGACCTTGGGGTTCAGAACCATTTCCGGCAGGAGACGCGGCTCGCGCGAGAGCTGGAGCTTCACCTGTTCCATGTGATTCAAGTAAATATGAACATCCCCAAAGGTATGGACGAATTCACCGGGCTGAAGACCTGTGACCTGCGCCGTCATCAAGGTCAGAAGTGCGTAAGAGGCGATATTGAACGGCACGCCGAGAAAAACGTCGGCGCTTCGCTGATAAAGCTGGCAGGAGAGCTTTCCGTTCAACACATAAAACTGAAAGAAAGCGTGGCAGGGCGGCAGGGCCATCTTTTCGATTTCTCCGGCATTCCAAGCGCTCACAATGATCCGGCGGCTGTCAGGGGTTCCTTTGATCATCTCTATCGCTTGCGTGATCTGATCCACCACAGTGCCGTCCGGACGTTTCCACGCACGCCATTGGGCGCCGTAGACCGGCCCAAGATCCCCATTCGCATCCGCCCACTCATCCCAGATCGTCACACCGTTGTCCTTCAGAAACTTGATATTTGTATCACCCTTGAGCAGCCAGAGGAGCTCGTAGATCACGGCCTTGGTGTAGATCTTTTTGGTGGTAAGGAGCGGGAACCCCCGGGCAAGGTCAAAGCGCATTTGATAGCCAAAGGTGCTGATCGTACCGGTACCGGTGCGGTCCTTCTTTTCGGTACCATGATCGAGAATGTGTTTTAAAAGATCCAGATATTGTTTCATGCGGCCTGTCCCTGATCTGCCGGAAGACCAGCGTTGATGTTTTGGGACGGATTCTTTTTGGGTTCCACGGCAGGCGGAACGTTTTTTTCAAAACTCGCGTCATTAGCATTCAAATCTTCGAAAAAAGAGACGTCAAGACCAAAGACAGTGGGCTCTTCCGAGCACTTCACATAAAAAAATCCCTCTTTTTCATCCTTGGGGCCTGCGACAAGAGATGATTCCTTGCCGTCTTCGGTCACCGCCAGCTGCCAAACGGGTTTCTCCAGACCATACGTCTTCCCTCCCGGGTCCACGACTTTCTGCGCCCGGATATTATTCATTGTAGCGATAAATTTCATGATCTTGTCGGGATCGGGCGAAGAGGCCCTGTCCTTGTGAAGGAATTTCCAGGCGCTTTTGCGCGGGTCCTGTGGATCGGTCTTGCGTTCCAGTCCTGTGATCATTGTTTTTTCTTCGCCCTTCAGAAGATAGACGGCGATTTTTGTCACTTTCTCGGGATCCAAATTGAAAAGACGGAGATCCGCCCAAAAAAGGCTTGCCGGGGTCGCTTCACTAAGAGCTGTGTAGATCCCTAAAAGTTCCGCCATGTTCATCTCCACAAGATAGACGTTTTCACTTACGGCCTTGCGGATGAAATAGGCGTTCTCACCGGCCTGTTTCGTCCCAAGCCGAAGATCCAGAAGCGAAGTACCTCCTACACCAAAAAGTTTGATCGAAAAAGCATCCGCGTCCTGGATACCAAAATCCGCAAAGAGTTTTTTTCCGGAACCGCGCAACTCTCCCTGGGCCGAGCGAAGCGCTTGAATGAGATTTTCCACCTTTGCGGAATCTGCTTTGACATTCCAAAGGTTTTTCACTTTCCAGACACCGTTTTCTTTTGCAAGCTCTACGGCCGGGGATTGACTGCCGCGGCCAATCAGGATCCTTTCGAGTTTCATTGGGTCGAATTCCGCCAAAATAACGCGTCCTCCTCGCGCTGCTCCTGCATCATCGTCCCTGGAACGGACCCAGGATTTCAAAAGGATCCCGAGGACGAGAATCCCGAAAATGATGCTTAAGATGATAATCTGCTTTGTTTTCATAGAACTTGAGCCGGGCCTAAGTAGGCATACAAAAGTTTTTGTGTATTTATTATGTCATCCCCGAATGCTTTTATCGGGGATCCAGACTGGATTCCCGCTTTCGCGGGAATGACAAAACCTACAAAGATTTTTGCTTGGTTACTTAGCTGGATAATTTTAAGAAATGTTCAAACTTTTAAGATAGAGTTGTTTGGTCCGGCGGCGTAGGTATGCCCGGCCAAAACCCGACAAAGCGATAAGGCCCGGCACCAGAAACATAACGAAGAGCCGCCACGCCACTTTCGCAGGGGCCGAGACCTTGGGAAGCGCGCGACTCACCTGCCCTTTCGAGCGGATGCCGATCAACGCATCGCCCAGTGTTAAGACATCCATGGCATTCAGGAAAAAGTTCAGATGCCCGCCATTCTGAATAAGTTGCTTCTGGAAAGGCGTCGCTACGCCGATCAGCAGGAGTTTCCCGGGTTTTGCCTGGAACGACTCGGACATTTTCCGTTTTTTTACTTCTTTCGCGGGATCGGACGATGTCGCGCCAGCGGGCACCTCCGGGGTCCATTCCGGCATTTTCCTGTTTTTGAACACATCCGCAAATTGTCCTTCGGCCAGCACCGCCAACGGGAACGGTCCAGAAACGCTCTTCGCGACGCGTTCCAGTGCCTGGGGCATCATGCTCCCCGACTTGAACGGTACGGTCCAGGAACGCTTGCTGGAGTGAAGCAAGGTCTGTACCTTGAGCCCCTGTGTTTTGATCTTCTCCTGATCGATCTTGAGCGCACTGCCCCAGAGATAAAAGAACGCCGAAAGGCGTGCCGTGATCGAAGTCTGGGCGTTCATCTCGGAGTCCGTCAAAAGGATCTGGATCGGCAATTTGACCGGAAAGGAGATTCCGAGATGCGACGCGCGCCCGCCACCCGAAAGAGTGATGGCTTCATTCTGTTCGTCAGCCAGAATGTCTGTGTCCACTTGAAACCCCCAGGTCGAAAGCAGATCGTTTACGGCGGGGTTTTTCTCGCTCGGCACGAGCTCAACGATACCCGTTTCCAGAGGTTTGTAATTGAATTCGTAATTTTGCACTGCCATGAACACAGAACCACCCCGGCAAAGGAAGCGATTGATCTCGTATTTCTGCCGCTCGCTCAAGTTGTCCGGCTGAACCACTGCGAACGTCTTCGTCCCTTCCGGAATACCGGACTTCTCATTTAAGGAAATACGTGACACGGGATAACCCTCGGACTCGAGCCCCAACTGAAGATATTCGTAAGGATCATCCCTGTAGCTTGGCGGAACCTGTCCTCCAAGCTGCTGGAGCAACATCATGAGATTGGGATCGACCGAACGTTCCCGGTAGGGTGCCATCAACGCAATTTTCGGGATCTCGGGAAGGGTCATACGGTAAAGCTTGGACATAATGGCATATTCCAGGTCATCCAAATTCTCCGGGTGGATCTGCGGCAGGACCTCTTCGGGTTTCTCCTTGTAGGAAATCGTAAGCCCGGAATAAACGAGACGGACTCCTACTTCGTCGGACTGGATGGACTCGACACGAAAAGGCTGGATACCTTTTTTGAAAAGCTGCGCCTCCAGCGTGTTTTCTTTTTTGGTCCCCTCGACCGCGGTTGCGGCATCCATGTGGAGGACCTGGTATTGGAAATGTCCCTCGGACACGGCACGCAGTTCTTCCAGTTTGTCGCGTGCGTCCTGCTCAAGTGTTTTCATGGAGGTTGGCATTTTGTCTGCGGAAGAAATATAGAATTTCACGGTCACAGGCGATGGAAGACCCCTCAGGATCTTTTGGGTTGCCGAAGAAATCGTATAGCTTTGACCTTCGCTCATGTCAAAACGGCCGAGAGGGACTCCGGCCACAAGCCAATTGCTCAGAAGGAAGATCCCGGCCGAGATCAGAGCTGCGGCCGTGAAGATCGAGGCGGCTTTCGGCCGCATCCGGCCCTCGATCCAGAACCCGTTCAGCACAAGCGCCACCGCGCTGCCGGCCACAAAATAAAGCACATCGCGGTTATCGATCACGCCTTTTGCAAATGTGTTGTAATGGTCCGCGGCGCCGAGAAAATGCCGGAGAAACGTCCCGAACCCTGCAATCCAACCATCGATGGAAGAGGCCACGAATTCCGTGCCTGTGAGATAAAGCCCGAAGCAGATCATCATGGAAAGGATGAACGCAACGATCTGGTCACGGTAAAAACCCGACACAAACGTTCCGATCGCGAGAAAGAACCCGCCCAGAAATGCCGCGCCGATATAACCGCTCAGGATCGCACCGGTATCCGGCCGCCCTAGCGCTGCAAGCATCACCGGAATCGGGAACGTGCAGGCGAGCGTAATAAGGTAGAAAAGAAAGCTTGCAAAGAATTTCCCGAGCACCAGTTCATGCGGTTGCATGGGAAAGGTCAGAAGCAACTCCTGCGTGTTTCCACGTTTCTCTTCGGCCCAAAGGCGCATGGAAACCGCCGGTAAAAAGACCGAAAGAAAGAATGGAAGCGTGTAGAAGAAAGCCCGCATGTCCACGCGACCGACCAGGAAGAATTGTGTCATGAAAAGTCCGCCGTTCAGGAGCGTAAAAATGATCATGAAGATGTAAGCGATGGGAGAATTAAAATAAGCCGCTAGTTCCCTGTTCAAAATAATAAAAAGATTGGAGCTCTTTTTCATGCGTCCATCCCCTGCGAAGGCATGAGCAACTGGATAAAGATCTCTTCCAGGCTGAGATCCTGCACCGCTTTCCCGGAGTTTTGGACTTTCTCCGCCAGTTCCTGCTTCGTTCCCTGTGCTACAAGCTTTCCTTCATTGAGGATCACAATGCGATCGGCCAGGGCTTCGACCTCCTGCAGGATATGTGTGGAAAAAACAATGGTTTTTTCTTTGGCGAGACTTTTCACAAGTGAACGAATCCCGATAATCTGGATCGGGTCCAGACCCGAAGTGGGTTCATCCAGGATCAGAACTTTGGGATCATGGATCAATGCCTGCGCAAGCCCCACCCTCTGGCCAAAACCCTTGGAAAGTTCACACAAAAGATGTTTCCAGACAGACTTGAGATGGCAGGCGTTTTTGACCCACTCGAGCCGTTCCGCGAGTTTGGCTCCTTCAAGCGCGCGTGCTTTGCCTACGAACGTCAGATATTCATCAACCCGCATATCACCGTAAAGCGGGACAGTCTCGGGCAAATAGCCGATACGTTTGCGGACCTCGATAGGATTTTCAAGGATGTCGAACCCGTCGACTTTCGCGGTGCCGGAGGAGGGAAAAAGATAGGTCGTGAGGATCCTCATGGCGGTCGTCTTTCCCGCCCCGTTGGGCCCGAGAAGCCCCAGAATCTCGCCCGGATTCGCCTGAAAGGAAACGTTTTCCAGCGCGGTCGCCGGGCCATAACGCATCGTGAGGGATTGAACGTTGATCATTTTTTCTCCGTACGCCGTACGCCGTACGGAGTACTGCGTGACAGCTGAAAAAGCATAATGATTCGATTAGAACGTTTTTTACTACCGCCGCCGGCCGAAGATCTGCAGTAAAAACAAGAACATGTTAATGAAATCCAGATAGAGCATCAGGGCGCCGACGATCGCGAGCTGCTCCGGCGCGTTTGGCATGTTTTGATGGATAGCCTTAAGACGCTGCGTGTCGTACGCCGTAAGCCCGATAAAAACCGCAACGCCGCAGTAAGAAACGATCCAGTAAAAAACAGGCGACCGGAAGAACCAGTTCACAATGCTCGCGACGATCACTCCGATGAGAGCCATAAAGCAGAAACTTCCAACGGAGGTCAGGTCTTGCTTCGTCACCCAGCCATACACGCTCACACCCGCGAACGTCATGGCTGTGATAAAAAAGGTTGAGGAGATCGAAACGGAAGTATAAACGAGGAAGATCCCCGACATCGTGATGCCGTTTAAGACGGAATAAGTCAGAAATCCAATCGTCGCCGCCTGGGCCGAGATCTTCTGAAGACTCCGGGTAAGCCATATGACCAGAACGAACTCCGCGATGAAGAGAAGCCACATGCCGCCATGCAGGAGAAAGCGCAGGAGTGAAGCATTGTTGATCGTGATAAAGGCTGCGAGACCGGTGAGCACGAGACCCATGGCCATCCACTGGTATACTCGTTGCATAAAATTTGAAAAAACGGCTTCCCGGGAATATGAGAAGGGCTGATTCTTCGGATCGTCCATATGAGCCTCCTGGTTTGTTAGCGAAACTGAAGGTATTCTAGCTAAAAAATGCGCAACAGGCAACGCTCAGCGCACGACGTTTGGCTTTTCCGTGACACTTTGTACGTTCTGCGTTGTGCCGAACTCAAGTGCCCCCGTAGGGGCAGAAGATGCCAAAAATTCTCGAATCTTCCTAGCCGGTCTTGCGACGATCGCTTTGTCGCCTTTTTCCACGATGGGACGCTGAAGGAGATCGGGATAGATCGCCAGAAGGTCCAGCCACTGACTCTCGGTAAGCTGTTTTTCGCCGAGCCGCAGGTCCGAGTAGAGCTGGTCTTTTTTGCGGATCAATGCCTCGATCGGCAACCCGAGTTTTTGAATAAGTTCTTTTAACTTTGCTTTGGGGATCGGGTCGGTGAAATAATCCACTGCACCGAAATCCGTGTTCGTCTCTTTCAGGATTTGATAGACCTCTTTGCAGGTTGTGCAGGTCGGTTTTTGATAGATCGTAATGTCAGCCATAAAATTCCTTTTCGATAAAACAGGGACTTGTCCCTATGATTTTAAAAAATACAGTCCCACATAGACTTTTGGATCCACAAGAAATCCCTTTTTCCCCATCTCATGAAGCCAACTGTCCGCTTCCTTGAGCGGTATTTCGTGGACCTTGATGGATTCAGTTGCATCTCCGCCGCCGGACGCAATTTTAACCACATCCAGTGCCTGGTAGAAGGTGATGATCTCGGAACTTAACCCGCTTGAGACGGGCCCCGCCGCCAAAAATTTTAAATGCCCCGCTTCATAGCCCGTCTCCTCCAAAAGCTCGCGTCGGGCAGCCATCTCCATCGTCTCGGGATCATGGAACGTCTTGTCGTTGACGAGGCCGGCAGGCCATTCGATCACTCGGGCTTCAACGGGCCTCCGGAATTGTTCGACAAAAATGGCCCTCCCGTCTTTGGTCATCGGCACAATGACCACGATGCCGCTGCAACGGGTCCGTTCGACGTACTCCCAATTGTCTTTGCAGACCAGGCTAAGATATTTACCTTTGTGCAGGATCACTTGCGGCTTTTTCTTTCTGCGAACTCCATACGCACCGGATGGACATGGAACTAATAACCGGCAGTTGCCCCGCTCGCCCGGGGATCACTTTCGCCCTCTATTTTACCAGAACCTTCATCAAAACAAACCATTTGTGCAGACCCGATCGGGTCTTCTTTTCCGGTATCATGCCCCAAAAGGATGAGTTTAAAACGTATCATCTCCTGATCATAAAGTCCGGACTCCATACGAAGGGCCCTGTCCCGAACCAAAAGTCTCGGAAATCTCATGGCACCGGCACAGGACGCTCCAAGGTCGATCTTCTGGATTATCACATTCAAAAGCACAGCCGCCGGATCATCCGGGCCATAAGCATCCAGTAAAACAGAGGGCTTTCCGTCTTTGAAAATGAAGGTGGGTGCTTCCGGCCCGCGCGGTCTTTGGCCTCCGGAGATAATTTCCGATGACTGCGGGTTCTTAACAGACGATGGGTCCGCGATAAAATCAGTAAGCAGGTCGTTTAAGAAAAAACCGTACCCCGGCACCTTCAGTGCCGAGCCGAACGCGTCTCCAAGCGTCGCCGCAAGAATCGCGACATTTCCCCGGGGATCTGCGATCATAATCGAAGATCCGGCGCGCTTCTTTCCTCTTTCCGGCCCCTCGATCGTCATTCCATCAGACTTCAGGGCCCGATCAAACTTGATGACACTCGTCCGGTCTTGCGCCCATGCTTCCGAAAGGAGTTCTTTGAGTGGGACGTTAAAAAGGTCCGGATCAGCGATGTTTGAGCGATTCGAAAAAGCAACTTTCTGCGTTTCTCCGAGGAGATGGTACGTCTCCGGAACCTGTCCAAACTCGGAAATGCCAAAACAGGAAAGGAGATTGAGCCCGCGGAACAACATCACGCCTCCGTCCGCCGGAGGTCCTGCGCTAAAAAGTTCGTATCCTTGATAGGTTGTATGAATGGGGTCGCGCGCCGCGATCGTATAATCTTCAAGATCTCTCTTGTTTAACAGACCCGCTCTATAGACGTTCTTGCGAATGGCGTGCGCTATCGCTTTCGCAATCGCGCCTTCATAAAAATCCTTCGTTCCTTTGGCCTGGATCAGACGGAATGTCTTGGCAAGTTCGGGCTGGAAGAATTTTTTTCCTTCTCCAAGAGGAACGTCGTTCTCAAAAAAAACTGTCCGGTCTGGATCCAAAAGTGCCAGCCTCCTCGCGTTCCCTCGAAGCATCCTGGCGAGGGCCGCGGACACTTCCGTCCCTTTTTCCGCGTAACGAATCGCCGGTTCCATAAGTTTCTCAAAGGGAAATTTATGAGTCCCGTATTTAGCATGAACCTCTTCGGCCAATTTCAACAGCCCCGGAACACCGACCGGAAGCCCGCCCGTATTTCGTTCCGGCTGATAGGGAAGGGGTTTCCCGTTTTTATCGAGGAACATCTTCGGAAAAGCTTTCGCAGGAGCCTTGACGCTCCCGTCAAAGAAAAGAATCCGCTTTGTGCCGATATCATAAAAAAGAAAAAGACCGCCTCCCCCGATCCCGGAAGCTTGCGGCTCGACTACATTGAGCACCCATTGCGCGGCCACGGCCGCGTCCACCGCATTCCCGCCCTGTTTCAGTATTTCCAAAGCGGCCTGCGTCGCGCGGGAGTCCGGGCTGACGACCATGGCTTTTTCGCCTGTGGCGGCCTGCAGTCCCGGAGAAAAAAGAATCGTGAGAAAAAGAACCAGCACAGCGAAAGGCGTACGGGGCACGGAGTTTTTTATGGAAGAAACTTTGGAAGGATTCGCCGTACGCGAAACGCCGTACGTCGTACCAGGAAATTTTTTAAATTGAAAGATCGCCACGCTCACGCTCGCGATGACGGTTAACGGTAATTTAACGACCCAGGATCTTTTTCGCGGTTTTGATGATATGGGGGTGGGTGAGGCCGTACTTTTCCAAAAGTTCTTCCGCTTTGCCGGACTCGGCAAAGGTGTCTTGAATGGCCACAAAACCCATCTTGCAAGGATGTTTCTTCGCGAGAAAAGTCGCGATCGCGCTTCCAAGGCCGCCCCAGATCTGATGTTCTTCCGCGACCAGAATATGACCGG
>Ga0265297_10006225_pt1 | contig 17492 bp, 20 predicted proteins | sample Munlanlwell13791_FD_192502 | JGI IMG/M metagenome (GOLD analysis project Ga0265297, IMG submission 192502) | Leachate microbial communities from a municipal landfill in Southern Ontario, Canada - Leachate well 137-91 | ecosystem: Engineered > Solid waste > Landfill > Unclassified | place...
GGCATTAGTTGCGGCTTTCATGCTGGCAATATCTCCCTGGCACATTCATTTTTCCAGGGGTGGATGGGAAGTAAATGTTGCAACTTTTTTCATGACACTCGGAGTATATTTATTTTTTAGAGCTCAAAAAGGAGATTCACTTTTATACTCGAGTTTATGTGCTATGAGTTTTGTTTTTTCATTATATACTTACCACGCCGCTAGGGTTGTTGTGCCGCTTTTGGTTCTCGGGGGTGCTGTAATATATCGCGATTTTTTAAAAAAATTTTTTAAAAATATTGCCATTGCGGGAATTGTAGGGATTATTGCTTTACTACCTTTGATAAAAGATATTTCCGGTTCAGAGATTTCGGCCCGAGCTGCCGGTGTAGGTCTTTTTGCTGATAATGGACCCCTGGCGAGAGTAAACGAGCAACGCGGAGAACATGCAAACTATTTAGGTTTACCTGCGAAATTGATGCATAACAAACCAGTTAATTACGGACTGGCTTTTTTGGAAAACTGGTCTGAACATTTTCATGGAGGGTTTTTATTTACGGGCGGAGATGTTATTCAACGTAATAAAGTACCAGACACAGGTCAAATGTATCTGTTTGACATATTGTGGTTAGTGGTTGGTGTATGGTGGATGGTAAAGAATTGGTATAAGAGATCAAAACTTGTTTTTTGGTGGATGATAATTGCGCCGATAGCGGCAGCTCTGACTTTTCAATCACCTCATGCACTGAGAGCACATAATATGGTAATACCGATAACTATTATTTCAGCAATGGGCTTAAGTCAGACAATTTTATGGCTGGGCAAAAAGATAAAGAAGAAATATTTACTTGCTACCTGCTACTTACTGCTTGCTATGCTTACTCTTGGGCAGTTTGCAAGATATTTGCACATGTATTGGGTTCATATGGCAAAAGAGTACCCCTTTTCATCCCAATACGGAGTGAAGGAGCTTGTTAATTATCTGGCCGGGAAGCAAGGGGGTCAAAGAAAGATTGTTATTACTGATAGGTATGATCAACCTTACATTTTATTTTTATTTTACCTGAAATATCCTCCGAAAGATTTTCAAGAAGGCCATTTTATAAGCGGGAGGAATTTATACGGGTTTTCTACTGTGAATGCCTTTGCCAACTTCGAATTTAAAAGTATTGATTGGGATTCTGATAAAATAGCTTATCCGGGTGCGTTGATAATTGGTACTGATGAAGAAATTCCCGATGAGGCGAATGTGGTAAAAGATATTTACGGGATTAACGGTTACAAGTATTTTCAGGTTGTAGAAAATTAGATAAAGGTGATTGGTGACTGGTGAATAGTGATTAGGTAAAAAAAGTTATGCGAAACACAAATTACTAATTACTTATTATGAACATATGAAAGTAGGAATTATCGGAGCGGGTTTTACAGGCTTGTCGGCTGCAAAAAAGCTGGCTGATGCGGGTGTGGAGGTAACAATTTTTGAACGGGACTCAAAGCCTGGAGGTTTAGCAATCGGCTTTAAAGAACCAAATTGGAAGTGGAGTATTGAAGCCCATTATCACCATTGGTTTACAGGTGACTCGCATGTTAAGAATTTGGGTGAAGAAATTGGACATAAAATTGTTTATGTGCGGCCGAAAACTTCAACTCTTAAAGATGGAGAGATTTTGCAGCTTGATTCACCTTTTTCACTTTTAAAATTCAAAAAATTGCCTGTTCTAGAAAGATTCAGAACCGGGGTGGTTTTGGCGTACCTTAAAATTACGCCTTTTTGGAGACCGCTTGAGAAAATTACCTCAAAGAAATTTATCAGGAAATATATGGGTAATACTTCATGGAAGGTCATCTGGGAACCTTTGTTTCTTAGCAAGTTCGGAAAGTATGCGGAGAGCATTCCTGCTTCTTGGTTTTGGGCGAGAATCAAAACAAGAAGTATCTATTTAGGTTATCCCAAGGGAGGATATCAATCTTATGTTGATTCTTTTGTCAAATTTCTTAAGAAAACGGGAAAAGTTAAATTTGTCTACAACGCAAAGGTTGAAACAATAGACAAAGGGGGCAAAGGAATTATTATAAAAACAAAAACTGGAGAATTTAACTTTGAAAAAGTGATATGTACTTTACCTTTTGCGGTTTTCGCAAAAATTTGCTGTGGTTTGCCGTCTGGTTATAAAAGGAAATTATTGGGTTTTGAAAGCATTGGTGCGGTTAATTTAGTGCTTTCATTGAAAAAACAATTTCTTACGGATAACACCTACTGGCTTAATGTCAACGATAAAATGCCTTTTTTGATAATTGCGGAACACACAAATTTTATGGATAAAAAATATTATTCAGGTGAAAGATTGGTTTATGTTGGAAATTATCTCGAACATACGCATAAATATTTTAAATTTTCTGAAAACGAGCTGTTAACTGAATTTATTCCGTATTTAAAAAAAATAAACCCTGATTTTAGGAAGTCGTGGGTAAAAAAGGCATATTTGTTTAAGGCATATTATGCTCAACCGATTATTCCTTTAAGATATTCGAAAATTATGCCTTCATTTAAAACCCCTATTGAAGGTGTTTATCTGGCGAATCTTCAACAGACCAATCCGTATGACCGTGGAACGGAATATGCCGTTGCCAACGGGGAAAAAGTAGCGAAGTTAGTGATTGGTGAGTAGTGTGTTGTGTATGGTAAAGAAGAAAATTAATAGTTTTGAAGATTTAGAAATATGGCAGTTAAGCCATAAATTGGCATTTAACATTTATAAAGTTACGAGTAGGTTTCCTAGAACCGAAATTTATGGTTTGATTTCACAAATAAGAAGAGCTGCTGTATCGATACCTTCAAATATTGTTGAAGGCTACTATAGAAACACGACAAAGGAACTTGTCCAGTTTCTGTTTCGTGCTAGAGGATCCTGCGGAGAAGTTATCTGTCAGTTAGTGCTTGCCTATGATCTGGAATATATTACTTCTGAAGAATACAAAAAGTTAAGAAGTGATTATGAAGTTCTTATAAGAAAAGTAACTGTAATGATAAAATCATTAAGGAGGTATTAAATACTATGCACCACACATCGTTCGCCATTCACTATTCACTTTCCGTTGTAATGCTTGCTGTTAATGAAGAAAAGAATATTGAGAGGTGTTTAGATTCGGTAAAAGATATTGCTGATGAAATTGTTATTTATATAGATAATAAAACGACCGATAAAACAGCAGAACTGGCAAAAAAATATACCGATAAAGTATATTATGTTGAGCATGAGAATAATTTTCATATCAATAAACAAAAGGCAATTGAAAAGGCAAGAGGTGAGTGGATATTGCAGTTGGATGTAGATGAAGCTGTTACACCCGAGCTGGCAAAAGAGATCGCAGAAGTTGTCAATTCTTCGAACGAGAAACTATTGAAGAGAGTTTTGAGTAAAAATAACATTAACCATCAATTATTAACTATTGACCATCAAAAAGTGCATCTTTTTCTCCGCCACCAAAAACTAATTGAAGAAAGAGAAGGTAAGTTAGGTAAAAATACAGGAGAGGTTGTGGCATTTTTTATTCCCCGTGTTAATCTATTTTTAGGAAAACCTTTAATTCATGCAGGGGTTTATCCGGATGGAGTAATTCGTTTAATTAAAGCGGGCAAGGCGAGACTGCCTGCAAAAAGTGTACATGAGCTGATGGAAGTTGATGGGGAAGTGGGGTGGTTATTTAATGATCTTGAGCACAACGACACACCCACACTTTCTTGGTACATTGCTAGAATGAACCGCTACACTGATCTTCACGCAAAAGAATTGGAACAAAATAAAATACCACGCAATCTGTTTTATTTATTTCTATACACCACACACTATCCACTAACCACTTTTTTTAAACTATACTTTCGTCACCTTGGGTTTCTGGACGGAATTCGGGGCTTTCTCTGGTCAGCCCTTTCCTCCCTCCACTTTCCCATAGCATATTTTAAGTATTGGAACTTAGATACAAAAATACGTTGACAATTCGTACAAATATTGTATGATATACGTATGAATTACACAGTTAATGTATCAATACCAAAATCTTTGGCTGAGCTTGCAAAAAATGAAGTAAAAAAGGGATACTATTCTTCATTAAGCGAGGTTATAAGAGAAGCCTTGAGAAACCACCTTATTAATAAAAGGGTGGATGACGTACCTGTTATTAAAATGAGTAAGAAAGCAGAAAGAATTGGACTCAAGGCACTTGATGATCATAAAAAGGGAAAGACAATAAGAATTAAATCTTTCAAAGACCTCGAATAGTTGTTGATTTAATAGTAAACTCTATTTAATGAAAGTTTATGTTTCTCCTTACGCTGCCAAAAAATACAGAAAATTAGTTAAGACTGATCCAAAACTCAGGAATACATTGGATAAAAAACTCAAATTGGTCTCTAAAAATCCAAACCACCCTTCACTTCGTCTTCATAAACTATCAAGTAGAAAATTGGAGGAATGGAGCATTTCTGTTAAGGGAAATTTAAGAATGGTATTTTCCTATACAAAAGACGGTATATGTATTACAGATATCGGTTCACACGATGAAGTGTATTAGTTTAAAATCCCTAGAAGCCTTGGCGTAGTGGGAAAATATTTCCAATCCGTCCGTAACTGAAAGTGAAGGAGGACTGGCAGTTTTCGAAAAAGTAAATATAATATATGTATGAAAAAGAAAGTTAAAGTTGCTGCATTACAATATCAGACGCCAAAAGACTACCACGAGGGGGAAAGAAAAGTTGGAAAATTCGTTAGTAAAGCCTCAAAAAAGAATGTTGATATTGTTGGATTACCTGAAGAGTGTTTGGGGCAAGTAAATAACAATGATAAACCTTTGGAATTTTTATCTTCTATTGCTAAAAAATATGGAGTGTATTTGTTTGGTGCGACATATTTGTATTCGGGAAAGAGAATTAGAAATGTAGGTTTTTTATTTGATGGTAAAGGCAAACTTATTATTGTGCAGGATAAAATCGTTCTTACCCCTCCAGCAATAAAAGAAGGTTTTAAAGCGGGCATGACAATAAAAGTGGTGGACACAGAATTTGGAAGACTGGCTTTGCTCGTATGTAAAGACTCATTCCATAGATACGCAGCGTGGTTTTTTGATAAATTAATGAAATTTGGAGTAGATATTGTTTTAATACCTTCTTCTTCAATTACAGTTTCTGAAAGATCAATTAACTTGTGGACAGATACAGTTAAAACTATGTCAATGCTTTTTAATGTTTTCATTATTGCCCCTGGTACGGTTGGTAAAGATAATAATTCTCATACCAGATCATTTGGTCATGCATTAATAGTAGATCCGCAAATGGTAGTCTTGGCTGAAGGTTCAAAAGACAAAGAAGAAGTGCTATATGCGACGCTTAATAAAGCCAATTTAGACAGGCTTCGAAGTCCGGAAGCCTCTAAGTGGCAACCGGAATCTGTTCCAAAATTTAAAGTTGAAAGGCTATGAAAGTAAAAATTGACGAATTAAGGAAGGCTGCAATACTGGCGTTAACGAATGCCGGTTTTGAAAAGAAAGTTGCTGAAGGGTGCGCTCGTAACATAATAGAAGCTGAGCTTGCGGGTAAAAAAACACATGGAATTCAACGTTGTTTACATTTAAAAAGATCTTTGGATCAGGGAAAGATTGCAACTAGTGCAAGAAACTATAAAGTAATAAAAAGATCTAAAACACATTTATATATTAATGGAAATGACCTTCCTGGGTTTTATGTCTTAGATCGTTCGCTTGAAACTTCAATAAAGGCAGCCAAAAGATCAAAAATATTTGTAGTAGGAATTAAAAACGTTAGGATTACAGGGTTTATTGGAGGTTATGCCCGGAGAGTAGCTGAAGAAAACTTGATCTTCATAGGACTAAATAATTCTCCGGGAGGACTAGCTCCGCATGGGGCTGTTAAAGGAGTTTGGGGCACAGATCCTTTGACTTTTAGTGTACCAAGCAATGGTATGCCGGTTATATTTGATACTGCTTCATCAAAAATTACTTGGGGGCATTTGATGCTTGCGCGTAAATTTAACAAAAAGTTAGGAAAAGACATGGCAATTGATGAGGATGGTAATGTTACTACAGACCCTGAAAAAGCTGTAGCTTTATTACCATTTTTTGGACATAAAGGTTCGGGTTTTGCAATGGTTGTAGAATTATTGGCCGGTATTTTAACCGGATCAGGTGTGGGAAAGTCAATACCGGGAGGATGGGGAAGTTTTTATATTTTGATAGACCCGACCTTGTTTAGGCCTATTAAAGATTTTAAAAAGGATGTTGATACTATGATAAATGAGCTTAAATCGCTTCCCAAAGCAAAAGGAGTCAAGGAAATATTTTATCCTGGTGAACAATCGGGAAAAGTAAGAGAGAGAAATTTAAAAAGAGGTTGGATTGATGTTGATAAGAAATTGTGGGAGGAGGTTAAAGAATTAGCTTGATTAATGTGGTGAATAAAAAATGTTTTGAATATAGATGAATAAGTTATACAAACAATACCCTGCTTTTAGAAAGGATTCTCTTCAGGTCTCAGAAATCCATAAGATCTATTTTGAAGAGTCGGGAAATCCGAAAGGTAAACCGGTTATTTTATTCCATGGCGGACCCGGGAGCAAAAGCAAACCCAGGCATCGGAGAATTTTTAATCCTAAAAAGTGGCGGGTGATTATGTTTGACCAAAGAGGCTGCGGTAAAAGCAAGCCCTTTGGGGAAATACATGATAATACAACTTGGGATTTGCTTGAGGATACAGAAAAACTTAGAAAACATCTAAAGATTAATAAATGGGCGGTGTATGGAGCCAGCTGGGGCAGTACTCTGGCTATTGCTTATGCTGAAAAGTATCCCAAGGTTGTTAGCAACCTAATTGTAAGTAGCATTTGGTTGTGCAGGAAAAAGGATGTTGATTGGCTTTTTAATGGTGAATGTTTAAGAAGAATGTTTCCTGATCTGTGGGAATGGAGAACCAGCGCGTTAAAGAAAGTGGGGTTGTCAAGCGGTTATAATTCAAAGATTCTTTTTAACATATTAAAAAACGGGACAGAAAAAGAGAAAAAACTAGTGTCTGCGATCTTTGAAAACTGGGAAGGACAGTTTTACAAAGTAAAGCAGTCGATAAAATTAATTAAGGCCGAAGATTCTAGGATAAAAGACATTGAAAGTAATAAAGTACTTATGCATTATGTTGTAAATAACTGCTTTTTTAAGGACAACCAGCTTGTTAAAGAAGCAAAAAAGTTGCCCAAAGTTCCGACAGTAATTATTCAAGGAAGGTATGATGTTGTTTGTCCATTGGATAATGCCTGGGATTTAAAAAATGCCGTATTACATTCAAAATTAGAGATTATTCCCGGTGTGGGGCACCACTCATCTGAAAGGGGTACTATAAACAAGCTTATTGAATACACAGATAGATATTCAAATTAACACGTGATGAGCAATCTCTAAGAGATTGCTTTTGTAAACGCCCTATAAACACGCTTTCAGGAGTATGTAGCCGGTCAAATATTAATACGGATCATTATAACTTTCTATTTCAAATATGCTGCTTTTGATAGTTGACACGAATGAATAAAAGTTCCAATATTCTATATAACATATATTTCGATACGATATAATTTCGAAGTTTGACTAATTGTTTTGATTATCTATAAATAATATGACAGGAAGTGATTGTAGATCATTACAGGATTTTTTGGATGATCAGCTTCTGATGTCTTTAGCAACCTCAGATAAATTTAGTCTATGGTGTGCAACGGTTTACTATTTGAGCGACAATGATTTGAATTTGTATTTTATAAGCGGAAATCACACTGATCACGTAAAAAATATTTTAAAAAATCACAAAGTTGCTTTTTCTATTACTGATAAAAATCACTCTGAAGATGTGTTGAGTGTTCAAGCAAGAGGGTTTTGTGAAAGGGTGGGCGAATCTAGGTTATCAAAAACATTGGAGAAGTGGAATACAAAATTTCCTGAAAAGAAATTTTGTATTAAAGATTTGAATAATAATGGTGCATCGATGTATAAGATAATATTAACAAGACTTAAATATTTAAATACTAAACTTCCTGAGAAAGTAATAGAGTTTTATTTTTAGGCTTCAAAGACTTACGGAAATTTATCGAGTGTTGGTTTTTAGTTTATCAATGCTTTGGCATTATTACTGGAACACGATGGTGTCCGATATAAAAAAGCGTAGTAAAATTATCGACCAGTTTATATATTATTTATCTAATTAAAAAGTGATAACAATTTGGCATCAACGGGTATGATGGAAGACATATTTTTTAGAATAATAGTTTTTAGTTTACTTTTTACGACATTTAAAGAGACTTCCTGCAAGGTAGGAAAAATAGTGTGAAAAGTGATATTATTTGGGGTAATGGAACTTAAGGGAAAAATTGCAGTTATTGCGGGTGCGACAGGAGATATCGGAAGTAGAATTGCAAAAGAACTGGTTTTAGAGGGGGCCGAAGTTATTTTGGTTGGGCGGAAGAAGGAAGATTTGGTTAAGATAAGTGAAAAGATTAAGGAAAAGGGTGGAAGTACAACCGAATTTGCTACGGATTTGACCAGAGAAGGTACGGTTGTGGAGTTAGCTAAAAAGATCAAAGGAAGATATGGGAAGGTTGATATTATTGTCAATGCGGCCGGTGTTGGAATATATAAAAATTTTGAGGATCTGACTTATGGTGAGTGGATGTTGTCAATGGATGTCAATTTGAATTCGGTATTTTTGATAATCCAAAATTTTCTCCCACTTCTTAAAAAGTCAAAAAAAGCATATGTTATCAATATGGGTTCGGGAATGGGAAAAATCTCGGTTGCCTCAAGAAGTGCTTATTGTACTTCAAAATTTGCCTTGCGCGGTCTTATCAAAACACTTCAAAAAGAGTATCTAAAAACTAATATCAATTTTGTACTTTTGACTTTGGGAAGTGTTTTGACTTCTTTCGGACCACTGTCACTTGAAGATAAAAAGAGTAAACAAAAAAGAGGTAAAAAGTATATCGATCCTGATTGGTTAGCCGAGTATATAGTTACAAAAATCAAACACGATACATTTGAGCCAGAAACCTCTATATATCCAAAAAATTATTTTGAAGAAAGTAAAAAAGGAAAGACTTAACGTGGTGAATGATGCAATGAGTGCTGTGGAATAGTGTTTATTTCTTAGACAGCTAAGTATGATACGTAATAAATATGAAGTTTAAAGATAAAATAATTTTGATAACAGGGTCTAGCCAAGGATTAGGCAGAGAATTGGCTAAAAAAGTTGCCAAAGAGGGTGCCAAAGTGATTTTATTGGCAAGGAGAGAGAAGTATTTAAAAGAAACTAAAAAGGAAATTATACAAGCTGGCGGAACAGCCGATTATTTTGTTTGTGATATAAGAGATCTAAAAAAGGCCAAAGAAACAGTTGGAAAAATCAAAGACAAATTTGGGAAAATCGATATTCTGGTAAACAATGCGGGCGTTTGGACTGATGACACTTTAGAGAAAGAAGAACCTGAAAAAAGAGAAAATGCTTTCAAGACGAACGTTTTGGGACATATTCAAATTACAGAGGAAGTCCTTCCGTTATTGAATGAAGGTGAGTCAATTATTTTTAATGTCATCTCATCCGCGGGTGTTACCGATATTCCTTCAGGAAATAATATAAACTGGAAAACGTATGGTGCAACGAAGTGGGGGATGGCTGGGTATACTCAAGCATTAAGAGAATCCTTACGCGATACAAATACAAAAGTAGTCCAGTTTTTTCCGGGAGGATTTGAAAGCAATTTATATGAAAATGCAGGAAGAATAAATCCTCACAATCAACCTTGGATGATGAAAACCGAAGATGTTGCAGAAATAGTCGTTTTTGCTCTTACCCGACCGAGTGATGTTTATATGGAAAAGATTGTTGTTACGAAAAAGGTTTAAGTAATGAAATTTGGCATTAAAAAAGCTGAAAAGTTTGGTTGGGAAGGGGTTAAAGGTTGGAGTGTTAGAATTGAAGATTTTTTGTCCGCTTCATATCTCGAAGTTGAAACAGAAATTCCTCTGAGAAAAAATACCAAGAATGACAGGGTTTATTTTGTTATTGAAGGGGAAGTTAGTTTTACGGTTAATGGAAAGAAAAATCATGTTAATGAAAAGGAAGCAATATTTATCCCAAAAAATACAAAGTATTCTTATAAACCTAAGGAGAAAGTAAGAATGGTTGAAGCAAATGTTCCGCCTTTTGATAAAGAAAGTGAGATAGTGATAACAAACTAAGAAGTTGGTTTTATAGATGATGTTCTCCTATAACATATCTACTTTTGAAAATAAATAAGCTATAATTCATGTTATATGAAAACAGCATTGATCTTACACGGAATTTGCGGACATGCCGGTATTCACTGGCAACAGTGGCTTCACGACGAACTCATAAAAAAAGGATACAAAGTGATGATGCCAAATCTCCCGGATCCTAACAGACCCAATAGAGACAAATGGTTGAAAACGGCAACAAAGGTTACTTCGAAAATTGATTATTCCAACCTTACGATAGTTGGACATTCTTTAGGTGTTGTTACTGCCCTTGATTTAATCGAACAAAGTGGTAAGAAAGTAGAGAAATTATTTTCAGTATCAGGGTTCGCAAAAGACTATGGAGCCGAATTAAACAGCTATTTTCTTAAGGGAAAAAAGATTAACCTAAAAAAAGTAAAGAAACTTGTTCAGAATGCTTATGTGATTTATGGTGATAATGATCCGTATATTCCTCAAGGAATACTTAAACATTTGGCTGATTGTTTGGGGGCAAACCCTATAATCATTAAAAATGGCGGACATTTAAATACCGATTCCTGTTACACAAAATTTCCACTTTTGTTGGATGCTTTTGAAAAAAATGAGTAAGGATGAACTTTTGGATTTGGTGAATGAAAAAGATGAGGTTATCGGGGAAGTTTGGATGAGTGAGGCGCACAATAACTCTTCAATAATTCACAGAGAAGTCGCTATTTCTGTTTTCCATAAAAGGGGTGATGTATTAATTCAAAGAAGAAGTATGATTAAAACAAATGATCCTGGAAAATGGGTAATTACTGCCGCTGGCCATATTGGTGCCGGCGAGAATCCGAAAGATGCGGTTGAAAGAGAGCTTTATGAAGAATTGGGTTTCAAAGTGGATGCAATATTTTATAAAAAAATATTTGAAAAAAGGGTAGGTTGTCCGGGGACTAAGGAAGCGAGGTTTTTCTGGATTTACTACTCGATAGTTGATAAGAAACCAAATTTCAAAATTGATAAAAGAGAAGTAATAGATGCAAAGTGGATAAGTCCAAATAAATTGGTAGCTTTTTCAAAGAAAAATAATTGGAATATAAACGGTCTGTCGCATAAAATCATTTTGGAAATGCACCAGAAATTTTTTGAGAGAAAGAACGAGGATTAACCATAAATGCAAGAGAACGTCTTTGTTAGAAATAAAAAGGGGTTAAAACTGGCGACAATTGTTGAAAGACCTTCAAAAAAGGGCAAATTTCCTTCTGTATTAATGCTTCATGGTTTTAAAGGGTATAAAGAAGAAGAAACGTATAAGGGCTTGGCGAAAATACTATTAAAGAAAAACATTGCATCTGTCAGGTTTGACGCCTCGGGTTTCGGCGATAGTGAGGGTGATTTTACGAAGGAATACAGATTGTCTAATTATGTTAGCGATTCGGAATCTGTTTATGCTTGGATGATTAAGCAATCCTTCATTGATAAAAAAAGTATCGGCGTGATGGGACAAAGTATGGGAGGTGCGCTGGCATTGATTTTTTCTTCAAATCATCCTGAAATAAAAGCAGTTGTTTCAGTTTCTGCCCCTGATATCTTTGCAACCAGAGATGACTTCGGAAAAATGTTAGGAAAGTGGAAAAAGAAAGGCTATATCGAGATAGAAAGCTCAAGAATGAATGGAAAAATTAAGGTACCGTTTGATTATGCACTTGATGCGGCAAGATATGACATTAAAAAATATGCTGCTAAAAGTGCTCCGGCTAAGTTATTTATTTTAGGATTGGATGATGTTACTGTTATTCCAGATCAAACAAGAAGTGTTTTTAATAAAGCTGCAAAACCAAAAAAATTAATAGAGGTTAAAAATATGGATCATTTTTATAAAAATGATCCTGTTATTTTAAGTAAAGTGAATAAATATGTTGTAGAATATTTGTTAAGGTATTTGTAAATATGGATGTAGGAAAAATTGTTTCGGAATTAAGAAAAAAATATCCGGGGAAAAATATCATTCTCAATCCTCCTGAAAATCCAACTGAGATTGTTTGCGAGATTGAGCCTGCAAGTCTTTACCCCGACAAAAGTGTTGCTATTGCAATTTTAGATACTAATATTAAACATTTTCATAGGATTGCAAAAGAAACTTATGAAGTTATTAAAGGAAGTTTGGAGTTAAGCAAAGGAGGAAAAACATATTTCTTGTCTCCGGGTGAAAAGATGGATATCGAACCGGGAGAATATCACATGGCAAGAGGTCGTGAGACTTGGGTAAAGGTGACCTCCGAACCCGCATGGAGCCCGGATGATCAATTGGTGGCGGAAAGATAAAATAATTTTTTATTCGGTATAAAAATTCATAATGAGAGTAGCTTTTGATTTAAAATCTGTTCAAGAAGATAACGTTTACGGTGTAGGATTAAATATAAGGTATCTTTTGGAGTTTCTTGAAAAAGAGTCAAAAAAATTAAAAAATTTTAGTATTGACAGCTTTAGTTTTTCTGATAATGAAGAGAAATTAAAAAAAAGTTCTATTGATATTTTTCATTACCCGTATTTTCACCCCTTTTTTCTTACACTGCCCCGCAAAAAGCTTGGAAAGACAGTTGTAACGATTTATGATCTGATTCCGCTCGTCTATCCCAAACAGTATCCACCAGGATTAAAAGGAAGTATTAAGTTTATTTTGCAAAAAAAACGCCTAAAAAATGTTGATGCTGTTATCACTATTTCAGAAACTTCAAAAAAAGACATAGTAAGGTTCTTGGACTACCCCGCCGAAAAGGTATTCGCCATACACATTGCACCTTTCCCTGTTTTTAAAAAGGAAAAGGACCGGAAAATTCTTAACAGAGTAGTTGCTAAATATAAGTTACCGAATAAATTTGTATTATATTTGGGTGATGTTTATTACAGCAAAAACATTCCTACATTGGTAATGGCGTGCAGCAAGCTAAAAATACCTTTGGTAATTGTAGGCAAGCAAGCAGTGGATATTGAAAATAAACTTAACACGGATTTGTCAACCATTAAAGGACCCAAAGATTGGCTGAGATATTTAATCAATAAACCGCATCCCGAAATTTCGCACTATCAATTATTAAAGGATATGTTTGAAAATGAAGGCAATGTAATAAAGTTGGGGTTCGTACCGGATGAAGATTTAATACCGATTATGAATTTAGCTACGGTCTATTGCCAGCCTTCTTATTACGAGGGTTTTGGATTTGGGGTTGTTCATGCTTTTGCGTGTGGAGTTCCAGTTGTAATATCTAAAACGCAAGCGCTAGTTGAAGTGGCGGGTGACGCAGCTTTAATTGCCGACCCATTTAATCCCGAAGATATGGCAAAGAAGATATCTATGTTGTTGCAAGACCCTTCTTTAAGGGCACATTTTATCAGAAGGGGGAATGAAAGACTGAGTAAATTTTCCTGGCAGAAAACCGCGGAAAAAACTATAAAAGTGTATGAACAATTGCTCGAGAGATGAAAAAAATAGTTGCTCTTTTTTTACTTTGGAAAATATTATTATATTGCGTATTATTATTTTCTTTATTCACACTTCCTTTACAGTTTAATTTTTTGGGTGGTGGTGTAAGTGATTACCTGAAAAATGTATATCTTTGGCCATTTGTTAATTTTGACGGGGTGCATTATCTAACACTTAGTACTGAAGGTTATAGGCCGTTGACTTATTTTTACTTTCCCTTATATCCTTTGTTGATCAAATTAATATCAGGTGTTATCACAAGTGGCGGTGTTGAACAAATAGCGGCTGTGGGGGTTTGTATTGCGAACGCGTCTTTCTTGATTGCGCTTTATGGTTTTTATCTTCTAATAAAGATTGATTATCCGAAAAAAATTGCTTATTTGGCGGTAGTTTTATTGCTGGTTTCTCCGGCGTCATTCTACTTCGGCGCATTGTACAATGAGGCTTTATTTTTTGCTGTTTGTGTGTGGTCTTTTTATTTTTATCGAAAGAAGAAATGGGTTTATTCCGGATTATTGGCTGCTTTGGCAACTGCTACCCGAGTAGTAGGCATAGCTATTTTGCCGGCATTGATGGTAGAGCTATATCTACAGTGGAAAAAAGAAAAAATTAAGTTGGTTACGCCCCTAATTAGCATTCTGTTAGGATTTATAGGGATAGGAACATATCTGGTTTTTATGCATTTTGAAACGGGTAATTTTGTCGAATTTATAAGTTCTGTCGGGATCTTTGGTCAGCAAAGATCGTCAAGCTTAGTATTATTACCGCAAGTTTTTTACCGGTATATTTTTAAAGTGATGCCAGCAATTAATTACAATTATTTTCCTGTTTTATTAACAACGTATTTGGAACTTGCTGTGGCGGTAATATTCGGTTTTCTGGCAATACTTGCGTTTTATAAATTACGTTTAAGCTATACGATTTTTAGTCTTATTGCATATCTTATTCCCACCCTATCCGGTAGTTTTTCGTCGTTACCAAGATATGTTTTAGTCTTGTTTCCACTGTATTTATTGATAGCATTGTACGTTTCTAAAGCAAATAAGTATATGCAAATTTCATTTTTATTAATATCAGTAGTAATAAATTTATTAACGGCAATGCTTTTTTACAGGGGTTTTTGGGTGGCGTAAAATTATATTATTGATGAAAATATTAGTTATTGATCGGAGCATAGTTAACGGAAGATTAACGGAAGCAGATAATTCATTTGTTAAGCACTTGATGTTCTGGAGTTTGGGTAATAATCAAATTGATGTGTTAGCAAGAGCAGAAAGGAGTGTCGCTGAAAGGTTAAAGGGTAAAGTAAATCTTCTCAGAATTCCGCCAAGATTATTATTTTTGGGATTATTTTATTCTTATGCGTACCTGGTTGTCTTTGCCCGAAAATACGATCTGATTGTTGAAAATTGGGGGAATAAACCATTATTATCATTTACTTGGAATTTCAAAAGATCTCTTATAATGATTATCGGAAAAAACTTTAAGACAGTTCTGCCTGCTAAGATAATGCGCTTTATTTATAAAAAAGTTCCCTTTTTAGTAAGTTCGCTTAAGATAAAAGAAGAATTGGTAAGATTGGGGGTGGGTAACGAGAACATTAAATATGTTCCTGATGGTGTCGCAAATCATAAAAAATATAGTGAAAATCTTTTAAAAAAAAAGAAAAATAAGATAGTGATCGTCGTCGGTAAAAAGATGGGCGATGCAATTTCTTTGATGGCATTAATCGAAAGAAAAAGCTTGGAGTGGAAATTTATTGCTTTAATTGAAAAAAGAAGAATTTCATATTTTAAGAATCTTTGCTCGCAGTTTGATTTATCAAACAAAATAAAAATATTTGCCTTATCCCTACCGGTTTTTAATAAAAATATAACGGACTCAAAGTTTTTAGTCATAACAATGCATACGAAGGATGTATCTGATTACATTGAAGCGTCATTAAATTGTGGAGCTCCCGTTGTGTTGGAAGATAAAGTGTCTTATTTTAGAGATAAACAAACGAAGGATGTGGTTTTAGATTATCAAAGCCCCATGAACGCCGCCGAATTGATACTAACTTTATCGAAAAATAACGCAGAGTATACAAAACTTCAAAATAAAATTTTAAAAAAATCAAGAACTTACTCATGGGAAGAGGCGGGTAGGCTCGGTTTAGAATTTATCGAATCTATATGAAAGCCGTTATACATATATCCCGATTTTTAGCATTAATATTATTGAGTTTTATTATATTTTTACCCTCATTTAAGGCTTATTTTACTCATGATGATTTTTTTCATCTTCTTATTGCGAAACCTGCGGGATTAAATAATTTTTTGTCCTTTTTTGACATAACTCAAAGTTATCAGGGTTATCCCCATTTCAGGCCTTTAACAACCCAAGTTTTTTATTCTCTTGCGTGGATTTTCGATTTAAATCCTTTGCCGATGCACATTCTGAATTTTGTGATTTATATTGTGGTAAGTATTTTAATATATGATCTATTTAAGGTAATAGGTTTTAATGAAAAAGCTGCATTTATAGGATTATTTTTATATATTACTTCGGCGACGCACTTTGGTAGAATTTATTTTCTTTCAACCCAGGAGTTTGGTTATTCACTCTTCGTGCTCTTTTCTTTAATCCTTTTTATTAAATACATAAAAACAAATCACAAGTTTTACAATATTTTGTGTATATTTTTTTATATTTTGGCGCTTTTATCTAAAGAAGTAGCAGTTGTTACACCCTTATTAATTTTTCTAACGGTTACATATGTAAAATTTAATAAAAATAATCTGCACCCGAAATCAATGCTTCTAATTTTATGGGAGACATTCAAGAAATTGTTTCCATATATTATTGTTACTGGGATTTATTTATTTTTTAGGATATTTTATTACGGGTTTGCGGAAGGTGATTCTTATATTTGGGATTTTTCCCCGCGTTTTTTAAACACTCTTTTTTGGTATGGTGTATGGTCTTTAAATATGCCCGAAATGCTTGTTGATTTTGTTGGGGCGGGTTTTTCAATTAATCCTAACCTTTTTAGATATTGGTCTAAAGAGATTACCCCGATATTTATTTTATTTGGATTACAGGTCGTGTTTATAATTATGATTGCAATTAAAAAACTGATAAACAAATCGATAGATAAAAATAATTTAATTTTTGGGGTATTGTGGTTTTCCGTTTCGTTATTACCAGTTCTATTTTTGCCCTTGCACAAATTCTCATTTTATTTGACTTTGGCGACGGTTGGTGTTGCGGCCGTAATATCATCACTCATGATAAACGTGTCTAAGGGTTGCATTACAGTGTTTTGTATTTTATGGTTTACAACTTCTTATATGACAATTAAGCTTACCGAAAAGACACACTGGATTACCCGGGGCGCGGAAACCGCTAATAGGGTTAATAATTATTTTCAGGATAACATAGATAAACTAAAAGATTTTAAACGAATCGTTTTTATAGACTCGAATAAAGACATTGAATTGCCTTGGAAACCGTCTGAGATATTAAAGACTTCGCTTTCAAATCAGAATTATTTCGATGTCTATTATCCGGGTATATTTGACGTATGCTATGGAAATGAATGTATAATAGGCAGTGCATACACAGTAGAAGGACGACAATTTATTGGTTACTGACAATTTATGATAAAAAATTCTAGGATCAAGAAGGCGTTTATTACAGGAATTACCGGTCAAGACGGTTCATATTTGGCGGAATTTTTGTTGCGTAAAGGATATGAAGTACACGGGAT
>Ga0265297_10006226_pt1 | contig 17490 bp, 15 predicted proteins | sample Munlanlwell13791_FD_192502 | JGI IMG/M metagenome (GOLD analysis project Ga0265297, IMG submission 192502) | Leachate microbial communities from a municipal landfill in Southern Ontario, Canada - Leachate well 137-91 | ecosystem: Engineered > Solid waste > Landfill > Unclassified | place...
GCAGCTAATGGCCAACTAGAAATGGTTATGTATCTTTTTGAGAATTATGGCAAATTCCTTTCTAATGCTTCCTTAGGCTGGACACTTCGTAATGCAGCAGAAAATGGCAACCTAGTAATAGTTACGTATCTTATTGAACACGCCGGTAATCGCATTTCTGATATTGCTTTGGGTAGAGCGCTTCGAGATGCAGCAGAAAATAATCACCTAGCAGTAGTTACGTATTTTATTGAGCACGTCGGTGATCACATTTCTAATGCCACTTTAAATACTGCACTTGCTTATGCCCAAGATTATACAATAGTCACGTATCTTATTAATCTTGCTGGCGTTGAAATCGCTAATGCTGCTTTAGGCGAAGTCTTTCTAAAAGCCGCATCATCTGGTAATCATGAACTAATTATCTATCTTATTCAGCACTTTGGTGAACACATTGATAGTGAATATTTAGGAGCTGCCCTTCGAGAGGCTATCGAAAATAGCCATCAGGAAGTAGCCGCATTGATTGGTAAGACCATAGAAGATCGAGAATTCCAGGAATAATAAAGAATCGCCATCGTGTCGACTTCCTGAGGATTTAATCAATGACTACATTCAGTGCCACCACAAATCAATTGGGAAGACGCTTCGAGATCGAGAAAGTGATCGCTGCAAATAAAAAATCTGAATAAATCGAATTTAATTTAATAAACCTATTTAAAACGAAGGTTATTTATGAAAACGTCAAAAAAACTATTATTTGCCTTGTTAACGTCAATAACTGCTGCGAACACATTTGACTGTGTTGAGGCAATGAAACGTAAAGAGCCTAGCGATGGCCAAGAAGAATCAGCAGCAAAAAGACCTACGATCGATGATCAGACACAAGCAGCGGCAGCGCGTCTTTTCGCTAACCCTGATCTTTTTACTGAGACAATTTTTCCCTATTTAGAGCCAGCAGAACAAGTTATTGCGGCAGACGCATTGGGATTTAGGGTTAATGTAACCCCCCCAGCATTATTTGGCGATGCCACACCAACTATGGTTGCTAAGATCGTTTCTCATTTGAATGCAGATAGTCCAAAAGAAGTTTTGAATGCACTGGTATTGGTAAAAGCTCTTCTTAAGACAGATTGCGCGAAAAGAGCATTTTATATGAGGGCTGCAACACTAAGGCCGCAACTTATAGCACAGTTCTTAAAATGCGCCTTCCGTCAATGGCAAGATGCTAAGCTTTTGTGTGCTATTATAGAAACAATCGGCAACAGCACGTTAGACGCATCTATTACAGAGGAACTTGGGCTTATTCTTAAAGATGCTGTAGAAAAAGGTGTTGATTGGTTAGTAACTCGTATTATTTCAAACGAGAATATCACCAAACAACTTTCCAGTCTCAACTTAAGTTGGGCGCTCAATAAGGCGGCAGCTCGACAAGATCTTGCTTGTTTCAATTGGCTCTTTGCTAGAACTATTGCGTACATTACGCCGTTTCATATTGCAAGACTTATTGAAACAGCTGCTGAAAATGATGATCTTGAGATAGTCAAACTTATTATTGAAGCGGTAGGTAATCATGTTGCAACTAGAGACTTTGATCGAATCTTTGATAATGCAGCCCCACAAGTAAAGCCTTTTTTATATGCCTATATTTCAGCAAGAAATACTGCAGAAAGCACAAAAAAATAATCCATCACCATTCTTCTAGAAACTATCTTGTTAAGTTAAAGCCCGCTGGATTCCGGCGGGCTTTTTTATTGGATGGTATACCTTCTTGTAGATAAACCAATGCTTTTTTCGTATACTCTGGGCTCGTTTCTTCAATTTATTCCCGATACCCCACAAGGAGCACATTGTGTACGCATTCAGAAAAATGATTCTCCCAACCATTATTGCACTAATTACTACATCAACAGCGGCCATCATTCCTGCAGCGCAACCGATGCTTGTCGCAGAGCTCCCCATTGAAGTGCTTAATGAGCAATTAACCTATATTTTGCCTTCAAGCGATAATAGTTTTGAATCAATATGCCGCCTTGAGAATAACCTGTATGCAATGGTACAAGGGCAAAATATAAGCAATCAGGGGCTTGTTATGTTTTATACTGCTGTATCGCATTATTTTGACAATGGCATGCTGGCATATTTTGTAGAAGCCGCTGCTCATAATGGTCACTTGCCTGTTGTTATGATATTAACGAATATTTTGGTAGCAGTGCGCATGCACGTACTGTATTTTCTTGATCTGGCCATACAATGTGCCGCACAAAACGGTCATTTTGATATTGTTGATTACTTTGTAAAACGTTTTCCTGCTACAAGCGCTGTTTCACAGGGATTTGAACACTCACTATTAACCGTTGCATCACAAGTAAATAACAGTGAACATAATATACACATCGCCAGAAATCTTATAGCCATTCTTATCGCAGCAGACGAAACCACAAGAAGTTTGGTTGATTTGTCGGAAGCATTTGCCGTAGCGGCCAAGGCTGGTAACGTAGCTCTTGTTACAGAGTTCATGGTCAACGCAGACTGCTTCATCTCACATCAAGGATATGGCAATGCCCTTTGGTTCGCTGCAATGGAGGGGAAGTTGGAGGTTATTGAATTGTTAATTGTCAACGCAAATGAACAACTAGAATCTTTTTATTTGCTGCAAGCTGCACGCAGTGCCGCAAACAACGGCTACAGAACCATAGCCGAGCTATGCCAAAGTGCACATCACTGAGCTAGGCAGAGCAGCAACGCTTACCTCTCTGGCTACATCACAGAACAAAATGATTCAGATGGTTTGGGCTGAGGGGGTGCTACAGGTGCAAGCAACGAGTGCTCTTGCAATTTCTGTATGATTGACGCGTAACTTGCCTTATGGCTTATTCGATAGCCAACCTTTGCCCAATCGAGCGCATTTCTGAAAAAATGGCAATCTCGCAAGTCTGTCCGAGCCTGTGCATCAAGCAAACAGTCGACTACTGATTCATGCCCCATCCATGCAGCAAACATTAAAGCCGTCCACCAATCATTATCCGCAGCATTGATATCAGCGCCAGCTGAGATAAGCTCAGTCACCGCTAACAATTTATTATTCTGCGCAGCGAACATGAGTGGTGTTTGCCCTGAATAACCGTTATGCCGGTTTATATCGGCAGCTGTTTTGGGCAAAATATGAATGATTCCTGGGTGACCATGCCATGCAGCAAGCATCAACGTTGTGATGGTGGGGAAATAGCCCTGGCAGAAAGAAGTTGGCAAAAGATGATTACCAAGTGTTGCTCCCGCCTGTACCAAAAGTGCCACAATGTCTTGATTGTGTACTGTGATCGCAAAATCTAAGGCGGACCATCGAGCATAATTGCGCTTGTTAACGTCAATTCCCTTTACCTGAAGAAGAAATTTTATAAACTCACTGTTTTCATCTTCCGCCGCAATCATCAGTCCTGTCGCATTATCGGCCCCAAAGCAATTAACATCAACAATGTTGTCATCTAAGCACGCCCGAACAAACGCAAGATCGCCATTGTGTATCGCACGAACAAAGGCATTATCACACTCTTCTTGCGCTAATTGTGCATCTTCTTCTGGCTGCATAGAACAGAGTGTCATTGTAGATAAAAAAACGGCGCAAAAACTTGCAAAAATATTTAAGATTGTCATGCTACATCCCCCTCATTTGTACTACTTAGCGTAGTTTTATTGTATCATGCTTAATTGTCGGACGGATATAGATCACTTTTAATTATTGGGTTTGGCCATGAAAAATCATAACAAACGCTTTCGTACTATCATTTTTCTAATATGCCTTCTCCAGGTGAGTATTGCATCAGGGGTGGCAACTGATTATGAAACAGAACAGTTTGTTATAGGAGCGATAAACGGACATTTGCCAACCGTTAAGCGGTACATTGCCAAACACCACAGCTTTGGACTTGATGTAAATTCTCTTCGAAATGCGCTTTTGTATAGCCCACAGTTCATTGTTGATTACATACTTTACGACGAAGACCTTGGACAATACGCAATTCTTACCTTGCCACAAGAAATGGAATTTTTGCTGTATAAATACGCATATTTCGGTAGCGCAGCTATTGTCAAACGAATCCTCGATCTTTCAGAGCATTACACCGGCTATCGCAGCATTAGCGATGCAGTATTGGAAAAGGTTTTTGAGTATAGCAAGCCAAGTGTTCAAACACTTCTTATAGAACGAAAAATATCAAAGGGGTGCAAAACACGCGTCAAAAAAATGACCAATTTTGAAATAGAAGCAATGGTCGAACAATATAAAATACAAAAACTACTCTTTGATTCTGACATGGAAATAAAGCTTATTAGTGCAGCGGCACATGGAAAGCTCAAAGCAATGGTAGACCTTGTAGAAAAAAACAAATTGACAGAAGAAAAGCGTAGCATGGTTGAAGAAGCCTGTTCAATGGCGCTTAAAACAGCAAATAACCCATTCTGTGTGGCATACCTATCGCTTGTGCTCAAAAATGATGAAAGTGAAAGAATACTAAGAAATGCCCTGAAAAAGTATGACCCGAAAGATGTAAAGATTTTATTAGCAAGCAAAGTCGGTGATCAGGTCAAAGAAGTACTCGAAGAAGGCTCTTTCTATACCAAATTTTGTAGATTTTGCGGATTGTGCGCAGCAACAGCAACATCAGTCTTATTGTATTACACCTGTTGCTACAATCCCGCGTAAAAATTTTATGTTCGACGCTGTATCTCAAGCATACAATCCATAGAATATTTGTGCTGTTCAAGTTCCGCCAAGAATGACCGCATAAAAATCCCTTGACGGCGCGCATAATTACGCGTCTTTTGGGCAATAATTTCAGTAACACTCAGCAAGGGTTCTTTTTTTCCTGAACGAATCCAAGCAAACAACTCGGCGTAACCGATAAAGCCCCGTTCAACCACAAATGGCTCCCATGGAGTGTCGAGCAACGCCTCAGCCTCATCAACCCAACCGACATCGATAAGTGCTTGTGTGCGTTTATTGATAGCGGCGTACAAGGCATCACGCGGTGGATCGAGAGCTATGAGCGAGATATTAGTAGGGAATGGCGCGAGAAACTTCGGTTGCAAAGATGAAGGCTTTTGACCCGTCTGTTGCCATATTTTTAAAGCACGCTGAATGCGATAGCGATCATTAACATGAAGAACGTGCGCACGTTCTGGGTCTATTTTATCAAGCAAGCGCCATAAATCTTCGGTTGCAAGCGTATAATCAATTGGTGGCTGCATTGTAGTAGCAATTGTTGGTAGATCGATCGGCGGGAAAAAAAGCGATTTAACATAGAATAGAGAGCCGCCAACCACGATGGGATTTCCCACGCAAGCATGAACAGCGGCGATGACGTCTTTGCGATAGGCAACGGCATTATAGGTAACCGGCTCATTGAAGATATCAAACAAATGGCTTTTGAATGGCTGGCACCGCCAATCAGGCTTGGCGGTGCCGATGGTTAATGGCACATAACATTGGGCAACATCAGCGTTGATAATTTCGCCGTTTTCGTGTTGTGCTATGGTTTCTGCAAGCGCAGACTTTCCTGAGGCGGTGGGGCCAATAATAATATGTACGGTTGTAGTCATAGTATAGGTTACGAAGCTGAGGCTTCTTGTTGCAGAAATGAACGGTCATGGAATGTAAACTGTTTGAACGGACTGCGTAGCATCTGAACAACGCATTCACGTTTTTCTTCTCTGACAACCTGAATTTCTTGTGCGATCAAATCTTCGGTTGTTTGGAGTACTGTGCGTTCACCAAAGGACAAATCTTTTTGTTGTGCGATATGCATAAGGTCTCGATAGATGCGCATTATTTCAAGAAGATTGCCGCTTAGTATCTTCATTTGATAATCCTTATGACGCCGATTCCAACCGCTGGGAGTAAAGTCGATGCTTTCGAGGCGTTTTTCGGGTTGTTTTGATAATTCTTTAAGCGCACAGAGAATCTCTTGTTCTGGGCTTGGAAACCGTATACCAATAGTTTGAACATTGTACATGGGGATAAGAATAGTCATATCTTTGAAAACAAAATTCAGCTGTAGGAACGTGATCGTTGTACCGGAAACGGTTTTTTCAATGATGTCTTGCACAATTGCAACACCATGCCCTGGATACATAACATGGTCTTTGAGTGTAAACATATGATTCCTTTGCCCCGGAGAATTTCAACTTACTTTATCGTGCTCACCGCACGTTGTGATACCTTCACACACACAGTGAATATTTTTTTGCTCACTATCCGTGTCTACGGAAGGATGTGTGGCCCACAAATACAGCACCATACGAATAACAAAAACGCCAACTGCAAGAGGAATAAGGACCCACTTACTTTTTAACCACGAAACCAAGTCTGCTTGTTGTTGCAGCGTGGTGATGGTTGCAGCAAAGCCATTGATAAGCGTATTAATCGCATCAAGAGCCTGCTCGATAGGAAGTGCATTAAGTTCGGAAACCGCAGAAAAAAGCTGCCCAACATCAGCAAGCGCACCATCACGGATATAACCGGGGGCATCAAGAGCCGTCTTGCTAAGTGTAAACAATGAGGCATACGCTACATAGGTGATACAAGTAAACTCTTTAACAGCAATAAATGCACGTGTGATCTGCTGCTCAATCCCTTTGGTGCCAAACAATATGTCAAACTCTGTCGACTCAGCTGGATTGTCAATAAAGCCCGCCAACACATCCCATGTATATAAAAGCAGTTCTAACGAACCCGCCTTGCGTACACGTTTGATTGCTTCTTTGAGGGCTTTGGTTTGAAGGTGTTTACTCAGAGCATCCCATCGAAACTCACGGAAATTATCAAGCACTTCCTGTGACAGCGTGGTACCGCTTTCGGCGACGTCTTCTGCGGTTTTTTTCAACCAACAGTAATTGCGTATTAACACCGCTAACTGATCATTTGAATGCGTTTGTTGATAGCGTTGAATGTCTGCCAACACCTTAGCACGCGAAGAGACATCCATTGTCTGCTCATTCTCAAAGTACAAAAGCACGGAACACAGTTCTAAATTATTTGATGCTTTACCACCGCGCTCCCCCTGCTTCCAGTTGACAGCTAAGCGCTTATTGACATCCTGAATTATAGTTTGTTTAATGGCATCAGCATGAGATGTACACCATCCAACAACAGAGCCTGTACTTCCTGTACAGAGCTCTGAAATTAGGGTGATATGTTGCTGAAGGCTTCGAGTATAAGTTTTGAGCTCGCATAGTCTCTGATGCAATGCGAAGCTTTCTTGTGTGCTTTTACCTTTATAGATGGAGGCATCAAAGAGCGGTATGCAGCGACATGAATAATGTTCATTAGAAAATGGCGGAGACAAGCGATACTCTGGTTTGAGAGCGGCACCACTTGCCGCGCAAAAGATAATTGACGATATAAGTAAGCGGGTAAGAAACTGTATTTGTATTGTCATTTGTGACACCCATCTACGTATAAGAAACACCCAACCACATGTAAGCCATAGTACAGAAAATCACTAGTGGCCTCAAGGTTACTCTAAAATATGAGATATCTGTGCAACTTTGTATGTATTACTTGTGTGATAGAAAATAAAGAGAAAACGTCGACGCGGAATATCGACAACGCCGCACATATTGATTAGCTGTTTGACTGTATGCACGGCTAAAAAGGAAAATGGCCCACGAGCTATACTTCAGATTGATAGCTTGTAGGCCAGATCCCTATCCCCCGCAACCCATTTCCCATATCAGTTTTTATTATAGCCAAAAAACTATTGGGACGTAATGTTTTAACTTTTTACTATAAAAAAGCCTGATGCAGCGCCAAAAGCGTAGGTGTACGCTGAGCGAAAGTCCCGTCCCTTTCTCTTTTTGGAAAATGGTCGGTATACTGACACTTTATAATTGTAAATAACTTTTTAGATGGTGTGTGATGAGTATGAAATATAACATGACAGCAATTCATCCTGACTTGTATCGCCAGTTTAACAAGAATGCACGGTGGACGTTATGTGGAAGCATTTGTTATGAATCGCTCAAAGTCATTCACTGCTTTTTATTGCTCCATCTGTTGCCCCCCACGTTATATGGGTTAATGGGCGGTTTGTTTTCGTTTATTTATTTGACAACATATATTGCTGATCTTGGATTGACCAATTCAATCCCGCCGTTTTTACATATTTTTGCACAGAGCAGGGCCGCTTTTAAGCGATTTCTAATACGATACTCTCTGCTTCCACATCTCCCCTTTATCATTGTATGCGCCTGCGTAGCATCGGTGATTGTATGGTTTAGGTATCCAAGCGCGCCCCATGGGATTATTGTAGTTTCGCTCATAATTCTTGAGACAATACGCAGTTTTTTACGAGTGCTTTTGCATACCACATTTCATGCTCGTCGTATTGTGGTAACCGAGCTCTCTCTCTTTTTGGGGTTTTATTTATTAGGCATATGGTTGCCATATCTTATCTTTAGGTACCCATTGACGTTGTATCATCTGTTTATCCCACATCTTATTGATTCTGCGTTATGTGTCGGGCTGTTTGTCTGGTTTTCTATACGTTATTACAAGACACTCCCTGTCGTATCAGAGTTTCACTTTCCGCCATCACTTCCCAAGCGTGTTATCTCTGTACGGCTTTTTAATTATTTACTCAGAGTTGGTCGTAATTTCTTCACGGGCAACTTTCTTACACCATTATTTGCAGTACGATTTGGACTTGCTTCTGCAGGGTTATTCTACTTTGCAAGCGTTACTATTAGTGCTATGCATGCTGTCGTTAAGGGAGTCATTAGCTATTCAGGTAATGCGCTTTTAGCCAATGTTAAAAATAGTACGTGTATTGTTAAGAAAGATGCGTTTAATGTACTTTGTCAGAAGTTGGTTCGTATTGTACTACCCGTTGTTTTGGTACTTGCGATTAATTATAAGGCTATTTTACGCTTGAGCGCTTCGCATAATACAACGCAATACACGCTGTCATTGTTACTGTTATATTGTGTTATCTCGTTCGCTGATTTTTTCTTTATTCTCTATGAGCAGTTTTACATCATTGAAGAGGCAGCTAATAGGCTTTTCTTCTTTAAATTATTCGAGTTTGTCGCGTTATATGCGGTGATTTCTTCTCCGTTGGTTTCCTCCCCTGTCATTGTATTGCTTGGACTTATGTGTATTCGTTTTGTAAGTTTTGCTGTCATAGCCATCAATGCTTTCTATCTGTGGAATATCAAGCCGCATTTTACCACTAATCTCCGTTATATAATGCCGTGGATTATCATAGCGACGTTACTAGCGCTTGTGTTGTAGCGCTTGCGTTCTACCAAGCTCTCTGTTGGTAAACAATCGGTGTTGCTTTCAAGCCGTCCAATTGGTTGTTATGTCGTGTTCCAATATGAAATATCAGTTCGTAGTGCCTACCTCGCCGTAGCCTTGTGCGTAGGCGGGAGCTTCTTCGACCTGTCCGTCATATTTTTATCATCATTTCTTTCCTTAATTCTTCCTTATTCCCCCTCCCCCTGTAAAAATACACGGAGGTGAGGCCCCCCTGCCCCGTTCTTAATTCCCCCGTTTTTTACCCCCGAGCCCCCTGCTTAAAAACCCACCGAAAAAGCTCTCAAGCCCATAAGCCCACAGGAAAGGCAGGCGGGGCTGAAACGGAGTGTCGGTTGAGCGTAACTCGCTAAGATAAGTTAACACGGTGGACTTGACAGTTGAAAGTCGCGAGTTTAAAATAAGGCTAATATAAAATCTGAGTGTGATAATGTAAGTTGTATATGAAATTTACCGTCCAGATGAGTATAATACACAGAGGAAAAATATGGCAAAGATTATCGGAATAGATCTAGGTACCACAAACTCCGTAGTCGCATTCATGGAAGGCGGCAGCGCAAAAGTTATCCCAAACCAAGAAGGTGCTAACACCACCCCATCAGTCGTCGCTTTCACCAAAGATGGCCAACGCCTGTCAGGAGCTATCGCCAAACGACAAGCCGTCACCAATCCTACAAACACCATATTCTCCGTAAAACGATTCATCGGTAAAAAATATAATGAGTTACACCCAGATGAATTGCACCTAGCACCGTACAAAGTTATCGCTGACAAAAACGGCGACGCTGCCGTAGAAATCAATGGCAAGGAGATGACCCCGCAAGAAATTTCGGCCGCAGTACTTCAAAAGTTAAAACAAGCAGCTGATGATTACCTAGGCGAGAAGATTACGCAAGCCGTCATCACCGTACCAGCGTACTTCAACGATGCGCAACGCCAAGCTACCAAAGACGCTGGCAAAATCGCCGGTTTGGACGTCAAACGCATCATCAATGAGCCAACGGCAGCCGCGCTCGCCTACGGAATGGACAAAAAGAAAAATGAAACCATCGCAGTGTTCGACTTCGGCGGCGGTACCTTTGATATCTCAATCCTGGAAGTTGGCGACGGCGTCACTGAAGTAAAGTCCACCAACGGCAACACCATGCTCGGCGGCGACAACATCGACGAATTGCTTATCAATTACCTGGTAGATGAGTTTAAAAAGGAAAACGGCATTGATCTGCGTAACGACAAGATGGCATTACAACGTCTCAAAGAAGCTGCCGAAAAGGCAAAAATTGAATTGTCGTCGGTAACGGAAACAGAAATCAATTTGCCATACATTACCGCAGATGCAACAGGACCAAAGCATTTGGTTACCAAGATTTCACGAGCAAAATTTGAGAACTTGTGCCAAGACACGTTCAAAAAACTATTTGAACCTTGCAAACAAGCGCTATCAGACGCTGGCCTTGATAAAAGTAAAATTGACGAAGTAATCCTGGTCGGCGGTTCAACACGTATTCCCAAAGTACAACAGATGGTCAAAGAATTCTTTGGCAAAGAGCCCAACCGTTCCGTAAATCCCGACGAAGTCGTCGCTGTCGGCGCAGCAATTCAAGGCGGAGTACTCACAGGAGATGTTACCGATGTATTGCTCCTCGACGTAACTCCCCTGTCGTTGGGAATTGAGACTATGGGCGCAATCACCGCCAGAATTATTGAACGCAATACCACAATCCCAACCAAAAAATCGCAAACCTTCTCAACCGCTGAGAATAATCAAACGGCTGTCGACATTCACGTAGTCCAAGGTGAACGCGAGTTTGCACACGATAATAAAACACTTGGCAAGTTCCGTCTGGAAGGAATTCCTGCAGCTCCACGTGGCGTTCCTCAAATCGAAGTAACATTTGATATTGACGCCAACGGCATCGTTCACGTATCGGCAAAAGATCTAGGCACCGGCAAAGAACAGAAGATTTCCATCACTAATTCATCTGGACTGTCAAAAGACGAAGTTGACCGCATGGTTAAAGAAGCACAAATACATGAATCAGAAGATAAAGCACGCCGCGAAGCCATTGATAAGCGAAACCATTTAGACAACATGATTAATCAAATCGAAAAAACTTTAAGCGAAAACAAAGAGAAACTTCCGGTTGCCGATGTTAATAATGTCGAAAAAGCACTGGAAGAAGCAAAGAAAGTTCTCAAGGAACAAGAGAACGACGCACAAGCACTCCAAAAAGCAAGCGACGATCTCATGCAAGCGTCATACAAAATTGCCGAGATCCTCTACAAAGATCAAAAAGGCGCACCAACGCCGGATAAAAAAGATGATAACAGCGGCAACAATGACAACAACAATGGCCAAGGGCCAATTGACGCTGAGTTTAAAGAGAAATAGTCACCAGAACACATATTGTTCAGTCCAGATGTAGCTTCGGGCCGGCGATTTGCCGGCCCGATTTTTTTTACACACTAATTTCAGCACAAAATTCGGCAAACTGCTGTTTCCAGCTAGCCCAGAAAAAGTCTACGACCTCCCGTAAATTTTTATCTTCAAGCTGAGTTATCGCATAATCAACGGCGAGGGTTCTTTTTAAAAGCTCGTCGCAAGCAACAGAGGGATTCTGGAAAGCTTTAAAAAGCCCTTGAATATCTTTATCTTCTCGCCGTTTGGCATCATCACATGTAGCAAGCATCTTATTTAAACATGTTCGATCAATGGATAACTTGTCAGTACTATTTGATTCAACGCGACCCTTGTTCTTTGCTAAAATTGCCGTTAATTCAAACCATTGATAAAAACTTGCCGAAAATACTTTGAAACGTGCAAACGCTTCAAAAAAATTACGCTCATTCTTTTGATTGATGGTGATGAGTATATTGAGAGTCCATCGACTCAGCGCATCAACCATTACCTCACAAGTCTGTTTATCAGTGGCAAGAAGGTTAATTTCTTCTGACAACAACGTATAACGAGCCAGTAAACCACGTTTTACCCCCTCTATTACCTCAGAAATAAGCGGGGGCTTACCATTTTTACATTCAACAATAATATCGTCAGGAAGCTTCCCATTGTGTAGCAAAACAAGATCATAGGAATAATCCATGAGTCCTACAAATAAACGCCATACGCGAAACGCATCACGGACCAGCATCTTGCGAAATACATCGATCTTTTCAAATGATATCGGCTCACGGACCCAACAAACACTTTCTCTTGGTTTTTCAAGCGCATCGGCCGCTTCCATTGGATTAAGTTGTGCTGAACGCATCAACGCCGATGTTCGCACATCGAACATATGCACATCATGCATTGCCTCAAGCAGAAGCCGTGACCGTTCAGAAAAATTATCACTGCTATTTCTTGCTTGCCGCAATACAGGCGCAAGATCTTCACGCTGTTTCATTGCCGAAAGAGAACACATTGTAGCTGCACAGGTAACCAACACAAAACACACATATACCGCAGGAAAATTCATTGTAGCCTTTCACAAATAACAAAACATCTCCCACCATAACGCAGCAGGGGATGATAGTCTGCAGTAATCAGGTAAAAAAGGCAAAAAATAGCGATTCATATCGATAAAAAAAATCGCCGCAGATCATTGCGGCTTAACAAGCGATATTATAAGAGTAAGATTGCAAAGAATTACGCGGTAAGCGAAAGTTCAGAAAAGAACTCACCATTATGAATGTTGTTAAGAGCAACCTTAACATAGGCGCTCATATGCTCTGGCAAATGGTTTACAGAAAACCAACGAATGTCGTCATGTTTATGTGGCTCCATAACACATGGTTCATGTTCCCATGCTGTGACGCTGAAAGACACACCAATACGCTCTTCATGCACATACTTTCTGTGCATGACATGAGCAACTTTCAAATGGTGTGGCTGAATAACAATCCCGGTCTCTTCATGCGCCTCGCGAACAAGCGCTTCAGAAAATGATTCGCCGGCATCAACGTGGCCCGCAACAAGCGTATACATGCCGTCTTCAAATCCGGTATGTGCACGTCTGATGAGTAATACATCATCATTGCGCGAAAGAACAAGATAAACTTCTGGAATAATAGTATGTCGTACTTTTAAGGTCATACGATAAAAACCCTTTCGTAAAAAAATAAATAAAAATAAAAATGAAATATGATTCACAATAAATAAGAATATTTTTATAGAGAGCTAGAAAATCGATTAGTGCTGACGTGCCATTGCTTGTAAGCGTTCGATACGTTTAGCCATCGGCGGATGTGTTGAAAACAACGACATTGCGCCTTCAAGAGAAAACGGATAAACAATAAACAAACTAGCGGACGACGCTTGAGCTGTCGATTGCGGCGCCGCCTGATGCAGACGCGAGCTAGAATGCAGCTTTTCAAGCGCTGACGCAAGAGCCAACGGATCATGACACATTTTCGCGCCGGTTTCATCAGCCAAATACTCACGAGAACGCGAAATAGCAAGCTGCAACAATGTCGCTGCAATTGGCATAAAAATAGCAACAACGATGGCACCAATACCACCACCACGTTCACCATCACGGTCACGCACGGCGCCAAACATTACAGCCCACTGCAACATATTGGCGATATAACCAATAGCAGTTGCAATTGTCGCGGCAACCGTAGCAACAAGAATGTCACGGTTTTTAACGTGTGAAAGTTCGTGAGCCAAAACGCCACGCAATTCATTTTCATCGAGTGTATCTAAAATGCCTTGTGTTACCGCAACGGAGGCATGTTGAGGATTACGTCCGGTAGCGAATGCATTTGCCATTGGCGTCGCTATATACCACAGCTTTGGCATAGGTAGATGTGCTTGGTAGCACAGTTCTTCGACCATCTCATAAATATTTGCAAACTTGGTTTTATCAAGCGGTTGGGCACCATACATTGCCAGGACCATTTTGTCTGAAAAAAAGTAGGCAAGAAAATTCATCAGCATCGAAAGCACAAAAGCCATCACAAGACCATTTGCGCCACCAAGCCAATAGCCCAAAAGAAATAACAATCCGCTTAAAAAGCTCAGAAGTAAAACTGTTTTTAATTGATTTAAAAACATAATTCAAATACCTCATTTTTCATATTCTATTTCAAAATCTTCAAATGAATCTTCAGACTTCTCGCTGTAAGCCTCAACCTCGGCAGTCGCTGCTGTCAATTTCATAAGTTTTGCCTTAGGCTGCGCCTTTTCTCCCCTTTTTTTAGTCTGCGCCCTTTTTTCATCGTCGTCAACTGCTGGAGGGGCTATTTCAATGAGATTTTCGTGTTTTAGGTTCAAATTTTCTTTTCTAATTGTCGCTAAACGCTCAACATGCTTACGAATGTCAGCCTGTAATTGTTGGCTCTCGCTTTCCATCTCGCCTTCTGTCTCTTTGAAAATACTGTTCATATCGCTTTGCATGCGTTTAAGCTTTTTCTGCAATTTCAAGATTATTTCAACACCGGCAAGGTTAACCCCTAGTTTATGCGTCAAATAAATAACTTCTTCCAGGCGATCTACGTCTTCTTCCGAAAAAAGCCGTGTGTTACCTGATGAACGTTTAGGTGATATGAGTCCCTGTTTCTCATACATGCGAATTGTCTGTTGATGCACAGAAAACATCTTTGCAACAACCGATATCGAATAAAAGCCTTTTTTTCTTCTCATACCCTGCTCCTTACTTTTATTCATGCTTGAGGACGGTGAGAAAGGCTTCGTGAGGAAGCTCAACGGTACCGATTTGTTTAAGCTTTTTCTTACCTTCCTTCTGCTTCTCCAACAATTTCCTTTTTCGCGTAATATCGCCCCCGTAACATTTTGCCGTAACATTTTTGCGCAGCGCAGCAACCGATTCGCGTGCAATAACTTTTGAACCAATCGCAGCTTGAATAGCAACTTCAAACATTTGTCGATGAATCACGCTACGCAATTTTTGCACAAGTTGGCGCCCAATATAAAACGCTTTCTCTTCATGCACAATCACCGATAAGGCATCGACTGGCTTGCCGTTAAGCAAAATATTCATTTTCACCAGATCGCCAGGCTCAAAACCGGACTGCTCATAATCAAAGCTCGCATAGCCGGCGCTCAGCGATTTTAATTTGTCATAAAAGTCGGTAATAATTTCATTGAGCGGTAATTTGTAACGCAAAACTATGCGATTTTCGTCAATGTAGGTCATTTCTTTTTGTTCACCACGACGCTCCTGACACAACGTCATGATCGTACCAAGATACGCTTTGGGTGTAATAATGGTCGCGTTGACCATCGGTTCAAAAACCGTTTCAATTTTTACTTGATCAGGAAACTTTGATGGATTCTCGATTAAGACTTCATCGCCATTGGTCAACAACACTTTATAAAGAACCGTTGGCGACGTCACGATAATTGAAGCATTGTACTCTTGCTCAAGGCGTTGTTTGAAAACATCCATGTGCAAAAGCCCCAAAAAGCCACAGCGAAAGCCAAGGCCAAGTGCTGCAGAGCTTTCTTTTTCAACATGCACACTTGGGTCATTGAGCGTTAATTTTTCAATCGCATCACGAATGTGATCAAAGTCAGAGGTATCAATCGGATAAATTCCAGCGAAAACCATCGGTTTGGCTGGCTTAAAGCCCGGCAACGGTGTTACTGCTTTTTTGCTGTGAAAGAATGTATCGCCAATGCTTGCTTCTTTAACCGTTTTCATACCAGCAATTAAATACCCTACTTGGCCGGTATACAAAGCACCGGTTGCATATGGTTCCGGATACATAAGGCCAATATCGAGCACCTCATACTCATGACCTGCGTGAGCAGCTGTTACTATGTCACCCTTTTTTACTTCGCCATCAATAACTTCAATCAAGCAGATAACGCCGCGATATTCATCAAACCATGAATCGAACAGAAGTGCTTTGAATGGTTTGTCAGCGGCACCTTGTGGCGGCTTAACACGCTGAATAACAGCATGCAATAATTTTTCAATACCAATACCCGTTTTTGCCGAAATTAAAAGGATATCATCACGCTGAATATCAAAGGCTTTGTTCATTTCACCGGCCACGCGTTCTGGGTCGGCATTTGTCATATCAATTTTGTTGATTGCGGGAATAATTGCCAAATCCTGATCAAAAGCTAGAAAAAAGTTTGCCATGGTTTGTGCTTGCACGCCCTGTCCGGCATCAACCAGCAATACCGCGCCTTGGCAAGCATATAATGAGCGAGAAACTTCGTATGCAAAGTCAACGTGCCCAGGAGTATCAATCAAATTCAGCAAATAAATTTGTCCTTCAAATTCATAAAAAAGCGAGGCTGTTTGCGCCTTGACCGTTATGCCACGCTCACGCTCAACTTGCAGTTTATCCAAAAACTGTTCAACTTTTTGACGTCCAGACAGTGTGCCGGTCATTTCCAGCAACCGATCGGCAAGCGTCGATTTGCCGTGATCAATGTGGGCAATAATCGAAAAGTTTCTGATGTTTTCAGGTTTAAAGTTTTTAAGATTAAAGGAAGGTATTTGTTGTATGTTCATTGACAATCTTTTTATTTTAAAATGGCGTAAGCACTAATAAATCCGATCCAAACAGCACTCAAAGCAATCGCATTGGTTCCAAGTAGATACACAATTCCATCACACACACGCTGCTGATTGAAAAACAAAAGCACATGTCCCGCAAACGCAGACATCGTGGTAAAACCACCCAGAAATCCAGCCAAGACTATGGTTCGATACTCAGATGCAACATAATGGTGCTCAAACAGCGCATACAAAAAGCCAAAGGCCAGACAGCCAAGCCCATTGACCAGCAATGTGCCGCTAATCGAGCCCATACTCTCTGAAAGTAAATGCCGCGTTATGGCACCCAGTCCACCGCTCACAAATATCCAGAGCCATAGAAACTGCATGAAACCCCTCACATTTTTTCAGGTTTTTGTAAGCCTAACAATTCAAGCGTTACATCCAATGTCTGATGCACCATAAAGACAGCAAACAATCGCACTCGGCTGATTTCCGCTTGATTCGCATCAATCACTTTATTTCTGGTGTAGTAGGTATGCAATTTTTGTGCAAGCTCAAGCGCATAGTACGAAAGCAAATGCGTTTGGTATGAAGCTGCTATCGCAGCCAAGGTATCTTGCAATGCAACAACTTTTTTAATCAGCGCAAGCTCTTCGTTGCCCATGTGTGGCATCATAGCCTCAACAGTCACTTGACCACCGAACAGCTGATCAACCCATTGCC